>JGI12270J11330_10004019_pt1 | contig 10468 bp, 6 predicted proteins | sample PeaSoiMetSII2010_FD_11330 | JGI IMG/M metagenome (IMG submission 11330)
CGTGCCGTCAGTCCGGATTCCCGTACTCTTGATCGTACGAACGGCCCGTTGGCAGTCCCTTGCCGCTCTGCTTGCTTCGTTCGCGCACGATCTCTTGTTCATCCAATGTACACTCTATTCCTAAAAGAGGAAAATGCTGAGCGCCGCCGACCGAGCCGCGTGCGCTGTTCGTAAGTTTTTTGCTCTTCGGGGCCGCGAGGGGGTCCCGAAAAGCTCTTACCCCAGGCATCCTCCGTTTTCCTTGGGTTTTATTCCTCCTCGGGGAACCACCACTTGATTTCGGCCGGGCACGGCCTCCACTCTTTCCTCCGTAACTGGCATATCCCTTCCATCGCGGCAAGGAATCACCCCGAATTCCTCAAGAAACCAGCTCGAATTCATGCGGAAGCCACCCCGGATTGCCGATAGAAGTCTGTGTAGGCACGACGGCAAGGAGGCGAAACGCATGGGACGCGACGCGATAGGACGACGACAAGGCAGTGTGTCAGGACCCGACGGCGATTCGCCCGTAAGTCCAAGCACTGTCAAGGTCACTCTACATCTCACCGTCGGGACGGCGCAGCGTCTCGGCGTCGAGTCGGCGATGCGGCGGATCTCTCAGTCCGCCATTGCCGAGGAGGTTCTGGCGGCTTACCTGAGCCGCTGGCAGCTCCCCGCCGTGGCAGACTCGAAGCAGCTCGAAGCGGGGTGAACTGGCAGATTGCGGTCGCTCCGCCTCCAGGAGGGGCGGCTCGCGGCCAGGTCCTCCCGGTGGTCCCCTGGACTTTGGCGGTCCCACTTACGCCCATTTTCTCGACCCATACGTTGGGTTTACTCTTGAGGGCGGAGATCATGGTACGAAGGCTACTCCTGCTCTCTGTATTGCTGGTGAGCGGCTGCGCCTGGCCGGTGCGCCAGACGACCGACCACGTCGTTTGCGACATGGTCAATCATCCTTTCGACATCGCTCCCGAGGGCGCAGCGGAGGCCGGGAAATCGGCAGAATCTCCCAAGGGCGACAGCGCGTCCTCGAGCACCCGGTCGGGCCGGAAGAGCACAGCGGTGCCCGAAGCCGCCACCGATGTGCAGACCAGCGCCTTGCTGGAATTGCAGCGGGAACCGGCCCGGCGGCAGATGCCCCTGAAGGATGCCTCCGTGCAGACCGTCGCCTGGACGCAAACGCAGCCAGGGTCGCGCAGCCTAGCAGACAGGCAGCGGACACCGGACTTGCGTATCCCGGAGAAGCTACCGGGGTCGGAGGCGCCGGAGATCAAGATACCCAAGGACCCAGCGGCGGCGGGGCCTGTAATCGAGCGCGTTTATCCGGAACTACCCCCCCTGCCGGTCGAGCCGCCGGTCCAGCCGGGGCCGGAAGGGAAGCCTTACACGCTGGCCGACCTCCAGCGCCTGGCCGCCGCCAACAGCCCCACGCTGCGGCAGGCGGTCTCGGACGTCGAGGCGGCCAAGGGCAACCTGATTCAGGCGAAGACTTACCCCAACCCCGTCCTCAGCTACTTGGTGGATCCGTCGAACAATAACAGCACGGCCGGCGTCCAGGGCGGTGCCATCGAACAGATCATCAAGACGGGTGGCAAACAGAAGCTCGGGGTGGCCGCGGCTCAGAAAGATCTGGACAATGCGGTGCTGGCCCTGAAGCGTGCTCGCAGCGATCTGTCCACGGCGGTGCGCACCGCGTATTTCACGGTGCTGGTCGACGTGGAGACATTGATCGTGAACCGGGCGCTGGCGCAGTTCACCGACGATGTCTATCGGATCCAGACGGGGTTGTTGCGCGGCTCGGTCGCGGCGCCCTACGAACCGGCATCCCTGCGAGCGCAAGCCTACATGACCCGCCTCGCGTACAAGCAGGCGATCTTTTCGTACATGTATGACTGGAAAGCGCTCGTGGCGACTCTCGGCCTGCAGCAACTGCCGCTCACGGCAATCGCCGGCCGGGTCGATCGGTTCATCCCGTACTATGATTATGATACGGTCCTCTCCCACGTCCTGAAGAACCACACCGACATCCTGACAGCCCGCAACGGCGTCGTGAAGGCGCAGCATCTCCTGAGGCTGGCCCAGGTCCTGCCGCTCTTCCCCGATCTGGACGTGCGTGCCACGCTCGAGAAGGACTTCGCGCTGTCCCCGTTCGGGACGTACCAAACCCTCTCGGTCGGCTTCCCGATCCCCATCTGGGACCAGAACAAGGGGAACATCATCGCCGCCCAGGCCGCGCTGCTCCGTGCCGGTGAAGAATCGCACCGGGTCGAGGTCACCCTGGCCAACAGCCTGGCCATAGCCTACGAAGGCTACAAGAACAACCTGGTCGCCCTGGAGGACTACCGTCGCAATATCTTGCCCGACCTGGTCCGCTACTACCGGGGCATCTTCGCGCGCCGCCAGATCGACCCCAGTTCGGCCTTTGGCGACCTGGTGGCTGCGCAGCAAACCTTGTCGGCGAACGTCACCTCCTACATAGTCGTCCTCGGCGCCGTGTGGACCTCCGTGGTGGGCGTGGCGGACTTCTTGCAGACCGACGACTTGTACCAACTGGCGCAGCCGCGTGAGCTGCCGGAGCTGCCCGACTTCACTAAACTGTCACTGCTGACTTGCGGACACGCTGCCCTGGCCGAGGAGTGTGTGAATCGCGCCGGGGTCGCTGGTCATGGTGCCGCGCCGCCCGGCGCTGTCGTGCCCCTTTCCCGGCCGGCAGCCGGCGTGCCGGTTCGCCCCGCCCAGAGCGGGACGGCCGCGCCGCCCGGCACCGTCGTTCCCCTCTCGAGGGCGGCAGAGGGCGTACCGCTTCGGCCCGCCAACAGCGTGCCGGCCGCACCGACGCCCGGGGCCGGAGGCGGCCCAACGCCGCAACCTCCAGCTCCAGGCGTGGCACCGCCGGCAGCCCNCCGGCCNGCCGATCAAGCGGCGCCACCGACGACCACAAGCCCGTTCGGAGCGGCGCTTGACCGCGGGCTCGATCCCCAGAAGCTGCTGGAGAAGAAGCCGACCCCAACGCGAGTTCTTGAAGCGGGATGGGACCGCTTGCTCGATCCCCAGGGTGCCCCCGACACCGGCACGGCGGCGGTGGCAAAGTAAGCGGATGGCGGAGATTCGATCAGGAGAGGATTCTGTCATGGCCCATACGGCTCGACTCTTGCTGACGGTGGCATTCCTGGGAGGGATCCTGGCGTTGCCGGAGACCTATGCCCAGGCCCCGGCTCCGCGGACCGCCTCCGAGGCGCCGACCCCGGCAACCCGGCCCGACATCGCCCAGCTTGTTGGCGATCTTCCCGCTCCGCTGCCCGGCTCCGATGTGCCGGCCCCGGAGACTGGGTGGGAGCCCGAGTTCTTGCGTTCACTGCCCCGGCCGCCGGACCAGCCCGGCTCGTTGCTCCAGCCGGCNCCCCCGGCCACTCCCCCGNCCAACCTGGAGCNNTACTTCGTTCACGACCCGATCCTCGATCCNCCGCAGTGGCCGAAGACNGGGTGGTTCACCGACGTGCAGATCGACATCATNCACCCGCACGTGTTCGGCAACCAGTGGAAAGNCCCGNNNGTGATGACCTCGGCCGGCAGGTCGGTGAACGTGNCAACGGGCGTTGCCCGGCTCGACTGGACGGTTGCTCCGCGGCTCGAGCTGGGCTATCGGCTGCNGNCGGGCTTCGGCGAGTTCTCCCTCTCCGATCGAGGCTTCTACACGGACGGGACGGGACCGTTCAGTGGGCCGGCCGGCAATTTCACTCGCACGAGCCATCTCGGCGTGAACTACACAGACATGGACTACGCCAGCCGCGAGTATACTCCCTGGGTGAACTGGACCATGAAGTGGCGCGCCGGTGTGCGAGTGGCCTACACCTGGCTGGATAGCACGGTCAGTCGACCATTCAACGTGGCCGCCGCGGGCAACGGCGTCTACGCGGATCGCGCGGTCAACTACACAGCCGGGGCCGGCCCGCACTTCGGGGTCGGGCTGGATCACAACTTCGCCCAGCCGGGGCTCTCGTTCCTCACCAACCTCGACATCGCCGACACGTTCACCCGCATCCGGCAACGCTTCTCCACGGCGACCACGACCTTGACTCCCGCTGGTAATCCGGCACGGGGTGAGTTCAAGGAGAATTTTTGGAACGAGGTTCCCATCCTGAACTTTCGGGTCGGCCTGGGATACCAGCCCCCAAATTATCCCAACATCCACTTCTACGCGGGCTATGTGTACGAGTTCTGGTGGCAGACGGGAACCGAGAGTAACACCGCGAGGTCGCATCTCTTCATGGACAACCAGGGCGTGACGCTTTCAGCGGCGCTGGACTTCTGATCCACCCGCGGTAGTTCCGGATCGGCTCCTTTATCCGGGATCGCGTCATGGTGTACAATCACACGATCTGGCGGTGGCCGAGCAAGATGGCCACCATGTCATTCATGCGGACGGACCCTTACGTGAATTAGCCAGGGGTCGATGACGATTCACCAGGTTCCCCTCCGCTCCCTCCTCAGTTCCAGAGAGGAGTAGAGTGCATGCCCGTGACGCGCGATCTGAACGGTCCCGAGATCCTCGAAGACGTAGGCGGCCTCTCCCGGCCCACCCGCCGGGCCGGGAGGGGCGCCACTGCCAACCTCCGCGTCGTCGAAGAAGCCTCGCAGGAGCTCGGGGACGTGCTGCTGTCCCTGAACACCTCGCCCGATGGCCTCCTCAAGGTGACTGCCGCCGACCGCCGCGGCCAGTACGGCCTGAACGAGGTCGCGCACGAGCGCGCGCCGCGGTGGTATGTCCAGCTCATCCACTCGTTTCATAACCCGTTCATCTATCTACTCACCGCGCTGGCGGTCGTGTCATTCCTGACCGAGGACGTGAAGGCCACCGTGATCATCGCGGTCATGGTGTCGATCAGTGTGGGCCTGCGGTTCGTTCAGGAGTTCCGCTCGACCCTGGCGGCCGAGCGGCTCCAGGCGATGGTCGGGACGACCGCCACGGTGAGCCGGCCGGGACCGCGGATCACCGGCACCCTGCCTCTCGCTGAGGAGCCGCACGACCGCAACGCGCCGCGACATCCGCCTACGCGCGAAGAGGTGCCGATCAAGCTCCTCGTTCCCGGCGACGTCGTCTACCTGTCCGCCGGCGACATGGTCCCGGCCGACCTGATCCTCATCTCGGCCAAGGACCTGTTCGTCAGCCAGTCGATCCTGACCGGCGAGTCGCTGCCCGTCGAGAAGTCCGCCGATCGGGGCCGGGGTGCGGAAACTCAGGCTCCGCTCGAGCTGCCCAACGCCTGCTTCATGGGAACCAACGTGGTCAGCGGCTCCGCCAAGGCGGTCGTCGTCGCCACGGGCCCGGGTACTTATCTGGGAACTCTCGCCAGGCACCTCGTGGGCAAACGGGCCGAGACCAGTTTCGATCGGGGCGTCAACGGCGTTAGCTGGCTGCTGATCCGCTTCACGCTGGTGATGGTCCCGCTGGTCTTCGTCATCAACGGGCTGACCAAGGGAAGCTGGGTCGCGGCCTTCTTCTTCGCCGTCTCCGTCGCGGTCGGGCTGACTCCCGAGATGCTGCCGATGATCGTCACGGCCACCCTCGCCCGCGGGGCCGTGGCGATGTCCCGCCGCAAGGTCATCGTCAAGCGGTTGAGCGCGATCCAGAACTTCGGCGCGATGGACGTCCTCTGCACCGACAAGACCGGGACTTTGACCCAGGACAAGGTGGCGCTTCTGATGCACCTGGACGTCAACGGCGAGGAAGACGAAGGGGTCGAATACGCCTTCCTCAACAGCCACTTCCAGACCGGACTGAAGAACCTGCTCGACAAGGCGGTGCTGGATCACGAGGACCTGATCGAATCGAAGCAGCTCACCGACCGGTATCTCAAGTGTGACGAGATCCCTTTCGACTTCAACCGGCGGCGAATGTCGGTCATCGTCCACGAGGTGCTCCACGGCCGGGACCTGCTGATCTGCAAGGGGGCCGTCGAGGAAGTCCTCTCGGCGTGCCGTTCCGCCCGGATCGGGGACCTCGTCGTCCCGCTGACCGAGGAGATTCGCTCGCGCACGATCGGCCTCAGCACCGGGATGAACAAAGACGGCCTGCGCGTGATCGCGGTCGCTTGCAAGGAGGTGGACAGCCTGCCCGGCCGACAATACGGCGTGGCCGACGAGGACGACATGATCCTGTGCGGATTCATCGCCTTCCTCGACCCGCCCAAGGAGTCTGCCGCCCCGGCGATCGCCGCCCTCCGCACCCACGGTGTTGCGGTCAAGATCCTCACCGGCGACAACGAGCTGGTCTCCCGCAAGGTGTGCCGCGACGTCGGCCTGGATGCCGCGGGGTTGCTGCTCGGCGGTACGGTCGAGGCGATGTCCGACGCCGAGCTGGAGGAGGCGGCCGAACGGGTCACCCTCTTCGCCAAGCTGACGCCGGCACAGAAGGCCCGCGTCATCGCGGCCCTGCAACGTTGCGGTCACACGGTCGGCTATCTCGGCGACGGCATCAACGACGCCCCCGCACTGCGAACCGCCGACGTGGGGATCTCGGTCGACACCGGGGCCGACATCGCCCGCGAGTCGGCGGACATCATCCTGCTCGAGAAGAGCCTGCTGGTCCTGGAAGAAGGCGTGATCGCCGGCCGGGCGACGTTCGGCAACATCATCAAGTACATCAAGATGGCGGCCAGCTCCAACTTCGGCAACATGCTCAGCGTGCTGATCGCCAGCGCCTGTCTGCCGTTCCTGCCGATGCTCCCGCTCCAGATCCTGATCCAGAACCTGCTCTACGACATCTCCCAGACCGCGATCCCGTTCGACCGGGTGGACGAGGAGTACCTGGAGCGGCCCCGCCGGTGGCTGGTGGGAGACATCGGCCGCTTCATGCTCTGCATCGGCCCGATCAGCTCACTGTTCGACCTCGCGACTTTCGCCCTCCTGTGGTACGTATTCGGCGCCAACACCGCCGATCGGCAATCGCTCTTTCAGTCGGGCTGGTTCGTTGAGGGGCTCCTCTCGCAGACGCTGATCATCCACATGATCCGCACGGCGAAGCTGCCCTTCCTCCAGAGCCGGGCGGCCGCGCCGCTCCTGGCGATCACACTCGTCATCATGGCGGCTGGTGTCGTGATCCCCTTCTCCAGGCTCGGAGCCGCGATCGGGATGACACCCCTCCCCGCGGCCTACTTCCCCTGGCTAGTGGCGATCCTGACCGGGTATTGCGCGCTCACGCAGGTCGTCAAGCAGTGGTTCGTGCGGAAGCACGGGTCGTGGCTGTAACCTCCGCCGGGGCTTTCCTCTCTCGACGGGTCGGTGCGGCCCGCGGTCGAGTCCGGAGTTCGATCGAGGTCCTGTAACAAGCGGGTTGCCCAGAACGGGCCGAGGTGGCGCGATGCTGATCATCACCTTTATCGTCAACGTCGGCGTCGCCCTGGCAATGGGAGTGGCGATCGGCGTGGAGCGGCAGATCAACCAGCACAAGGCCGGGCTGCGCACCAACGCGCTGGTCTGCGTCGGCGCGGCCCTCTTCGTCTCCCTGACCAGGCTGATGGGTGATGGGAACAGCCCGACGCGCATCGCGTCGTACATCGTCAGCGGCATCGGCTTCCTGGGCGGCGGGGTGATCCTCCGCGATGGACTCACCGTTAAAGGTCTGAACACGGCGGCGACTTTATGGTGCAGCGCCGCGGTCGGCACCCTGGCCGGCGCCGGGTTCCCGCTGCACAGCCTGGTCGGGACGCTCACGGTCCTCCTGGTTCACCTCGGCCTTCGCCCGGTCGGCCACCAGATCGACCTCCGCTTGAAGACGGCAGTGGACATCGAGACGATGTACCAGTTGCGGGTGGTCTGCCAGGAGGCCCAGGAGGGGGTGATCCGAACCGTCCTGCTGCGGCATATCAACGCGCTGCCGGGGATGACCGTTCAGAAGATTTCGATCCAGGAGGCCGAACAGGACGGGATGGCCGCGGTCGTCGCCGAAATCTACTCGGTCGAGCGTAACGACCGGGCCCTCCAGGACACAATGTCGCGGATCAACATCGAGCCGAGCGTCAGGTCGGTAAGCTGGGAGAAGACTCAGAATTGAACCCGCAGAGGAACTGCCCTGATGGGCTATCGATCGCTTGCAGCGTGTGTCAGCGAGCTCGAAACCCCTCGATCAGGAGGTCGATCCCCGTCTCGAAGCCGCGGCCATCCAGCGGCGAGTCTACCAGGCGGGCGGCCCGGCGCTCTATTTCGCCAGGGTCAAGGCGACCGCTTTCCCCCTGGTGTCCAACCTGTTCGGAACGATCGACCGGGCCCGGTTCCTCTTCCGCGACACCCTGGATGCGGTTCGCCGGCTGGTCGAGCTGAAGGTGGACCCGGGCGCCGCGGCGCGCAGGCCCTGGCGTTATCGGGGCCTGCCCCGGACACTCTGGCATCTCCGGCCCAGGATGGCCCGCCGCGGGCCGATCCTCGAGCACCAGACGACGATCGACCGCCTGCCGGCGATCCAGTCGTGGCCGGCCGACGGCGGGCCATTCATCACTCTGCCCCAGGTCTACACCGAGGATCCCGACCATCCCGGCCTGGCCCGGTCGAACCTGGGGATGTACCGGGTCCAGCTCTCCGGAAACCAGTACGTTTCCAACCGGGAGGTTGGCCTTCATTACCAGATCCATCGGGGTATCGGCGTCCACCATGCGGCAGCCATCCGCAGGGGAGAGCCGCTGCGGGCCAGCGTGTTCGTGGGAGGGCCCCCTGCGCTGACCGTGGCCGCGGTCATGCCCTTGCCCGAGGGCCTGGCCGAGCTGGCGTTTGCCGGGGTGCTGGGGGGCCGGCGCGTANCGATGGTCGCGGTGGAGGGCGGCCTGCCCATGCCCGCCGAGGCCGACTTCGTGATCACCGGCACGATCGACCCGGAGACGCGCAAGCTCGAGGGCCCCTTTGGCGACCACCTGGGCTATTACAGCCTGGCGCATGAGTTCCCCGTGCTGCGGGTCGAGACGGTCTATCATCGCCAGGGCGCCATCTGGCCGTTCACCTCGGTGGGCCGGCCCCCCCAGGAAGACACGACCTTCGGCGCCTTGATTCACGAGCTGACCGGGCCAATCATTCCGACCGTGATCTCCGGCGTTCGCGCCGTGCACGCGGTCGATGCCGCCGGCGTTCATCCCCTGCTCCTGGCGATCGCCAGCGAGCGGTACGTTCCTTATTCGACGGTCCGCCGGCCCCAGGAGATTCTCACGACCGCCAGCGCGATCCTCGGCCAGGGGCAGCTTTCGCTGGCGAAGTACTTGCTGATCGTTGCGGGCGAGGACGATCCTGCGCTCGACATCCACGACATTCCCGCCTTCTTGCGGCATCTGCTCGAGCGGATCGACTGGACTAGCGACCTGCATTTCCAGACGCGGACCACGATCGACACCCTCGATTATTCGGGTCACGGGCTGAACCAGGGGTCGAAGGTCGTGATGGCCGCCGCCGGCCCGAGGCGCAGGGAGCTTCCGGTCGAGCTTCCCGGCGGATTGCGGATCCCCGACGGCTTTGCCAATCCCCGCCTGGTCTTGCCGGGGATCCTCGCCATCCGGGGACCGAGATTCGAGCCTGGCTCGGACCAGCTCATCAGGTTCTGTCGGAGCTTCGGGCCCGAGGATCCGTTCCGTTCCTTCCCCTTGATCGTGATCGTCGACGACAGCGAGTTCACGGCGCGGAATCTTGGGAACTTCCTCTGGGTTACATTCACCCGTTCCAATCCCGCGGCCGACATTGAAGGAATCGATTCGTTCATCGACCAGAAGCACTGGGGCTGCCGCGGTCCGCTGGTCATCGACGCCCGCATCAAGCCGCACCACGCCCCGCCCCTGATCGACGATCCCGAGATCGAGCGCCGGGTCGACGCCCTGGCCGCGCCGGGCGGGCCGCTGCACGGGATCTATTGATCGCCGCGCCAGAATTNCCCTTCCTCTGCTCAGTCCTTCACCTCGTCGGTCCAGACCCGGAATGATTTCAGCGTGCACGGGCCGAATGTCGTGCTGATCGCCACGTCGGAGGCGTCTCGGCCTTGTGCGATCAAGACGCGACCGATCCGCGGGATGTTATTACGGGCGTCGAAGGTGTGCCACTGACCACCGAGGAATGCCTCGAACCAGGCGCTGAAGTCCATGGGTGCGTCGGAACGTGGTACGCCGATATCGCCGAGATACCCGGTGCAATAGCGCGCGGGGATATTCATGCAGCGACAGAAAGCGATCGCCAGGTGGGCGAAATCTCGACAGACGCCCTGGCGCTCGCGATACGCCTCCCATGCTGTTCTCGTTCGCCGCGCGTGCTCGTAGCCGAACTGGAGGTGCTGGTGGACGAAATCACAGATGGCCTGGACGCGACCCCAGCCGGTAGGCGTCTTGTCGAACAGCGCCCAGGCCGTCTCCGAAAGGCTGTCGGTCTCGCAGTAGCGACTCCCCAGCAGGTACACCAAAGTCTCTTCGGGCAGGTCGTGGACCGCGTGCTGCTGCGCCCCCTGTTCGATTCGGTCGGTCGTCCC
>JGI12270J11330_10004021_pt1 | contig 10463 bp, 5 predicted proteins | sample PeaSoiMetSII2010_FD_11330 | JGI IMG/M metagenome (IMG submission 11330)
GGAGGCGTGACGGTCACCTGCCACGAATTCGGACAAGAGAAAAAGATGACGGCCGATCATCTCGTGACCTGCATCTCTCTCGTCGTCCTCCGCCAGATTCCGGTGACGCCAGCATGGCCCGAGGCGAAGAGTTTCGTCATCCAAAACATGCCGTACTACACCCGCACCCGCGTAGTTTTTCAATCGCGCACGCGCTTTTGGAAGACCGATGGCGTAAGCCCCAACTGGGAGCCGCCGGATTCCCACTTGAACGAGCTCTGGAGTATTGCCGACGAAGTGAACACTCCTCGCGGTGTTCTGATCGGTGGCGCGGAACCGGGAGCGACGGCTGACTCCGCGCTAGCCGCGTTTCACAAGCTCTATCCGGGGAAGTCAGCCGACATCGAGCAAGCGCTCATTTACAACTGGGCGGCCGACCCCTACGCCGGAATGTGCGAACGAATCACTTATCAGCCCGGCGAGCTCGCGAAATTCTGGCCCGAGGTCACGCGCCCCCAGGGCCGCATCCATTTCGCGGGCGCCTACGCGGCCCAGATGAGCTGGGGCCAGGAAGCCGCCCTCGAGTCCGCCAACCGGGCAGCCGAGGAAGTGGATCAGGCGTAGCCGCGATCAACGGCGCCGTGATTCCTCGAGTGTTCGCCGCAAGATGGGCAGCATAGCGCGGTCCTTCTCTCTCCCGGCCTCTTCCTTAGTGGCGATCTGAGTTTCGAGATCGAGGACTCTTACGACAAGTCCATCGGCCACATCGATCTGTGTCGCATGTGGCGCGAGATCCTGATACGACCGCGCGTTCCCGACAGTGCCTAGCAGATCTAGAGGCCCCCAACGCGTGGATAACAGGTTGTGACCGCCGGGAGCAAGATGAGAAAGGTTTGGTTTCAACCGTCTTTCCGGCTGCATTCGATAATATCCCTCCAGATCGTCAATTGCGACAAGCAACCGCCTTAGATTGCCTTCGTCAGTGGAGTAGACTACATCGAGGTCCAAGGTCATCACCGGTGCGCCGAGCACCACGGCCGCTACTCCGCCGACAAGGATGAAATCAACTTGGTGTTTGCTCAAAACGCGCAGGATCGGCAGAAAGTCGGGTTTGAGAATTTCGGGCACGAATGGTAACCACGGAGTTCACATACTGCTGAAGCGTTTCCAGCCGCTCCGCTGGTGTCAAGGATAACATCCAGCGGATCAGAGTCAGGTCCACGCCGTCGTCAGAGTAGGCGCTCTCAATTCCGCTGTCGTCTTCCATGGGAATCATCTGTCTCCAGGATATCAAGCCTTTCACCACGAGGGCTCTCTCAGCGCCGGCTCGCCACATTCGTCATCCAGCCACCGCCTTCCCACCGATTTCTATGCGTTCTAGAATGACTTTGGTACAGGAGGCTTATGAGATCCAATTTGGCTGCCATCGCGAGCGCGGTGGCGCTGACCTTCCTGGTCTTCCCCGCGAGGGCGCAGGAAAGCACCAAAAGCGCGAATATCGAAGAGTTACTGAAGATGAGCAATATGGAGTCATTGTCTCAGCAGATCTACAGCCAAATTCGCACGATGACCAGTAAGCAACTCGATGCAGTTGCCGGCTCGGAAAAGGCAAAGGCTGAGGCGGCGCAGGTCGTAGATAAGTTGCTGGCACAAATCCAGGATCGTTTCAGCTGGGACAAGATGAAGCCGGAGTATGTTCGCCTGTACGATGAAGTCTACAGCGACGCAGAAATCACGGGAATCTTGACGTTTTACAAGAGTCCCGCGGGACAGGCTTACCTAATAAAAATGCCGCAACTGATGGCGAAATCCATGGAAATGGCTCAACGCCNAATGGCAGACGTCATGCCGGAAATTCAGCGCATTACCAAAGAGGCNGCGGAGAANAGCAAGAACGATGCGTCCGCGAAATAGACCACGTACTTACTGNAGCTTGGTCTNNCCCATNAGATACTGATCCACGCCCCGCGCCGCCTTCCGCCCTTCGCTGATNGCCCACACNACCAGCGATTGCCCGCGGCGCATATCGCCCGCCGCAAACACGCCCGCGACCGAGGACATGTAGCTCTCATCCGTCGCCACGTTGCCGCGCGTATCCAGCTTCACGCAAAGCTGCTCGATCATGCCGTTGCGCACTGGGCCGAGGAAGCCCATGGCTAACAGCACCAGATCTGCGTTCATGGTGAATTCAGTCCCAGCCAGGGGCTCGAACTTAGGNGGCGGNCCNACNCGNACCGCATGTAACTGCTTCACGTTGCCGNTTTCNTCGCCNGTGAANCTGGTGGTCGCGATGCTCCATTCGCGAATGCCGCCTTCTTCATGCGCNCCTTCNACGCGCANCTGCATCGGCCACAGCGGCCACGGCGTGAGNGGCGAGCGATCCTTTGGCGGCATGGGCAGCAGTTCGAACTGATGCACCGAAAGCGGCTTCTGCCGGTGTGCGGTGCCCAGGCAATCCGCTCCCGTGTCGCCGCCCCCAATAATCACCACGCGCTTGCCTGTACCCAGGATCTGGCCGGAAATCGTGTCACCTTCGCAGACTTTGTTTTGCTGTGGCAGATACTCCATCGCGTAATGAATGCCCCGCAGCTCGCGGCCGGGTACATTCAAGTCGCGCGGACATTCGGACCCGCCCGCCAGCAGGATCGCATTGAAGTCCTTGCGCAGATCCTCCACCGGCACGTTACCGCCGACGTGTGAATTCGGACGGAACTCTACGCCCTCGGCCGTCATCTGCTGAATACGCCGGTCGATCAGGTGCTTCTCCATTTTGAAGTTCGGGATGCCGTACCGCAGCAGCCCGCCGATACGATCCGCCTTCTCGAATACCGTCACCCAGTGCCCCGCTCGCGCTAGCTGTTGTGCTGCCGCCAGACCCGCCGGTCCCGACCCAACTACTGCGACGCGCTTCCCCGTGCGCACCGCCGGCGGCTCCGGCCGGATCAATCCCTGGCTGAACGCATAGTCGACGATGCTCTTTTCGATTTGTTTGATCGTCACCGGCGGCTCGTTGATGCCGAGTACGCACGCGGCTTCGCACGGGGCAGGGCAGATGCGGCCCGTAAACTCCGGAAAATTATTGGTCGAGTGCAGCACGCGGATGGCTTCGCGCCAGCGCCCGCGATACACCAGATCGTTCCAATCGGGAATGATGTTGGTGAGTGGGCAGCCTGTGTGGCAGAAGGGCACGCCGCAATCCATGCAGCGCGCTCCTTGCGTGCGGAGCTTCTCTTCCGGAAAGTCGAGATAAATCTCGAACCAGTCGTTGACGCGCTCGCTGACGGGGCGCCGCTTGGGCGTCTCGCGCGCGTACTCCACGAAGCCTGTATCTTTACCCATGGGCCACCTGCCGCGCGGCCATTGTGGATGGCACTGGCGCAAACGCATGCGCCGGTTTGCGGGGAATTCCCAACACGCGCTTGTACTCATGTGGGAACACCTTAACGAACTTGGGCAGCATCGCGCTCCAGTTTTCCAGTATCCACTTGGCGCGCGGGCTGCCCGTGTGCTCGAAGTGCTTGTCAATCAGGCTGCGCAGCACGTCGATGTCCGCCTTCTCCATCACGGGCTCGAGATCGACGCCCGCCAGGTTGCAGCGCTTTTCGGCGAAGTCGCCCTTTTCGTCGAGCACATACGCGATACCGCCACTCATTCCCGCGGCGAAGTTGCGCCCGGCTTTTCCTAGCACCACGACCAGACCTTTCGTCATGTACTCACAGCCGTGATCGCCCACACCCTCCACCACCGCCGTCGCCCCTGAATTGCGCACGGCGAATCGCTCGCCCGCCATGCCATTGAAGTACGCTTCTCCGCCGGTGGCGCCATAAAGAACCACATTGCCGATCAAAATGTTCTGCTCCGGCAGGAACGTCGAAGTGCGCGGCGGGTAAACGATCAGTCTTCCCCCCGACAATCCCTTCCCTGTGTAATCGTTCGCGTCGCCTTCGAGCGACAGTGTGATTCCGCTGGCTAGAAACGCGCCGAAGCTCTGCCCCGCCGACCCCGTGAACTGGCACTGAATCGTGTTGTCCGGCAATCCCGCCGATCCGTACCGCCGCGCCACCTCGCCCGAAAGCATGGTGCCCACCGTGCGGTGCACGTTGCGAATGGGCAGCTTGATCTCTACCGGCGTCCGGTTTTCGATGGCTTCCCGCGCTAGATCGATCAGCGTATGATCGAGCGCGTTGTCCAGACCGTGATCCTGGGCTTGCATCTTGCGTCGCGCGATGCGTGCCGGCATCGGTGGATTGTAAAAAATCGACGAAAAGTCGAGCCCCTTGGCTTTCCAATGATCCACCACCGCGCGCATGTCCAGCATGTCCACGCGTCCCACCATCTCATTGAAGGTTCGGAAGCCGAGCTGCGCCATGAACTCTCGCACCTGCTCGGCGAGGAAGAAAAAGAAATTGATGGCGTGCTCAGGCGTACCCTGGAATTTCTTCCGTAGCTCGGGATCCTGCGTCGCGATGCCGACTGGACACGTATTCAGGTGGCATTTGCGCATCATGATGCAGCCTAGCGCTACCAGCGGCGCCGTCGAGAACCCGAACTCCTCCGCGCCCAATAGCGCTGCGATGGCCACGTCGCGGCCGGTTTGCAGCTTGCCATCGGTTTGCACGGTGATACGGCCGCGCAGATCGTTCAGTACCAGCACCTGCTGCGTCTCCGCCAGCCCCAGTTCCCAAGGGATGCCGGAGTGCTGGAGCGAAGTGAGCGGCGATGCACCCGTGCCGCCATCATGGCCACTAATGAGCACGACATCAGCGTGTGCCTTCGACACGCCCGCCGCCACCGTCCCCACTCCCACCTCGGCCACCAGCTTCACCGAAATCCGCGCCTGTGGATTAGCGTTCTTCAGATCGTAAATCAACTGCGCCAGGTCTTCGATCGAGTAAATATCGTGATGCGGCGGCGGCGAGATCAGCCCCACACCCGGAATAGAATGCCGCACCTTCGCGATCACTTCATCCACTTTGTGGCCTGGAAGCTGTCCGCCTTCACCGGGCTTGGCTCCCTGCGCCATCTTGATTTGCAATTCGTCGGCGTTCACCAGGTAATTCGTAGTCACGCCGAAGCGAGCTGATGCCACCTGTTTGATCGCACTGCGCCGCCAGTCGCCGTTTGGATCGTGTTGGAAACGCGCCTCGTCCTCGCCGCCCTCGCCGGTGTTGGATTTGCCGCCGATGCGATTCATCGCGATGGCCAGCGTCTCATGTGTTTCCTTGCTGATCGAGCCAAACGACATCGCGCCCGTCGCGAAACGCTTCACGATATCCTTCGCCGGTTCCACTTCCTCCAGCGGCACTGGCTTGCCCGGCTTGAATTCCATCAGGCCGCGCAGCGTGCAGAGCTGCTGGTTCTGCTTGTCGATCAGATCGGTGTATTCCCGGAACGTCGCGAAGCTCGACTGCTGCACCGCATGCTGCAGCTTCGAAACAGTAAGCGGGTTGTAAAGGTGATATTCGCCTCGCACCCGGTACTGGTAACTGCCTCCCACCGCCAGCTCCGTGTCGAATTCAGTTGCCGGCCGCAGCGCGTGCGCGTGCTTCCGCCGCGCTTCTTCCGCCAGAACCTCCAGACCCACACCCTCAATTCGCGAGGCCGTGCCCGTGAAATATTTGTCCACCAGCGATTTGTTCAGCCCGATGGCTTCGAAGACCTGGGCGCCCCGATAGCTTTGCAGGGTCGATATTCCCATCTTGGAAGCGACCTTCAGCAATCCCTTGTTGATCGCCTTAATGTAATTCTTGAGCGCCTTTTCGAACGTCACCCCTTCCGGGAAAAGGCCGCTGTTGGCCATGCTCTCCAGCGTTTCGATGGCCAGATATGGATTCACCGCGCTGGCGCCATAGCCCATGAGCAGGCAGAAATGCATCACCTCGCGTGGTTCGCCCGATTCCATGATGAGCGCCACCTGCGTGCGCGTCTTCTCGCGGACTAGGTGATTGTGAACCGCAGTCAGCGCCAGTAGGCTCGGAATGGGCGCGTAATCCTCATCCACACCGCGGTCCGAGAGGATGATCATGGTGTAGCCGTTCTTGATGGCGAGTGAAGCCCGGCGGCAGAGGCCATCGAGAGCGCGCTCCAGTTCCTTCGCTCCGCCATCGGCGCGATAGAGCGTGGGCAGCGTCGTGCAAAGATAGTCGCCCTGCGAAACCCTCCGCAGCCGCTCCAGGTCCCGATTCGTCAGAATCGGATGCGGCATCCTCAGCGTGTGGCAATGTTTCGGTGTTTCGTCCAGAATGTTGCGCTCGGTCCCGATGTAGCTGATCAGCGACATCACCATCTCTTCGCGAATCGGGTCGATCGGCGGGTTGGTCACCTGCGCAAAAAGCTGCTTGAAATAGTGAAATAGCGGCTGCGGCTTGTCGGAAAGGCAGGCCAGCGGCGTGTCAGTTCCCATCGATCCCACCGGTTCCTCGCCCTTCGCCGCCATGGGCGCAAGCAGAATGCGCAAATCTTCATCCGTATACCCAAACGCCCGCTGCCGCATCAGCAGCGTTTCCGGATCGTAGCCATAGACACGCGGCGGCTCGGGAAGATCGTCCAGGTGGATTTGGTTCTCCTTGAGCCATTGCGCATACGGCCGGCGCGTGTACAGCCGCCGTTTCAATTCTTTGTCGGGTACGATCTCGCCCGCCACGGTATCCACCAGCAGCATCTTGCCCGGTTGCAAGCGTCCCTTCATTCGCACTTCTTCCGGCTTGATCGGCAGCACGCCGGTTTCCGACGCCATCACCACCAGATTGTCGTGCGTCACCAGATATCGCGCCGGACGCAATCCATTGCGGTCGAGCGTCGCGCCAATTACGCGCCCATCTGTGAAAGCAATAGCCGCCGGCCCGTCCCATGGCTCCATCAGCGAGGCGTGATATTCGTAGAACGCTTTCTTTTCCGGATGCATGTGCTCGTTCGAAGCCCAAGCCTCCGGAATCAGCATGGCCATAGCGTGCGGGATGTCGCGCCCCGCCAAGTACAGCAGCTCGAGCACATTATCGAAGCTGGCCGAGTCACTTCCACCCGGCGTCACGATCGGAAACAGCTTCCGAATGTCGTCGCCGAAAAGAGGTGAGGCCAGAATCGATTGCCGCGCGTACATCCAGTTCACGTTGCCCTTGAGTGTATTGATTTCGCCGTTGTGCGCAATGTAGCGATAAGGGTGGGCCAGCGGCCAGCTCGGAAACGTGTTGGTGGAGAAGCGCTGGTGCACCAGGCACAGCGCGCTCATTACGTCGGGATCGGAAAGCTCTCCGTAGAATTTGGCGATCTGCGGCGCCAGCAGCAGTCCCTTGTACACGATGGTGCGGCAAGAGAGCGACGGGATATAGAAGAAATCTTTATCCGGAACGTCCGAATTCGCGATTTCGATTTCCGCGCGCTTGCGCACCACATACAGCTTGCGCTCGAGCTGATCCTCGGTCATTTCGTGGCCGCGCCAGATGAAAATCTGCTCGATATACGGCTGTGAGTTGCGTGCCACGCGGCCGATGGCGGAGCCGTCAATCGGCGTATCGCGCCACCCGAGAACATGCAGCCCCTCCTCGCGTGCGATGCGCTCCAGAATGCCCTCACATTGCAAGCGCTCCGGCTTTTCCACCGGCAAAAAGACCATGCCTACGCCATACTCGCCTGGCTCCGGCAAACTGAACCCGAGCGCGGCGCACTCGCGCACGAAGAATTTGTGGGGAATCTGAATCAACACACCCGCGCCATCGCCGGTTTCCGGATCGCATCCGCAAGCGCCGCGATGCGTCAGGTTGATCAGAACCTGAATGCCCTTGAGGATAATGTCGTGCGATTTCTGGCCTTTGATGTTTGCCACAAAGCCGATGCCGCACGCGTCCCGCTCGTTCGCCGGGTCGTACAGGCCTTGAGGTTTGGGTAGACCTGTGCTGTTGGTGGGATCAATCATGGTCAAGCTCCAACGGGGAGTTGAATAAATATACCAGCTAATGAATTATAAGGCAATAGAAGATTTAATTTACTTGACATTAGATATTCTTATGTTATGCTCATCCCGTGCTCTTCGATAACTTGAAGCTGTTCCGTGATATAGCGCAAAGTAAGAGCGTCAGCCGTGGAGCGTCACTGAATGGGATCAGTCAATCCGCTGCCAGCCAGTATCTCCAGGAAATGGAGCGCCGTATGGAGGTCGCCCTGCTCGACCGCACCACTCGCCCTCTCGCCCTGACGCCCGCCGGAAAGCTATTTTACGACCTGTGCCGCGATGCTTTGCGCCGCGAAGAACAGTTTCAGGTGCAGCTAGAAAACCTGAAAGGCTTCGCCGAGGGCACTGTGCGCGTCGCCTCCATTTATTCCATCGGGCTGTCTGAAATGTCGCGCTTGCAGGAGGAATTCACGGCGCGATTTCCCCACGCACAGCTTCATGTCGACTACCTACGCCCCGACAAGGTCTACGAAGCCGTGCTGGCCGACCAAGCCGATCTGGGCCTGGTCAGTTATCCCGAAGCGGCCAAGGATCTGGCCGTGATCCCGTGGCGCGAAGAAGAAATGACGGTGGCCGCGCCGCCCTGGCACCCGCTAGCCGCGAAACCCGTGCTCCTACCCGCCGATCTCGATGGTCAGGACTTTGTCGGTTTCGATGAGGAGCTCATGATCCGCCGCGAGCTGGATCATTTTTTTCGCGAGCACTCGATCGAGATCCGCATGGCCATGCAGTTCGATAACATCCAGATGATCAAGGAAGCGGTCGCCCTTGGCTCCGGCATCAGCATTCTGCCCGCCCGTACCATGCAGGCCGAGATCGCGCAAGGCCGCCTGGTCTCGATTCCACTGCATGCACCGGAACTCGTGCGTCCGGTCGGCATTGTGCATCGCAAGCGCAAGCGCTTCAGCCACGCGGTGCAATCGTTTCTGGAGCTGCTACTGGAACAGCCCGCGCCAGTGGGACAACGTTAACTTACTGTCCCGTTCTTGCCCCAAAGCCCGGCTGCGCATCCAACGGCAAGAATGAATTGCTCATGACGCGCCAAGAATGTCATGCGGTGAGACGATTGCTGACACTTAAGGGTGAGATCTCTTACGCTACCGATTCCACCGGAAGCATACCGACTTAGCGTTCCTGGAGCCATGTCCTTAAAGGGCTGTATGCGGTGACGCTGGTTCGGTTGATCGTGCCCCGCGAACCCTGTAAAATTGCCATTAGTTTCAAACAAAAAGTTCGCCAATCGAACCTTGCTTGCGCATCGCTCTCTTGCAGCTCAATCCGACCGCCGGTGATTTGGCCGGAAATGCAGCGCTGATTACCGCCGCGGTGCGCGAAGCCCAGCGCCAACAGGCTGACTTGGCCCTCACGTCGGAGCTGGCGCTTATGGGATACCTGCCGCGCGATCTGCTGATGAGCCACGGCTTCGTGAAGCAGAGTTGCGAAATGCTGCACTCCATGGCGCGCGAGCTGGCGGATGCGCCGCCGGTGCTCGTAGGAGTGGCCACCTCCAATCCCGCCGAGATGGGCCGCCCGCTGTTTAACAGCGCCGTGCTGCTCGAAAAGGGCGGCGTCGGGCCGTCGTTCCACAAGACTCTGCTGCCCACCTACGATGTCTTCGACGAGGACCGCTACTTCGAGCCGGCACACGAGCCGCAGATGATGAACCTGAACGGCAGCCGCCTTGGCATCAGCATCTGCGAAGACGTCTGGAACGATCGCGACTTCTGGCAGCGCCCGCGCTATCACCAGGACCCGATCACTTCGCTCGCCGAAGCCGGTGCCCAAATTATCCTGAACCTTTCCGCCTCGCCGTTCGTCGTCGGCAAACAACTGCTGCGTGAAAAGATGTTTGCGCACAGCGCGCGGCGACACGCCATCCCGCTCGTGTACGTGAACCAGGCCGGCGGGAACGACGACCTGATCTATGACGGCCGCAGTTGCGCATTCGACGCCAAGGGCCGCCTGATTGCGCGCGGTAAGCCATTTGCCGAAGACGTTGTGGTGGTCGATCTCGCGACTGGCCGGGGAACCATCGCCGAGGACGATTTCCAGCCCGAAGCCGAGATCTGGCACGCGCTGGTTTTGGGCGTGCGGGACTACGCGCGCAAGACCGGTTTCAAGAACGTGCTGCTCGGCCTTTCCGGCGGTATCGACTCCGCCCTCACAGCGGCTATTGCAGCCGATGCCATGGGACGCGAAAACGTGCTCGGCGTCCTGATGCCGTCGCCCTATTCAAGCGCGGGCAGTGTCGACGATTCGGTGACGCTTGCGCGAAACCTGGGTATCAAGATTCTCACACTACCCATCGCGCAGATCATGCAGTCCTATGAGGGCGCCTTACATGAAGCGTTCGCCGGCCGATCCGCGGATGTCACCGAAGAAAACATCCAATCACGCATTCGCGGCAACCTCCTGATGGCGCTGTCGAACAAGTGCGGCGCGCTGCTGCTCACTACAGGGAACAAATCCGAGCTTTCCGTGGGCTACTGCACGTTGTATGGCGACATGTCGGGCGGCTTGGCCGTCATCGCCGATC
>JGI12270J11330_10004027_pt1 | contig 10455 bp, 5 predicted proteins | sample PeaSoiMetSII2010_FD_11330 | JGI IMG/M metagenome (IMG submission 11330)
CGGCAGCCGCACCCTGCGCCTCCCCGACCAAGATATGGCATTGGGGCGTTTGCATCTTCGACTCGAACCAGGCAACGTGATCTTCCCATGGAATCGTTGCCGGGGAGAATGCCGACGCCCGGGCCGTGGGATCGTTCGCCAGTTCCCACAGTAGCTTACAGTCTGCCATGGTGGCGCGCCGAATCTGGAGCCCGCTGGTGCGCAGCGCTCGCACGACCCGCTCGGCTCCGTGACCGTCGACCAACTCCTTGCCGCGCTCGGACATCGCTCTCCTGCTGGCCTGCGAACTCACCAGACGGGCGAGACGCGGTGAGAGGCTCGAAGGCTGGATCTCCGCGCCTTCGCCCAGATTGATCGCGGCTCCGCGACGGTTCAATTCTTCCGCGGCGGGACGCTGGTTGTCGGCCAACACGATCAGCAGTGCTGGCAAACCGAGGAAGCACATCTCCAAACTCGTGGTGCCCGCCCCAGAAATGGCGACATCCGTCTTAGCCATCAGCTCGGGCATGTTTGGCACGTTTTCTACCAACTGCACATTCTTCTCGGCGCCGGCAACGAGTTCCCGCAGCTGGGGCAGATGCGGATTGCTTCCGCCGACAACCACGGTTGCATTGAGGCTCGGCTCAGCCAGAATCGCTCGCACAACGCGCCCGGTGATATTGTCCGGATCGCTGCCCCCCATGGTCACCAGAACCCGCCGAGCCACCGCGGGAATCTCCCGGTTCCACCCGCGCCACGAGGTAAATTCACGTCGCAGCATCGCAAAACGCGGACCCAGCAACAGCCGGGTGGACGCGTCTCGACGTGGATAGAAATCCTCACGGGCGTGCGCGTTCTGATTCAGCACGAGATCCGCCGAGTAGTGTCCGGCGTGGCCGTTATCATCAATGAACAGCACTTTGAGGCCGCGGCTTTTCAGACGCGTCTGGTATTGTGCGCCAAATTCGTAGCCGTCGACCACCACCCACGACGCGCCATGCTTGTGCGCCAGTTGGGCGGTTTCCTCCGCATCGGCCACGCTCCCCACCCGAACCGCCGCCCGCGCAACCTCGAACCCCCCGTTTCGCAGGCGTTCTTCCACCGCGGGCGTGGCGTCGGCCATCGCGAAAACAGCGTCCCCTCCCGCATCCCGCCAGGCCTGCGCCAGCGCCAGACAGCGCATCACATGCCCCGTTCCTATGGCGAGACTGCCATCGGCCCGAATCAGAAGGATGCCCCGTTTCATCTGCTCTCGTCAGTCTCCGGGCTTCGTTCTCTCCTCATCCATAGCGCTGTTAAAGGCTGCGGCGCAATGAGGAATAAAATCTGGTTGGCGCCCTATTTTCTACGCAAAAGGAACATCGAGTCCACGTTGTCGTTTTCCAAATAACTTAGTTTCTGCTCCGAGACTAGTTCCAGATCGGGGAAGCTCTCTGTATAGAGCCGCACGTAATCCGCCTTCCAGAGAAGTTCCGACTGACCGCGATACGGCACTTCAGTCATCTGCGGCGAGTGGTATTCAAATCCCCAGATCCAACTTTTTGCGCAACGATAGATTTCCTTCATGGCAACCGGGAGATTCTGTGGAGCAATATGGATCAGAAGCCCCGAGGTGAAAACCAAATCGAAGCTCGCGTCGTGAAAAGGGATTTTGAGTACCCCCCCCCCCATGGAACCCGAAACTGAGCGTTCTTTACGATTTCTTCGTGAATCTCAATTCCGTTGAGGTTCTCAAATCCCATCTGCTGGAGGAGGATCAACTGGTTCCCGAGATTACACCCAACTTCGAGGATCGATGCTGATCTGGGAATGTCTGCCAAAAAACGGCGGTTGAGGGCCGTTCGGGTCACTCCGTAGTTGCGCTGGTACACCTGGTCGAGGTCTGGCGGGTTGAGCAGGTTCCGCTCACTATATTGGTTGCCAAATTCTCCTCGCCACATCTCACTTTGCTTTGTTTCGGGCAAATTTCTGGTCTCATACGGATCGGCCATCGGGACTCTCCACTTCGATCATAGCCTCAGCGTACTCTGAATACCGGCTGAATCATCTCGCCTTCAAGATGCGCTTCCGGATGCGCGTCGTTCAGCCATTTCGACACTGTCTTGCACACTTCCGCATACACGCGCAGCGTATGCTCAATCGCCAAGGGATCGTGCGCCGCCGTCATGTTATGCGTGGCCAGCAGCAGCACTCCCCGTTTCACGCATTCTTGCGTGAACAGACTGCGCATCAGAAAACTGTCTTTGCCATCGGAATCGAGAAACTTGATCAGCGACCAGGACGGATAACCGATGCACCTGATGCGATCCTGTAGCCCCGCCTGTTTTGCCATCGCGTTCAATCCCTCTTGCAGCACGCGCCCGTTCGTATCCATGCGGGCCAGCGCATCGGTGGTTTCTAGCACATCGAGCACCTTCATAGCCGCTGCCATCGACGCCACTTCGCCCCCGAAGGTGAAGCTGAAAAAGATATCCTCAAACACCTTCATGGCGTCGGCTCTTCCCACTACGCACGAAATGGGGAATCCGTTGCCCATCGCTTTGCCAAAACAAGCCAAGTCGGGAGTCACTCCGAACCTCTTNTGCGCGCCCCCTAGCCCAAGGTGAAATCCAGTGCAGATCTCGTCGAAGATGAGCAGTGCCCCATGCTCATGCGCCAGTTTTTTCACGCCTTCGAGAAAGCCCGTCGCCGGAGGCCAGAAGTTCACCGGCTCCATGATGACTGTGGCGAACTCGCCTTTGTGTTCGTTCAGAAGTTTCTGCAGCAATCCCANATCGTTGTATTCGAACGGATGCGTCAACTCCCGCACCGCTTGCGGAACGCCCGCATTTCGCGTCGTGCTGCCGATGTACCAATCCTGCCATCCGTGGTAGCCACAGCAGGCGATTCGCTCGCGCCCGGTGAGGGCTCGCGCAGCCCGGACTGCTCCTGCCGTAGCATCCGATCCGTTCTTTCCAAAGCGCACTTTCTCCGCGCACGGGATGAGCCGCGTCAGCCGCTCCGCCAATTCCACCTCCAGCGGGTGCGGCAAAGAAAAACTGTGCCCTTGCCCCAACTGCTCCGCCACCGCTGCGTTTACCTCTTCGTGCGCGTAACCGAGAATGTTTGGCAGCAGTCCCTGGATGTAGTCGATATACTCATTCCCGTCTACATCCCAAACCCGGCAACCTTTGCCCTTCGCCAGGAACATCGGCGCCACTCCGCGGACGTGCTGGTTGGCTCCCTTGCTGAATGTCTGCGAACAGCCCGGGATCACCTTGCCCGCCCGCTCCAGCCAGGCCTTCGATTTTTCAATCGGCCGGCGCGCCGCCGCCGCCGCTCGCGCATCTTCGAAAAGGCTCTTGTAGTACCCGTGGTTGGAAACGATTTCCGAGTTCATCTTTTCCAGCCCCGGATTCTTTTCGATCAATTCAAAAACATCTTCCATCCCGAAGCTCTCCCTTTCGCGAAAGGCCTTGTACACCGCCCGGATGAACTCCAGGTCTTCCGCCTCATCCACCGTCCAGCGGTAATGCTGATATAAGAACGTCGAATCATTCTCGACGTTGGCGGTTCGAAACTTTTCCGAACGCAGGTACGGCGTCACGTGCTCGCGCTCAGAAGGTTTAGTCGCCTCGTGCCACGCCCTTTCCAGCGCCGGAAACGAAAATATCTCCGTATCCAGCCCATCCGGATAGCTCCGCACCATGGCATTCGAGGCGTAATCGAGATCGCCGCGTTGAAAGCGGCGCACTACTCGATCGATCACATCCGGATCAATCAAGGGGCAATCGGCCGTAATGCGCACCACTTGCGACGCTTTTTCCCCGCGCGCGGCACCGTAGAAACGATCGAGGACATCGTTCTCGCTGCCTCGATAACATGGGACGTCGTTCTCCCGGCACATCTTCTCGATGGCGTCGTCGGCCGGAGCGGTGGAAGTCGCTACCACTACCCGATCCACCAGCTTGGCTCGCTTCACGCGCTGAATGACGTGCCACAGCATCGGCCGTTTTTCGATCTCTGCCAGGCTCTTACCCGGCAACCGGCTCGACCCCATGCGCGCCTGAATGATCGCAACCACCGGTCCCTCGCTCGCTTCGCTCGTCCAATTCAGCGCCTGCGGCGATCCCTCCTCCGACGACTTCTTGGCTGCTTCCACCACCCGAATCACATCCCGGCTTTGTTCGAGACCGACCATGGGCCCCGTTCCGCTCCCCAGAGATTCCAGGAAGTGAACCATCTCCGCTACATACATGTCGTTCGCTTCAAATACGTACGGGATACTTTTCCAACCCGGCTCCTCAGCTGAAAACCAGCGCACTTCCTGCACATTGAAATCCCAAAGCGCAGTCCCGGTCTCGCCCACAACTTTGCACGTGCGCGTGTATGCCCGCTGCACAAAATCCAGATGCAGTTCCGCGCGCCGCCGCTCCGGAAAACTCAAGTAGATCCACGCCGAATCTTCCACATCCACGTCCAGACTGCTGAGGTGCTCAGCCCGGCAGGTCACTTCCGTCGGACGCCCCAACAGCCAGCAAACGTAATCCAGTTCGTGAGAACCGTCGAGGATAATGCCCCCGCCCAGTTCATGGCGCGCGCTGTAGCTGTCGCGATAATGCTGCCAGGGTCGCCAGTCGGGAAGATATTGCCCCGCTTCCACGTTGAGCCAGAGCACGCGCCCGATCTTTCCCGAATCGATTAGCTCCTTCAATATTTGCAAGCCGGGATGAAACCGCATGTTGTAGCCGATCTGAACGCTCCGGTCGCGCCGGCGCGCCTCGGCAATCAGTGCCTGGATTCCACTCGACTCGTGCGAAAGGGGTTTCTCGATAAAAAGGTGGGCGCGAGCCTGAAGCGCGGCCAGCGCCTCCTCCACGTGGTACACCGGCGGAGTGCAGATCAGTACAATATCCGGCCTGAATTTCTGCAGCGCCTCGCCATAGTCGCCAAAGACTTCCCCGTCCAGTTCCTCACGGCAGTACTTCAGCGCTTCAGGGCTGGTGTCGCAAAAACCAAGCTGCCGCACCCCAAGCGACTTGAGATTCCTTGCGTGCCGCCGCCCAATCGAGCCGCCGCCGACCACCAGAGCTCGATATTCCACCCATGCGGAGGTTCTGGACATACTTATTTTGATTGCCTGCTCTCGAGCAAATGCGAGCGCTCGCCTTTCTCTTCATATTTCCCTTGATATTTCCGATCAAAGCGGGTCACAACTTTACCGAGCGCGCGGATCACGTCTTCCACATCCTGCGCCGTCATGGCATGAAACATCGGCAGGCTGATCAGCCGCTCATACGCGTCTTCGGCCACCGGATAGCTCTCTTTTGACCGGAGGCGCTCGCGGTAGTACGGATGTTGATGCACCGGAATGTAGTGAACATTCACGCCGATATTTTCCGCGCGCAGCGCTCGAAAAACCTCTCCTCGCCCCACCGCCAGCATTTCCAGTTTCAGCCGCACCGCATACAGGTGCCACGCTGGATCGACGCCATCGCGCACCGTGGGAATAAGTATCGCCGGCAAATCCCGGAACGCCTCCGTGTACCGCGCCGCAATTTCCCGGCGGCGCGCCAGGTTGGCTGCCAGTTTGTCCAGTTGTGAGAGTCCCAGCGCGCACGCAATATCCGTCAACCTGTAATTGAAGCCCAACAGCACCATCTCGTAAAACCACTGCCCCGATTCCTGCCGCTGTCGTGCTTCGCTGCTGATGCCGTGATTGCGAAAGCGCCGCAGCGTCTCCGCCAGCCGCGCATCGTTGGTCGCAACCATTCCGCCTTCCCCGGTCGTCAGGTGCTTCACCGGATGAAAGCTGAACACGGTCATGTCGGCAATGCCCCCGACTCGTTTCCCGAGGTATTCCGCGCCCAGCGCATGGCAGGCATCTTCAATCAACAGCGCTCCGTGCGTCTTCGCCAGTTCCCCCAGTTCATCGAGCGCCGCGGGATGTCCCGCATAATCGACCGCGATGATGGCTTTCGTCGATGAAGATGTCCGCGCAGAAAGTTTCCTGGCAACTTCCCCCGGATCGAGGTTCAACGTGTCCGGCGAGACATCGGCGAACACCGGAGTCGCGCCCTGGTACAAAACGCAGTTGGCGGTCGCGCAGAAGGTCATCGGGGTGGTGATCGCCTCATCCCCAGGCCCCAGTCCAGCGGCAAAAGCCGCACCGTGCAATGCCGCTGTCCCTGAACTGAAGCTGACCGCGTGCCGCGCCCCCACCCAAGTCGCAAACCGTTCTTCGAACTCGCCGATCTTCGGTCCCGTGGTCAGCCAGTCCGACTTCAAAACCTCAACCACCGCCTGCACATCTGCTTCGTCCAGGCTTTGCCGCCCGTACGGCAACAATTTTTCGCGCACCGGCGTACCCCCATGGATGGCAAGCGTTTCCAGCTTTGTAGGTAAGGCACTCATGCTGGCAGTCCGTGGTGCAAGTGCGATTCGTATCAGGCACGCCTTCACAGGCTGCAGAAAAGGCCTCGTATCAGGGCATCGCTTCAGCGATGCTGCAAGCCCGGCGAAATCAGCCACCCCTTTAGGGCTGCTCTCGCTAAGCCGACGTCGGCACCGCTTCCGCAGCGTCGGTTTCAGGCGCCACCAGTTCTTCCAGTTCACGCCGCGTCAGCCAGCGCTCATTGCTGTCGCTCGAATAACGAAAGCCTTCCGGAAGCGGCTTGGCGTTCATCCAGTTCTCCGATTTCCACCACGGATGCGCCGGCTGAATCACGTACATATCTTCCGTCTCCAGCGTCTGCCGTGACTCGTCTTCCGACACCAGCACTTCGTGCAACTTCTCGCCCGGACGAATCCCGATGTACTCCACCTGGCATCCGGGCGCGATCGTCTCCGCCAGGTCCACCAGTCGCATGCTGGGAATCTTGGGAACAAAAATCTCGCCGCCGTGCATCTGCTCCAGGCAGCGAATCACAAACTTCACGCCCCGCTCCAGCGTCAGCCAGAACCGGGTCATGCGAGGGTCGGTGATCGTAATCTTCCCGCGCCGGCGCTGTTCGAGAAAAACCGGGATCACGCTCCCACGGCTGCCCACCACGTTCCCGTAACGCGCGCAACTGAAGCGCGTATTTTTCGCGCCCGCGTAAGCATTCGCCTGCACAAACACTTTTTCCGCGCACAGCTTGGTGGCGCCGTACAGATTGATCGGATTCACCGCCTTGTCGGTGCTGAGCGCCAAAATGCGGCACACGCCTTGGTCAATCGCCGCATCAATCACGTTGCGGCCGCCCATGATATTCGTCTGGATCGCTTCGAACGGGTTGTACTCACAAGCCGGCACCTGCTTGAGTGCCGCCGCATGCACCACCACCGTCACGCCCGCGAGCGCCCGCTTCAACCGCTCGACATCCCGGACGTCTCCAATGAAGTACCGCATGCTCGGATGATCAAATCCCGCCGTTCTCATCTCATGCTGCTTCAACTCGTCCCGGCTGAAAACCACCAGTCTTTGCGGATGGTAGTCGTGCAGCATGATCTCCACAAACTTCTTCCCGAACGACCCTGTTCCACCCGTTACCAGTATCGATTCCTGCGCCCAATTCACCATTCTTATTCCTTAGAATCCCCTTCAGAATCCTCTTCTTCTATAGAACCCTCTTCTGTCGATTCCCCCGCCGAAGAGAAAACGCGCGCTTCGTATCAGGGCGTCGCTTTAGCGATACCGCAAGATCCTCCAAGCCAGGCGCCCCTTTAGGGGCTGGGCATCGAGTGTCGACCTTTTGCGCGGCCTGCCAGAAGAATCTTCGCGTTTCGAGTAACTTCTTGTGCTCGATAGTATAGCTGAGCAAAGTGCTGAGGACGTATACCTGGCAGGTTGAGATACCCGAATGAGAGTTATCTACAATAAGAAACCCAGAACTCCCGCCGCCCGCCTGCCCGCCTCGGTCGCAAGCCTTCGAGCGTAACCCGCGAGTAGCACTCGAGTAGCACTGAGGATACATCGCCGCGTCCGCGTCTGCCCAGCGTAAACGAGAACCGGAAAATATCCCCCAGCTGTAAATTTTGGCCGTTTCTTACTCCAAGGATGATAAAATTACGCAAATCCCTGACAACGGCCCCCTTTTGTCTGCCCAGCTTGCTGTGGAAAGGTCGGCTGGAGCGGGAACCTGTGTGCCAGCTGCGAAGCGCTGTCGCATCCAGCTGGTGGGGCTAAGGAGTAACGATGTCATTGGGACCGCTGGTTCCACGAAGTAACGATCCACGAAGTAACGATCCACGAAGTGACGTTCCACATAACGACGGATCGCGAGAACTGCAACCTGCGGAAGCTGAATTCCTTAGGCCGATCCACTCCGCGCTTTATAACGTGTTGCCGTCGCAGGAATCGACCCTGCGCGAATACATGCGCGTTCTCATCAAGCGCAAGTGGATGGTCATCGCGGTTATCGTCGGCATCTTCATGGCTGTCGCCATTGCCAGCCTCCGCCAGACTCCCGTCTATGAAGCGGTGGGCCGCATCGCCGTCAACAAAGGCGATCCTAACGTCATTAGCTTCAAAGACTCGGGGCCGGTAGTCGACTACTCCGACCAGGCTGATCTGGATACTGAGGTTCGCATCCTGCAGAGCGATCTGATGGCGCTGCAAGTTATCCGGCAATTGAATCTGGACAAGCGTACCGAGTACGGCGGTAGTTCCGATCGACCGCTACCCAACCTGGTCGCCGATCCTCTGCAGACCGATTCCAACCGCGTTTCGGCTCTGCTGGGAAGTTTTCGGGGACATCTCCGCGCCTCTCTGATTCCCAACACCCGCATCATCGAGATTCATTACAGCAGCACCGATCCTCAGCTCGCCGCCACCGCCGTGAATACCCTGGCGGCGACCTATGTCGAGCAGAACTTCAAGACCAAATTCGAATCCACCATGCAGGCCTCCGACTGGCTTTCCAAACAACTCGTCGACTTGCAGATGAAAGTGGAAACCTCTCAGGAAAAGCTCGTGCGCTACCAGAAGGAGCACGAGATTCTTGGAACGGACGAAAAGCAGAACATCATCACCGAAAAGCTCGGCGTACTGAACAACGAAATGACGGGCGCCGAATTTGACCGCATGCAGAAGGAAGCCATGTATCGTCAGACCCAGACCGATGATCCGGACGCGATCGCGGCGGCCATCGACACGGGAGGTGGAACAGGCGCACTTCTGGGCAGGTTGCGCGATCAGCAGGCCGCTCTCAGAATTCAGGTTGCCGATCTCAACACTCAGTTCGGCCCCTCTTATCCGAAAATCGCACAGCTCAATAACCAACTGAAGGAGATTGACCGCCAACTGCAATCGGAAACGAACAAGGGCGTCGATCACCTCAGGGGGCAGTACCTCGCTGCTTTACAGCGCGAAATTATGTTGCGCGCCTCCTTTGAAAAGCAAAAACAGGAAGCCAATAAGCTCAACGAGAGTGCGATCGAGTACAGCATTCTGAAGCGCGACCTCGATAGCAACCGGACCCTTTACGAGGGATTGCTGGGAAGACTGAAAGAAGCAGGCGTCACTGCGGGATTACGCTCCAACAGCTTTCGCATCATTGATGCAGCCCGTGTTCCCACTTCTCCCAGCGAACCCAACATTCCGCGTAACCTTTCTTTCGCGCTGGTGCTGGGCGTCATCTCCGGCATCGGCTTGGCCTTCCTGCTCGAGAGCATGGACAACAGCGTTCGCACCCCCGAGCAGGCTACCGCGCTCTCCGCCCTTCCCTCTCTCGGAATGATCCCGCTCGGCTCCAAGTCAGGCAGCCATGGACCGACGGGCAAGCGGCTCATTTTGACTGCCTCCAAGGAAGTGGTGGAGACAGTAACCCTGGTTCGCCCCCAATCGCAGATGGCCGAATCCTATCGCGCGCTGCGGACTTCACTTCTGCTCTCCAATCTCGGAGCGCCGCCGAAGGTCATCATGGTGACCAGCGCGCGTCCGCAGGAGGGCAAAACCACCACTAGCATCAACACCGCCATCGTGCTCGCGCAAAAGGGAACCCGCGTTCTCCTGATGGATGCCGACTTGCGCCGCCCCAGTATTCACAAGACCCTGGGCATGGGCCCGCGCAGCGGTCTCAGCAACGTGCTCACCGGAAGCGCCACCTTGCAGCAAACCATTGTGACCTCTCCGATCCTGCCCAATCTTTTCATCATGCCCGCCGGTACGCCGCCTCCGAATCCCGCCGAATTGCTCGCCTCCTCCAACATGAGGGACCTGCTCGCGGAGTTGCGCGGACTCTACGACCATATCGTGATCGACACTCCCCCCACCCTTTCCGTCACCGACGCGGTCGTGCTCTCACCACGCGCCGACGCCACCATCCTGGTAATTCGTTCCGGCCAGACCACGAAACAGGCGCTGCGCCGGGCCCGCGATATATTGATGCAAGTCAATGCTCACGTGGCCGGCGTGCTGCTCAATGCCGTCGACCTAACCTCTCCCGATTATTATTATTACTACGAGTATCAAGGGAAATACGGCCAGTACTATCAGGAAGAACCTCCCGTCGCAGG
>JGI12270J11330_10004028_pt1 | contig 10455 bp, 8 predicted proteins | sample PeaSoiMetSII2010_FD_11330 | JGI IMG/M metagenome (IMG submission 11330)
AGCCTGATCGGGCCAAACCGTAGCGGCGGCTTCGGTCCGCCCGCCGCAGTCTTTGTGGTAGTAAGCGGCCAGAGGATTGCCGCGGTCCCACAACAACTCTCCAGCGGTCTGGTTCACAGCGGCGACGACGGCGGGCCGGGGATCGAGGCGCAGATACTGGCAGTGCGTGGTGTCGCAGAAATCGAACCCTTCTTCTTTATGGCGTTCGCGAAAGCGGGTGGTGTAGGAGCGGATGGCGACGGCCAGAGCCTTGAGGGCTTCCGCGGGCATCTCCCCGGCAGTTTCGCCTTCGAGGACGTCGGCTACATACGGTTCGACCGGGATGGCAGCGACCATGGAGAGAACACCATCGCGAGCTGAAATCTCGAGCTCGCCGTGGATGTGCTGGACGGGCGCACTCTCGCCGGCAATCCGGAAATCCCCGTTCAGAGTGAGTTTCGCGCTGGTCGTGCCGGAAATCTCGACCGAACTCTTCTGGGCGCGAACCGTAGCCTCGTCGGTCAAGCTCCGCCGTGAAGAATTCATGGTGAGAATAACGGTTTCTCCCGCGGACGGCTTGACCTGCACTTCTGACAGCCGGTAGCGAGACAGGAGATGAACCCGCACGTCGGGCTGCTGCGCCGCGGCGAATGACGCGACCAGCAGGACTGCCGAAATCGGGATCGCCCGTGTCATTGTCGTTGCCATTGGCATTGTCATTAGAGGCCGTCTCACAACGAACCAAAGGGATAAATCGTCGGCTCCCTCAGGGGCTAAAGCCCGTGTCTTTGTTGGCTCTGGGCGGCATGGCTGAAGCCGTGCCCTTCCCAAAACAATTTGTGAGATAGCCTCTAGTCATTGCCTGTGCTTCTCGTAGGCCTGGAAAATGCGCCGGGCGAGATTCGCCGCTTCGACGCTGCCGTGCCCGCGCTCGACGAAGACGACGACCACGATCTCGGGTTTTTCAGCGGGGGCGAATCCCGCAAACCAGGCGTGAGTGTGCGCATCGGAGGGATCGCTGGCGGTTCCGGTTTTTCCCGCGACCGAGAGTTCATCCGTCCGGGCATTCTGCGCCAATCCGTAATCGGTGGCGGCGCGCAGCCCGGCGAGGACCACCTGTTCGGCCGAACTCGCCGTGGCAGGATCTAGTCGCGCCAGTTGCAGATAGGCGGATGCCAGTTCCAGCGGAGTGATCTCAATACCGGCCACTCCGATCGCCAGGAGCTGGCGCGCGGCAAGGCTTCTGGCAGGAACGATACGGCCTTGCCCCTCGCCGGGCAGCAAACCCGAAGGCTGGGTGAAACCGAGCTCGGAGAATCGCCTTTCCAGTTCTCCCGGCTGGAGCCGCTCCGCCGCAGTCACGAAATAGGAATTGCAGGAGAGCGCGAGAGCTTCTTCCGCGTTGAAGGTGGTGAACTCGGGAGGGTGAGAACAGTTCAGCTTTCTTCCCGCGATCACCAGATTTCTACGACAGGCGATCACGTCTTGGGGACGAACGGAGCCGGTTTCCAGCAGCAAGGCCAGCACAAACGGCTTGATCGCCGAGCCGGGGCTGGCGATGCGCTGCCGCAACACCGGGAGGTTGTAGGCAGCCAATATGCGCCGATCGCGCACTCGAACGACCACCGCGGCGGCAGGTTGCCCGGCGAGGGCGCGATTCACAGACTCGGCAAACTCAGTAAGCGAGGATGCGCCGTAAGCAGAGGAAAGCAGGATGTAACACAGAATTGCGCGTGCGATGAGTCTGACCGTGCGTCCGGAATGCTGGGCCAAGCATGTCATGAAGGCGAAAGGACCTTGAAGGACGAACTCAAGGTTGCCAAATGATGCGCTCCCAAGTCCAGACCTGGCTCAGGCCGTGCCGCAGCCACCGCCTGCGCGGCTACTTCCCGCCCATCTGCTGGGCGAGGTAGTTGGCAACACCGAGTTCCTTGATGGCATGCAATTGAGCTTCCAGAAAATCGGCGTGCCGCTCTTCGTCGCCGATCATGCGCTCGAACAGCGCCCTGGAGCCGCCATCGCCAGCCTTGTCGCAGATCTTCGCGGCTTCGTTGTAGTCACGAACCGCGTCCTGCTCGTCTTTGAGGTCGATCTCAATCTGCTCCTGCACATTGGCGCCAAATCGCGGCTTGAGCCCGATCGTGGCAGCGGGAATGCTATCGAGAAAGATGATGCGTTCGATGAGTCCTTCGGCGTGCTTCATTTCCTCAATGGCCCGCGCCTTGGTGAGATCGCCCAGCCGTTTGTAGCCCCAGCCCTGGCAGATCTCGGACTGCGTCATGTATTGGGCAATGGCCGTCAACTCGGAGAGAAGAGCCGTATTCAGCTGCTCGATTACTTTCTTGTCACCCTGCATTGGTGGTGCCTCCGGTGACCATCTTCCGACGTAGGCGAGAGGCGATGCTGTGATCCTGCGCACAGAGGGCGGTTTGCCCACGGGTCTTTTTTGGGCGCCACAGTGAAGCGCGTGAGGGGTGTGACAAAGAATGGCGAGCTACGCTCGCCCGCCCGGACGAGGGCGTCCGGGCCTCCATGGTCAGATTCAGAGAAATTGTAGCCGCAATGCGGAGCTTCGCTGCGCCGGACAGCCGAGGGCGGCTGTCCCCACATAGACACAGCAACTGCGGAATTGCTCTAGGACCTGCAGCTTCACTCCACCGCGTGGTGGGAGCTCCAGTTCTCACGCACACACCTGAGGGGCGGCCAAAGCTACTGGAAGGAGGCCACGGCCTGCTCCTGGTCCTCGAAGGTCTCGAAAAGATTGAGCAGGCCGGTCATTCTTAGAGTCTGGATCGCGAACTTGGAGGGGTTGAGCAGCTTGAGCGAGCCAGCGCGCTGCTTGGCGGTGGTCAGGCAACGGACCAGAAGTCCTATGCCGCTGGAATCGATCATGGCCACTTCGCCGAGATCGATCACGAAGCGGATCGCTCCGCTGTTCAGTAAGTCTTCGAAGGTACCGCGGAGGCGGTCGACAGGCTCGCCGAGATTGAGCCGACCGCGAAGCTTGATGATTTTGACGTCTGCCTGACTCCGAACGTCGATATCCATCTGTCTTTCCTCTTCTCTTTTGACCCTCGCTGCGCGTGATGGTCACTGCGCAGTGCAGGCGGCCGACCGGTCCGAGTAGTGGCTCAGTTTGGTGGCTCGGACGGGCCGCGCTGTCGAGCTTTGCTCGACCGGACGGCCGGGGGCGGCTGTCCCCACATGGTTGTTTCCTCAAACTGAGGCATTACCCTGGTCCGACGCCGATTGACACTCGCCCGACCGTCTGTTAGAGTGCGTACCCAACTTAGAAGAAGCATCGCGAATTTGCAAATCGCAGAGGCTCTCCTCCAGTGGGGTTGAAAGCTCGATCGCTCGGCGCAAGGCCACTTCAATGCCAATCCAGAGTTCCGGAGTGAAGCTCCAGATTCCGGCGCTGTCCGCGCGTTTGCTTGGGCAGCAGGAGGTCAAGCCGCGCGCCCGAACCGTAGCGCAGGCGGTGACCGAGGCGCTTCCTGGCAGCGCCGTAAACGTATACGGGATTCTGACGGCGACCGAGGGGGATGTATGGACCGTGCTGGCCAGCGCCGGCGACGTTGCCCTGCCGGAGCCCACGATACCGCTGGCGACCGGCGCGCTTGGGATTCTTGCCAGTGAAATGAAGCCCATCCGATTTGAGGGCAACAGCCTGATCCGCGAAGAGTTTGCTCACCTCCACGTCCGGCGCACCCTGCGTTCTCTCTCGTATCTCCCGTTAGTGCAGGAAGAGACGCTCATGGGGGCAATCGAAATCCTCACTTTTGACGAGGAATTGTCCCAGGAGCAACTGCAAGCGCTGCAGGCCCTGGCGGATGTGGCCGGCGGAGCTTTGCGTGGTGCGCAGAGCTACGAGCAGGAACGGGACAACACTCTCGGCTCGATCACCCGCCTTACCCAGCTGTACGACATCGAGAAAGTCTTCAGCTCGACGCTGGAAATGGAGCAGTTGCTGCCGATCATCACTTCCAAAGTGCTCGAGATGCTGGATTGCGAAGCCGTGAACCTGTGGTTGCTGGAAGCCGATGAGAGTGTGCGTCTCATGTGCCAGGCAGGCGTCGATTCCACAGTGAAGGAAAAGATGCTGCAGAAACCCGGCGAAGGCGTGGCCGGGGATTTGTCGGACAACGGGGAACCGGTCCTGATCCAGCAAAGTGATGACGCACGACTTCTCCGCCGGAACGAAGGCGTGGGAGAGGGAGGCGTAGTTTCGCTGATTGCCGTCCCGATCCTGGATCAGGAATCGCTGGTGGGTGTGATCGAGGCGGTAAACCCGCTGAGCGGAAGTCCGTTCGATGACGATGATTTGTTCACCCTCAGCCGGCTGAGCGAATCCGCCGCCATCGCGCTGCACAACGCGAGCCTGTTGGCAGCCGAGCGCAAGGTGGAGATTCTGGAAACCCTGGTGACGGTGAGCCGCGAGATCACCTCAACCCTTGATCTGGATCGAGTATTGCAGGTGGTGGTCAACAGTCCCGCGGCTGTGGTTCCGTATGAGCGGGCGGCCATCGCGCTGGAGCAGCGAGGCCGCATCGAGTTGCGGGCGGTTTCCGGAGCAACGGAGTTCGACCCCAAGGATCCCCAGATCAAGGCGCTCAGCCAGATCCTGCAATGGGCCTCACTGCTCCGCGAACCCGAACTCATTACCCAGCATGGCGAGGAGATTTCCTCGGAGCGGGAAGAGACCCGGGCGAAGTTTCAGCATTATTTCTCTGAGAGTGGCATGCGCGCGTTTTATGCCGTCCCGCTGGTGGACGAAGAAGGCCGGGTAGGAGTGTTGTCGTTCGAAAGCAGCAACCCTGACTTCCTGACAACGGCACACCTGGAAATGATTAAAGTGCTGGGCAGCCAGGCCACGGTAGCGCTGCGGAACGCCTCCCTCTACAAAGAGGTTCCCTTTATCGGCGTGCTCCAGCCGCTGATCCAGAAGAAGAAGCAGTTTCTTGCATTGGAGAAGCACCGCCGCGCCCTGCTGATCGCCTCCGGGTGCGCGGCCGTTCTGTTTCTTGCGCTCTTTCCTCTGCCGCTGCGGGTGGAAGGCCCGGCTTCGGTTACGCCGGGGAGAGCCGCCCACATTGGGGCTGAAGTCGAAGGGGTGGTGAAGCAGGTCCTGGTAAAGGAAGGGGATCGGGTCGCCAAAGGAGCGGTCATCGGAACCCTGGAAGACTGGGACTACCGTTCTGCGCTGGCGGCGGCGCAGGCGAAGCGAGAGATCGCGACCAACCTGATGAATCGAGCTCTGGCGACGAATGACGATACCGAAGCCGGCATCGAGCAGGCACAGGCGGACTATTGGACCGCCGAGGTCGCCCGGGCCCAGGAGCGTCTCGACCGGACTCTTCTGCGCTCTCCGATTAACGGTGTAGTCGCCACACCGCATCTTGAGAACATGGTCGGGCGCAAGCTGAAAGTGGGCGAGATCCTTGCGGACGTGGTGGACAACTCGGAGGCGCTGGTGGACGTGCCGATCGATCAGAACGACATCGGGCTAGTGGCGGCTGGACAAAAAGCACGGGTTAAACTCGATAGCTTTCCGGCCCACACTTTTGAGGGAAAGGTCGAGGTGGTAAGTCCGCTGGGACGGCTCGAGGGAGACGCTCGCACCTTCTACCTGCGAGTCGCGGTCTCGAATCCTGAGGGCATTTTGCGGGCAGGAATGCAGGGCCGCGCCAAAGTATCAACCGGCTGGCATCCCGCGGGGAAAGTCTTCTTTCGCCAGCCCGTCATGTGGATCTGGTCGAAACTGTGGTCCTGGTTTGGGTGGTGATCATGAAAATATCGGCATACGCTTCCCTGCTTCTTCTTGTTCTGGCTGGGCTGGCCGGAACGGCCTGCAGTCATGCTCCGACTCCTGCTGAGGCGGCTGCTGCCCCCTCAGTTCCACCGGCGGCCGTGGTGACTCCGTCTGCGCCATCCTCTGCACCATCCGAGGACGTTTACACTGCCTCTGGCCCGATCGTGGTGGAGAACCAGGTTGACGTGGCGGCCCAGCGGGAAGGTGTGGTGGTCGAGATTGTGGTCGAGCCCGGCACCCGCGTGAGCACCGGCCAGGTGCTGGCCAGACTGGATGACCGGCAGCTCGTGGCGGACCTGGAGGCGGCCCGCGCCCGGACCGCCAGCACCGAGGCCGATCTCAACAACTGGAAGGCGGAAGCCCAGGTTCTGGAGTCCGACTATCAGCGCGCCCGCAAAATGTGGGACGCCCAACTGATCACGCAGGAGCAGTTTGAGCACGCGCGCTTCAAGGCCGAAGCCGACCAGTGGGACGTCAAACGCGTCGAACAGCTTCTCATCAATGCGCGGGAGAGCCAGCGGTCCATGGAGCTGGAGCTGGAGAAAACCCGCATCACCGCGCCGTTCGACGGAATTGTTGCCCGCCGCTATGTTCGAGCGGGGCAGACCGTGACCCGGGGTGACCGCCTGTTCTGGGTCACTGCCACTGGCCCTTTGCGCGTCCGATTCACGCTGCCCTCCCGGTTTGTGCGTCAGGTGAAGGTTGGACAGCAGGTTGCAGTCACGGTCGCGGACGGGAATCCGACGATCAGACATGCGGCGCGAGTAATTCAGATGAGCCCGGTCGTAGATCCGGCCAGCGACACGGTTGAAGTGCTGGCCGAGATCACCGGCGCAGCGCCCGAACTGAGGCCCGGCATGCAGGCGGAAGTTCACCTTCCAGCGCACCCATGAATATCGCCAATGCCCTGAACGTTGCCCTGCCGGAGTTGCCGGAGCGCGTGATCAAGCGCTCGGTCCCCAAGCTGGATCCACGGGTCATCGCCAAGGAGCACATTGAAAAGGGAAATCCGGTCGTGCTGGCCAAGTTGCCGGGGGCCGAAACGTTTATCCGCCTCGAGCCTGCGCAGTGGACTCTTCTCCAGCTATTTGACGGCGAGAGATCTTATCTGGAGATTTCCGAGCAAGTGATGGCGCGGACCGGGGTGTATTACTCGGAAGATGATGTCCGAGAATTTGCGGGGTTCATCCAGGCCAACAATGACCTCTTTTGCCGTAGTCCGTTGGAGCGGAACATCGCCTTGCAACAGAGGCTTCGCGGCCAGCGGCTGAAGCGCAGGGGCTTGAAGTTCGGTGACTTCACGGACATCACCGTTGCCGAGTGGCCGCAGGCCAACGACTACATTAATCGGATTTACCCGCACTTGCGTTGGGCCTATACCTGGTGGTTCACGCTGTTGACATTGGCAGTGTTCGCGGTCATGGCCTTGATGTGGGTGGGCCGCTTCGGTGAGATCTGGCGCGATAGCTTCGAGTTCTACGATTTCACCACCAAATCGGGGAGCGATCTCATCGAGTTCTGGATTCTGTTTGCAGCTATGGGATTCTTCCACGAATCATTTCATGGCCTGACCTGCAAACATTTTGGCGGCGATGTTGAGAAAATGGGGTTTAACCTGCTGTATTTTGCGCCCAGTTTCTTTTGCGATGTTACGCAAGTCTGGATTTATGGCGGCAAGTGGGCTCGGATTGCTACAGCGATTGCGGGTATCTGGGGCGACCTGATCCTGTGTTTTGTAGGAACAACCATCTGGTGGGCGACGACTCGGGGCATGTTTGTGCATGATTTGGCTTACAAGATCATGATGGTCACAGGTGTTGGTGTCTCGCTGTTGAACCTGAATCCGCTCATTAAACTCGACGGCTATTACATCTTCTGCGAGCTGATCGGAGAGCCCGATTTCAAAGAGCGGACCTCCGCCTACCTTTCTGGCTGGACGCGCAAACATTTGTTTGGCATGCCAGCGGAGATCGAGTATGTGCCGGTGCGGCGGCGCCCCCTCTACCTGCTGTACGCCATTCTGTCGGCGGTGTACGGCTATCTTCTGTTGACGTTCGTAATGGGGCTTACTTACAACATCCTGCACTCGTACTCGCCCGCCTGGGCCTTTCTGCCCGCCGCACTGGCGGGATATTGGGTTTTCCGCAAGCGCATTCACAGCCTCGGAAGGTTCCTTAAGCTGCTTTACCTAGATAAGAAAGAGAGGATCGGGAATTGGTTGAAATCGTGGCGTATCGTGGCTCCGGGACTGGCCGTCCTGTTGTTGTTGTTCGCTCCGTTCTGGCCAGATTTTCAGGAGGGCTCTTTCGTCCTGGAGCCGGCGCAACAGGCGTCGGTGCACGCGGCGGTCAGCGGGAAGGTTGCGCAGGTACTGGTCGAGGAGGGTCAGCGAGTCGTGGCCGGCCAGCCGCTGATTACTCTGGAGAATCTCGATGTGGAATCCGATCTGGCCAGGATCCGAGCCGATCTCCATGTAGCGTCAGCGCGCGCCACTCAAAGTCAGATGCACTATGGCGATTTCGGAACCGCCGAACGGGAGCGCGTCCGCCTTTTGCAGGAGGACCGCAGCTTGAGCGAGAAAGCGGCCAAACTGCAACTGGTTAGTCCGATTAACGGCGTGGTGGTTACGCCTCGATTGCATGACCTCACCGGCAGCTACCTCGACGAAGGTGCGCCGGTCGTCGAACTGATCGACGACTCAGCCTTGCGGGCCCGGATTTACATACCCGAGTTTGCCATGCATGACGTTCGCGTCGGCACGCCTCTACGGCTGGAGGTGCGATCGCGGTTTCTGCCGGTTTCCGCGACCCTCGGTTCGATCTCGCCCGACTGGGCCCCCCTTGACCCGGCTCTCGGGCAGAAAGAACAACTGCAAGGCATCAACCCTCCCCGCTTTTATGTGGCTGACGCCTGGCTGGAGCGCGCGGCGGACCTGCGTGCGGGGATGACGGGAATGGCAAAGATTCGCGTAGGGCGAAGAAGTCTGGTGAGCTTTGGCTTGAGATTCGCCCGGGATCTGGTCGCCCGGCGGGTGTGGTAGTCGCAATGGGATTTGGAGGGACAAACGGATACCGAGGGCCAGTTCCCCCAACTGGCCCTCGGTTCACTTACCCTTGAAGCTTTTGGGCAAGCAAAAGCGACTCTCTCGGCGAGGCTGCCTCAGGCTATCTCTTCACCTGAGTCCTACAACTGCCCTTTTACCTGGCTTTTTACCTGGCTCCTTACGTGGCCCCTTACCTGGCTTTTTACCTGGCTCCTTACGTGGCCCCTTACCTGGGTCTTCACGTGGCCCCTTACCTGGGTCTTCACCGCCGAGCCCACGCTCGGATTCTCAGCCGGGGTTGAGCTGGCCACGATGGCCTTCTTGGTGGTGTTCAGCTTGCTGATCAGCGACTTCTTCTGGATGGTCATTAGGATGCTCCTTATGGCGATTTGGAATTCCTCGTACTGCTCGGTCTTGCTATAGCAAGAGATGTTCCAAACCGCGTGATCCAGAAAGCTCGGATGAAAGGCTATGATTTTGCAGGACTTGGCCCAAGAACCGGCGCAGCAGGGAGATGAGGAAGCAGGGGTGAAATTCTATACCTGGTCAATTATTAACCTCCTGTGGGTTAATTATTGACCACTGGGAGGGCTTCACAGGTTCAGTTTGCGGCAGAGGTATTTCATGCGCTGCCGGTCAAGGCCAAGCAGGTGGGCGGCGGCGGACTTGTTGCCATTAGTTCTGCGCAGAGCGGCGTTGAGGTAGGCGATTTCAATCTTCTGCATTTCCGCGTCGAAATCCACTCCTTCTTCGGGAATCAGAATGGCTTCCTGGCTGGCGGCGCTGGAAGTGAGCAGCTGTTGCGGAAGGTGTTGGGCCGCGATCACCGGTCCGTCGCTCATGAGCNCCAGCCGCTGCACGACGTTCTCCAGTTCCCTCACGTTGCCCGGCCAGGGATAGCTCTCCAGAATCTCCACGACCTCGGGCTGCAATTGCTTGGCCGGCTTTTGATTCGCGGTGCAATAGAGGCGGAGGAAGTGCTCCACCAGCAAGGGAATGTCGCTGGCTCGCTCGCGCAGGGGAGGGACCACGATGGGAACAACATTGATGCGATAGAAAAGGTCTTCGCGGAACCTGCCCTTTCTCACCATGTCTTCCAGGTCGTCATTGCTGGCCGTGATGAGCCGGAAGTCTATTTTCTTCGATGTGCGCCCTCCCAGCCGCTGCACCGATCGCTCCTGCAGCACCCGCAGCAGCTTGCTTTGCAATCCATGGTCGAGGGTGCTGATCTCGTCCAGGAAGAGAGTACCGGTGTGCGCCAGTTCGATCATGCCGGGCTTGGCGCTGTCGGCGCCGGTGAAGGCGCCCTTCTCGTAGCCAAACAGCTCAGACTCCATCAGGGTTTCAGGAAGGGCGGAACAGTTCAGGCAGACGAAGGGCTTGTCGACGCGACTCCCGGTTTCGACGATCGCGCGGGCGACCAGCTCCTTGCCGACGCCGCTCTCGCCCCGGATGACGACGCTGGCGTTGCTTCCGGCAACTGCCTCGATGGCCTGGTACACCTTACGCATGGCCTCGCTGCCGCCAATGAGGCCAGAAAACGCCGCCTTGTCTTCGACCTGTTGCAGCAGCCATTGTCCTTCGAACTGCAGAGCCCGCTTTCCCAGGGTTTCGAGCAGCA
>JGI12270J11330_10004037_pt1 | contig 10439 bp, 9 predicted proteins | sample PeaSoiMetSII2010_FD_11330 | JGI IMG/M metagenome (IMG submission 11330)
CGTCCGGACAACAGGAGAACATGTCATGACCGGCTTCGACGGACTCACCGCTACCGTCACCGGCGGCGCGGGCGGCATCGGCGCCGACTGAACCGCTGCAAGCTCGGGGTCTGCCGCCCTGACGTGCGGAGAAGGCTCAAGGCGGGCGCGTGCTCCCTTGGCGACGGTTGAGGACGTCCACAAGGTCCCAGGTGTTCCGGACGCAGAATGTCCGGAACGAAGTTTACGGTGGTGCCATGCCAGCAGCGAATGCCCTGCACGGGAACCGCCGCTGGCCGGCACCGAGGCGAGCACCTCGCTTGTGCGCTCGACCGCTGCGCACGACCTTCCGCTGGCAGGCCGGCGACCTGGAGGCGGCCGGGGATGCGGACCCGCATCGGTGCCTGCGCACTGACCCTTGGCGGCATGCTCAGGCATTTCCGCTGCCCAAACGCAGCCTAGCCATGTCAAGAAGACCGTCGATAAGCCGTCCGCGGCGAAACCGCACGTGAAAGGGGATGGGGACGCTGGCCAGCCTGCGGCCGCAGCTCCCCTGACTGCCAATGGCTGATTTCATTCGTGCCGATCTGCGTGGCTCCCGGTTCGAGCGCGCCCGACCGGTCCAAGATGCGCCCGGCAGACCCGGTCGGCTTCGGCGAGGCATGGGACATCCTCGAGCGGCTCTGGGACCAGACCGTCGAACGGGCCCGCCGCCTGCCAGCTGACCTGCTGCACGAATCGGTCGACGGCGAATGGTCATTCACCGAGACGCTGCGCCACCTGGTGTTCGCCACCGACTCCTGAATCAGGCGGGTGATCCTCGGCGATCCATCGCCATGGGACCCCCTGGACCTGCTATGGGACGAGATGCCTGACACGCCCGGGGTGCCCCGCGACCGCGACGCACGACCCCCGCTGGACGCGGTGCTCGCACTGCGCCGCGACCGGATGTCCACTGTACGCCAGGTCATCAAGGGCCTGACCGACGCGTCGCTGGACGGCCACACCGAACCGGTCCAGGGGCCCGGCTGGCCGCAGCCCTGCAGCTACCCAGTGCGCGAGTGCCTGCTCTGCATCCTCAATGAGGAGTGGGAGCACCGGCTGTACGCCGAGCGAGACCTGGAAGCCCTGAAAGCGCGCAGTGCGTAGCGCGAGCACCGGGCGGCCTCCTCAGGTCCCCGCCTTTGTCAGCATCACCATGACGTCTGGCCCGTGCCTCCGTGTTCGTCGCTACGGCACCAGGTTCTTGTAGCTGCGCGGCGGGCGCAAGGGCAGCGTCGGGACCGTCGCCGCCGCGGTGCTCGAAGCGCCGGCGGGACCGGGCGGCGAGGTGCGGTGAAGTACCAGCGCGACGCCGATGCCCCCGGCCGCGATGATGACTGCGGCGACGATGACGGTGACCGGCCAGGTGTATCGGCTTCATTGATCCTCCCCGCGTCCACTATTAGATTGCCGGGCTGCTCGGCGGACTTATCCGGCAAAGCCCGCAGACCGCGGAAGTCATGCGCAAACGCGTGGGCAAGGCACAGGCCCGCGGTTGGGCAGGGCAGCTGAGCAGCCGTCGCCCGGGATTTGAGTAACCGCTACTCACGCGGTCACCGGGGCGGGTGACTTACAACGGTGCGTGAGCGGACCTGCGTGCGGTCCGCCAGCCGAGCCCATTGTCGCCTGGCCGTTGGCCGCACTGCACCGGGAGCCGAGATGGATGACCGTACCGAGCCAGAGATCGCCGCGCGCGTGGAGGGGACGTGGCGTTCCCGCTGACCTGGTCGCCATGGCCCGCCCTGCGTCGCGGGACATCAGGTCCCGCCAGTATCGGAAGGATCCTCATGCGAATCGAGATTCGACGCCTGCGATCAGGCGCGGCCGGGTCGGCGGTGGCCGGCCTGACCGCGCTGGCGGTGCTGCTGCCAGCCGGCCTGGCAGTCGCCGCCACGGCACAGCACGCTGCCGGGGCGCGCCAGTTGCCCGCCGCGGCATTCGCCTGGCACAAGCTGACCCTGATCAACGGATGGAAGCCCTACGGCGCTCCGGATGCGATGCCCGCCTACGCGATCAGCGGCGGCGTGGTGTACCTGACCGGGTCATTCGCCCAGCCTGTCCCTGGCAGCAGCGAATTCGCCGTCCTGCCCAGGGCCGCCCGGCCGTCCCGCTCGCTGTACCGCACGGTCTACACCTATGGCCTGACGACCGGCACCTTGCTGATCGAGCCAGACGGCGTTATGCAGGCCGCCGGCTCCCGAGCAGGCTTCTACACCTCGCTGTCGGCGGTCTCCTACCCGGTCGCCGGCTTCACCTGGCACCGGCTCACCCTTATCCACGGGTGGAAATCCGGCCAGAGCCCGTACGGCACCGGCAACCCCGCCTACGCGGTCAAGCGCGGCGTGGTGTACCTGTCGGGGTCCCTCAAGCAGACAAGCGGCAGCAACGACCTGTTCGCGGTCCTGCCGAAAGCGGCCAGGCCCGCTCACAAGATGTACCTGACGGTATACACCTACGCCTACAGCACCGGGTGGCTGATCGTCGGGTCAAACGGCGACATGTACGCCTCGTCATCGCCGCGGTCCAAGGCCCAGGGCTTCACCTCCCTCGCCGCGATCTCCTACCCGGCGCCCGGGACCACCTGGCACCGGCTCAGCCTGACCAACGGATGGAAGCCCGTCGGGACGCCGTTCGGGAGCCCCGCCTACGCCGTCATCGGCGGCGTGGTGTACCTGTCCGGGTCACTCTGGCAGCCAGCAGGCTCGGGCAACAACTTCGCGAACCTGCCAAGGGCAGCGCGGCCGGCCCATTTCCTCGCGATCGCCGTGTTCACCGCGGGCGGCACCTCAGGGACCGTTCAGATCGCGGCGAATGGCAGCAGCGAGGCCAACAGCAGTCCGTATGCCAACGCCCAGGGCTACACCTCGCTCTCCGCGATCGCCTACCCCCGATCGTCGTAGCCGCCACACGGGTCGCCCCCGCCCGCGCATCCACGGCGCCCGGGCGGGGACCAACCCGGCAACCCCTCGCCGCCGCGGACTCATACCATGCGCATGCCGCTGCCGAAGACCTGCCCGGAATACGGGGTGTAGCGGGCGGAGCACGATGCCGAGCAGCCGGTCGGCCGGGCAGTAGCCGAACTGCCGCGAGTCAAAGCTGTCGGCTGGGTTATCCCCCAGCACCACGAGCTTCGCGGGCGGGACGACAGTACCGGCCGCCAGCTTGGACAGGGGCGCTGGCGGTGGCAGGGACAGATCCGGCACCGTGTCGCCTGGCAGCGCGGCAACCCGCTTGATCATCCATTCGCGGGAGCTGCCCGGCCAGTGCGGCAGGGGCGTGACCCAGGCCCCCCCGACGGCAGGCCGCTCTATCACGGCGACCTGGCCGGGCCGAAGCTCACTGAGCCCGGCACGGCGCACGAGCACGCGGTCGCCGGTGTGATACGTCGGTTGCATGCTCTCACCGACTACCGTGACCACCGCCATCCGGCGCCTGACCACCCAGACGAGAGCCGCCAACGCCAGCACGAGCGCGGTCACACGGCTCATCACCCCCCGCATCAGCTGGCCGCCTTGTCCGGATGCCGCGGCCTGCCAAGCGGTGCAGGCGTCACAGCCTGGGCCGGTGTAACTGGCGCGAACAGGGAGACAAGATCGTCCCAGCGGGTGACCAGCAGCGCGACAACCAGGCCAGCCACCACCGCCAGGACAGATCCGGCCAGCCGGGGGCGGGTGTGCTGGAGCCCGCTCACGGCCAGGCCGGCTGCCAGCAGCGCCAGCAGGCAGGTGTTGCGGATTAGGTGCCGCGCGCCGAGCGGCCGCACCGAACTGCCGCCGAAGCAGCCGCAGGGCGCCCGCATGCCGCGGCTGACGACGACCGTCACCCCAGTGGCCAGCACTGCGGCCAGGGCGGTAGCGACCGCGAGGGCAAGCTCGGCCAGCGGATAGCCGCCCAGGGACCCGGCGGCAAGTAGGACTGCGGCCCCAGCCAGGCCGGCTGCGGTGGCTGCCTCGACGGCAACCAGAGTTACCGCGGTCCCGTTGAGCAGCCCTCCGGACACCAGCCTCGTCACGCGCAGCCCAGCGCGATAGTCGCGGTAGGCCTTCCGGCTGCGCAGCTTCGCGAACCCGGACGCGGTGAAAACTCCGGCGCCCATCCCCAGGATGCCCATGAGGAACTCAGCCATCGACACTTCCCGCAGACTCAGCCGACAGGTCAGCGTAGCCCTTGGCCTGCAGGGAGAAAAGCCGTGCGTACATGCCAGCCCGCGCCATCAAAAAAAAAAAAATCACGAACGGTGTTCAGCCGGTGCGAGATCAAGACCATGGCGTGGCTGCGCCGGTCCTCCTGCAGGCTGGCGTGGATCTGATGCTCCGCCTCCGCGTCCAGGCCTGAACTCGGCTCATCAAGGATGAGCAGGTCTCGGTCGGCGCGCAGCAGGGCGCGGGCCAGCCCGAGCCGCTGCCACTGCCCACCCGACAGCAGCACACCGGTCTCTGGGTTGTCCCGGTCGGCCAGGTCAAAATAGGTACGGGTCAGCAGCGTGTCGTATCCCTTCGGCAGCGTGGCGAGGACGTCGTGGACGCCGGCGCGCCGGGCGGCTGCCGTCAGGGACTGACGGCTGCCCGCCCGGCCCAGATCGCCGACCGCGATATTCTCGGCCGCGCTGAGCTCATAGGCCATGAAGTCCTGGAACACAACGCTGATCCGGTGACGCAGGCCAGCGAGGTCGATGTCGCGTAGGTCGACGCCGTCCCACCGGATCTCGCCCCGGTCAGGGTCGTAGAAGCGGCACAGCAGCTTCACCAGCGTGCTCTTGCCGGCGCCGTTGTGCCCGACGAGCGCGACCGCCTGCCCATGCGGGATGAAAAGGGTCACGCCGCGCAGGACCCACGGCTGCTCCGGGCCGTATCGGAACCAGACGTCCTCCAGCTCGATGCCGTGACGCAACGCCCCCGCTGGCACCGGCCCGAGCGGCTGCGCCAGATCGGGTCCTTCGGCCACGACATCGGCATAGGACCGGAACATTAGCAGCGCCTGATGGATCATGGCCGCGTTGGTGATGATGACGCTCAAGGTGGATGAGACCGACATGAGCGCGGCAACCAAGATGGAGACGTCTCCCACGGTCAGCTGGCCGCGCGCCGCCGCGAAGACCGCCCACAACAGCCCGCCGGCCGCGATCAGCGCGCCGAGCAGCGCCAATCCGGTGTAGACCGCTAGCGCACGGCGATCGACGCGCTCGTTAGCCCGGTGGATGTCGCCCAGTTCGGCCAGCAGCCGGCGCCGGAAGAACCCGCCCAGGCCGAACAGGCGGATCTCCTTGGCCGCGGCGTAGTCCGTCAGCAGGTTCGCGTAGAAGACCTGGCGGCGCTGCGCATGGCTGAGCCCGGAGAACATGGCCACACGCCGCCGGCTGATGTCGAGTTCGCTGTAAAGCCCGGGAACCGCCGAGAGCAGCACGATAACGGCGATCACCGGGTTGAGCACCACTAGCGTGACTAGGAAGCCGACCAGGGTCAAGGCCGCCTGGGCGACGGCGACACCGCCGCCGAAGATCTGCCCGGGCGCGGAGCTGCCCGCCTGCTGCGCGATGTTAAGCCGGTCGTGGAAGCCGGGGTCCTCCAGCCTGCGCAGGCCCGCCTGCCGGTCCACGGCGGTGAACAGTCCAGTGGTGGTCCTCCGCTGGCTCGCCCGGCCCGCCTGCGCGGACAGGTACTGCCCAGCGCTCGGCAGCACGGCCTGCAAGCCGCCGACCGCGCCGAGCAAGATCACGCCGGTCAGCAGCCCGCTCCCCGGATGACCCTGCACCAGCAGGTCCAGGATGACCCGCAATAGCCAGGCTGCCGCTACCGGCGCCAGCCCGGCCAGCACGGTGACGGCTAGCTGCCCGGCGAACGCTCCGCGATGGGCGCGCCATACCAGGCCGAGCGCGGCGATCAGTGTTCGCGCCAGCCCGCCCGGCCCGCGGCGCGGGACGGCCTCGCGGCTCACCTGGCCGTCCCGGCTCAAACCACCGTGGCCGGCGCTGGCAGCCCCGCCGGGTCGTAACTGGCGGCTATCAGGGCACCATCGGCGTCCAGCAAGCAGAACGCGGGAAAGCCCGAGACCTTGAATGCCCTGACCACCTCGCTGTCATGCTGGACCACGCAGACCTGCCCAGCCTCGTTGAGGCGGTCCGCATAAGGCGGCGGGCCATCGTCCGGCGTTACCACGACCGACAGCACGCTTTCCCGCGCCACCCGGTGACCCGCGAGATATTCCGTGAACGGCCCGACCCGTTCCGGACACACCGAACACGCCGAGGAGAAGAAACCCGCCACCCGCAGTCCCGAGGCACCGGTCAGCGACTCGCCGCCGAGGGTGAGCGCGGAAAAGGCAGCCACCGGCTCTCCGGAGGCCAGGCCGATCACGGGCATGTCCTGGACCCCGGCCCTGCTGAGCATCTCGGCGTGCTCGCGCAGCCTGCGGATCACGCCAAAGGTCAGCAGCAGGTCAAGCAGGCACAGAGCGCCGACCAAGGCGACAGCGGCACCAAGAAAGACCACGTGAAACTCCATTGTAGTATCGGGCTCACTGCGCGGGTTGGTTGTTGTGGCCCGCCGCGGCGGGCCACAACAACCACTCGATCACGTCAGCACTTGGCCAGGTAATTTTGGCAGGGACTGCAATAATGACGGCCATTGATGAAGCAGCAATACTGCTGCAACATCTCATGGTTGGCACAGTAGCAGTTTATGAAATAGCAGTTTGTCTGGCTGGACGCGGCCGCGGTTACCCGTGGCGCGACCATTTCGAGCACCCGGTCGGCGAACATGCTAATGACCCGCACTTTTTCACCTCCTCTCATCGCCTTGGCGGACAGCGGTTTTGCGGGCACCAGCCTGGTAAAGGGGCCCAGCCTCGCGGCGCCCTGACCCACCTGGCCGGTGGTTGCGCTGATTATGGTGGCCCGGCCCCTCGTGATCGGACGAGATATCCGGTGGCGGCAGTCCGTTTGCGCTGGCCGGCAGGGTCAGGGCCAGCGTCTCGCCGGTCGCGGCGGCGGAAAGGACCGCAGCCGCGGCGGCCGAGCCCGCGGATGGTCAACATGTGCCTCCCTTGTCCGGGTGATGTGACAGGGCGTTTCCGGGTTGAGTGCCCGGGCGGGCTGGCGGGTGGTGACCGGCTTGCCGGGTATTCGGAGTTTTGCCTGCGGCGTTAACATCCTGCTAACAGTCGATCATCACAGCCGGCAGGGAGGGATCGAGCGCCAGTGGCGAGCGTTCCTGCAGCGGCGGGTATGGAGTTCTGCCTGCTCGGGCCATTAGTGGTGCGGTCCGAGGGGGTGGTGGTGCCGGTCCCGGCCGGCAAGCAGCGGGCGGTGCTCGCGGCGCTGCTGCTGGACGCGGGTCGGGTGGTGGGGCTGGATGAGCTGGCCGAGGTGCTGTGGGGCGCCGGGCCGCCGCGCTCCGCCCGGGTGACCCTACAGAACCACGTGATGCGGCTGCGACAAGCGCTTGGAGAGGCCAGCAGGCACCGGATCGCTACCGAGCCGGGCGGGTACCGGATCCGGGTGGGCGCCGGGGAGCTGGATGTGTCCCGGTTCGAGGCGCTGCTGGCGGATGCGCAAGCGGCCGCCCGTGACGGCTTCTGGGAGGCCTCAGCCGGGCGGGCGCGGGCAGCTTTGGCGTTGTGGCGGGGGGAGCCGCTGGCGGATACGGGGTCGGAGGTGCTGGCGGAGCGGGAGGTACCGCGGCTGGCTGAACTGCGGTTGCAGGCGCTGGAGGCGCGGATCGAGGCCGACCTGCATCTCGGCCATCACGCCGGAGTGATTGGTGAGCTGCGGCAGCTAGCCGGCCTGCATCCACTGCGAGAGCACCTGCATGGCCTGCTGATGCTGGCCCTGTACCGTGATGGCCGCACAGGCGAGTCGCTGGCCGCCTACCGGCAAGCCCGCGCCGTACTGGTCGAGGAGCTTGGCATCGAGCCCGGTGCCGGGCTGCGCGAGCTGCAGCAGCAGATCCTGACCGCCGATGCCACCCTGGGCGCGCCGGGACCCGCCTGGCCGGCCGCGGACAGCGGGCTGGCGGTGCCGCGGCAGCTGCCGGGCACGGTACGGCACTTCACCGGCCGGTCCGGCGAGCTGGCCGCGCTAACCGAGCTGCTGGACCGGGCCACCGGCCCGGCGCCGCAGCCGGTGGTGATCTCGGCGATCGGCGGAACGGCGGGTGTCGGGAAGACCGCGCTGGCCGTGCACTGGGCCAACCAGGTTGCCGACCGGTTCCCGGACGGGCAGCTGTACGTGAACCTGCGCGGCTACGATCCCGCCCGGCCGATGCCGACAGCCGATGCGCTGGCCGGGTTCCTGCGCGCGCTCGGTGTACCCGGTCAGGACATCCCGGCGGAGACCGGCGAACGGGCTGCGCAGTACCGCAGCCTGCTGGCCGGGCGGCGGATGCTGGTGCTGCTGGATAACGCAGGTTCGGTCGAGCAGGTCCGGCCGCTGCTGCCCGGCAGCCCGGCGTGCGCGGCGGTGGTGACCAGCCGCGACTCGCTGGCTGGGCTGGTCGCCAGGGACGGCGCCGCACGGCTTGACCTGGACTTGCTGCCCGCCACGGAGGCGGCTGCCCTGCTGCGGGCGCTGATCGGCGCGCGGGCGGTCACCGACCCAGCCGCAACGGCGGCGCTGGCCGCGCAGTGCGCAAGGCTGCCGCTGGCGCTGCGCGTAGCGGCTGAGCTCGCCGCCGCACGGCCGGGCGCTCCACTGGCCGACCTGGTGAGCGAGTTGGCTGACCGGCAGCGGCGGCTGGACCTGCTGGACGCCGGCGGGGACCGGCAGACCGCGGTGCGGGCGGTGTTCTCCTGGTCCTACCGGCGGCTGGACCCGGATGCTGCCCGGGTGTTCCGGCTGGCCGGCCTGCACCCAGGTCCCGATCTAGACCGCTATGCCGCCGCCGCGCTCGCCGACAGCACACTCGAACAGGCCAGTCAGGTGCTTGACCTGCTGGCCCGCGCGCACCTGATCCAGCCTGCCGGGTCAGGCCGGCACGGCCTGCACGACCTGCTGCGCGACTACGCCCGCCAGCTATCCGCCGCCGAGGACGGCCCAGACGGGCAGCGGGCGGCGCTGACCCGCTTGCTCGACTACTACCTGCACACCGCCGCCGCCGCGATGGACGCCCTGGTGCCCGCCGAGCGGCATCGCCGGCCCAGGATCGCCCGGCCCGGCAGTCCCGCCCCGCCGGTGGCCGATCCTGCCGCGGCACGGGCCTGGCTCGATACGCAGCGGGCCGGCCTGGTCGCGGCCGCCGTGCACGCCGCCGACTGCGGCTGGCCCGGCCACGCCACTCGGCTGTCCGCCACCCTGTTCCGCTACCTCGACACCGGCGGGTACTACCCCGAGGCGATCGTCATCCACGCCTGCGCCCGCCGCGCCGCCCGCCGGGCCGGCGACAGGGGCGCCGAGGCGGCAGCACTGAATAGCCTCGGTCTCGTCGCTTCCCGGCAAGGGCGTTACCAGCAGGCCACCAGCCATCTCACGCAGGCACTGGCGCTGTTCAAGGAGACCGGCGACATCGCCGGTCAGGCCCGTGCGCTGGGCGGTCTCGGCTCATGGGGCTGGCGGCAGGGCCGCTACCGGCAGGCCACTGGTCATCTCCGGCAGGCCCTGGAACTGTACCGTCAGGTCGGCGACCGGAACGGTGAAGCCAGGACGCTGGGCAACCTGGGCGTCATCGAGCAGCGAGTGGGCCAGTACCAGCAGGCCACCAGCCACCTCACGCAGGCGCTGGCGCTGTGCCGCGAGACCGGTGACCGGACCGGCCAGGCCGCAGCCTTGGTCAATCTCGGCATCGCCGATCAGCGACAAGGCAAGCACGAGCAGGCCACCAGCCACCTCACACAGGCACTGGCGCTGTTCCGGGAGACCGGCGATCGGGCCGGTGAAGCGGGGTCGCTCAACAGCCTCGGTCAGGTGTCCCTGGCCACCGGCCAGCCCGGCCATGCCCGCAGCCAGCACGTCAGCGCACTCGACCTGGCCAGCCAGATCGGCGACAAGTACGAGCAAGCCCGCGCCCACCACGGACTCGGCTGCGCCTGCCACGCAGCCGACGACGCTAGCCAGGCCCGCCGCCACTGGCAGAAGGCCCTAGCTCTCTACACCCGCCTCAACGCGCCCGAAGCCGATGACGTGCGCGCCCAGCTCGCCGCAGCAGGCACCCAGGGCGCAGGCGAGCCGTAGCCCCCGCCTGGCCTTCCTGGTCGGGTGGGCGGTCGTTGGGCTTGGCAGACGACGAGTGCTCGCTGGCGGTCAGGCGTTCCTTACGGGCGGCTAGGACCACAGACGATGGCTCATCCAGGCAAGGGGACGCGATCCTGGCGCTTTCGGCGCCGAGCGCCCGTGCGCTGCCGGTCGCTGATGGTGTGCAACTTATCGACGACAGTTTCCGTCATTGTTCCTGAGCGTCGCCGCGAGGGGAGACAGCGTGGACGGCAAG
>JGI12270J11330_10004041_pt1 | contig 10431 bp, 8 predicted proteins | sample PeaSoiMetSII2010_FD_11330 | JGI IMG/M metagenome (IMG submission 11330)
GGAAATGGTCGAGGATCTGATGGCCATCGTTCACACGTTTGGCTGTCGCCTCTACGGTATGCGCAAATACAAGTCCGAACTGCGCGCCGATTTTCCCGAATTCAAACTCGGCTCCGTCAAGGCGACCGTAACATGATCGTCACCCGCACCCTGCGCGCCAACGTGCCGCCAGAACTGGCCCCGATTTGCAAGGCTATGGGGTTTGTGCGCGCGGACCTCTGGCGCCGGATGGGAGGTCTCGGCACGGTGGGCAAGGACGTGCGGGAAGTCAGGGGCGAGCTTCTGCCGCTACACGCCAATCTGCCGGTCGACGGCACCATCCGCAATACAACCACGCTGGACGTGATTCAAAGCGTGTACACCTTCCGCGCCGCGGCTATGGTGAAGGTCCGGCAGGCTATTGCGAAGCGGACAAAGGATCAAGCCGAATGCAAGCGCCTGTATGGGCTCCTGCGCGGCGGCAACTGGACGTCGGACCCGTTCCTACACCGGCAGATGCGCAAGCACTTCCGGCATGGACGCTCCCAGGTTGCCAATCAATTCATGGTGCGGTCGGATAAGTTCACGATCCGGGTTGAGGCTGGCAAGCTGGTGATCAGGCTTACGATTGCCAAGAAGTACGGCCACGACATCGATCTTGTCACTACCACGAACGGCAAAAACGTCGATCTGGCAGGCAAGAATCTGCGCATCTGTGTGAAGGACGGATTCACCGAGATTCACTACGCTGTCGAGAAAGGCCCCGGGCGAGCGCATGGCGACCAGGTCATCGGCGTCGATAAGGGCTACACCGAGGCGTTGACCGACTCGGATGGCGAACATCATGGTCCCGCATTCGGCGACGTCATGACTGCCTACAGCGATCAGGCGAGCGCCACCGGCAAGGCCCGCAACAAGCTGCACGCGATTGAAAAGAAGCACCGTGCCGCTGGTCGTATCGCCAAAGCCGACCGCATCGTGGCGAATAACCTGGGCCGCGTAAAGCTCAACGCCAGGCGCGAGCGAACGCAAAAGCGTATTCGCACCGTTGCATTCCAGGCCGTCCACGCCGTAGTGGACAAGGCGGCCGTCGTCGCCTCGGAAGACCTTACATCGCAGTTCGCCTCGAAACATCAATGGGCGAGATTCAATCGCAGGATGAGCGGATGGGCGAAGGGTGTACTCGCCGATGCGCTCGACAGTGTTTGCACGCAGCGGGAGGCCAGTCATGTACTGGTCAGCGCGGCCTATACGTCGCAAATCGACTCAACGACAGGCTTGCTCGAAGGCACGCGCGTCGGCGAGCGGTTTTACCGTGTAAACGGGGACGTTATGCACGCTGACCACAACGCTGCGCTGAACGTGCTGGCAAGAATCGACGATCCCGAAATCGAGCGGTTCACGCCGTTCGCCAAGGTGAAGGCGATCTTGCTTGCGCGTTCCCCCGGCGCAACTGAGCGTCAAGGACTTGAATCGGTCGCAAGGCCGTCAAGCGCGGAAAAATCCTATGCGCAGGTTCGCGCAGCTATTTAGGAACAGTAGGGCGAGCTGAAGTCGAAGTAAAACTCGATCGGCGCTGGCATGCTGGTGCTTTCCTCGGGTGTCCTGAGGCCGACCACTAGACGGGCGGACCCGGCGGCGGTTCGCTGCGCCTTGTCTGCCCCGCCATCGCCGCCTCCAAATCACCGTACCAAACGCGTGTATCGAATTCCATGGTTACCACGCCATCGCGGGCCGTGGCCGCGAACAACTCGCGCAGGCGCTCCATCATTGGGGCGTGTTGGGGCTCGCCCGGGGCGGGAACGTACGAGGCCGAATTGAGCCGGTCCGCGAGCATGTCGAAGTCCAGTTCATCGCTGTGTGCCACGCTGATGCTGTCCCAGTGGCCGTTGCCGAAGAATTGCTCGACCCGGTCGAGGCGCGCGTGCCGATGCCGCACTTCGAGGTACTCGGCGCTGCAGCCCAGCAGTAGGGACTCGAATCCGCGGGCAAATTCCGATCCCTGCGTGCGCCGGTCGTTCCAGATGAGCGCCGCTAGTGCCGGTCGGCGCAGTATCCGCAGCGCTTCGGTCCGCGTGGCTGCAACGTCAAACCAATGAAACGCTTGCGCCGCGATCACCAGGTCGGCGCAGGCCGCATTCAGGTTGGTCGATTCGGCACGTCCGTCGATGGCGGCAAATCCGGGTTGCGCCGACAAACGCTGATTGGCGTGCGATCGCATCGCCTCGTTCGGTTCGATCCCAATTACCCGGAATCCGGCTCGCAGAAAAGGCTCGCTGGACAAACCGGTGCCGCAACCGAGGTCCACAATAACCGAGCCGATCGCCAGCTTCGTGACTCGCGCCAGTTCGTCGACCACGGCGTCGGGATATCCCGGGCGCGCCCGCGCGTAGGCCGCCGCGCGCGGGCCGAAGCGCAGCGTCGAATCTAGAGAGGAAGCGGTCACGGCGCACCTCGCTGTGTTCGCTGTTAGCAACCACTATCGGCCGCTACTGGTCCACAACAGGCTTGCGTGGCGGCGGCCGGATGATGAGTACTCCCGTGAGAACGCCGGCCACCAGGGCGGCGGCCAGCATCGGGCCGCCGCCGACGATCGCGGCGGCGAGCAGGGTGTGGCCGAAGCACTGCCCGATTTGATGCGGTGGGCACCACGCCCAGGTCGCGAGCAGCGAAAATGAGATCCAGGTCAGCAGGGCAATGAGGATTCCGCGCGAAATGGATTCGCCCAGCCGTTTGATCTTGCGCCGCGCGTCCTGGTACAGCAACATGGCGAACAGCATGGCAAACAGCCCGGGAACGGCAACGAATATCCATCGGTTTATGCCGGCTTCGTCCGCAACCGTTCGCAGAATATATTCGACAGCCGCCGCGGCAAGCAGGCCGCAGGCGCCAAACACGAGACTTGCAATTACGGCGGGAGAGATCATCGCGTTTCCGTCAGCGCGTCACCGGGGTCGAGCTACCGGTTTGCGGGCATGACCTTACCACTCCAGTTGCTCGCCGTTGTAGTTCAGGAATCGGCCGTTGTGCGAACGGTTGGCCGCAGCGATCACGCGGCGCATCGATGCCGCGCTTTCCTCCACCGGCAGATTGGCTCCTGGCCCACCCATGTCGGTGCGAACCCAGCCAGGGTGCAAGGCCATGCAGACAACGCCCCGGCGACCCAATTCGACGCTTGCGGACTTGAGCACGCTGTTGAGCGCCGCCTTGCTGGCGCGGTACAGCCACCACGACGAGTCTGTTGTATTGCCGATCGATCCCATCCTGCTGGAAATCACCGCGAGTTTACCGCGAGTGGCAACCAGGCGATCTGCCAGCAGCGGGATCAATTGCATCGACACCAGGACATTGGTGTGCATGACCGCATCGAAGTCCGCTGGCTCCGGCGGCGCAAGATCGGCCGATTTCGGGCCCGAGATGCCGGCTACGACGATCGCCAGGTCGATCGACTCGCCGGCAAGCTGCCGGGCGAGGGTAGGCACGCAAGTCGCTTGTATCAGGTCTACCTCGATGGTGCGGGCGCAGAACCCAGCCAGGTTTGCAGCGTTATCTGCGCGACGATAGGTGGCGATGACGCGGTCGCCATCGGCGGCATACTGGCGCGCTAGCTCGTGGCCAATGCCGCGGGAGGCACCCAGGATCAGGCAGGTCGACATGAAACGGCCTTAGACGAGTTCGAGCGCCAGCGCCGTCGCCTCGCCCCCGCCGATGCACAGCGCGGCAACTCCGCGACGCAGGCCCCTTTGGCGCAAGGCACCCATCAGGGTGACGACGATCCGGGCACCACTGGCGCCGATGGGGTGACCCAGGGCACAGGCGCCGCCATGAATATTGACGCGATCATGAGCGATACGATACTCGTGCATTGCCGCCATGGTAACCGCGGCGAAGGCTTCATTGATCTCCCAGAGGTCGACATCATCGGCGCGCCAGCCGCACCTATCGAGCACCTTCGCAATGGCCCCGATCGGGGCGGTCGTGAACCAGTTCGGCTCCTGCGCGTGCATCGCGTGCGCGCGTATGCGGGCCAGCGGCTTGCAGTCGAACTGCTCCGCGAGCGACGCGCGCGCAAGTATCAGCGCCGCAGCCCCATCGGATATGGAGGAGGAGTTTGCCGCAGTGATGGTCCCGTCCTTTTTGAACGCGGGCTTGAGCTGGGCAACTTTTTCTGGCCGGGCCTTGAAGGGTTGTTCGTCCTTGGTGACCGTGGTCTCGCCGGACTTGCCGGCCACGGCAACCGGTGCGATCTCCCACTCGAAGCTGCCGTCCTCGTTGGCGCGCACGGCCCGCTCGGTCGAGGTGATTGCGAAGCGATCCTGATCGGCCCGCGAGAAGCCAAATTTGGCAACGCATTCCTCGGCGAACTCGCCCATCGCTTTGCCGCGTTCGTAGGCGTCTTCGAGCCCGTCGAGCGCCATGTGGTCGTACAGCGTGGCATGCCCGTAGCGGTATCCCTGGCGCGCCTTGGGCACCAGGTAGGGGGCGTTGGTCATGCTCTCCATGCCGCCGGCCACGACAAGCTGGGCCGAGCCTGCGAGCAACATGTCGTGCGCGAACATCATCGCGCGCATGCCGCTGCCGCACATCTTTGACAGTGTCACCGCGCCGGCAGTTGCTGGCAGGCCCGCACCCAGCGCCGCCTGGCGCGCCGGTGCCTGGCCCTGTCCTGCGGGCAGGCAGTTCCCCAGCAAGACCTCGTCAACCCGTTGCCCTGGTATCCCCGAGCGTTCGAGGGCGGCGCGTACTGCGATGGCCCCCAGCTGCCATGCCTGCAGCGTGCTGAACGCGCCCATCATGCTGCCGATCGGCGTGCGGACGGCAGCCAAGACGACCACCGGATCTTCTACTGTATGTGCCATGGCCAATTCCTCCGCCGTATCGCGCCGGTCGCGGCGCGGTATTTGCGGCCAATTATCGATGGTTCCCGCCCGCCCCGCCGGCCCGGAGCTGTCCCGCCAACGCGCAGTAAGCGCGCCGTACTGCGCCGCGCTGCGTCACTATGGCGCCGGCGCCTGCCGCAGGCCGCGCGCTTGCGCTCGAACGCCAAAACGGCGGTCCCGCGGGTAGGGAAAGACGTCCTCCATGATGCCGGCCCGTATGCGCTGCTGCCGCAGTTGCCAGAATTCGGGCGTCAGCAGATCGGCATGGTGGCGCAGGAAGGCCGCGCGTATGCGCGGATCGCCCAGCAGGAAGGGACCGAACTGCTCCGGGAACACGTCGTGCGGTTCGACGCGGTACCACGGTTCCCCGGACATCTCCGCCTCCTCGTTGGGGGCCGGCGGGATGCGCCGGAAATGACAATCGACCATGTACTCGATCTCGTCATAGTCGTAGAAGACTACGCGGTTCAGGCGGGTCACCCCGAAATTCTTGTACAGCATATCTCCCGGGAAGATGTTGGCGGCGGCCAGTTCCTTGATGGCGTTGCCATATTCGTTGATCGCGTGGTCGACTTCCGCGTCACTTGCGTGTTGCAAATAGATATTGAGTGGTGTCATGCGGCGCTCGATGTACACGTGGCGCAGCAGCACCGAATCCTCGTCGACCTCGACGACGCTCGGACAGTCCTGCAGCAACTCGCGAATCATTTCCGGGGAAAAACGCTTGCGCGGCAGCGTCACTTCCGAGTATTCCCAGGTGTCCGCCATCCGCCCCACCCGATCGTGCAGCTTCACCAGGCGATATTTCTCCATAACCTGCTTGCGATCGGTCTCCTTCGGACGCGCGATGATGTCCTTGATGATTTTGAACACGTAGGGATAGGAAGGCAGGGTAAAAACGGTCATGACCAGGCCCTTGATGCCCGGAGCGGTGACGAAGCGATCGGTGGAGTGGCGCAGGTGATGCAGGAAATCCCGGTAGAACAGCGTCTTGCCCTGTTTCTGCAGGCCAACCATCGTGTACAGCTCTGACACCGGCTTGTGCGGCAGGATCGACTTGACGAATTCGGCGTAGGCCGACGGCGCCTCCATGTCGACGAGGAAATATGCCCGCGTAAAGGAGAACAAGGTCGCAATAAGGTCCGCCGAGAACAGGATCGTGTCGATGTAGATCTGGCCGCGCTCGTCGCGCAGAAACGGCACCGCGATCGGGGTCGCGCGCGTGCCGTTGATGAAGCGCCCGATCAGGTAGGCGCCCTTGTTGCGGAAGAACAGGTTCGACAGGACCTGGATCTGACAGTCGGGATCGACATGAAACGGGCGTACCAAGGCGTTCGGCGACCCGTCGCGATGTGCCTCGCAGATGGCACGCAGCACGTAGCGCAGGTCGCGCTCGAAATCGACAAAAGGCGCAGCCAGTCCTAGGTCGATCACGATCTGGCGCAGGGTCGCGCGCAATCCAGTGGTGGCCGGGTAGTAGCTGCGTATCGAGGGTGGATCCGAATCCATGTAGTCCGTCGCGACACCGGGGCGGACGAAGATGAACGCGTTTTGATAATAGATGCGGTGCAGCAGCTTGGTGCAGACCGAATTGAAGAAGGTCTCCGCGCATTCCGGCTGCCGATGCTCCGGGAGCAGGGAAACGAACTGCTGTTTGACCGCTTGCCAGAGACGATCGCGCTCCTGGTCCGTGAGGCAGGCCAGGTCGAATCCACGCTCGATGCGCTCGACCGCTTCGACCACGCGCTGATCGTAATAGTCGATGCGCTCCCGCGCCGATTCGCGCATGCCCAGCCAGTCGCCATGCTCGAAGCGGCTCTTTGCCTGCTGCGCGACGAAGCGAAAGCGGCGGTAGTGCAGATCGAAGCCTTCCAGAATCGCCTTGGCGATCGCGCGAGGTTGCGGCATCGAGTGATCGAAGCGCACGCTGGCCCCCGCCGCCGCTTCGAGGCCGGCACGCGGTCGGGGCATTTGATCCGTGTCCATCGCGCCCGGGCCTTCAGCCGGTCTCATTGAAATATTCCCGCCCGATCAGCATGCGCCGGATCTCGGACGTGCCGGCGCCGATCTCGTAGAGCTTTGCGTCGCGCCAAAGCCGTCCCGCGGGATATTCATTGATGTAGCCGTTGCCGCCCAGGATCTGGATGGTCTCGCCCGCCATCCAGGTGGCCTTCTCGGCGGCCACCAGGATCGCACCGGCGCAATCCTTGCGGGCGGCCCGTTCGTGCCCGGCTCCGGCCCGGCGCGCCGTGCGATCGAGATTCTTGCCCACTGCGTAGGTATAGGCGCGGCACATGGACAGGCTGGTGTACATGTCGGCGATCTTGGCCTGGACGAGCTGAAATTCGCCGATGGATCGGCCGAATTGCTGGCGGTCGTGGATGTACGGCGTCACCAGGTCCATGCAGGCCTGCATGATGCCGATCGGCCCGGCGGCCAGCACCGCGCGTTCAAAGTCCAGCCCGCTCATCAGGACCCGCACGCCTTGATTGACCTGCCCCAGCAGGTTGGCCGCCGGGACTTCGCAATTTTGAAAAACCAATTCTCCGGTGTGGGAGCCGCGCATGCCCAGCTTGTCGAGCTTTTGCGCAACCGAGAAGCCCGGCATCGATTTTTCCACGACAAATGCGCTGATTCCGTCCTGTCCGAGTTCCGGTTCGGTCTTGGCATAGACCACGAGCACGTCGGCGTCCGGGCCGTTGGTGATCCACATCTTGGTGCCGTTGAGCAGGTAATAGCCGCCTTTGTCCTGCGCGCGCAGCTTCATCGAGAGCACGTCTGATCCGGAGCCGGCCTCGCTCATCGCCAGGGCGCCGACCCATTCGCCCGAGATCAATCTTGGCAGATAGCGCTGCTTTTGCGCTTCGCTCCCATTGCGGTGAATCTGGTTGACGCAAAGATTCGAGTGCGCCCCGTAGGAGAGCCCCACCGCGGCGCTGGCGCGCGATATCTCCTCCATGGCGATCATGTGCGCCAGGTAGCCCATGTCGGCACCGCCGTATTTCTCGGGTGCGGTCACCCCCAGCACCCCGAGCTGACCGAATTTGCGCCAGAGATCGTCGGGAAAACGGTCGGCGCGATCGATCTCGCCGGCGCGCGGCCGGATCTCGCGCTGGGCAAATGCGTGCACCGCGTCGCGCAGCGAATCGATATCGGCACCCAGATCAAAATCCAGCCCTGGCATCTGCATTCGCTCTCTCCCCTCAAGTGCGCCCCTGCGCCCGCGCTGCACCGCCGCCGCCGGCCCGTCCCGGCCGGCCCGACGGTGAACCTAGGCGCTTGCGGATCGATCCTAACGTCTGGACCACGGTGGCGGCAAATGAGTCCCGGCCGCCGGGGCACCGTGCAAACGCCATTGGCCGCGAGACCGCCGTACTACAATCGCCACAAAGCTCCCATTCGCCGCCACCTCCGCGCCGCCCGCGGACCCGTACAACGCAGTCCCGAATGCCATCCGGCATGGGATCACTATGATGAGCGTCGTGCCGCTCGCCAGGAACCGTGAAACCGTCAACCCGCCTGATAACCCTGGGGCGTGACGCTCCGGGCAGCGCCGGATTCGTCAATCCGCCCCTGGTGCGCGGTTCGACAGTACTCCACACGGACGTAGCCGATCTGCGCGAGCGTGCGCGACGCGGCGCGGCCGGCGAGGATAGCGGGCCGGTCACCTACGGCATAAACGGCACGCCCACGCACCACGCCTTTTGCGACGCTCTAACGGCGCTCGAAGGCGGCCATCGCAGCTGGGCCCTGCCATCGGGGCTGAGCGCCTGTACCATCGCCATTCTTGCGTTCGTACGCCAAGGCGATCACATTCTCGTTCCCGATTCGGCGTATGGACCGACGCGCAAATTCTGTCGCGACACCCTGCCGCGCTACGGCATCGAGACCACGTTCTATGATCCGCGCATCGGCGCGCCGATCGAGGAGCTGTTTCGCCCCAATACGCGCCTGCTTTTTTTGGAATCGCCTGGGTCACTGACTTTCGAGGTCCAGGATGTGCCACTGCTGGCGCAGATAGCGCGGTGCCGCGATGCCGTGTCGGTCATCGACAACACCTGGGCCACGCCGCTGTATTTTCGGCCCCTGCAGCATGGCGTGGATGTCTCGGTGCACGCGGTGACCAAGTACATCGGCGGCCACGCCGATCTGTTGCTCGGCACCGTCACCAGCAACGAAGCGTGCTGGGGCGCGCTGCGCGAAACGATCCGGTCCCTGGGCATGACCACGAGCCCCGATGACTGCTGGCTTGCCCTGCGCGGACTGCGCTCGCTCGAGGCGCGCCTTACGCGCCATCGCGCCACGGCCGAACGGCTCATCGATTGGCTGCTGGCGCAGCCCGAGGTCGAGCGTGTACTGTTTCCGACGCGGCCGCAAGATCCTGGCTACGCGCTGTGGAAACGGGACTTTTGCGGCGCTACCGGCGTTTTCGGGGTGGTGTTGCAGCCGCAGGTCAGGGTCGCGGGATTTCACGCCCTGATCGATGGCATGCGCCTTTTCGGGCGCGGCTATTCCTGGGGCGGATTTGAGAGCCTGCTGATTCCATGCCACCCGGATCGTAGTGTTGCGCCGCTGCCGACTGCGGGACTGTTGATGCGGATTTCTGCGGGCTTGGAAGACGCCGAGGACCTCATCGACGACTTGCAGGACGGTTTTTCCCGTCTGCGCGCCGCGAAACAGGACTAGCGTTGGTGGACCCGCGACGCGCTAGCGCAGCCAGTGGTGCACTGGCCGGCCTCAAGATTGTCGATCTTTCCCGGGTACTGGGCGGACCGTATTGCACGATGATCCTTGCCGATCACGGTGCGGACGTCATCAAGGTCGAGCCGCCGCAAGGCGACGAGACCCGTCTATGGGGGCCGCCGTTTGCGGTGCGTGCCGACGGCAGCCGCGACGCGAGCTATTTTCTCGGCGTGAACCGCAACAAGCGTGCGATCGCGCTCGACATCGCCTTGCCTGCCGGGCGCGAGGTGCTGCTGCGCTTGCTCGATGGTGCCGACGTCCTGTTGGAAAACTTCAAGACCGGCACCATGGAAAGGTGGAACCTCGGATACTCCGAAACCTTGGCTGCGCGCTTTCCCTGGCTGATTCATTGCCGCGTTTCGGGCTTCGGAGCCGACGGCCCCTTGGGCGGCCTGCCCGGCTACGACGCGGTAGTACAGGCGATGAGCGGCCTGATGAGCATTAACGGCGAGGCCGATCGCGGGGGCGTGCGCCTGGCTACGCCCATGGTCGATCTTGCCACGGGTATGTATTCGGCGATCGCCATACTCATGGCGCTGCAGGAGCGCGCGCGCAGCGGCCGCGGCCAGTTCATTGACATGACGCTGTACGACTGCGCGACCGCGCTGCTGCATCCGCAGGCGGCCAATTACCTGTTAAGCGGTGTCCGCCCCGTCGCGCTAGGCAATGCGCACCCGAATGTCGCTCCCTATGACAAGTGGAGCACGAACTCGGGCGATATCTATATTGCAATCGGCAACGATCGCCAATTCCGAATTCTCGTGCAAATCCTCGGTCAAGCGCAGCTTGCCACCGACGCGCGATTTTCTACCAATGCGGATCGGCTCGT
>JGI12270J11330_10004044_pt1 | contig 10424 bp, 9 predicted proteins | sample PeaSoiMetSII2010_FD_11330 | JGI IMG/M metagenome (IMG submission 11330)
CTCTGCGGTTGTTCGTAGGACATTCAACCAAAGGCAACTGCGGGGATCCTTCGCTGCGCTCAGGATGACAGGTTGGGCGGTTGGCTCTGCCTGCCAGTGCCACGTGATACTGAAAAAGTCACACGCTCTCAGGATGACAGGCCCGTGATTTCTTCGCACGGGCAGAGTCTTTACGCAGGGCAGAGCGCCAGCGCCGCATCTACGATCCTCACGATTGTTTACTGCTATCACCTTCACCCAGTTCCCGAATCCAGATGTTCCGGAAGCGAACCTTGTAGTTGTGCTCCTGCAGGCGCAACGGCATCTTCGCCGGGTGGGCCTGGTAGGGAGGCCGTTGATGATGCGCGGTGGGGCCCGTCAACTCTACATGGTCCTGGACCAGCACTCCGTTAAAGAAGACGGTGATGATCGCGGGGCGGAGGACCTTGCCATCCTTGTCAAAACGGGCGTCGTGAAAGACGACGTCGTAAGTCTGCCAGAGGCCCGGGGCGCGGCAGACGTTGACGAGAGGAGGGTACTGCCCGTACATGGCGGCCGCCTGCCCGTCAGCGTAAATCTTGCTGTGGACGGAGTCGATGACCTGGACCTCGTAGAGCGCCGCGAGAAAAACCCCGCTATTCCCCGGATCGAAAGTGTCGCCGGCCCACTCCGGCGACTCCCATTCCACATGCACTTGACAGTCGCCGAAGGATTGCTTTGTGTAGATATCGCCCGTCTTCGGAACGACCTCGAAGTAGCCGTTGCCGACTGTCCAGGGCGCCGGCTCTCCTTTGGCGCCCTGCCATTGCGACAGATCTTTGCCGTTGAAAAGCACAATGGCATCCGAGGGAGGCGGGTCAGGCTTGTCTCTTGCTTCGCCAGGCGTGACCACGGGGGGCTGCGGCCTGCTCATATCATGAATCTGCCATCTCGTCAGCCCTTCCGACTGCAAGCACTTGCTCAACTCCGGCGGGATAATCGCAATCACCAACGCGGCCGCTACGGCGACCATCGTTGCTTTCAATAAAGTATTGCGCATAGAAAATCTCCTTTCCAAGTAGTGTCCCAATTTGAAAGCGACGCCGGCCTTCCGGTCAGCAAAAGCCAGCCTCAACAGCCTGCGGGAAAACTCTTGAACGCTGTCATTCTGAGCGAAGCGAAGAATCCCCGCAGTTGTTGTTTCAGACAACTGCGGAGATCCTTCCTTCGTTGCACTCAGGACCGCCGGCGGCTCCTCAGGATGACAGTCCGAAGGCCTTTTCCGCAGCCTGTGAAGGCCTGCGCTACGCACTCAGCGGGGATGCCGTCTCCTCTCGATTTGGCGTCTGCCATCTCCGCTCGGATATGGTATAGTGAGCGGGTACGGAGTGCCGTTCGAAGCATTCCCAAAGCGCGGGGGTAATTCAGCGGTAGAATGCCAGCTTCCCAAGCTGGACGTCGCGGGTTCGATCCCCGTCCCCCGCTCCAACCTTTCAACATTTTAGAAAAACTGGCCGAAGGGCGTACTCCAATATACTCCATTAATGGTGTATCCCGCCTTCCGCATGAACTCCCTGGCTTTACCGGGAGCCTCGCTCTTCCTGCTCACGTCGATGGCAAGGAACGTCACGTCCTGATTGGCTTGATAGCGCCGATAGAGGCGTTCCAACTCCGGGAACTCCTGGCGGCAAAGATTACCCCTCGGCGGCGCTGGTCGAGATCTTCATCATCGATGACCGCCACAGGGGTGCGGCGTCACTGTTGAGGCTGTGGGCGCCCCATCGACCGCAGGAACAGAAAGTGGGAGCGAATTGCGCCATAGATCGAACGGTGTGCTTGGTAGTTGATCTGATACTCGTTGCAAACCCGCGCGACGACTCGAGCCATCTGAGGATAGTGAACATGGCAAATTCTCGGGAAGAGGTGGTGAATAACCTGGAAGTTCAATCCGCCGAGATACCAAGTGAGCAAGCGGTTCTCGCGTGCGAAATCGGCCGTAGTCCGAATCTGGTGAATCACCCACTCCGCGTGGACATCTTCCGACCTGGCCGGGTGCTCAGTCTCTTCGATGATGTGGGCCAACTGGAACACGACGCTGATCACCAAGCCCGTGACCATCATCACGCCGAAGTAGAAAGCCAATACAACCCACCACCGGTGCCTCATGAGGGGAATAATAAACGCCAGGCTGAGGAAGATGACTTTCCCGGCAACCAGTCCTGCCAGGTCCCAACCCCGGGGCCGCTCAAAGGTCCTCTCGCCAATCTTCCCTGTCCACAGTTTCTTGTAGTCATTAAAAAAGTGCCATTGGATCACCAGGAAGGCGTAGAAGAACCAAAGATAATAATGCTGATAGCGATGGTAAGAACATAGCGGAGTCTCCGATGAGAGTCGCCCGACCGGGGCCAAGTCGATGTCATCATCCGCATCGGGGATGTTCGTGTAGGTATGGTGGCCGAAATTGTGCTTCCAAATCCACAGGTAAGAGCTGGCCCCGAGAAGATCCAGCGTTAGCCCTGCCAGCCGGTTCATCCAGGGGAGGCTCGAAAAGCTTCCATGATTGCCGTCATGCTGAATGTTGAACCCCACCGCGGCCGTGGCCAAGGCTAGAGATAGGCCGCTCAGGACGCCGCCGGGCCAACTGGATACATGGAAAACCAAGAGGTAGTACGAACCGGCGAGCCAAACGAAAATCAACAACGCTTTCAGGTGCATGCCGAGGTTTCCGGTCTTGGAAATTCCCGCCCGCCGGAAGTATTCATCAACACTGGTTTCGAGGGCGTGCTTGAATCCTGTCGCGGGCCGGAAAGTGGGCTTGTTGGTCATCCTTCGCCGATGGCTATTTTACTATACTTGCCCCAAAGTTGTCGCCGGAAAAGTCGCATTCGTTCGCGTCTGCCGAGCCATAGCAAATTCGATCTAAATGACGAACAGCCTGCGGCAAGGACCGGCGTTGCCGCTTTTCGCACGGCATTGCGTTACACGGTTGGGTAAGGTTCTCGGCCGCCGCGGTGGGTATCCGTCAATCACCCAAACGAGTATAATTCACCTGCTATGAGTCCGCCTGAGCTTCCTTGGTGGGCCTGGTCCCTTTGCGGTATCGGCAGCGTGCTTCTGGCAAGATTCGCTGGTCGGATTGCTGACAGCCGCGACAGCACTCCGGCGGAGATCACCCGATTGGTTATGGGCTTCGCCGGCATCATGTGCATTGTGATTGGAATTCTAGCGCTTGTTTCTTGACGAACGCGAGGGACCTGATGTGCGCTATCCACGGATAGATTTCAGTGCCTGAGCGTTGCACTCCCGGGTGTATAGGGTTCCGAGGATGAGGGTTATGGGAAGTCCACGTCGAGGGCGTAGATTTCCTGGATGCCAACATCACGGAGGACCAGAGGAGAATCGTCCGGGGCCAGACCCATCCAGGGACCCATGAAACCTTGCGCGCGCCCTTAGCCCTTCAGGCTCACCACTCGCTCGACCTTTCTGTCAGCAGCACGGACACGGTAGATAGCAGGTTCGTTTATCGAATGGACGTCGAAGTAGACGAACTTCCCATCCCGCGACCAGCTATAGAAACCGGCGGGAAGGTCCACGAGTTCCGCCCACTCCTTGTGCTTCGTATCGAAGAGGATCAACTTTTGCTGGTCGGCCGGCTGGGCCACGATATAGCGGCCATCGGGCGACCAGCGGGGCGCGAAGAGTCCGTCAGAGCCAGGCAGGGTTGTGACCCGTTGCGACTGGATATCAAGCACATGAATGGCCGTAGTGCTAGATCTACCCACTGCAAACAGATCACCGAAGGCCAACGAATTTCCATCTGGGGCCCAAGAAGGGTCGCATTCGTTTTGCTCCTCTGGCATCGCCTGCTGGGGAATGCCGCCATCAGCCGAAATGATGTAGATCTTCCATGGCCTGCCGGGTTCGTTTCCACAGAAGGCAATCCGTTTGCCGTCGGGGGACCAATTCGGAAGGCCAACCATCATTGGCGGATATGTCAGTTGCAGTCGCTCGCTCGCGTCAACGTGGCTCCGCCACAGAGTGCCTTCGGGATATGCCGAATAGACAACCCACTTGCCGTCCTTCGAGAAGTCCACCCCTTCCGCCGAAATACCCGAAAGGTAGGGCGCGAATTGCCCGGACTTCAAATCATAGCGCCCCAGTTCTCCGCGTGGCTGTTCACCCTTGACAAATAGCTTCTTTCCATCAGTGCTCGGAACGGGAGTAAAGGTGTTCATTGGCCCGGAGGTCAATCGCACGGCATGGGGTGTGGCGTTTTGGAACAGGCCACCGTTTTCTCGCCATGCCCAGATATCGAAGCGCCCGTTTCGGCCGGATTGGAAAACGAAGTATTTTCCGCCCCTTGTCCAGTTCCCACAGCATTCCAAAGGCGGGTTGTTCCATCCGGGGAGCAAGGGATGGAGTTTACTGCCGTCGGCCAAAACCTCCCACAAGGCGCGCGAGCTTGTCTTGGGGTCATTGATCGTAAAGCGCAAGCGGGCTCCGTCCGGGGACCAGCGCATCCAAGTTGCGTTGCCGGGGACACTGGCAAGCTTTTGGGAGCCGCTACCGTCGCTTCTGGCCATATAAAGCTCTGTACCACGAGCATAAGCAATCCTCTGTCCGTCCGGAGACCAAGTCCCGGCATGGGCCATGACATCTCCCAAGCGACGAACTGAGCCGGCTGGAAGCGGCGAGACGGTGAGCTGCGAATCTACGAACCCTGTCCCCCCGGCCACCAGGAGCTCGGACCGTGCCGGAGAAATGTCCAAGATATGGGGGGTCTGGAGGCTCGTCGGGATGAATGCCGTATCTCCACCTGAAGCAGACACTTGAGCGAGCGTTGATTCGCTACCGGATACCTCCATGAAATAAATGCGCGGGCCGTCCGTTACTATTGCGGATTTCTGTCGGCTATCGTTCGTGACTTGGACGGAGCTCAGGACCCTCGGTGGCGGCAGCGGGCGTGTCAACAGGAAGGCAAAGCCCGCGGCGACGATCAGGGCGGCGCAGCCGGAAGCAACCACCCACTTCCCCCACAGCGGCCGGGGGAGCGCAACAGGCATCGGCGCCCTCTCCGCAGTGGCGGGGGGCGCCCCGGCTCGTCCCGAATCCGTGTCCCGATTCAGGCGAGGGAGAGCGGTGGGGTCGAACGCCGCGGTAGCAAGCGCGGATGGCTGCGGTTCCGGCTTTATCGCTTGATCCTCGCTATTGGACACGACGGCGGTCACGCGAGCCACAAATCGGTAGCCACGCTTGGGCACCGTCTCGATGTACTCCTGGCCAGCATCCCCGTTCCCTAAGGCCCTTCGCAAAACGAAGACATTCTTGGTCAGGTTGCCTTCCTCAACAAATGTATCAGGCCAGACGCGCTTCATCAGGTCGTCTTTGTCAACCAGGTGTGCAGCCTTCTCGACCAGCAGCAGTAGTATTTCCACGGCCTTCGGAGTGAGGGGAACGGGCCGGCCGTCGCGCAGCAAAACGCGCTCCTGAGGGTCCAGGCGAAAGGGGCCAAACGCGTAGAAGTGCTTTACCTGCTCATTCATAGACGCGGTAAGAACTTTGCCAGAATTTTGGAATAAATTCGGAAGGACTTCTAAACCCCGGCCGGTACAGGATCAGCGCGAACAAGAATGGGCCTCAGTTGGGAAGCCCTTAACCCCAACAGATTGTACTCCAGGGCGGGGCCCGAAGCAAATTGATGCCGCGGGATCGAAGGTGGCGGCGCATCGGGATGCGCTCAGTGCGGTTCGCGAAGCGTGCCGCGCGGGCAGTACAGACAAAACCTAAAAGGAGGCAACATGAAATCCAGAACATTGAGGTTCATCCGGGCGATGACGTTACTCGCTGCGCTGGCGATGCCGGTTCGGATTGTGGCGCAGGAACAACAGCGAGCGGAGCAGCTTCAACACTACACTATCGTCGACCTCGGGCCGGTGGGCCCATCGACATCGCAGGGCCAGCCCTACACGATCAGCGGAAATGGGCTGGTCAGCGGGGAAGTCGTCTTGGTGGATCCGGCCGTGTCGCACGCCGTTCTATGGAAAAACACGACATTGAAGGACATCGGCAGCCCTGGGCTCGGCGGTCCGAACAGCGCCGCTTTTGGCGTCAACATACGGGGGCAGGCGGTAGGGCAAGCCGACACGCAGACGCTCGATCCGAATGGGGAAGACTTCTGCGGGTCCACGGCGCTTTTTCTCACCCACAGCGGCAACACCTGTGTGCCGTTTCTTTGGCAAAACGGTTCGATGGTCGCGCTTCCCAGACTACGAGGCAGCGCCGGCTCGGAGGGCAGCAACGGCGTCGCATTAAAGATTAACGACTTCGGCATAGCGGCCGGGACGGCAGAAAACGGCGAATTGGACTCGAGTTGTCCGGGTGAACCTGCTTCCGCGCAGAGCATCGAGTTCAAGCCTGTCATCTGGACAAAACCCTTCCCTTGGTCGGGGGTGAACGTTAAAGAGCTTCACACTGTTGACGGCGACCCCGACGGAATCGCGTTTGCCATCAATAACCTCGGCCAGGTGGTGGGCGCAACCGGAACCTGCGGGCCGTTCAATACGATTGAGCAGAGCAATCTCATGCCGCTTCACGCTGTTCTCTGGCAGAACGGCAACGCGACCGACTTGGGCAACCTGGGCGGAGATGGGAAGTTCTTCGGGATCTTTGCTAACGGCCTGAACGATTACGGGCAGGTTGTGGGAGCTTCCGACACCACCAACGATACCAGCTTTCATGGCTTTCTTTGGCAGCAGGGCCACATCACTGATCTCGTACCTCTGACAGGTGACCCTTACAGCGATGCCATCGCCATCGCCAACAACGGCCTCGTGCTCGGAGCGTCAATCAATGCGAGCTTCAACCCGCGAGCCGTGTTGTGGCGCAATGGAACGCCAACCGACCTTAATGCTCTCGTTCCTGCGGACTCCACTTTGAACCTGGAGAGCGCATGCTCCATCAACGCCAAAGGCGAGATCATCGGATTCGCGGCTTTGAAGAGCGACCCCAGCGAATCCCACGCTTACTTGGCCAAGCCGATCGTGAGTTCCGGGGACGCAGACTGAGCCGAACTTGAGAACGAAAGTAAGTACGCAAGAAACAGGGCCTGTCCGGCATTAACGCTTCGCCAAGCCAAGCAATCGCCAGCCGGCTGGCCCTTCGTAGGGGCGCATCGGGATGCGCCCCGGGGGGGCCGCGAAGCGGCTCGCGTGAGCAGTGAGTCCGAGCCTGTCCGGGACCTCCTGAGCCATGGGCACAATTACTCATCATGGGGGCCTGGGACGACGGGACGGGCAATCGAAGTCGATGAAGTGCTTAAAACACAAAAACTCTGCGAGGCGAAAAGGAGAATATATGACGAGCAGAATGAAATATCACGGCCGGAATTCCGGCCGGGGCTGGCGAGCCGTATGCGGCGCGCTGGCGCTGGGGGCGATGCTTCTTTCGGGGGGCATTCCGGCCCGAGCGCAGGAAGAGGAAGCGTCGAAAGCGCCGAATTATAGCCTACTCTACGCGTTTACCGGCGCGGACGGGGAATTGCCCCAAGGGCACGTAATTCGCGACCGGGCGGGCAACCTCTACGGTACCACTTTCAACGGCGGCGACCTCAGTGGATGCGGTGGATCCGGCTGCGGAGTGGTGTTCAAGCTGGATAGGAGCGGCAAGGAGACCGTCCTTTACAGCTTCAAGGGAGGAGCGGACGGAGCCTTTCCTGCCACGGATCTGCTTCGGGACGATTGGGGCAACCTCTACGGCACTACCCACGGCGGTGGCGACGTAAGCGTAACGGTGTGCTCCTTCAATCCCGGCTGTGGGGTGGTGTTCAAGGTGGATCCAACCGGCAAAGAGACGGTCCTCTACGCCTTCACCGGTGGTACGGACGGATTAGGTCCTTCCTCGGGTCTGGTTCGGGACGATGCGGGCAACCTCTACGGCACCACCATCCTCGGCGGCGACTTAAGCGTAGTCTGTCCGCCCTTCTCCCCCATCCCCGGGTGCGGAGTGGTCTTCAAGCTGGATCCAACCGGTAAAGAGACCGTCCTCCACGCCTTCACCGGGGGTGTTGACGGGTACGCTCCATACGGAGACCTGCTTCGGGACGAGGCGGGCGATCTCTATGGTGCCGCCGGGAACGGCGGTGATGTAAGCGGATTTTGCAGCGAGGTGGTCGAGCCCGCCACCGGGTTCCTCGGCTGCGGAACGTTGTTTAAGTTGGACCACACCGGAAGATTCACCGTGCTGCACACCTTTAATGGAGCGGACGGGGGACCATTTCCTGACGGATGGCTGGTTCAGGATAACGCGGGTAACCTTTACGGCATGACCGGCAACGGGGGCGACTTGAGCGGCTGCTCCAACTTGGGGTGCGGGGTGGTGTTCAAGCTGGATAAGAAAGGCAAAGAGACCGTGCTCTACAGCTTCACGGGAGGCGCAGACGGAGCAGAGACGTTGGGTGGTGTGGTCGGGGACGCAGCGGGCAACCTCTATGGCACCACAAATTACGGGGGCGAGTTCAGCGGCTCCCTCTGTGCCGGCGCCGGCTGCGGCGTGGCGTTCAAGCTGGATCCAACCGGCAAAGAGACCGTCCTCTATACCTTCACCGGGAGTGCGGACGGATTGAATCCTCAGGCGGGTCTGCTCCAGGACGAGGAAGGCAACTTTTACGGCACCACTTACGGCGGCGGCGACACGTCGTCATGCAGCCCCCCGTACGGCTGCGGGGTGGTGTTCAAGATCGGCTTCCATCACGGCGGCGATCCCGACATTTCACAAGAGCGCAGCGCCGCCGAAGGAGACGAGACCACGGAAAGGCCGAGGGTGCTCCTCCCGGAAAATTTTCGGGAACTGCTTCAGCAGCGACGGGGCTTCGGTCGATTCGGGGCTCGGCTCGTGGGGCCGCGATGACCCTCCGGAGGATACCAAGGGCCAATATCGAATGGTCCGAGGAGCGAGGCACTTTGATCCGCTACTGAGAGAGCCGGGAAGTCTCCCGCTTCGAGAATCGTGGCACGGGCGTCCCGCCCGTGCCACCTCTGCCCAGAGGCGAAGTGTAAGAGCCACGGAAGTTGTGATTGCCCCGCAGACTATGCTTTGGCTACGATGCCCTTGACGGTCGGCCACGGCGGAATTCCCGATTTGAGATTTTCCGCACTTTTCCCTGGGACCTATGGTAGCCTATAACTGTGGTCATTTTGTCGACACATTGTCGTGGACGGGATTCCGATCGCGAGGAAAAGCGCAATAGTCCCGGCACTGGGGAAAACCCGGGTCCCCAAAAAACAAAAAATAGTACGAACGAAGCCAGTATGTTATTGAAAACAAAGAAAGGCATGTCGGAAACGAACTAAAACGAACTCAAAACGAACTCCAATTGAGTGCTCAAATGAGTGAAATAGAGACAAGATTCGAGGGTTTTGACGGCGCACGCGTTGGGGCGGGGGACTGGACCGTGGGGGATGTGGCAGGGACCGAAATTGCTCGACTGGGGGAAACCCGGGGGACTGCGAGAGAATTCAAGAATAGCGGGAACAAAGCCAAGAAGTTGCTGAAAACAAAGCACATCACTTTTTTGAGTGCTGCAAGTCAGCCGTCTTTGGCGAGCCAATTGGCACAAATCGGGCCCAGAAGGGAGCAAGGGCAACTTGGGAAAACGAGGTAAGGCTTGACCGCCGCAAGGCGAGGCAGAACATAGACAATTTGTCGGCTAGACAAGATTTGGCCCGCCAACCTTCCGCTTCTGCCTGACCTTCTCGCATGTCGCTCACTCCACCTACAAAACCTGAAAGGGGTCAAGCTTGGTTGTTCCGTTCAGGGCTTTTTCGGAGAGCCGGTCCTTTGCCCCACGCGAAAGCTGCACCGGCATCTCCTGCCGCGTGGTATTCACGATGAACAGGCTGTCATCCCAGTGGGGAACTGCCAACCCGCCTGGCGGCAGCGGGCACAGCGATCACGATGCCCGCCCAGGGCGGCGGTGCGGCAGCGCCCAGTACGCCACCGTACTATGCAAGCTCCGACGCCATCACCCGAAGCTCCCGATTCTTCCAGGGGCGGACAAGTTTGGCCGGTTCGTCATTGAGAACAGGAATCAGCAGTGGATTGTTCTCAGTCAGGCCGACTCCCAAAATCAGAGCTTGGGGCTAATCTACTCGGGGGAAACTTCAATGGCATTGATGCGGGGATAATTCCGTACTGGCACGAAGTTGAAGAATATCTTCCCCTGGTCATTTGGAACGATGCCATGGAAGGTCTTCGCCAGGGCGCGATTTTCCCCTCCGGCCTCTTTGAAGATGTCAAAATTGCGGAGCAACACCGCGCCATTGCAATACACATCGAACAGGCGGCTGTCCACGCCGCCCCGGCCGGGATTGCCAGGGCCAAAGAAAGCCTCCGTGAAGTGGAGCGTGGCCGAGTATTTCGAACCCGCGGCCACAGGAATGGAGTAACTGAAATAACCGAAGCGTTGGCTC
>JGI12270J11330_10004046_pt1 | contig 10424 bp, 10 predicted proteins | sample PeaSoiMetSII2010_FD_11330 | JGI IMG/M metagenome (IMG submission 11330)
ACTCGGCGACGACGGCTGCGTTGACGGCCGGCAGCTATTCGTACATCGGGGTCTACAGCGGTGACAGCAACTACAAGGGCTACACAGGGGCGGTCGAGCCGCTGACCGTCAACCAGGGGTCGTCCATCGGCGGCACCGTCTTCTGCGATTGCAATAACGATGGCATCCAGCAACCCAGCGAGACGGGTATCCCGGGCGTGACCCTCACATTGACCGGGGCTGATACCACTGGCACTCCCGTGCACCTGGTCACGACCACCAACAGCCAGGGAACTTACGATTTCAGCCTGTTGAAGCCGGGCACCTACACGATCACCGAGTCTGCACCTACGGGTTACTTCGAGGGCAAGAACACCGCCGGCACGGCCGGCGGCACGGTATCGGGCGACGTGATCTCCGGTATCACCTTGATAGCAGGAGTGAACGCCTCGGGTTACAACTTCGCCGATCTGACTCCGAGCACCATCTCAGGTGAGGTCTACTATGACTTCAATCATAATGGCGTGCTGGATCCGGACGATTTCGGGATCGCCCATGTGACCGTCACTCTGGACGGCACGAATGATCTGGGCCAGTCGATCCAGATGACCACGGTTACCAATAAAGATGGAGTCTATTCGTTCGGCGATCTGCGGCCGGGCACCTATGACATCATTCGCACGCAACCTGCCATCTTCCGCGGCTACAAGAACGCAGCCGGGAGCCTGGGAGGAACGGTGAACAAAGATTCGATCACCGACATCACGGTCCCGGCGTGCGCGACCGGGGTTGATTACCTGTTCGGTGAGCTTCAAGAACCGACGTGCAGTCTGCATGGTCTGGCAATCAGCGTCGGCAACCTCTTCTACCATTTCGAGCGAACCTACCAGAGCAACCCGATCGCGTTCGCCAAGCAATATCCGAACCTCACGCCAAGCATTGCCGCGGGTCAGGTCCCTTGGGGAAAAGCTCCCTTCCCGAGTGCTCCGGTAGCCTCTTACTGGGTACCGACGCTGGGGACCAAGCCGATCAAGATTTATCCCGTGAAGGGGGTCAAATATAATCCTCTCGTTTCCTCGACCTCCGGGCAATCGGCCGTGGTCAAGGTGGCTCATGCGCCAACGTCCTCTTTGAAGCCGGTCAGCGTGCCCACACCGTCTAGCAAACCGACACTCCTCCAGAGGATTGTTCGGAAATAAACGAGACTGCTCGCCGAGCTGCACCGCGGGAAAGCCGTGGTGGAGTTCAGCGTCGTTCATCGTGCGCGAACGTCCGAACCGGGCCGGACCCGCACGGGGAACGTAGGACGTTGGGGAGCCTTGGGCGGCGGGTTCTTGGCCAGAGCCTCGATGACGACGTCGATCGCCCGATCGAGCTGGGGGACCTTGCCGGCGGCCACGGCGGCCGGGTCTTGCTCCACCTCGATGTCTGGTGCCACGCCGACGTTTTCGACCACCCAGNCTTCGTCAGTGAAGACGGCCAGGTCGGGTGCGGTCACCGAGCCGCCATCCATCAGCATGGGAAAGCCGAGGATTCCGACGAGGCCGCCCCAGGTCCGCTTGCCCACCAGCGGGCCGAGGTGAAACTTGCGGAACATCCAGGGCAGAAGGTCGCCCCCGGAGCCGGCCGTCTCGTCAATGATCATGACCTTGGGGCCCGGGATGGCCGCATTCGGAGTGCGGATCGGCTCGCCATGGCGCGTCGCCACAACTGTCAAGATCGACCAACAGACGCGGCATCGCCTCATCGCACTCTCCTCGGTTCGCGGGATCGGGAAGGATCGCAAGCTCAGTCTCAGTCGCCATCGGGGCTCTGCCCGCATTGCTGATAAGCTAACCTCCGAGCCGCCGGATGACCAGGCGCGCGAACTTGCCCCGATCGAGAGCCAGGCCACCGGGACAGTCCCTCTGGCGACCGGACGCGGGGGCTACAATCACGTGGCGGCACATCGTCCTTGACACGATCAAGCACCGGGCCTAGGAATCAATTAGGGGCTCACTTCGGGAGCACGGCGCATCCAGCCCCAACATGGCACGTCTTGCCTTTGACTTTGCTCCAGCTTGCCGGTTCCGATCAAAGTCGGAGCGATCGAACGATGCGTTACCCTGGCAAAGGAAAGATAGCTCAAATGATCTTCAAGCTCGTGACCTACGCGACGATCGTCTTCGGGGGAACCATCTCCGGAGCCCTGGTGGGAATCCTTGCCGGCCCCGTCCGCATCCTCTTGTCCACGGAGGAAGTAGGAATTCTGGGAGCCTGCGCGGGAGCCTGCCTGGCGATTGTCGGCTGCAAGTTCGCCGTGGAGCATCAAGAGGCGAGGGAGGCAAACCGCCAGCTCTTCCTGGCCCTGGAAACCCGCCTTGCCCGGATTGTCCGCGCCCCCGAGCACTGACCGCTCCACGATCGACGGCAAAGCGGACAGTCCACCCTGCTGAGCCGCTGGTCCACCTGGCTGGTCGGCGACCGGTTTGCCAACGGAGCCGAGCAAGCCATGGCCATTGGCCACGCCAGCCCCCCTACTGAATCCGTGCGCGAACATCGCCAGCCCGACGTAAATCTACCGGAAGAAAAGGAATGATCTTCAGCATGCACACACTGATCCGGCTTGGCGACTCCCGGAGGCTGTGCTAGACAGCCGCCTGAGCTTCTTCTTGGCTCCCTTCGTCCCTTGCCGCTGAAGCCGCTTTCGCTGGAGGTTGTGCTTGCGGCGGATCTTCTCCACAGGCTTGCCACTATGCCCCTGAGCGTCGCTGGTGGTCGCGATCTTGGCGATGCCCAGGCCGACTCCCAGGAACTCGCTTGGTTCGATCGGCTCCGGGGCTTCCCCGCCGATCTGGATGTGCGAAGAACCGGCCGTCCCGCTTCACCAGTTGGGCGGCGGTGGGCTTGGTCCCCTTGAGCACACTCTTCTGATGTTCGCCCGGCCTGGTCTCGACTCGCTGTCGCGAGTGCAGGAGGGTTAAGCTGACGGCCCAGTCCCACTCGCGGAACGAGAAGATCCGGGCGTCGTAGTCGATGGATGTCGGCTTGAACGCCGAGTGGGCTTTCTCCGGGACCTTGAGTACGGCACAGACGCGGGCGATGGCACGGATCGCCAGGTTGGCGGAGAGCCCGAACATCTCACGCACTTCGTGGTAGCAGACCCGCTGAATCAACACCTCGTTGGTCATGTGCTCGCGGCGGGCGACGTCGGCGATGTGGTCGCACGCACTGGCAAAGGTCCTCAGCGTGGCGTCCAGTTCGGTCGCCTGTTCGGCGGTCGGATGCAACTTCAGGACGATCGTCCGCGTCGTTTCCATAGCGACGATTGTATCACGCGTCCAGGTCGTAGGCGTACTTGAGCCACTTCTTCACTTCGGCGTCGACCCCGGAGAGAGATTCGATTGGGATCCGGTGCGTGATCCGGTCCTTCTTTTCGAATCCTCCGGTTTCGACCAGCCTGCCGGCGGTCTTCATGTTACCCAGGGCAAAGCCCAAGTCGATACGGCTCGTGGTCGCCGGCCTGATTTCGGCGAAGACATGCTGGCGATAGACTGGAATGATCGTCTTGCACGGGCAGACTTTCACGTCAGGACCCAGCCGGCGGGCCATCTCGAGGATCTTCTCAAAGATTGGCCTGATGCCGGCTCGCTTGCCTTCGAACATTGCCTCCACATAGCCTTCGGCCGCCTTGAGATAGGCTTCCGGGTCACCATCCTCCATCCCCTTTCCCTCGGCACGCTCTGCGATCCACCAAGAGGCATTGGCTCCCAGCCCGTGCTTTGCCTTCAACCAGGCCCGCCGCTCCGGCTCCGGCTCCGGCCCTTCTTCCTGGACCAGATCGACCCATTCATCCAGCGTTCGACCCGTCTTCTGATGCAGGCCCGTGATCCAGGCCTGCATCATGGCCACACTCGGGTGCACGCCGTAAATCGTCGCAACCTGCTTGGTTCGCCCCACGAAAGTCTTTCTCCTTGATGATCAACGTCAATTCCCGTATGTGAGAAACAAGCCTACCCGATTTCTAAACACTTGTCAATTAACGAGATCGATGAGGTCACGGAGATGAACTTCGGACGCCGATCCATGATGAGCAGCATTGTTTCAGCGTCTCGCATGTCGCGTACCTCCACATGCTGTCATCAGGTCCACCTGTCCCCCTTCGCCATGTGGTGGATGCTCGGCTGGGAAAACACCCCGGCCTCGAAACCGACCTTGGCGGCAAACGTCGCCGCTTCGTGGAACCGCTCCATCGTGGCCAGCAAGACTGGCCTCTGATCGGCGGCTGGCAGCAATTGCAGTTGGAGCGTAAGCTCCATGCTCCCATTGTAGGATAGATTCACACCCAAACTAAGAAGAGGACAGGCTGAAGCCCTGGAGAACGCTCCTCCACTGCCACTGAAATGGCCGGGGGGAACCCCGCTTGCGGGGTCGTTCCGCGGGCTGAAGCCTCGAATTTGATGAAACATCATGCGTGCTCTGCGTTCGAAGTGGCACGCCACGGCGCTGACGGGCATGGTCCTGTTTGGCAACCTCGCCCAACGCACAGGTAGGCCGATCAAATGGGACACCGAGCAGCGCACGACGAACGCGATGGAGGCCGTGGCGCTGATCTGGCCTCTCTATCGTCCAACATACGGAGCTTCAAGGAGCAGACGCCTGAGTTCTTTGGTATCCAAGGTCATCAGTTGCCCGAGACCGTCGCTAGGATCAGTGGATCGCGTTGACTCCAGTCATTCCGAGGTTGTTATCCGGGGACGCCCCCGGCCCCTGCGAGGCATGTCGATGTCCAGCGAAGGCACGTAGCTTCTACTGGGCTCGGCCTGTGCGACAGGCGGAGGGATGATCGGCAGCAAACGGAACGATTCCTCGACGATCCGAGCAATTCCGTCTGCCAAGGGTGAACCCAGAAGCATCCGGAACTTTTCGATCAACTCGTCCGCGCGATCGGACGAGAGCGATCGCTCGAGACCACCACTGATCATGGCGTGGGAGTAGGATCCTCCCTCGGCAAGCCCCTCCGAGGATGGTATCTGCTCCGACAGGACCGGCGTGGAATCCAGCAGGATTTCTAGCGGCACTCCAAGTGCCCGGGAGATCCGCCGCAATGTTCCAGCCTGGGGCTTGCTGGTGTTGCCTCGCTCGATCTGGTAGAGCGCGGTCCGCGAGATCTTGGCACGATTGGCCAGTTCGTCGGGGCCCCAACCCTTCGAGTAACGCAGATCACGGATTCGTTTCGCCAAGTTCATGGATCGCCTCATTTCGTTATTGATTCAACCGGATGTCTCAAGGAATTATACGTAATTCCCGCTCACCGCCCGTCGATTGACAAAATTTTTTTCCGCGAGTTGAGATCATAATTCGTCGTCAAAAGAAATTCAATTCCGAACCCGGTCTCTATTGTCAAAAAAAAGCGTAGAAATATAGCGCGGTGTCTAGGTTGGCGTCTATTTCGAGCTTGTTTTGTGAACGCATGCCTTATATGTACGCTCAATCGACGCTCGCACTCGAGAATGGCGGCAACGATTCATCCGCCAGAATTCGAGGCCCAGCTCGACGTCCAAGGCCGGACAGAGAACCAAGCCGTTCGGATGACCGCTGTGACCCAATCGGTCTTGCAGCAAGCGTAAGAAGACTTGCAAGGGCCTGCTAAAAAGAGACTCCTATCAAGCATATCAAAGTGGTCTTATAGCCAAACAAAGGAAAATGCAAAAGAACCAAGAGTCAGATCGGCAGTTTACCTCGTCCAGGCGCCGGATGATTTCTCACTAATATTATCCGTAAAAAAACAAGTTCGTCAAGTTCGCACATCCTCCCAAGCGATCACAAGGGGATGCGATCTTTGACGATTCGTCGTTCGTTTCGGCTCACGACGATTTGGTCTTTCAACCCCCTCGATACTGAGTCCGGAACGATGTCGCGAAACGTGTTCGGCTGTGAGTCGCCTGAGAGCCGGATGAGCGTTATTGCTCGCGAACTGGAAATGACCCCACTGTCTGGCTGGACAGGAGAGTCAGTAGCGCCCGAACGTTGCAACCGGACCTCTCGCGAGCTGGTGAAATTCAAAGCCTGGCTGGTCGACGCCCGATCCAGGCCATGGTCATAACCTCGCTAGCAAACCAATGACAGCTCGCCGGTCTCCTGCGGGCTCAAACCCGGAGGCTCAATCGCGACTACCGAGAAACATTTTGAGAAAAAAAAAGCCGTTTCAGTCAACCCGCACAAACCCGTCTCGCCAGCCCTGGGTCCCTGTCTCCGATGATCGAGATTGCATGCTCGTGTGCATTGTTTCCAAAAAAGAGCAGCAGCGTGAAATCGATCAATGTGGAGCCGCAACTAGACGATCAATTGTGCAATTTAGATCTTCTTGTGTTCAGTTATGCCGTCAATTCTGAACACCGCGATTCCTATTCTCAACATAATGGGATGCAAGCTCTTGTGATTCACCCGGCATCGGGTATAAGGTCGTTCTGGTGCAATCAAGAGTATCGTCTATCATGCAAGCACAATAGGAGTGGTGTCCGGCGGCCTGGAAAAAACCTACGGATGGTTGGTATGATCTCCGTTTTCTTCGCCGATGCTCGTGCCGGAAAACCTCTCTATCTCCCCGAAGTCTCCTGGTTTTCATCATTGTTTAGCGAAACGTCGTCGAATGCCGGGCAAACGAAAGATCACAGGATCAGCTGCGGCTGGATTTCAGTCCGTGAGCCTGGAATGAGGGTGTTCTCGGTTGTTCGGCCGCCGCCCAATTGCCCCGGTCCCCAGGAGAATCCAGGGCATGGATCGGTTCGCTAGATCAAGGAATTGACCTCCGGGGATCGTCTTCGCTTGCAAGTCATTGACACGGACCTATCACCGTCTGTAATCCAGCCAAGATAAGCGGGAGCCAGTACGCAATGAATATTTCTTCTCAGAATCTCCAGCTCTTCTGGGTGCCCAACCCTCCTCGAAAGTCTATTCCTGCCATTCGCCCCTCGGTTCCACTCTATCGCGTGGGTGAGCCGCTGCGGCGCGGGCGGCGGCACTGGCCGACGGGAACGCAGTACACCCACGCCTGCAACGGCCATGAACTGACGTTGTTTCTTCCTGAGATCGATGACCGACATGTTCAGGACGTAAAAAATGGCGAGGGGGAATTCGCAGTCATCGCCAGGCTCCCTCTCATCGTGCTGGCCTATCGGTTCGGTCAATCGGTTCCCTGGAGCGACGTCCCCTACTGCTGGCATATGCAGCCGGCGCATTACCGGGTGATTCCCCCTCCGGAACTGTCTCCCGAGACAAGAGCCCTGCTCTGGGTCACGTTGGTCGGTGCCCATGACGGAATCATTCACGCCCAAAGAGGAATGACCCTGGCTCCCGAATTTACCCGCTTTCTGAACAGCGCCATCCGCGCCCAAGCCTGCATGCCCTTCAGTCCCGACCGTTGCACGGCAGTCATCAGCAACCTCCTGATCGCCCATCCCTGCACGCTTGACCGCCTTCCTCTCGCCCAGGCTCGAACGATTGGCAATCAGTAAGCAACGCAGCACGACCCTACCACCATGCTATCGTGACCCCATGATAACGTGCGTTAATCCTGGGTCAAGGGCAATTTGTAACCCAGAAGACCACACCAGAGCCGCTCGTAGGCGGCGACGGTTCGATCGAGCGAAAACTCGCTTTCGACGCGAGCCCTTCCCTCCTGGCCGAAGGTTCGGCAGAGATCGGGAGCGCGGGCGGCTGCCAGCAGGGCGGTGCTGAGCACCTCCGGGTCCTTGGGCGGGACCAGCCAGCCGGTTTGACCGGGAATGACGAGTTCCTCGGTGCCCTCCACGGCCGTGGCCACCACTGGACGACTGGCGGCCATCGCTTCGAGGACCACATTGGGCATGCCCTCCCAGAGCGAGGCCAGGACCAGGACGTCGGCTGCCTTCAAGAGACCCGGAACGTCATCGCGTGGCCCCAGCCAGTGAATCCGGCCGTCGAGCAAGGGTTGTGCGTCGATCTGCTCCAGCAGCCAGGCGCGGCAAGGGCCATCGCCGGCAAGTGCCAGATGCCACGCAGGACACTGGGCGATGACCCGTTCTGCGGCGGCCAGTAGATCGGCAAGACCTTTCTGAACGTCGAGGCGGCCGACGGCCAAGGCTAGATGGGCCTGCTCGGGGATACCCAGGTCGCCACGCGGCACGGCGGAGGCCCGATCGAACGGTCCGGGATCGATTCCATTGGGAATTACCGTCAATCGCCGGGAATCCAGACCCCCGACCCCGCGGCTGAAGCGGAGCACGCCGTGCGAGACGCAGACGGAGCCAGCGGACAGGAACGCCGTTAGGCGATCGAGCGCCCGATGCCATCGCTGTCGGCGCTCGGCCACCCGGAGACCCCCGACTACCCACGGCTGCCCGGCCCAGGGCGCCGCCAACCGGGTCGCGAGGTTGGCATGGAACAAGAAGCTCTGCACCAGCTCGGGCCGGCATCTGCGCAGCGACCGGGCCAGCCGTGCCACGACCTGCACGGGCCGGCGCTGACTGCCTGCCAGGCATTCGCAGGGAAGGCCGGCCTGGCGAACAACTTCAGCCAGGCGCCCTTCTTCTCCCAGGGCGACAACCGTCGGCGACCACCGGCTTCGGTCCAGCCGCGTGGCTAGGTTCACCAGTGCTCGCTCGGCACCGCCAACATCGAGGTCGGTGATGACCAGGGCAATCCGAACCGGGACTTCCGGAGCGGGACGTGAACCGGCAGTGGCAAGGCGGCCAGTCAAGGTCTGCACGGGGACGATGGTTTCCTCAATGGCCCGCTGTTTCGCGGCAGGCCAGTAAGCATGGACAGGACGGTACAATAATTTGACGGTTTCCGGCGATGCCGTCTTGCCCTTTTGATTTTAGAGTCCGCCTGCGGTCCGGTCGCCCCCCTGTTCCGGTCCTCCTGGCGGAAGGAGTGACTCGCGTGCTCGCCGCCGAGTTTGACTTCGATCTTCCCGACGAACTGATCGCGCAGCAGCCGGCGCAGCCGCGCGAGCAATCGCGACTGATGATCCTTGATCGCGCCAGCGGCCGGATCGCACACTACCGGTTCACCGAGCTGCCAGCCCTTCTCGATGGTCGGGACATTCTGGCCCGGAACAACACGCGGGTCATTCCGGCGCGGTTGATCGGCCGTCGCGAGGCGACCGGTGGAACGTGGGAAGGATTGTTCCTGCGAGATCTCGGCGATGAGACCTGGGAGATCCTGGCCACCACGCGGGGTAAGCCCTCACCTGGAGAGCGGGTTGTCGTCGGCCGGGGACTGCGCCTGGTCCTGGAGTCCCGGGGAGAGGCGGGCCGCTGGATCGTACGACCGCTTCCCGAAGAGGGCAGCGATTGCACCGCTGGAGCACTCGGTCTTCTGGAACGTCATGGCCGGACGCCCTTACCTCCTTATATTCGCAAGGGGAGAGACGCGGCTGGCGACCGGACGTGGTATCAAACCATCTTCGCCCTGCGACCGGGCTCGGTCGCTGCGCCCACGGCGGGGCTGCATTTTAGCGAGGCGATCTTCCAGGAGCTGGCCGCCCGGGGAATCGGGTGGGTTGACCTCACCTTGCACGTCGGCATCGGCACTTTCCGGCCAATCGAGGCCGAGCAGATCGGCAACCACGTGATGCACTCCGAGTGGGCCGAACTCTCCGCCGGGGCGGCCGAGGTGCTCAGTGCTCGCCGCGCCCGCGGCGGTCGGATCGTGGCCGTAGGCACTACCGCGGCACGTACCCTCGAGACAGCCGCCGCGGAGGGTAAGGGAACGCTCGCCCCGTTCACGGGAAATACCAGCCTGTTCATCCGGCCGGGACACGTCTTCCGCGGACTGGACGCGCTCGTCACCAATTTTCACCTGCCACGCAGCAGCTTGCTGGTTCTGGTAAGCGCCCTGGTCGGAGTCGAGCTGATCCGTGAAGCTTATCTCGAGGCAATTCGCCGCCGTTACCGCTTCTTCAGCTATGGCGACGCAATGCTAATTCTGTGAGGGAGGAGCCGGATCACGTTGCTTGCGTGCATCATTCCTACCCGCGCTCGCGACGAAAGTATATCCTGGAACGACACGACGAACGGACCACTCCAGGCGGAACGCGTGGGGATCGCGGGCGATAGCCGCGAACAGGCTGCGATTGGGTCCCATGCGCCGGGTCCGGTGGACCGCTGCTCAATCATGACCTGTATCTTTCCGGAAAATCACGACCAAAGCCTTGGGGCTTCGTTACAGCCGGACCGGAGGGGCCCGAGCGATCGACGGCAGGTCCCCACCGGGCCGATGGATGCGTTCCGGCTCTCGGGCCGGCGCCACCGGGTGCGGCGCGGCGCGGAACGAGAGGGCCCGTTCTTCACCGACCGCTTTGACGCGCTCACCCTGGCGTTCATCGTGGCCGTGCTGGTGCTCTGCATCGTGGACGGTGTTTTGACCATCGAGCTCCTGGACGTCAATAACGAGGAAGCCAACCCGGTCATGAGGTTCCT
>JGI12270J11330_10004047_pt1 | contig 10420 bp, 8 predicted proteins | sample PeaSoiMetSII2010_FD_11330 | JGI IMG/M metagenome (IMG submission 11330)
TGCCGAGGGGGATGGGCAAAGTCTTGTGCCTCCAACTCGGACTACGCTTAACCGATTTCCTAGGGGAGAAACGTCTTTCCTGGGGGGAGGATGCTCTTCTGACTCGCCGGAGAGGGGAGCAACGCGTCGGAGGTTCCCAGCGAACTCGATCCCTGCCGGCTGATAGTGACGACTAAGGGGCAGGGTAATCGATTGGCGCGTGATTACTTGTAACCCGAAATGCGGGCGCGATGCTGTGATATGCGTCACGGCTCAACGTGACATCCTCAAACGCCAGCTTCGCAGTGTTGAAGCAGGGAACCACCCTATGTCTGGGCGGCTTTTCTTTTGCTGCACGCCGAAGTTGGGAGCGCGATAGCTGTCGTAATCAGGGTTTCTCACTTCCAATGATATTCCGACCATCAACTTTCGTCGGTGCAAATTTCCAACGGCGCAGCTTGCAACGCCAAGTCAGCAAAATACTTGCTCGCTCCTGAGAGCCCGGATTCTTGCAGCTCGGCCCCTGGGCTGGGAGCCCAGGGCCTTTGTTCTGGAAAGTCCTCGCGCAAGCGGGGCTCGGTGTCGCGGAGGGGGGCTGCGAGGGAGCCAGACTGCCGGGAGGCAGTTTAGTGTGAGACTTTCCGCTCCGCGGCCACCGGCCGTTCACTTCGGGGTGGGCGGCGGGAACCGAGGCGAATAGCTCGAACGTCAACGTCTAAATCAGTGAGAAGTCTGCGTAGCGAGTTGCGGTGCATCCCCAATTCACGGGCGGCTTTGATTTGGTTACCAGTCTGGTCTCTGAGGGCGGTCACCAGAAGCACTTTCTGGAACTCACGCACCGCTTCCTGATACTGGATGCCGCCCTTGTACATCTGCATTACGAGGGCATCGAGTTGAGCTTTCACGGCGGCCTCGTTTCTGCAATGCAACCAGACAAGCTCACGAAATTACACGCTAGTACAACGACAGAGCTACTAAATCAACACCTCTATTTGCTTTGGACTGAGATGAATGCGAGGGCGACCAAAAACTGCCACGCAAGGGTGCAAGTGAAGCTCAACAGAAGTGAAACATGGCTTCGTTATTGAATGCCGGCGTGGGATTGTTGTTGTGGGCCGATGTGGAATTTCCACATTTGCACCGAATATGGGCATTGACACCCCAGTGCCGCGGGATTACGTTAGCGCCCGTCGATGGCTGAAAGGGTTGGCTTCCTAATCAGTGGCCAGTCCAAAGTAAGCCGGGTGATCAGCCCAACGGGGCAACTCGCTGGGCAACCAGACCCGAAAAAACCGACAGCCTTCGCGAGAGGCGGTTGGGGTTTGGAACTGCGAAAGCAGTGATCGCATCAGGGGCTGTGACGGTGCGTGTTCCACGTCGTTGACTCCCTCGCAGGAGTCGGCGGCTAGAACATAACCAATGTCGCAGCCCTTTTAACTTTTCTGCCGCTATCTAAACCCACATCGATTATCCTTGCCAACGGTGGCGCTGGTGCGCACAATCCCCGTGCAATCTTACGGTCCGAAGCGACGAAGCAGGCCGGCGGGGCGTACCAGCCATGAGCGTCCCTTTCATCGCGCCGTAGAGGAGGAATTATCGTGAAACCGTACCAGTGGTTACTGGGGCTCTCGTTGGGTGTCTTCTTCGCCGCCCTGGCGTTGGTCGGTTGTCAGAGCGGTCAGCCTAAGAGCATCAAGATCGTTCACCTGGCTCCGCTCACCGGCAGCGCATCCTCGTACGGCTCCTTCGGAGTCAACGCCGCCAAGATGGCGGTGGAGGAGATTAACTCCAAGGGCGGTGTCAAGCTGCCCGACGGAAGCCAGCTCAAGATCGAGTACACCGAGGTTGACGAGACGTCGAACTCCGCCGGAGCCATTGAGGGAACGAAAAAGGCGATCTCCCTCGATCCCCTGGTCATCTTGGGTCCGAACCGCAGCGGCGGGGTTTTGGCCGCGGAGAAGCTCTGGAAAGATGCCAAAATCCCGGCCTTGACGGATGCTACCAGCGCCCAGACCACGAGACTGGGAAACCCCTACACCTTCCGGATGCAAATTTCGTCGGAATACTGGATCCCGCTGTTGGTTAAAACGGGGGTAGAAAAGTACAACATCAAACGGCCGGCCGTCATTTATGGCCTCAACGACTACTCGAAGGCCAACTGGGTTGCCACCGAGCCGGCCATGGCTAAGTTCAACCTCAAGCCGGTAATCGTGCAGACCTTCAATGACAACGATCAGGATTTCTCCGCCCAACTCCTGGCTATCAAGAAAAGCGGAGCGGATTCGATCTTCCTTTATGGCTATACTCCCGAGGTCGGGAAGATCACCCGGCAGCGCTCCGAGTTAGGCATGAAGAATATTCCGATATTCAGTGAGCGCGCCGCCAGCGTGCCCTCCGTCTTTGACCTGGCAGGCAAGGAGAACTACGAAGGAATGGTCACCACTACGACCATGAGCCAGGGTGATCCTGATCCCAAGATCCAGGAGTTCCTCAAGAAGTACGACTCCGAGTTTCATCAAGCTCTCTCCGCTAGCCATGTGATTCACTACGATAGCGTCTACATTGTGGCCGCTCTCGTCAGCAAGGTTGGCCTTGACCGGGAAAAGATCCGGCAGGAGCTCGCCAAGCTGGACTATCAGGGAGCCATGGGCCACTATGTCGCGGACAAGGAAGGGAATCTGGTCCATCACATGCGCACCCAGGTGTGGAAGGACAACCAGTGGGTCATGCTGATGAGCGAGAACTATCCCGTGGAGAGATAGTCATGGGATTCGAGGCCATCCTGCAGATTCTCATCCAGGGCCTGAACATGGGTCTGATCTACGCCCTGGCGGCGCTCGGCATATCCTTGATCTGGAACGCGACGGGGCTGTTTAATTTCGCGCAAGGCGACCTGCTCACCGTGGGCGGCTATGTCATGCTCTCCACGTTTTCTCACTGGGCACTGCCGTATCCTTTCGCCTTTCTCCTCACGTGCGCAGTAATGGGCCTCGCCGGGTATCTGCTGAGCCAAGGCTACTTCTTCCCAATGTTTTCCCAGGGACTGCATCCCGATATCATCGTGATCGGCACCATAGCCCTGACCGTACTTGTGCAAAACGGCATCCTGCTTCTCTGGGGTCCCCAAGCCCAGCGTTTCAGTACCCCTTTGGGCGACAGTCCCGTGCACGTTGGGCAGGTCATCATCATGCCCTATTACCTGTGGAACATCGTGATCGTGGTGGTTCTGGTCGCCCTGCTACAGGTTTTTTTCAAAAAGAGCATACTCGGGATCGCCATGCGGGCCGTGGCCCAGCGGCCCGTTACGGCTTCCCTGATGGGGGTTAGAACCAACCACCTGGTTGCTCTGACGTTCCTGTTGGCCACCGGACTTGCGGCGGTTGGGGGCATCCTCATCGCCCCCGTTATCCCACTCATACCGGAGATGGGAGGCCTGGTGGCCCTCAAGGCGTTCGCGGCCGTTCTCATTGGGGGCTTGGGAAGCTTCGCTGGGGCGCTGATCGGAGGCGCCATCGTCGGTATTGCCGAGGTCGTGTTCGCGACCCTGGTCGTCTCCACCTACAAGGACGTCTTCATCTTCGCCATCCTGATCGCATTTCTGCTCGTCCGGCCGCGCGGTATCTTCTCAGCCGAGATTTCGGAAAAGGTATGAGGGAGGCGCGGTGTCGAGGCTCGCTTATCTGAAGCGCATCGGATTAGCGCAGGGCATCTTGCTGGTGCTCGCGCTGATCCCCCTCATCGGCGTCCCCGCCTACCAGTTCTACGTCCTGGAGCGAGGACTGCAGAATGTACTCGTCGTCTTGAGCCTGGTGATTCTGCTCGGCTACACCGGACAACTGTCCTTGGGGCAGGCCGGTCTGGTGGCAGTGGGCGCCTACACCTATGGCATTCTGTGTGTGAACTATGGACTCTCGCCGTGGCTCGGCTTGGTGGCTGCTCCCCTGGCGGCCGGCTTAGTGGGCGTCGTGGTGGGGTTCCCCTCGTTCAAACTGAAGGGACCGTTCCTGGTGGTCAACACTCTCGCATTTAGCGAGATTGTCCGCATTCTCATCCTCAACAATGAGAAGGTTACGGGAGGGCCGTTCGGCCTCAACCGCATCCCTGCAATTGCGACCGGGCTTCCACTGTACTACTTCATGTTGGTGGTTGCGTTTCTGGCTGCGGTGGCAACCCTGCGCCTGAGCCGCTCGCATATTGGTTTGGCGCTAAAGGCCATCCGCGAGGACGAAGTCGCCGCGGAGGCCATGGGCGTACACGTCAGAAATTACAAGCTCCTCGCCTTCGTGATCTCCGCGGTGCTCGCCGGCGTCTCAGGAGTCTTCTTCGCGAACCTGGCCGGGTACCTCAACCCGGACTCCTTCACCATCAATGAGAGTTCGACCTACTTGCTCATGGTAGTGCTGGGCGGAATGGACAACGTCGCCGGCGGCATCCTGAGTTCCTTGACGGTGACCTCGTTGCCCGAGGCCCTCCGCTTCATGGCTCGCAGCCGCATGGTGGTGTATTCGCTCATCCTTTTACTTGTACTGCGCTACAGCAACGTGCTGAACCTGGCGAATCTCAAGCGCATGCTGCGGCGCCGGCATCCCCCGACCTACGCTTCAATGGGAGGGCAGAATAAGGTGAATCGGTGAGCCTGCTAACGACCACGCAGTTGACCAAACGCTTTGGTGGCATTGTGGCCGTCAACCAGGTGGACCTCAATGTGGGATCTGGGGAGATCTGTGGCCTGATTGGGCCGAATGGATCGGGCAAGACTACCCTCGTGAACGTGATCACCGGCATCTACAAGCCGACTGCCGGGGAGGTGGCATTTGAGGGCCGTCCGATCCATGGCCGCACACCCCATGAAATCTGTGCCCTGGGAATCGGACGCACCTTTCAGAATATCCGCCTGCTCCTCGCGCTCTCGGTTTTCGACAATGTTCGTCTCGGCGGGCACATCCATACAGGCTCACGGCTCTGGGATGTACTCCTACAGACCGGGAGGCTTCGCCGCGAAGAGAAGGAAGTTGCTGATCGCATCGACGAGGTGCTGGACTTCACCGGTTTGCGACAATATCGGGACGAATTGACGCGGAATCTCCCCTATGGCCGCCGTAAGATCGTCGAGGTTGCCCGAGCCCTCATGGCACGACCTAAGCTCCTCGTCCTCGATGAACCTGCCGCCGGCCTGAACAGCAGCGAGAAGGGGAACCTCATGACGCTGCTCAGCAGGGTCCGGGACACGGGCATATCCATTCTGCTCATCGAGCACGAAATGGCCATGGTGGAAGCACTGAGCAACCGCGTCTGCGTCTTGAACTATGGCAAAAAGATTTCCCAGGGAAGCTTTGCAGAGATCCAGCGGGATGCGGCCGTAGTCGAGGCCTATCTCGGGACTGGAGGGTCGCACGCTTAGGCTCGACAAATTGGTTGTCTCTTACGGGGAAGGCAGCCCCGTCCTTCGGGAGATTACCCTGGAGGTGCCAGACGACAAGATCGTGACTCTGCTCGGGGCAAACGGGGCGGGGAAGTCGACCACCTTGAATACCATATCCGGGCTCCTCCGGCCTTCGGCAGGTTCGATTACCTTCGGCGCCAGCGCGCTGCACACCATGCGGACCGACCAAATCGTCAGGACTGGGGTTTCGCACGTGCCGGAAGGGCGGCAAGTATTTCCCGGACTTAGCGTGGTCGAGAACCTGAAGATGGGAGCCTATGCCAGCTATCGAAAACAAACCGTAGCGGAGAGTATGGAGAACGTTTTCGCGCTGTTCCCTCCCTTGGCGGAACGGCGAAATCAGCCGGCCGGCACACTGAGCGGCGGCGAGCAGCAGATGTTGGCGATTAGTCGGGGCCTGATGATCCGGCCCAAGCTCCTTATGCTCGATGAACCATCTCTGGGGCTCGCCCCGCGTGTAGTCGAAGACATTTTCCGGACCATCCAACAAGTCAAGGCCCAGGGCGCCACGATCCTGCTGATCGAGCAAAACGCCAACTTGGCACTTTCGATCTGTGACTACGTCTACGTGCTCTCAGTGGGGAGCATCGTCTTGCAGGGCACTCCGCAAGCGGTGAAACAAGAGGGACAACTCCTGAACGCCTACCTTGGCGGTGCAGGCTGAAAAACAGCGGTTGATCAGGTCATCAGCGAAGGAGTTGTGGAAAATCGCACTCCTCAAATAGCGAACCGTGGCATTCGGGGCAGACCTCGTGCGGGAGGGACGGGACAACGACCTCGACGCGGATGGTCTTCCTTGCCATGTGCTTGCAAAACTCTCGCACACCCACTAGGCGACCTTGTTCTCCGCCCGCTGCTGGGTCTTAAACTTCGCCCATCGGGCTCGCTGCGCCGCAGCGATCCTCTTCCGTGCGGCACGGCTCATCCTGCGCACCGGCTTCGATGCTTGCACTCGCTTCATCTTTCCTTGTGCCCAGCGCTGCTTCAGCAGGCGCGACAGCTTCCTCCGGGCAGCAGCACTCATGCGACCACGCCCGCGGGGCTTTTGTGCTGTTCTTGGCGGGCGACCTACTCTGCGGCGTCCAGTCGAGTTGACGGCTTCAATTGCCGAAATCGCTTGGTCAATACGGTCGCGGCCCGCACGAAGCTCTGCAAGAATCCTATTGGTGTCCATGTGGCCTCCTAGGACGGGTATCCTAACAGCGCACGTATGAGACTGGCAAAGGGATTTATACAAATTGGGTCTGGAACTTTGGACTTCGAGATAGGCGCCTTCACCCTGTTTAATTCAGAAATACATCGACTGCAGAAGAACAGTCGTTCAAGATCTCCGGAACAGTCCAGTTCAAGTGAATCGCCCGAGAAGAAGTCCTTAGACAGTGGCGATTATCCGAGATTGCGATCTTGCACGGCGCGCGGCGGTGGGCATGCATTACCTGCCCAGCATATCTTGCAATTCTCGGCGAGAACGAATGAATCGCTGCCGTGCGCTGCAAGCCTTGTGTCACGGGCACGATAGACCTCTCCCATGCCGCCTGCGCCGAGGAGCGATAGGATCTCGTATGGCCCGAGCTTTGTGCCGGGCATCAGTGACATACGTCGAGAACCGGAGCGATAAGCCTTTCGAGACAGGCGAGATTGAGTTGAAGCGCGCTCCTGAGAGCACGAAGACTGCGGGATCATCGGGGAAGTAGGATACTGCCGACTGAGCCCAATCGGGCCGCGCACCGACGGCGGCAAGGGCTCCGCGGTAGAAGATCGTCGACCACGTAAACCAGGTCGACCGTCGCCAGGCCAACGAACAATCCCCGTGCTCGGAGACTGTTCGGATTACTAACCGCCATGGCCCGTCCCCACTCCGTACCCCTGGATGACTGCGGGAAGATCGGCGACGCTGGACAGAATGTGGGTGTGTGGCTCCTGCTCCAGACGCTCCGCATTGTGGGCACCACTGAGGACGCCGACAATTCCCCGCACACCCGCGTTGGCACCCGCTTGCAGGTCGAGCGGAGTGTCGCCAATCGTGATCACCTCCGAGACACGGGTGACACGCGCCGCCTCCATGGCGCGGAAGATCATGAAAGGAGCGGGGCGGCCCAGCGCCACCTCATCGCTGCACACCGTGGCCTGAAACTTGTCGGACCAGCCGGCCCGTTGCAAAAGCATGTCACTCAATCTGCGATGGTATCCAGTCGTGGTACCCATCAGGATGCCGCTCTTTTCCAGCCAGGCGAAAGCATCTTCCGCGCCGGCAATGGGAACCACCGGATGCGACTCAAACTCGGCTTCCAGCATGCTCCGGAAATCATCGTAAATGCGATCGATTCTCTGATCTCTACCATCGCTCGCGGAACCGAGTTGCCGCCCGACGAAATGGCGTATGACCTGGCGCTTCGCAGCTCCCCTCCACTCCCGCAACTCGCGTTCGTCTACGGACATTTCGTTCTTTTGCAGCGCCATGATCATGGCCCGCACCATGTCACCGCTATCCTTGATGATGGTTCCGGTGATGTCGAAAAGAACCAACCTGATCGGATTCATGGGAGTATTGTCGACCTTCAAGCGGGGCAAAGAGAGGCGTGGCTCGCTGCTTTCAGGGTGCTGTCGCTTGCGTTGTGGCGTCCGGCTGCACGGCTTGCAGCAGCAATTCGGAGACATCCATCACGCGCACGTCGCGGTCTCCCTTGCGTGCGTTGATCCCGTCTTCCATCATGGTGGTGCAGAAGGGGCAAGCCACGGCGACCACGTCGGCGCCGGTGGCCAGCGCCTCGCGCGCGCGTTCCTGATTGACCCGCTTGTCGGGGGGCTCCTCGATAAAACTCATGCCGCCACCGCCGCCGCAGCAGAAGCTTGAGCCTTTGCAGCGCTCGAATTCTATCATCTCGCGTGAGGCGATCTGTACGAGTTGGCGCGGCGCACCATAGATGCCGTTGTGCCGGCCCAGGTAGCAGGGATCATGATAGGCGACTTTCCTGTCGCCCGCCGCCGGCTTCAGCCTGCCTTCATCCACCAATCGCGCCAGGTATTCGCTATGGTGGTAGACGTCTAAGCTGCCACCGAAGTGCGCGTACTCATGGCGGAGCGTGTTGAAGCAGTGCGGGCACGCGGTCACGATCTTTTTCACCGCGTGTTGCTTGAATTTCGCAATGTTGTCCTTGGCTAGGGTCTCGAAGAGGAACTCGTTACCGATGCGGCGCGCCGGATCGCCGCAACATTTCTCATCGCGCCCGAGGATCGCAAAGTTTACGCCAGCGGCTTGCAGCAGTTGCGCGGTGGCGCGCGTGATCTTCTGATTGCGCTCCAGCAACGCGCCGCCGCAGCCCACCCACAGCAGGACCGCCGCGTCGCTGGCGTCCTTGATGTGGCGAATATTCAGGCCGTCGGCCCAGTCCAGGCGCGAAGCCTGGGTACCGCTGAAGGGGTGGCCGCGTTTTTCCAGCGACATCACGGCGTCCTGCATGGAGGTGGGAAAATCGGCTTCCTCCATGACGAGATGCCGGCGCAGGTCGATGATCTTCGGCATCTGGTGGATGAAGACCGGGCAAGCGCTCATGCAAGCCCCACAGGTTGTGCATTGCCATAGACTCTCGGGCGAGACCGCCGGGAGAGTGCCGATGAGCGGCAGCCCCGCACGCGCTTCGTCGCCGGCCGGCTGGCCGTTGCCATTCGCCGGAGCGCCGAACGCCTCGCGCGGGCGTTCATGCATCAATTGGCGGAGTTGCAGGATGAGATCGCACGGCGAAAGTTCCTTGCCTACGGCATTGGCCGGGCAGACTGCCGTGCAGCGGCCGCACTCGGTGCAGGCATCGAGGTCGAGCAGGTCCTTCCAGGTGAACGCCTTCAGCGAATTAACGCCGAACGCAGCGCTGCTTTCAAAGTCGATGTTTTTCAGCGAGGCGCCGATGGGCGAGAGGCTTGCCGTGTAAATGTTGAGCGGCGCCGTTATGACGTGCATCATCTTGGTGTACGGCAGCCAGGCGATGAAGCCAAGGCACAGCACCAGGTGGAACCACCACATCAGGCGATGCGCCAGGCGCATGGCGTCGCCGGTCATCACCATGGCCGAAGCGCGTCCCGCCAGGTTGCCGACCGGCGACCACGCCGCCCAGGGATCATGGGTTGCCGCAATCCGCCAGCCTTCGAGGAGAAACCCGGTAACCACGATCACCAAGATGGCGGCCAGTATCCATGCCGCTTCATCCGTATAAACCAGCGGTTTCGGACGCCCGACAAACCGGCGCACCGCGGCCATGGCCACGCCCACCAGCACCAGCGCGCCAAAAATGTCCACCACGAGCGACTGGAAATACAGGTAAAACGCGCCGCGCATGACGTGCATGCCGAGGTCGGCATCGAGCGCAACCACGGTGGTCGCAATCACGAGCACGATGAAGCCGAAAAAGATGAAGCGGTGAAACCAACCCGCATAAGCATCGCGAGCGGTACGAGCCTGCAGGATGGCGTGCTTGAGGACCCGCCCGATGCGCTCGGCTGGCCGGTCAAAACAGGCCACGGGAAGGCCCTGGCGCCAGCGGCTGATATGCCGATAGACGCCGTATCCGGCGGCCACGAGCGTGGGCACGAGCAGCACATACATGACCCACACATGGCCGATGTTCCAGTAAATCTCGCGGGTGGCTTCGGCGTTCATTTCGCGACCGCAGCCAGCTTTTGGCGCACCAGCGGCAGGATCTTGCGGTAATCCCCCACAATTCCGAAGCGGCAGTGCTTGAAGATGGGCGCTTCGGCATCGGTATTGATGGCCGCGACGTTCTTGGCTTCGGAGATGCCGGCCATGTGCTGGCTGGCGCCGCTGATGCCGATGGCAACGTACAGGTCAGGCGCTACCTTCTTTCCCGTCTGGCCCACTTGCCAGGTGGCGGGCGCCCAACCGGCATCACAGGCGGCGCGGCTGGCCGCCATCTGCGCTCCCAGGATCTCGGCCAAGGGCTGCAACTCGGCGGCAAAGGCCTCACGGCTTCCCACGCCGCGTCCGCC
>JGI12270J11330_10004049_pt1 | contig 10412 bp, 9 predicted proteins | sample PeaSoiMetSII2010_FD_11330 | JGI IMG/M metagenome (IMG submission 11330)
GCGCCAACATGTTCGGCCTCGTCCAAGGCAAGGCGAACGAGGTTGAGCCCGGCAAGCGGCCCTTGAGCTCCATGAGTCCGACCCTGGTGACCAAGGATGGCCGGCTGTTCCTGCTACTGGGCAGCCCAGGCGGTCCCCGCATCATCACCGCCGTCGCAGAAGTCATCTGCAACGTCATCGATTTCGGCATGGACATCCAGTCGGCGGTGGACGCGCCTCGCTTCCATCACCAGTGGCAGCCGGACAAGGTATTCGCCGAGCCCTACGCCTTCTCCCGCGACACGGCGGACCGCCTGGCGGCCATGGGCTATCAAATGAAGGTGCAGAATCCCTGGAGCGCGGTCGAGGCCATCGAGGTCGGCCAACCTGCGGAAACTTCCGCGGCGACGGGCACGGCGCCCAGCGATTCGGCCATCGCGACCCCGCTTCAGCCCGGACATCTCTACGGCGCCAATGACAGCAGGCGCCCCGGTGGTGCGGCGCTGGGCTACTAGCTTTCCGCCTTCCGATCCGGAGCGATGCGCCAGGCGAGCAGGAAGGCTGCCGCCAGGAGCAAGGCCGCGAGCAGGAAGGGCGCCCCCGGCAATCCGAAGCGAGCAAGACCGCCGATGAAGGCGGCGAAGGTTCCGGTGAACAGCCCCGGCCCGATGAGGCCAGCGATCCCCTGCAGGCTGCCATTGGCGCCTTGGAGCTGCCCCTGCTCGCTCGGCCCCACCATGCGCGTCATCAGCCCTTGCAGGGCCGGACCGGATAGGCCCCACAGCGACATGATCGGCACGCCGACCCAGAACACGGGACCCACCGGCGCCAGGCCGTAGATCGCGAATCCGATCGCGCCCGCCAGCAGCCCCACGCCGAGCGTGCGCCGCTCTCCCAGCCAAGCCACGACCCGGCCGACGAGGCCCGCCTGTACGATCAAGGAACAGGCGCCCACGCCGGCGAGCGTCAAGCCCACCAGGCGCTCGCTCCATCCATAGCGATAGGTGGCGTAGAGCACGAAAGTGCTGGGCAGCACGACATGGGCGAGCTGGCCGAGGAATTGGACCCCGGCAAGCCCGATCAGCCGGGGATAGGAGCGCAGCAGGACCAGCGATCCGACCGGATTGGCCATGCGAAACTTGAACGCGGTCCGCTTTTCGGGCGGTAGGGATTCCGGCAGGAGCAGGAGTCCATAGCATCCGTTGGCCAGGCTGAGCGCGGCGGAAAACCAGAACGGCAGGCGCGGGCCGATCTCGCCCAGCATGCCGCCCAGCGCCGGGCCCAGGACGAAGCCGATGCCGAAGGCCGCCCCCAGCATGCCGAAACTCGCCGCCCGCTTTTCCGGCGGAGTCACGTCGGCGATATAGGCGAAACCGGTGCTGATGCTGGCCGCCGTGATCCCGGAGATGATTCGGCCGGCGAAAAGCCAGCCGAGGTTGGGCGCGAGCGCCATCACCAGGTAATCGAGGCCGAGGCCGAAGTTGGACGCCAGCACCACCGGCCGGCGGCCGAAGCGGTCGGACAGAGCGCCCTGGACCGGCGAAAACAGGAACTGCATCAGGGCCCAGGCAGTGCCGAACAACCCGAAGACCTGGGCCGCCCGGGCCGTGTCGTCGCCGCTCATGGCGACGATCAGGCGAGGGAGCACCGGGATCATGCTGCCGAGCGCCAGCATGTCGAGGAGCACGGTCACGAAGATGAAGGCTAGCGCCGCTTGGCGTCGCGGCGAGATTTCGGGCTTCAAGACGGCTGCTTCGGCATGCTGGCGTCTACCGGGAGACTCGTGCCGCTGATTTGCGCGGCGGTCCGGGCGATTGCCGCGGGATCGCCACGGGCATCCAGCCGGTGCCATTCGATGGGCCCGGGGTTGCGAGCGAGCTGCTTCCGGAGCACTTCCACCGTGGCATCGGATGCGTCGTGCATCCTGGCCCGCAGCCGGCTCTCCAGGAATTCGGCCGGCGCGTCCAACCAGAGGCCGGTGAAGGGCACGCCGGCCGTCTTGGCCAGCGCCGCCACCCATTGGCGATCCTGGGGCCGGTCGAACACTGCGTCGAGGATGACCGTCGTCCCGACCTTGAGCAAACGGCTCGCCTCGTCGGCGAGCAACCTATAGACTCGCGCGCTCACGTCCGGTGCATAGGCTTCAACCGGGAGCCGCGATTCCGGTGCCACACCCATAAGGCGCTTGCGCAGCACGTCGCTGCGCAACAGGCGAGCGCCCGGCGGCGCGCCGATGCCGGGCGCGAGTGCCGCCGCGAGGGTCGACTTGCCGGAGCCGCTGCGGCCCCCCACAGCCAGAAGTCTCGGTGGCACGGGATCAAGCAGCTTGCGCGCAAGCGTGAGATAGCTGCCCGCCTCCTCGGCCATTTCCCGTTTTCGCGCCTCGTCCGATTGGCTCTCGCTGGCAGCGGCCGTGACATGCGCCCGGATGCCCGCATGGATCGACTGAAACAGCGGGAGTGCCGCCACACCCTCGACCTCCGCCTCGCGGTCTGCGTAGCGATTGAAAACGACGCTGGCGAGCCCGGCCAGCCCGCGGTGCAGCAGATCCATCAACAGGAAGGAAAGATCGTAGAGCACGTCGACGCAGGCGATCGCCCGGCTGAACTCGACAGTCGAACAGCAAGGGCTGTCCATCCACCAGGCAGATGTTACGCAGATGCAGATCGCCATGGCAGAGGCGCACCTTGCCCGAAAGCCTCCGGTCCTCGACAAGGCGCCTCAGCCGATCGAGCAGTTCCCGGCTCCGGCGGTCGAGCTCCACGGCGGCGGCCGGCTCGAACAGCGCGGGGGCGAAGAGAGCGAGATTGGCAGCGTTGCCCTCGAGCACGGCGCTGAGGCCCGGATAGCCGCCGAACCCTTTGTCGATTTCGGCCTGGCGATGGAATGCGGCGATCCCGTCGGCAAGATTGCGCATCAGACCAGAGTCGAGAGCGCCGCGGGCCGCCAGACGGTCGAAGAGGGCCGCCTGATCGAACCGGCGCATGACCACGACCGTGTCCACGGCTGCGCCCTCGCCGCCGAACGTGAGCCGGCCATCGGGACGACGGCGGATTTCCCGCGTTTCCAGATAGAGCTGCGGCGCGGTGCGGCGGTTGAGGGCGAGCTCGGCGGCTGAGGCCGCCAGGCGCAGCGCCCTCGTCGAATAATCGAGGTAGCTGAACTTGACGGCCCGCTTCAGCTTGTAGGCGAAGCCGCCGGCGAGGAAGACCGCCGAGATGTGGGTATCGATCCGCTCCACGCCGCCCGCTTGCACGCCATAGGTCGCGGGATCGGAAAGGAAGGCCAGAACCTCGCCCTGGTCCTCGACGATCATCCGCGTCTCAGCCGCGCCCTTCGAAGCCTGCGAGAAGATTGACGGTGTTGAGGCCGATCTGCTCCACGGCATAACCGCCTTCCATGACGAACAGGGTCGGGCGGCCGAGCTTCGCGATCATGGCGCCGATCTTCGGGTAATCCTCGCTCTCCAGCTTGAACTTGGAGATGGGGTCGGCCTTGAAGGTATCGACGCCGAGGGAGATCACGATCGCCTCGGCACCGTAAGCACCTATGCGTCGGGTGGCGTCCGCCAGGGCCTCGCCGTAGCGCGCCCAGGCAGTGCCGGCGGGCATGGGGTAGTTGGCATTGAAGCCCTTGCCAGCGCCTTCACCGGTTTCCTCGGCGTAGCCCAGGAAATACGGGTATTCCTCCGCCGGATCGCCGTGGAGGGAGAAGTAGAACACGTCGGCCCGCTCGTAGAATATCGACTGGGTGCCGTTGCCGTGGTGGTAGTCGACGTCCAGGACGGCGACCCGGGCCGCGCCTTGGTCACGGAAGGCCTGGGCCGCGATGGCCGCGTTGTTGAGATAGCAATAGCCGCCGTAATAGTCCCGCGCCGCGTGGTGGCCCGGCGGCCGGCAAAGGGCAAAGGCGGCCCGCTCTCCGCCGGCGACCCGCTTCTGGGCGGTCAGCGCCACGTCGACGGCAGCGCTGGCAGCGGCCCAGGTGCCGGCGGTGATCGGCGTGCTGGAATCGAAACAATAGTAGCCCAGTTGCGCGCTCACCCGCCGCGGCAGGACGCGGCGCAGGCAGGGGGCGGGCCAGGTGCCGGGAATGGCGTCCCAATCGCCCTGCTCCTTCGCCCAGCGCTCCCAGGCCGATTCGAGAAAGCTCACCAGCTCGGCGCCGTGGACCTTGAGGATCGGGGTCATGCCGAAAGGCTCCGGCGCCAGAACCTCGCCCAGGCGGGTCTCCTTGACCCTGGCCAGCACATTGTCGGCCCGGCGCGGCATTTCGAAGGTCGGGACCAGCCTGCCGCGAAAGATCTCGCCCCGGCTGTCATGCCGGTGATGGATGTCGGTATAGACCGTCAGCATGGTGCCTCTTGCCGGTGAAGTTTCGTCGCGGCCGATCATGGGCCGGCGCGCCGCCGGCGCACAATGAAACTTTTACCGGCTCCCACTCGGCGGGATTTGCTCTACTGTGCGCCGTTCGCGTGTGGGATCTCGATGTGCCTCGGTCGAGGTGGGTGGCGTGGCGGATAGAGAACAGTTGGACAAGAGCGCCGATTCGGGTGCCAGCGCCGACCTTCGATACTTGATCGAACATATGTCGGAGGGCTTCGCGGTCTACGACTCCGCCGATCGCCTGGTGCTGACCAGCCGGCTCTACGTCGACTACCACGCCGCCCTCGCGGATCTCGTGCGTCCCGGCATCGCTTTCGAAGAGCTCTTGCGCGCCGGCGTGGCGCGCGGGTTCTATGCCGAGCTCAGCGAGAGTGCACAGGCGTTCGTCGAAAGGCGGCTCGCGGCGCATCGGGCAGCCAAAGGCGAAACCACGCTGCTCGCGATCTCCGGCGACCGGTGGTTCGAGGCGCAAGACCACCGAATGCCCGGCGGCGGCGTGCTCGTCGTTCATACCGAAGTAACCGAACAAGTCCGGCGCGAAAAGGCGTTGCGCGAGAGCGAAGAGCGGCTTCGCAGCCTTGCCGACAACCTGCCAGGCGTCGTCTTTCGCCGCGTCAGGACGCCGGACGGCAGAATCCGACACACGTATCTCAGCCCGCACCTGAAGGACATGCTCGGCGTCAGCCCGGAAGAGGTCGTTTCGGGCGCGGTCGAGGTTCTGGATCTGATCGTTCCCGAGGACCGGCAGCGGTTTGTCGCCGCCCTCGAGACCTCGGCCAACACGCTGTCGCCGATGGCGATCGAGCTCAGGCTGCTGCGCCGGCCAGATGGCGCGCTCCGCTGGTGGCAGGTGCATTCGACGCCGCTGCGCCGGGCCGATGGCAGCGTGCTGTGGGACGGCATCGCCCTCGACATCACCGACCGCAAGGCGGCGGAGGAGCGCCTCCACCAAGCGCTCAAGATGGAAGCGATCGGCCATCTGACGGGCGGCATTGCTCACGACTTCAACAATCTGCTGGCCATCATGCTGGGAAACGCCGAGCTGCTGGCCGAAAAGGAGGTCGGCGGCGATCCTACCCGCGGGGTCATGCTGAAGAACATCGTCGAAGCCGGCGAACGGGCCGCCGAATTGACCCATCGCCTGCTGGCATTCGCCCGACGCCAGTCCCTGGCTCCCCATACGGTCGACCTCAATGCTCTGCTCGAAGTGATGAAGCCCCTGCTCCGGGGCGCGCTCGGCCGCGGCATCGAGGTGGCGCTGGATCTTCATCCCGGCCTCTGGCATGCCGAGGTCGACCGTGACCAGATCGAGAACGCCATCCTGAACCTGGGTCTCAATGCGCGCGACGCCATGCCTGCCGGGGGCCGGATCCTGATCGCGACCGGCAACGAGACGATCGACGCCGCCCGCGCCGAATCTTTCGGCGGCATCCACCCTGGGCCCTATGTCGCGCTCAGGGTGACCGACAACGGCACCGGCATGGCGCCGGAGGTGGCCGCCCGCGCCATCGAGCCGTTCTTCACGACCAAGGACGTCGGCAAGGGCAGCGGTCTCGGGCTCAGCATGATCTTCGGCCTGGCCAAGCAGTCCGGCGGACATCTCAGCATCGAAAGCGCGCTCGGCAAAGGCACGACCGTGACGCTTTATCTTCCCAAGGGCGAGGCCGAGGCATCGGACCAGCCCCCGGCTCCGCCTGCCGCCGAAGTCGCACCGCCAGGCGGCTTGAGCGTGCTGCTGGTCGAAGACGACGCCGCCGTGCGCGACACCGTGGCCGGCATGATCTCGAGCCTGGGATATCGTGTCGTCACCGCACCGGACGGCGTCACCGCGCTATCGCTGTTGCAGGCCGAGCGGACGCCGGATCTCCTGATGACCGACGTGGTGATGCCTGGCGGCATCGACGGGCTGGAGCTGGCGCGGCGGGCTCGTGCGCAGTATCCGAGCCTCCGGGTCCTGCTGGCTTCGGGTTACAACCACGGCCTCAATTCAGGCGAGCGGGAGCCGGAGCCCGGCATCCGCCTGATCGGCAAACCGTTCCGGCTGACCGAACTCGCCGAGGAGCTGCGCCAGCTCTTCGGGGATGCTCAGGCCTGAGGCAATGCTTTACGTGCGGCCGTAGACCGGAACCACGCCGCCGCGGGTCACGCGGTTGTCGGGCGAAGCCAGGAAGAGGATGCTGCGCGCCACCTCCTCGACCTTTGGCCAGCGGTCGTGGTCGGCCTTGGGCATGCTCTGCCGGTTGGCCGGCGTATCCATGATCGAGGGCGCCACCGCATTCACCAGGATGCCTTCGCCCGCCAGCTCCTCGGCGAGCGCCGCCGTCAAGGCCGCGACGGCAGCCTTGCTCGCCGTGTAGGCGGTCGTCTTGGCGCCTGTCCGCCACTCCAGCGCCGCGCGCGCCGCCACGTTGACGATCCTGCCCCCGCGGCCAGCGGTGCGCATGGTGGCCACGGCCGCCCGGCAGCACAGATAGCAGCTCACCAGATTGGTCTCGATCTGGCGCATCAACAATTCCCGGTTGGTCTCCGCGATTGGCGCGAAGGCGAAGCCGCCGGCGATATGGATCGAGGCCCAGAGCTTCGGAACCGAGTCGTAGATTCGGGCGACCGTCGATTCCTCGGCGAGATCGCCCGCGGCGACAAGCTTGACTTGGGCGTGAGCGCGGAGGGCGAAGCGCGAGGCCTCGGCCTCGTCGCGATAGGGCACGTGGCACTCGGCCCCCGCCGCGACCAGTGCCGCCACGACGGCGCCGCCGAGCGCGCCAGTGCCGCCGGTCACCACCACATGTCGATCACGGAAGTCCATGCCTCGTCCTACCGCTCCAATCCGATTTGAGCGTAAATGCGCGCTACCCAGGAAACGGCCAAGGCTCGAAGGGCGATATGAGCCTTACGCGGTCCCTGAAGCTTATCTTAGCAGTCCATGCAACTTTGGCATCCAGCGGATGCGTTGCCAAGAGCGGCACGGGCAAGACACTTGGACAAGGCCTATGGCCGAAACTCTTGCGGCACCTCCCGGAAAACCGTCTGGCGACTCTCAGCGTCATCGGATCATTCTGGCACTTGGAACAGCTTCAATTCCGCCAAGACGGTAGTGCCATTGCCCCGATGCCTGTACCGTCAAGCCGGACAGACCAGAATAGCGGCCGCCCGCTGAACGCCGGCAATGCGCATATCCATCATCGTCGCCTCCCGCAACGCTGCGTCGACAATAGGACGATGCCTGGACAGCATTACCCAACAGTCGGCCGGGAATATTGAGATCGTCGTCGCGGACGGTGGATCGAACGACGGCACAGCGGAGATATTGCAGCGGCAAAGCGCCGGGATGGGCGGGTCTCTCGTCTGGTTCTCGAAACCCGACAAGGGAATCGCCGAAGCATGGAATCGGGCCATCGCCTTGGCGACCGGCGACTGGATCCTTTTTCTAGGCGCCGATGACCGCCTCGCCGCGCCCGATGTCATCATGCGCGCGGGACTCGTGCTCGAGCGCGCACTGCCCAAGCATCGCGTGGTCTATGGGCAGGTAGCTCTGGTGACGCCCGAGGACGTGGAGGTCGGCATGCTGGACCGCCCTTGGTCGCCCCGGGACTTTTACGGCTGTCGCTATAATTTGCCGCACCAGGCGGTATTCCATCACCGGAGCCTGTTCGGCGAATTCGGGCCCTTCGACACAAGCCTGAAGATTGCGGCCGCATTTGATTTCCTGCTGCGCGCACTCGCGCAATCCAAACCGCTCTACATGCCGGGCCTGACCATCACGAGGATGCAAATCGGCGGGCTATCGAACAGTCGGCTGAATGCGCCGAGATTGGTGAAAGAGGAAATGCGCCTGTTCCTGCGCCATGTCGGCGGGATGCCCTGGACGCATCTTTGGTGGCTGGCGAAGGCCTGGGTCAAGTATGCCCTCTATCGCCTGGGCGGCGATGGCTTGGCGCTGTCGCTCGCCAACCACTATCGCCGGCTGGTTCGCGGCGAAGGGCCCCTGCGCTATTGAGCGCCAGACGCTACGGCCCGCCGCCCCATCAGATTCCGGAATTAATGCGATCGCCAGGACAAGCGGCGGCGCATTTCCTTCAAGGGATGCTTGATCCGCCAGGGCAGGCGGCGCTTCAGAATGCTGCCCGCCGAGGCCGTCAAGCCGCTCAGCGAGGTTCCCTCAAGCTCGCGGGCGACGAGCTGCCGAGCGAAATCCTGCGCAATCTGCTGCCACAGCTGCTCGCGAAATCCGGGCCTGGCGAATTCGGCCTGCCAGCGCGTCAATTCTGCGGCCATTTGCCCATTGCTCAGGCGCGGGCGCACGTGGGTCTGCGTGCAGATCGCGGTCGGGATCATCGCTGACTTTGCCCGGCACCAAGGCTGCGACAGAAATTGGCGCCACATGTACAGATCGGTCCAGGGAAACTCAGGCGGCGTCGTGCGCCAGCCTTCCGGCAACCTACGATAGGCGGCCAGCGTATGACCCGCGAAAGTAAGATCGAAGGCGTTGAACATCTCGTTCAGCAGTCGATCGCGGAATGTCGGATTTTCCAAATCGGCCGGCCGCGCGCGGAGAATGCCTTGCGCATCGATCCCAAGATGGACGCTGTGCCCGAAATCGGCAGTGGTCAGCAGCCCGTTGAGGGTCTCGAGGTGGTTGGGCATCCACAAATCGTCGTCACCGAGATAGGCGACGATCCGCCCGGCGGCTTCGCGCAGCGCGGCGTGGCGGTGAACTTCGCCCTTGCGCGGTCCCTTCGGGAAATCGAAGACGCGAATCCGGCTGTCACGGGCCGCCAGCTCCCCCATGGCACGGCGCGTCGCGCCACCCACCCCATCTGCGACCACGAAGAGCTCGAAGTCCTGCAGGCTCTGGGCTTGCACGCTCGCGACGGCAAGGGGAAGCGTCTCGGAGTGGTCGTGAGTGGGAATCAGCACCGTCGCCGCGGGCATCAGCCCATGATCCTCCTCACAAGCCCTTGGGGACGCCGCCGGCCGCCTCGAATTCCTGGAGCAGACTTTGGACATCCTGCATGCCGGCATCACGCGGCAACAGGACAGGATCCCGGTCCGGCCAATCGATGCCCAGAGCTGGATCGTCGAAGCGGCAGCCCGACTGGTCGCCGCCGTCATAGGCGTGGCTCAAGCCGTACAAATAAAGCATCGAATCATAGGCGTATATGCCATGGGCAACGCCCGGGGGTACGATGACCACCTCGGGCCTCTCGCCCGAGCTCCTTATGACCATGCTTCGGCGAAAGCTCGACGAGCCCCGACGCAGATCGGCAAGACCGTAGGTGGCGTTGCCTTGGATGACGATGAGATAGTCATAGCGCAACCTGTGAACGTGAAGGCCGCGCAGGACCCGTGCTTTGGTGGTGATGAAATCCCACTGGACGGGACGGGGCGCCAATCCCCACCCGTCGCGATGGATTTCGCAAAGGCTGCCGCGGAGATCGGGAATCGGGTCCAGCGCCCTCACCAGGACACCATCGATCCGACCCGTCGCGGCCATGCGAGAGAAAGCCAACGCCTCTACCCCAGACGCCCTTAGCATTTCGCAGCGTCCCCCAAGACGATCCCAGAATCGCCTTTCAAATCGGCACGTTGGACGCAACCCGCCGGCAACGGGCGGTCCGCCATTTTCCCACCCCAGCTACAGAAAAGGTCATGGCCAAGCCGCGCCAATGATAGTCAACTCACAATGTCGTTTGGCAAAGACTATCTCAAAGCCGGCCTGGAAATCCATTTATGCTTCGTTGGGCCGGCGACCCGGCCATCCGTCCCATTGACGGTTGTGCCCAGAGAGCCGAATTGCTCGCTTCCAGGAACCAGAGCTGTCGCGATCAATCGGGCTCAGCCGGCTTCCGCTCCGCGAGCCTTCGGCGCATACCCTCGAAGTTCTCCTTGCGATATGCCTCCGAGGCTGTCGCCGCCACGGCGGTGAGCCGCAGGCCCGGATAGTCCGGCACCGGCAGGCCCGCGTCGTGCATGGCGGCCAGCCGCGCCGCGATCGCCTGCTTCTTGCGAACCTGATGAGGCTGAACCGCATCAAAGTCGCGGTAACCC
>JGI12270J11330_10004055_pt1 | contig 10402 bp, 7 predicted proteins | sample PeaSoiMetSII2010_FD_11330 | JGI IMG/M metagenome (IMG submission 11330)
AAGACCTGGTGGTGCCGTGCGCGGTGGCGGACGATGTGCTGGCGCAAGCGCCGGACCCGGAGCCGCCGTATTTCCGGGTGCCAAAAGTCATTGAGAAGTAGAGGAAATACAGGAGTTGGAGGAAGTGAAGGACTGAGGAAAGCCAGAGATAGAGATGACGACAAACTGGACCATTTCTACAGTGCGGGAAGCGATTGCGGCGAAGAAGGCTTCGGCGCGGGAGATTGCCGCGGAGCATTACAAGCGGATTGCGGCGCGTAATCCGGAGATAAACGCGTTCCTGACGCTTTGCGAGAAGCGGGCTTACGCGCAAGCGGATCGCGTGGACGCGATGGTTGCAGCGGGCAAGCCATTACCACCCCTGGCGGGGGTGCCGCTTGCTATTAAGGATACGATCAGCACGCGCGGCGTGCGCACCACCTGTAGCTCCAAGATCCTGGACAATTACATTCCGCCGTATGACGCGACGGCCGTAATCCGGCTGGAGGCGGCGGGCGCAGTGATCCTGGGCAAGACGAATTGCGACGAATTCGCGATGGGCAGTTCGACGGAGAATTCGGCTTATGGCCCGGTGAAGAATCCCGTGGCGCTGGATCGCGTGCCGGGTGGGTCGAGCGGAGGCTCGGCGGCGGCGGTGGCGGCAGACCTGGCGGTGGCCTCGCTGGGTACGGACACGGGCGGGTCCATCCGGCAACCGGGAGCGATGTGCGGATTGCCGGCGATGATGGGGAGCTATGGCCGAGTGTCGCGGTACGGATTGATTGCGTTTGCCTCGTCGCTGGATCGGATTGGGCCGCTTGCGCACAGCGTGGCGGATGTCGCGAAGGTTTTGCAGATCATTGCGGGGCGCGACCCTAACGATTCCACGTCCACGACGACGCCGGTGGAAGATTATGTGGCGGGATTGGCGAAACCCGTCAAAGGAATGAAAATTGGTATCCCAAAAGAGTACTTTGGTGCAGGTATTGACCCTAAAGTACGAGAGAAGGTAGAGGCGGGGATTGCGCTGCTGCGGAAACTGGGCTGCGAGTTGATGGACATCCACCTGCCGCACACGGATTACGCGATTGCGACGTACTACATCATTGCCACGGCGGAAGCGAGCTCCAACCTGGCGCGTTATGACGGTGTGCGCTTTGGCCCGCGTGTGGAGGGCGACGGCTTGATAGGGACATACCGCAAGACCCGGGGGGCGGGATTCGGCGCGGAAGTGAAACGCCGGATTGTGCTGGGAACCTACGTGCTGTCGGCGGGCTACTACGACGCGTATTACCTGAAGGGGCAGAAGGTGCGGGCGCTGATCGCACAGGATTTCCGCGAGGCGTTCCAGAAGGTGGATGTGATTGTGACGCCGACTTCGCCGGTGCCGGCTTTCAAACTAGGGGAACGTGTGAACGATCCTTTGCAGATGTATCTTGCTGATATCTATACGGTTACGGGATCGTTGGCGGGGCTGCCGGGAATCAGCGTGCCGTGCGGAAGGATCGGCGGCAAGCTGCCGGTGGGATTACAAGTGTTCGGTCCGGCCTTTGGAGAGGCGCGGGTGCTGCAACTGGCTCATGCATTTGAGCAGGCGGGCGGGGCTGCCATTTAGAGATTGCTTGACTGAGAGTGGGAGTGCCTTCGATCCAGCCAATCGTGGAGAGACTTGCACGGGCGCAGAGAAGCTTTTTTCGCGCTGCCGACGCGATTCCCCCAGAACAATGGAGCCGCAAACCAAGAGCTGCGGAGTGGTCCGCCGCGGAACTCGTGGCCCATCTGGTTATGGTGGAGCGCGCCGTGGTGGGCGGAGCCGATCGCATGACTCAGAAAACTCCAAAAGAGATTCCCTTCCGAAAACGGTTTCACCTGCCTCTCTGGCTTGTGGAAGCGCGGCTGATCCGGCGGAAGACGCCGATGCCTTTGGACCGTACCCTCCTGGGAAACAAGGAAGAGATGCTGGCGGAGTTGCGAGCTGCACGCGAGCGCACGCTGTCTTTCCTGGAAGAAACCCAACAGCGGGATTTGAGCGCTTACCGCTGGGAGCATGCCCTTCTGGGGATGCTGAATGTTTATGAGTGGTTTGAAATGGTTGCCTCCCATGAGTTGCGGCACGCGAAGCAAATAAAGGAAATAGCAGCGCATCTCCCGAAAGCTGTAGAGAATACCCAGAAATAGTACATTTTTTCGTACTGGCTCTTGTCGGTTTTGCCAGCCAGGTGGACCCGTTTGGGAAACGCAAGAACGAGGAAAGAGCGGGATTTTGCGCATAGTCAGAGAAAAGTACTAGAGAATTCGTTCTGGGTTAATGAAACGGAACTACTATTGCAGGAGAAAATAGCAACTCGTAATCTCGATAAAGCATCATACTGAGTGAAAGATTACGAGAGCGGCGGGGAAACGGAGAGGCTACTCTTGGTCAAAGTTAAGTCGAGTCAGAAGATCTTTACGGAGGCGGAAGTTGCCAGCCTGACGGGGATTTGTGTGGAACACCTGCACAATTTTGCGCGGAGCCGGCATCTGGGGTTCATCGCGAGGGCTGCAGAGGCAGCCGGCGCCCGCGCGGACCAGTGGCTCTTCACGCTTTCGGATTTGATGGTGCTGGTGACGTTGTTCCCGCGCTGTACGCACTAAGCGGCCGCGGTTCAGCTCGAGAATCGCTCCCATCGAAGCATCCGCCCAGCTATCCCCAGCCCCGGCTGAGTACGAAAACCGACCCAGAGTTTTCAGCTAAGCCTGCTTCCATTCACAGAATTTCTCCATTCGCAAGCACAGGATGATGCGGCTGCGATTTTCGCGGCAAGGGCTGGCGTTGTGCCCGTAACTGGACTTATTGCGGAAAAAGGCCGGGACGAAGCGATTCCGAATGGAGGCTTGACCGGAAAACCCAAGAGCACATCCAGGAGTGACTGCGCCATAGGCGGAAGGCTGGAACGGGTGTGCAATTGGACTCCATGTCGTGCCTATGTGGGGTTTAGCGGTGCTGGACCCCTGCGAAAAGAGTGTCGCGAGCAAATCGCGAGATTACTTGTGGGGATGGGGTTTGAGGAAGTTGCCCTGGTCGAGCTCCTGGAAGGCCTGGCGGAGTTCGTCCTGAGTGTTCATGACGATGGGGCCATACCATGCGACGGGTTCTTCGAGGGGCTTGCCGGAAACGAGCAGGAAGCGAACGCCATCATCGCCGGCCTGGACCATAAGCTCGTCGCCACGATCAAAGAGGACCAGCGAACGGTTGTCGGCAGCAGAGGGAGGAGCTGTGTCGGCCCATCCGACAGGTTCGGTAGGCACGGCGAGGGGATCGGATGCATTGCAGAATTTCCCGGAGCCCGCAAAGACATAAGCGAAGGCGTGACGCGAGGTTTCGATGGGCAGAGTCTTGCGGCGGCCGGGAGCGACGGAGACATCAAGATAGATGGGGTCGGCGGCGATGCCGTCAACGGGACCCGTGGCGCCCCAGAATTTGCCGCAGATGATGCGAACGTGCGTGCCATCGTCGTCAGTGATCTGGGCGACGTCCGGAGCCTTCACTTCCTGGTAGCGCGGCGGGGTCATCTTGAGAGAAGCCGGAAGGTTGGCCCAAAGCTGGAAGCCGTGCATGCGGCCAGCTTCATCACCCTTGGGCATTTCCTGGTGGATGATGCCGCTGCCAGCGGTCATCCACTGGACGTCGCCGGCAGAAATGGCGCCGCGGTTGCCAATGCTGTCGCCATGCTCAACGGTGCCAGCGAGGACATAGGTGATGGTCTCGATGCCGCGGTGGGGGTGCCAGGGGAAACCCGCGAGGTAATCCTCCGGAACGTCGTTGCGGAAATCGTCGAGCAGGAGAAAGGGATCGAATTCGGAAGTGTTGCCAAATCCGAAGGCGCGGCGGAGGTGCACGCCGGCACCCTCCAGGGTGGGCTTGGCGCGGATGAGACGCTTCACAGGTCGAATGGACATGGGACCTCCAAAGTGAAAGGATGCCGCTTTTTTGGATGCAGAAGCATTCGGGATGAGGTACACCGAGAGAAAAAGTGAGGCAGCAGGTTGGCCAGCGAATTGGTTCAGCATGGGGGAGCAGGCTAGGCGGCTTGCGGGGCTGCGGAGGGCGCGCTATGCTGAAATTCAGGTGGCGCGCGCTGCACTTTGAGGCGTGAGATGCGCCAACCGGGGTTTTCTGATGGCCGGTCCACGCCATTGCGCCAGTTGGTGGTGCCTTTCCTTCGTTGGGCTCCTGCTGGGTGTTACCGCATTTTCCGGTCATTCCACGGCGGAGTCTTCCCAAGAGCCAAAAGCAGAAGAGAACGAGGCGTCGGTGGCCAAGCTGCCGCGCGGGAAGAAGCTTGTCTTGAAGGACGGCACGTACCAGATCATCCGGGAATATCAGAGGGACGGGGAACGGGTGAGGTATTACAGCCTGGAGCGCGGGGATTGGGAGGAGTTACCGGCGTCCATGGTGGATTGGGATGCGACCGCCAAGGAGGAAGCGGAGGAGGAGAAATCGTCGTCCGCGATGGTCGAGAAGGTACACAAGCAGGAAGAGGCGGCGCGGATGGACAATGTGGCGGACATTGACGCGAGCCTGCCGGTGGGAGACGGCGCGTTTCTGCCCTCGGGCGAAGGGATGTTTGTGGTCGAGGGAAAGTCCGTGCGAATTCTGGACCAGGTGGGTTCGGGGCTGAAAACGGAGAAGAAACGCGTGATCGCGCAAATATTGTCGCCGGTCCCAATGGTGCCCGGCAAACAGCACCTGATTATTGCCGGGGCGCGCGCGGGGTTACGCTTGAAAACCGCGCGGCCGGAGTTTTATTTGCGGGAAGCGCTGCAAGACTCCGAGCACGTGTCAGGAGGAGTAGAGAGGACCGGCCGCGCGGGGGAATCAGGACCAGAGGTTGAGTTGCTGCGCACAAAAGTAACGCACAATGAGCGGGAACTGGAATCGATCAGCACGCTGTTCGGGGAGGAGATGAGCAAGAAGCAGGATGTGATTTCGGTACAGCGCTGGGAGATTGCGCCGGCGGTTTACCGGTTCACGCTAAGCGCGCCACTCCCGCCGGGTGAATATGTGCTGGCGGAACTTCTGCCGGACGGGATGAATCTGTTTGTGTGGGATTTCGGAGTGGACGCCAGCCCCGGCACGACGAACAAGTAGAGCAGCCAACCCTCGCCACTTGCTGAAAAAGCCTTCCGCCGTCATTCCAAGTGAAGCGGGGTACGGTTCTCGATCACACTTTTTGTGTGCGATGAATCCCTCTTGGATCAAAATGCCAGGAAAAGAGAGATTCCTCGCCCCGACGAAGCGCACGGTGCGCAAAAGCCGTGCTTCGCAGATTCCGTTCGGAATGACAAATTCGGGGTTTTTCAGCAATCTGCTAGGCCTTGTCGGGTCCCGCCGGGGCGTCTTTGATCACGGTCATAAGAACACTCAAGACGTCTGAAATACGGAAGGGCTTCTGCAGGGCGTGGTGATCGCCCAAGCCGCTACGGCCGCCCTCTTCACCGATGACGTCGCCGGACATGAAGATGACTTCCGGACGGTTGGGACCAGCGGCGGTTCTGAGACGCTGAGCGACACCATAGCCATCGGCGTTGGGGCCGGAGCCGGCCAGCTTCAAATCACAAAGGATGGCGTCGAACTTGTTGCCAAGGATAAGGCTGAGAGCCTGTTCGGCGGTAGCGGCACATTCGACCTTGAGGCCGTGCGCGGCGAGGCCTTCGGAGAGGAGCATGCGGATGCTCTCTTCATCGTCGAGCACGAGAATCGAGCGATCCCGCAAGAAGGAGAGCGATTTGATTTCGCCGGTGTCGGAGCCCGAATCGGAGGCGCGCGGGGCGGCCACCCCGGGCCCTTGGGGCGAGGGCGGGAAAGAGACGGTGAAGGCCGCGCCCCCCGCGGGCAGCGATTCGGCTTCAATGTTGCCGCCATGCTCGCGGAGGATGGACATGCAGATACTCAGGCCAAGGCCGGTGCCACCACCTGGACGCTTGGTGGTGAAAAAGGGATCGAAGATTCTGGCCAGGGCTTCCGGCTTGATGCCGACGCCATCATCCTGAACGGTGACAAAGACGCGGTTCAGGGATTGGCCCAGGCGAATCTGGATGCGCCCGGACTGACGAACTTCGCGAATGGCCTGTTCCGCATTGCTGATGAGATTGAGGAAGACCTGAATGAGCTGGTTGGCGTCACCGGTGATGGGCGGAAGACCGGGGAACGGACGGAGGTCGACCTCGATGTTGTTGCGGCGCAAGGAATGCTCGTGCAACTGGAGGGTGCGGTCGATGAGGTTGTTGAGGTCGAGGACCTTCTTCTGCGGAGAAGCGGGGCGCGAGAATTCCAGAAGGTTCTGCACGATGCGGGCGGCGCGGCGGGCCTGACGGTGAGTCATTTCGAGCTGGCGCTTGGTGCTATCGTCGACGCCCTGGCGATCGCGAAGCAATTCGCTAACGCCGAGGATGGCAGTGAGAGGATTATTAAGCTCGTGGGCGACACCGGCGAGCATCTGCCCCATGGCGGCGAGTTTTTCGGCCTGGATGAGCTGGTCTTCGAGGCGCTTGAGTTCGGTAACGTCGCGGCCAGAGATGACCACGCCTTCGATCTTGTCGTGTTCATCGAAGAGCGGGCTGAAGTGGCAGCGAAGGCGGCGCCACTGGCCTTGTTTGTGGCGTACCTGGACCTCGATGGAGGCAAAGCTGCGACGGCCGGCGAGCACGTCATCCAAGACAGCAAGCAGGGCGGCGCGTTCGTCCTGATGGGTGCGCTCGCCGAAGTCTATGCCGATGGTTTCCGTGTCTTTATAACCGAGTACTTCCTCGACCCTGGGGCTGGCAAAAGTGTAGCGCCTGTCGAGATCCACCACGAAGATCAGATCCGGGAAACTATCAACGAGGCGGCGGGCGAATTCCTGTTCCTTGTGAAGGCGTTTTTCGATGGCGCGGCGCTCCGTGATGTCAACAACGGCGCCCTGATAGCGAACGATACGACCGGTGGTATCGCGAACGACGGTGGAAGTGTTCAGGCAAAGGAGAGGCTGGCCATCCTTGCGGCGCAGTGTGATTTCGTGGCCCTGAGGAGAGGACTGATGATCGATTTCGTGAGCGAGGGAGTTACGCTGCTCCTGGTCGACGAAAATGTCGCTGACGTGCTTGCCGAGGAGGGCTTCCTTGGAGTCGTAGCCCAACATGCGGACGAGCGCGGGATTGACCTCGAGGATGAGGTCCTCAGGGGTAACGATGTAGATGCCCTCCTGGAGGGATTCAAAGAGCTCCGTGAAGCGGGCTTCGCTGCGGCGGATGGCGGTGATGTCGCGGGCGAGAATGGTGAGGCCGTGGACCTTATCGTCGCGGAGCATGGCATGAGCGACGCAATCGAAGAAATAGGTGGCGTTGCTGCGCTTGACGCGAACCTGAACGACCCCGGTCCAGTGGCGGCGTTCGAGAAACCGGGACATCGCCAGGGCAATGGACTCCGGGGAATTTTCGTTAAGGTCCACGAAGAACTCCATGAGATGACAGCCGATGATTTCCCGAAAGGGGCGGCCAACGAGATCGGAGAAGCTGCGGTTGACGGCGCGGATTTCGCCATCGAGGCTGAGGGCGAGGAGAAGGTCGTCGAAGGAATCGATGAGATCGCGGAAGCCCTGTTGGGACTTGGAAATCATCGCAAAGAGCTGTTGCATCTGGCTGTCGCTGGGGAGGCCGGATCCTTTCTGGTCGAGCCCGCGGACGAGCCCTTTCAGCTCCGCAATCTCCTGAGTTTTTTTCCAAATGTACGCGCCAAAGAGCACAACCAGCACCACCAGCCCTAGTGTGTAGGCCAATGCTTCGAGATGGGATTTTTCGGCGCGCAAGGTACCCCAAGAGAGCCAGGCAAAAACGATGGTGACAATCAGGAGGAGCAAGAAGGTGAGGCGCCAGAGTTCAGTTTGACGCTTCTCGAAGGCTTCCAGACGCGCCCCTGCGGGATCACGGGGTTCCCTTTCCGGAGAGACCTTCGGTTCTTTGCCAGGGCTCAGAGGGGTGTGCATGCGCGTTTATGAATCGCAAGGGACCGAGATAGCGTCACGACACGTCCGGCACCATCTTATGAAGGGGGGTAGAAGCGCCGCAAGGAGATACGCGCAGGGTGGTACCTGATGTTTACCTGTACCGTGGGACGGCAATCAGGTGGTAAACGGGAGAGGGAGGAAAGCTGCGATTATAGCGAGGCAAAAAAAACGGCGCCGCGAGTCAGACCGAGGCGCCGCTGCTGAGTTTTGAAAAGCGGGGCGAAAACTCGCCGAGGCCGATCAGTCCTGGCTTTCGGTGGCGGCGTCAGCTTCGGCGTCAGCTTCCTTGGTGCCACCCAGGAAATCGAGGCCAGCGGCTTCGTCCGCAGCGGCAAATTCGGCCGCTTCGGGAAGATCTTCGACGGGCGCAGGAGCGGGCATTTCGGTAAGCAGCTGAATGCTGCGGTAGTGTTCGAGACCTGTGCCGGCAGGAATAAGCCGGCCCATGATGACGTTTTCCTTGAGTCCGCGGAGATAATCAACTTTACCGGCAACGGCGGCTTCGGTGAGGACGCGGGTGGTCTCCTGGAAGCTGGCGGCGGAGATGAAGGAGTCGGTCGAGAGCGAAGCCTTGGTGATACCGAGGAGCAAGGGGCGCCCGGTTGCGGGACGGCCATCCTGGGCGATCACGCGGTCGTTCTCTTCGCGGAAGCGGAATTTGTCCACCTGTTCCTCGAGGAGGAAGGTCGTGTCGCCGACGTCTTCGACCTTGACCCAGCGCATCATCTGCCGGGAAATGGTTTCGATGTGCTTGTCGTTGATGTTGACGCCCTGCAGGCGGTAAACCTCCTGAATGGCATTGACGAGGTAGGCCTGGGTGTACTTTTCGCCGAGAACCGCGAGCAGGTCGTGGAGATTGAGCGGACCGTCGATGAGGGCCTCCCCGGCACGGACGTGCTCGCCTTCCTGAACGTTGATGTGTACGCCACGGGGGATGGCGTATTCCTTGGTGGTTTTGCCGTCTACGCTTTCGACGTAGATCTTGCGCATACCCTTGCTGATTTCGCCGTAGCGGACGTTGCCATCAATTTCGCTGATGACGGCGGGATCTTTGGGCTTACGGGTCTCGAAGAGCTCCACAACGCGAGGCAAACCACCGGTGATGTCCTTAGTTTTGGTGGTTTCCCGCGGGATCTTTGCGAGGACGTCGCCAGCCTGAACTTCATCGCCATCCTGAACCATCAAGTGGGCGCGGGATGGCATAAGGTACTTCTTGCGGACTTTGCCGGAAGAATCGCGGATCAAGATGGCAGGCTGATGTTTTTCGTCGCCCGGGGGCAGCGTAACAACGAGCTGCGACAGGCCGGTGACTTCGTCCACCTGCTCTTCAATGGTGAGGCCGGGGCGCAGATCGTCAAACTTCACGGAGCCGGCGGTTTCGGTGAGGATCGAGAAGGTGAAGGGATCCCATTCGGCAAGGATCTGGCCGTGGTTGACGGTGTCGCCCTCGGCAACCCGGAGGCGCGCGCCGTAGACCACGTGGTAGCGCTCTTTCTCGCGGCCCTTTTCATCCACGATGGCAATCAAGCCGGAACGATTCATGGCGATGAGAGTGCCGCCGCGACCTTGAACGTGGCGCAGGTCGACGAAGCGAACGACGCCGGTGTTTTTGGCTTCGAGAGTGGAGCGCTCGCTGACGCGGGTGGCCGCCCCACCAATGTGGAAGGTGCGCATGGTGAGCTGCGTGCCGGGCTCGCCAATGGATTGAGCGGCGATGACGCCGACGGCCTCGCCGAGCTCGACCATGCGGCCGGTGGCCAGGTTGCGCCCGTAGCAGAGGGCACAAACACCACGCCGGGATTCGCAGGTGAGCACCGAACGGATGCGAACACGCTCGATGCCTGCCGCCTGAATGGAGTTGGCAAGCTCCTCGGTAATCTCCTGATTGACATCGACGATGACGCTGCCTTCGAAGTCCTTGATCTTTTCGAGGGAAACGCGGCCAACAACGCGGTCGCGCAGCGGCTCGACTTCGACGCCGGCTTCGATAATGGGCTCGACGTAGATACCGTCGCTGGTGCCGCAGTCGCGCTCATTGATGATGACGTCCTGGGCAACGTCGACCAGCCGGCGGGTCAAATAGCCGGAGTCGGCGGTCTTGAGCGCGGTATCGGCAAGGCCCTTACGCGCGCCGTGGGTGGAGATGAAATACTGCAACACGGTGAGGCCTTCGCGGAAGTTGGAAGTGATGGGCGTTTCGATGACTTCGCCGGAGGGCTTGGCCATCAGACCGCGCATGCCGGAAAGTTGGCGGATCTGCTGCTTGGAACCGCGGGCGCCGGAGTCGGCCATGATGTAAACGGGGTTGATGATGCCTTCGCGGTCCTGGCCTTCGAGGGCCTTGAACATTTCGTCGGCAACTTTTTCGGTAACGTCGCCCCAGATGGCGATGACCTTGT
>JGI12270J11330_10004056_pt1 | contig 10401 bp, 10 predicted proteins | sample PeaSoiMetSII2010_FD_11330 | JGI IMG/M metagenome (IMG submission 11330)
ACACTCCTTCCAATGAAGCTAATGCGAACAGACCCCGCCGTAGAGCCGCTCCAGTTCGCCGATTTCGGCTGATCCATCGACAAATACATACTGGGTGCCTTTCACCCATGCGGAGGGCGACCACTCGGGGACGTGCGTCCCGAACAGTTCAGCGAATGCTCGTCTGGTGATTTTCATAGGTAGGACACTCCACCTGTTGACAAGCAAGGAACCTCACGCAAAATTGCGTGAGGTCTCGAAAGTCAATGCTGTGGGGGAGGTGGCGGTGAGGCTTACTTCTTCCGGTTGATCAGCAGTCCGGGGTCGGCGCTGTTGATGGATACCAAACCGCCGTGTTCGTCGCGGGTGGTGCCAAATCGTTCGCTGGTGCGCCCCACGATCTGCTCGTGCTCATCTCGAATGATTGAGTCGAATGCGCCCTCGTACCCTGTGGTAACGGAGCCAATAACCCGACGTTTTCCGTCCCTGATGTACTCTTTTTTCAGCATGTAACCTCCTTGGTCACAGTCGAAGTATACGGAGCACACGGCGGAATTCACTACCTTTCAGAAAACATCTTTGGTAACACCACCTCCGTTTCCAGCGAAAACGTCCGGGTGGTTTGTATACTTCGGTTAGGAGCGTTCTTGGAGCACGGATCAGAGTTACACCGAGTAATTTGTGCTCTTATCGAAGAGCAGCACAGGCTCGTGACTTCGACTAACCCTTGGGAACGCTTTTGCACTCTCTGGACAGCCACACGATTGGACAAGCGCCTAACGCAATGCACTGATCCTCAGATTGGCGAACTCATGGTGGTTGTCCAAGAGCGATTTCACATTTTTGAGCCGGAGTTCGGAATTTGCCATCATGCTACACGCAGGCTATTGCTGAGACCGTAAAGGAGAACCCGACCAGATGAAGCGAGTCGTCATCTACACCCGAGTTTCCAGCGTTGACCAGAATCACGCGACCCAACTTTGCGACCTGCGCCCCTTGGCGACGGCTCGCGGCTACGAGATCGTCGGCGAGTACACCGACACGATCAGCGGAACGAAAGCGAAGCGCCCCGGACTTGATAAGCTCATGGCTGATGCCCGGCGCGGGCGATTCGACGGCGTGCTGCTTTGGGCATTCGACAGGATGGCTCGCTCGGTGAAGCACTTCCTTGAAGTTCTTGACGAACTCAATCACCTGAACATCGCCTTGATCAGCTTTCGTGAAAACATCGATACTAGCGGCCCACTGGGTCGCGCCATGATCGTCATTGTCGCCGCGATTAGCGAGTTGGAACGGTCTTTGATAGTTGAGCGCGTCAAAAGTGGAATGCGAAGGGCTCGGCTCGAAGGCCGCACCATAGGGCGGGCACGCTTAGATGTTAATCGGAAGCAAGTTGTCGAGGATCGACGCACGGGGATGTCGCTGACGCAGGTAGCACGCAAGCATTCAATCAGCAGGGCGAGTGTGTGCCGGATCGTGAAAGAGTCAAACCAGAATTCTTATCTCGCTGCTTTCACCAGCACAGGGAAACCCGCATACCAAGCTGGAGCGTGAACACGATGACGAATGACGGCAACCCGATGAAATTCACAGCGCCTATACGCGACCAGATTGCCAAACCCTTTCTCGTCATTGATCGGAACACCCGCAGATGCCTCGTTTGCGAACAAGTATTCCGCCGCCAAGCAGCGCCCCGACATGCTCAGGCGCTCTGCTATCCGAGAACGTGCCAGTGCCGGAAACAATGAAGCAGATTGGAACCCGAATAGCGGAAGCATGAGTAGGGGGCTCATGACGAAACTCAACATTGTCGAAAATCCTCACAACAAAGGCTCGCATCGGCACTTCTGCGAAGTAGGCGGGCACCGCTACGAATGTGGGGAGGACTGCGTGTGTATTTGCGGTCAGCCCATGAACGGCAATGACCACGACGACTGCCCTGTCGAACTTCGTCCCTGCCCAGAGCACGAGTTCGAGCAGAAGCAGTCGATGTCAGAGGAGGCATTGCCCGAAGGTCTGGTCGAGATCATGTTCCCTCCTGACTGGCAGCATGCGGCTCTACCCCATTGCGAATGCGGGTGCTCTGAGATCGACCTCAACGGAGTAGTCGGCTGGTGCTTCCATTGCGATCACGTCTATGCGAACTACACCCCCGAGCTTGAAAATCGGCACTTCGCCAACCACTGCCCCGACGCGCCCGAGACCTTCAAGGAAGCAGCACGGGCGAGACTAGCCAACCGCGGAATGTAAGTTTCTACCCGATGAAATGGGCGATCTTCTATCCGGAACGCTACCAAGCACGGAGTGGAGCCGTAACTCGCCCGAGGGGAAGCTGCTCAGGGAAATCCTTGGCGAGTACGACGACAAATAAGTCGCCCAAGAAGTAGCTACAGATGCGCAAGGCTGGAGTAAAAGCTGGTCACTTGGTTTTCAACGCGGTATTAGCGACTGAAAGGAGTCACAATTCAGCACAACCCAAACCATAAAGCTGGCCGCAGCAAGAACTTCTGCGACTCGGTCGCTAAGTAGGAGCGTAAAAACGATCAGCGTAAGGAAAAGACCCCATTTCGCTGACTCCTGTCGAAACGCTTTTCCCCACATTGGCAATCCAAGAAGCGGTCGATGCAAGAGGTCCGGTTGTGTGACAACTGGGACGGCAAGTCCCACACCTTCTGCATTTCTGGCTTCCTCCTCGCGTTGAATCAACCTAAAAACAAGAATTGTCTCGCATGCGACAAGAAAGATGAATCCCCAGAGGGGTGCAAGCGATCCCAGTCCGATTGCGAATAGAACATTGCCGAGTTGCTGCGGATTGCGAAGATAACGGTAAGGTCCATTGCGGCGGACTGGGGACGGGTAGCTGAAGTCAGCGGACCAAGGATAAGCGCGAGCCCATGTACGCACTGCGGTGGAAACACCTATGAAAATGGTCGCCAAAGCGAAAAGGCAAGCGTTCGAGAAACTTTTGGTGGGGCTGTCCGCGCACCAACGCCCAGACAATGTCATCACGATCAATCAAATAGGTCAGGAAGGAGATTGCGACAATGAGCAGGTGAACTAGCGTCTGGTGCCGATATTCGAAGTCGGTTGCCCTCACCGCCTTGCTCCTCACGAAGTTGCCGCTGCGGTAATCTTAAATACCGGACATGGAATCTACAATCCCTTCGGGCAGTTTAGAGTCTCCGTTTCCAGTGGCCGCCCAGCGATGCGGTCGTTACAGTGTCAGCCCAAGGTGCTGAATCTGGACGCAACGACAGGCAAGGAGTTCCGCAATGATCACCCGAATCTGGCATGGCGCGACGCCCGCATCCAAAAGCGACGAGTACCTAAACCTGATGCGAACCGTCGCCATCCCCGATTACCGCTCGACTCCCGGCAACAAGGGCGCTTACGCGCTGCGTCGTATGGAGGGCGACACGGCACATTTTCTGATGATCACGTTCTGGGAGTCCGAGGAGGCGATCCGCGCCTTTGCTGGAGACGACATCAGCGTGGCGAAATACTACGACTTCGACAAGGCTTTCCTGCTTGAGCTAGAGCCCTGCTCCACGCATCACGAGATGTACGACAGGTAAACCCCCATGCAGAATTTCGGGTTCTGAGGTGAAGTAGAGGGCAGCGTAAAGGTCTGGGCGCAGTTTAGCCGATTCCGGCCCCGGCTGCCACCACCGCCGCTCCCATTGCAACCGGGTGGGGCGATCCTTTTGCCAGCGGCTTTAGGGGCGCACCGCAACCGGCTGACTACGACACTTAATCCGTCGTTCTCCTCGAACTTCGGCTAAACGCCTTGTGGCAGGAGATTGCGTAGGCAAAGAGCTTGGCGACGAAGCACGTCAACTTTGCTATTCTGCCTTCATGCTGATTCCTGAGCGCAAGAGCAAGCCCCGACTGGTAATCGGGTGGGGACTAATCATACTCGCTGCTATTGTGATGGGGGCTTATACCGCTTCGGTGTGAGGATACGATGATTGCAAACCATGACAACGGCAACAGGGCGAACACGGGGGGATCGGGATGGGAGAAGATACGAATCGTGATTGTGCTTGACAAACTGATCGAGACGAGACGGGGTCAAACAACAAGAAATAGATCGAAAACCCGTAAGTCCTTATTTCGGAAGACTTTGGTATAAGTCCTTATTTTTCAAAGACCAAGTCCGAAGATTGCCCGTAACGGTAACAATTAACTTGACTAACCCACGCCAATCTGATACAGTTTGGACATGGACACGCCTCAGACCTTACAGGAAGCAATTCAATACTTTAACGATGAACAGGTGTGCATTGATGCCGTCGCCATGATGCGCTGGCCCAACGGCCCGCGTTGTCCCGATTGCCCGCGTCGCGACGGGATGAACCCCTATTATCTCAAGACTCAAAAGCGGTGGAAATGCCGCTCCTGCCGTCGCCAGTTCTCCGTTAAGGTCAACACGATTTTTGAAGACTCCCCCATCTCCTTGCAGAAGTGGCTACCTGCTCTCTGGATGCTGGTGAGCTGCAAGAATGGCATCTCGTCTTACGAAATTCACCGTGATCTTGGGGTGTCCCAAAAGTCGGCGTGGTTCATGCTTCATCGTTTGCGCCTCGCGCTCAAGACCGGCGACATCGGAACGAAGCTCGGTGGAGTCGAGGGTGGTGGAGTTGAGGTTGACGAAACGTTTGTCGGCGGAAAACTCCGCAACATGCACCGGGATCGCAGAGCAAGATTCGCTTCCGAGGATGGGCATACTGGCGGAGCGACCGGCAAAACCGTCGTGATGGGCATTCTCGACCGCGATGAGCGCAAGGTGCGTGCAACCGTAGTCCCCAATGTGAAGCGGGAGACTTTGCAAAACGAAGTTCTGAACAACGTGAAGTACGGCACGTCGGTCTATACCGATCAGGCCGTGCCTTACGACAAGCTGCATTGGCGCTACGTCCATGAGGTTGTGAATCACGCCGAAACCTACGTCAAGGGCCGTGTGCACACGAACGGGCTTGAGAATTTCTGGTCGCTACTGAAGCGAAATCTGAAAGGAACTTACATTGCTGTAGAACCGTTCCATTTGGAGCGCTACGTGGATGAACAAGTGTTTCGATTTAACAATCGTGCCACGAAAGACAACCCGCTAAACGACTCTGATCGCTTTCTTTTGGCGCTTTCACAGGTCGCGGGGAAGCGCCTCACGTTTGCCGAACTCACAGGTAAAGGCGAAGAAAGTAGAGCGTTCTAGACTTCGCTATCGCAAGCGTGGCCCGAAGCCGAAGAACGGCGCGGCTTAGGGCCGGGCTTCTTCTTTCCGCGGTTGGCTACTTTCTCGTTAGCAAGCATCTGGTTCAGATCGGTTTTCGATACTCGCAGTACGCGCCGCAGAGCACTTGTGAAACTGGCAAACTTTTGATCTGGCGTCGTCGTGGGATCGAGTCTAGACTTCATGCGCTCATCATAGCGCAAGAATGGAGTTGTCGCTGTGCGAGAGTGCATCTTCTGCGGCGGAAAAAAGCTCAACAAGGAAGACCTGTGGCCTGTCTGGGCAGTTGACTCCGTGGCGAAGGATCGTTCCTCCCATATCGAACGGACCTTTGGCCGCAACCCGCCTGACACTTATCCGGGGAGATACATCAAGTCCAGGTGCGTCTGCGAGAAATGCAACTGCGGCTGGATGAGCAGATTGGAAGGCACCGCAAAGCCCATCCTTGAGCCAATGATCCACGACTCACCCTCAGCAATCGACTATGTGAAGCAATCAGTGATCGCGGCATGGACGATAAAAACCGCGATGGTTTTTGAATGCACGAAGGCGGAGTCGGCCTTCTATTGTTCCGAAGACCGACGCTGCTTATTTACGTGGCAAACGCCTCCGCCGGATACGCTCGTTTGGATCGGCAGGTATGTGAATAGTCATTCCTTTTTCGTTGAGAATCACTATCTGTCCAACACGAAACCGCACGGTGTCCTCAGTGAAGGATGCGTGACAACATTCGGCATCGGTCGCCTCTGCCTTCAGTCCCTCACGGCGCGGCGCTGCCCCGACAGTGAGGGGAAAAGAATTACCATAGACCCCAAGCCGGGGCAATGGGATCGTCTTCTGATTCAGGTCTGGCCCGCCCTTGAGCAGGTTGTTCGCTGGCCGCCTCCGCTTTGTTTTGGCCCGTCTCTTGAGAGCTTGGGCGAACTTGCCGGACGGTTTGCCCGAGGCGGATGACTGTTTCTTCTTCACACTTCATACTTACATAATTGGGTTAGCCAAGTCAATTATTGCCCCCGTAACCTCATGATTCCTATAGCCAGGGGGGAGGGGGGTGCCGGTACTAACCAGTAAACATCAAGACATTTCGGGAGCGGCCTTGACCGGGCAAAGGAAATTTATTTTCGAGGAAAATCTACTCCCATTCAATGGTCCCCGGCGGCTTCGAAGTAATGTCATAAACCACCCGATTCACGCCGCGCACCTCGTTCACGATCCGATTAGAAATAGTCTTCAGCACCTCATAAGGCAGCGGAACCCAATCCGCAGTCATGCCATCCTCGGAATGCACGGCGCGGACGGCGCAGGTGTAGGCATACGTCCGCTGGTCGCCCATCACGCCGACCGACATCACCGGCAAGAGCACAGCAAACGACTGCCAGATTCTCTGGTACAGCCCCGCCTTCTTGATCTCGCCCACCACAATCTCATCGCACTCGCGCAGCAGGTCGGTGCGTTCCTTGGTTACTTCACCCAAGATGCGCACCGCCAGCCCCGGCCCGGGGAAAGGTTGGCGCTGCAGAATGTCCTCGGGCATGCCGAGATCGCGGCCAATGCGCCGCACCTCATCTTTAAATAAGTCTTTGAGCGGCTCAATGAGCTTAAGCTTCATCTTCGCGGGCAGTCCGCCGACGTTGTGATGCGACTTGATGACCTGCGACGGGCCGCGCACCGAGCGCGATTCGATGACGTCGGGATAGAGCGTCCCCTGCACCAGCCACTCGACTTCGCCTTCTTCTTTCTCGATGCGATGCGCTTCGCCGTCGAAGACCTCGATGAACTCGTTGCCAATAATCTTGCGCTTCGTCTCCGGATCGCTGACGCCCGCCAGCTTCTTCATGAAGCGCTCGGTGGCATCGACCGCGACCAGGTGCAGTCCGAGATTGTCGCGCAGATTTTGCTGCACTTTCTCGAACTCGTTTTTGCGCAGCACGCCATTGTTGACGAACACGCACGTGAGCCGTGACCCTTCGACTCCGCTCAGGGCAGGTTTGCCAGAGTCGTCGCGGAGGGCCCGATCCACCAGCACCGCCGCGACGGAAGAATCCACCCCGCCGGAAAGCGCGCAGATTGCCCGCCCGCTGCCGACCTGCTGCCTCACCTGCGCCACGGTCGCGTCAATAAAATGTTGCGGCGTCCACGAAGGCTTCGCTCGGCAGATGTTCAGCGCGAAGTTGCGCAGGATGTCGGAGCCGAGCGGCGTGTGGTGCACCTCAGGATGAAATTGCACCGCCCACATCTTGCGCTCGGGGTTTTCGATGGCGGCAACCGCATTGGGAGTTTTCGCCGTCAGCCGGAAACCCGGGGGCAGCTCTTCGGCCTCGTCGCCATGCGACATCCAGACCGTAAGCAGCTTGGGCAGTCCCTGAAAAAGTTGAGAGTCGGACTGCTGGATCTCCACTGTGGCGTGGCCGTACTCGCGTTTCGCGGCGGGGCGCACCTTCCCGCCGAGCGCGTACACCATGAACTGCAATCCGTAGCAGATGCCGAGCACGGGGATGCCGAGATCGAAGACGCTCTTGTCGGCCAGCGGCGCATCTTTGTCATACACCGACGACGGCCCGCCCGACAGAATGATCCCCACCGGAGAGTAGCTGCGAATTTCTTCCAGGCTGGCGTTGAACGGCAGGACGACCGAGAAAATTTTCTGTTCGCGGATGCGGCGCGCAATCAGCTGCGAATACTGCGCCCCGAAGTCGAGGACAACGATGGATTGGGTTTCCACGGATGAGTGTCTCAGATTGGTGCACCGGTTGCAAACAACAGCAAAATCTTAACCACAGAGGACACGGAGGAACACAGGGAAAACGAATGCCCTCCTCTGTGATCCTCTGTGCTCCCTGTGGTTATCGCACTTCATCGCACCACGATATTCACCAGCTTCTTCGGCACCACAATCTTCTTCACGATTTGCTTGCCTGCGATTGCCGCTTTCACTTTTTGATCTGCAAGTGCAGCTTGCAAGACTTGATCGTCAATGGCCCCCGCCGGCACAACCACCAGTCCGCGCAACTTCCCGTTAACCTGCACCGGAATCTCGATCTCGTCCTCGGCCGCCAGCGCCGGATCGTACTTCGGCCAAGGAGCTTTCAGCAGATTGCTCTTCTCGCCGGTCATCTCCCACAATTCGTGCGCCAGATAAGGCGCCATTGGAGCCAGCAGCAGTGCAATGTTGCGCTGCACGTCCGCGATCAGCGAAGCGGGGATTCCGCCGGCGGCGCGCGTCTCCTCGGCGCCATAAATCTCGTTCACCAGTTCCATGATGGCCGCGATGCAGGTATTGAAATGCCAGCGCCCCTGGAAGTCGTCGCTAACGCGCTTGATGGTCTGGTGCAGCTTGCGCTGAATGCCGCGAGCCTCCATCGGTAGAGACGGGGCTTGCCCCGTCTCCGCAGCCGCGTCAAGCCGCGTCTCTACAGGATTCCGCAGAAAGAATCTGTACACGCGCCCGAGGAACCGCTGAATGCCTTCGATCCCCGATTCCTGCCAGTCCAGATCGCGATCCGGAGGCGCCGCGAACAAGCTGTACAAACGTGCCGCATCCGCCCCGTAGCGCGCCACCAAGTCATCCGGCGACACGACGTTTCCCAGGCTCTTCGACATCGCCGCGCCGTCTTTGATCACCATCCCCTGAGTGAACAACCGCGCCACCGGTTCGTCGTTTTTCACCAGCCCCATGTCGCGCATGAACTTCGTCCAGAAGCGCGAATAAATAAGGTGGAGAATGGCATGCTCCACGCCGCCAATGTATTGATCAATCGGAAACCAATACGCAATCGTTGCGCTGTCGAACGGCGCCTTGTCATTCTGCGCGTCGGCGTAGCGGTAGAAGTACCATGACGAATCAACGAACGTATCCATGGTGTCGGTCTCGCGCCGCGCCGCCCCGCCACATTTCGGACAAGTCGTATTCAGAAACTCCGGCACATTCATCAACGGCGATCGGCCCAACAGCGTGATTGGCACATTGTCCGGCAAAATCACCGGCAGATCTTTTTCCGCGACCGGCACCACGCCGTCTTTATCGCAGTACACCATCGGAATCGGCGTGCCCCAATAGCGCTGCCGCGAGATGCCCCAATCCTTCAGCCGGAAAGTAACTGTCGCCTTGCCAAACTTCTTTTCTTCGGCGCGCGCCGACATCTTAGTAATGGCTTCCTCGCAGCTCAACCCGTTGAACTCACCCGAGTTCACCAGGATCCCGTTCATGGTGGTAAAGGGCAGCGCCGGTTCCGCCATGGTTTCTTCCGGATCGCTTGACTGCGGCAGAATCACCAGCCGGATCTCCAGCTTGTATTTCTGGGCGAATTCATAATCGCGCTCGTCGTGCGCCGGCACGCTCATGATCGCGCCGGTGCCGTAGTCCATCAGGATGTAGTTCGCCACCCACACCGGCACCGCTTCGCCGTTATAAGGATTCTTAGCGTAGCGCCCAGTGAACACGCCATGCTTCTCGATGGCGCCAATATCGCCCGCTTCTTTCGCCCGGCGCTGCTCCGCGATCAGCTCTTCCACCTGCAAGCGCAGTTCGGCATTGCGGGCAATCATGTCAACCACGATGGGATGCTCAGGCGCCAACTGCACCGAAGTCGCGCCATAGATCGTATCTACGCGCGTGGTAAACACCGTGATCGTCGATCCCGCCGGCCCCACCGTTCCGCCCAGATCGAAATCCACCAGCGTGCCTTCGCTGCGTCCGATCCAATTCTGCTGCATGATGCGAACTTTTTCCGGCCAGCCCTGCAGCTTTTCGAGATCGCGCAGCAGCTCGTCCGCGTACTTCGTGATCCGCAAAAACCACTGTTCCAGTTCGCGCTGCTCGACGGGCGTGTCCTCATGCCGCCAGCACATCCCGCCCACAACCTGCTCGTTAGCCAGCACGGTCGCGCACTGCGGACACCAGTTCACCTTGCTCTTCTTGCGATACGCCAATCCCGACTCGTAGAGCTTCAGAAAGAACCACTGATTCCAGCGGTAGTAATCCGGCAGGCAAGTCGTAACCTCGCGCGACCAGTCATAGGCGAACCCAAGGCGCTTCATCTGCACCTTCATGGCCGCAATATTCGCAAGCGTCCACTCCTTCGGCGGAGTGTCGTTCTTGATGGCCGCATTCTCCGCCGGCAGCCCAAACGAATCCCAGCCCATCGGATGAAGCACGTTGTAGCCGTTCATCCACATGTAGCGAGCCAGCGCAT
>JGI12270J11330_10004063_pt1 | contig 10396 bp, 10 predicted proteins | sample PeaSoiMetSII2010_FD_11330 | JGI IMG/M metagenome (IMG submission 11330)
GACTCGGGGCGCAGCTTGGCGGCGTCATAGCGCCGGTGAGCGCCCTCGGTTCGCTCTGGCACAAGGCGACCGCTCGCCTCCCAACGCCGTAACGTGGTAATCGAGACACCCAACAGTTTGGCGGCGTCGCCTATGCCGATGTATCTACCCATTTTGGCAAGGATAAGCATCGATTCGGACAGATTACTATCGAACTGTTCGAACCCTACCGTCGGGCGCGGTAGGAAGAACGCTGCCGGCACCAATGCGACGGTAAACCGCATGGCCGCAAAAAGAAGCGGAGGCAGGTGTCCGAGCGCAAGCTTGATGACCACGAAGTTGCTGCCCCAGACGCTGACGACGGCAAGCGCAAGCAGGATGTGACGCAAGGGAAGGGCCGCGCGCATCGGTCGATTCTCGCGCAAGTCAGGACACAGCGGAAGCGGCGGCCTACACTCGCCGACATGGATCCGATCGAGCGCAAGCTTGGGGTTCACCGGGATCGGCTCTTCTCAATGATCTCCTTGATCTTGCGCTCCTCCCATTCCGGCCCCCACATGCGGCCGAAGCCAAACACCGAAATCCCGTGCGCGGCCAAGCCAATTCCCCACCCTAGCAGCGGCCAGAGAAACCAGATTTGGCCGCGCGAGGTCCCCAGGTTTAGCGCAATCAGGAGCGCATTGACGAGCACATAGACGGTCACGTGGATGTAAAACCCCTTGATTTGCCGTACCCGCTTCCTGGCCCGGTCGTAGCTTTGCTCATCGTCCATGGCTGCCTCTTCTTCGCCGTGACGGCTGCATCATTTTGACCAAACGGTAACGCCGCATCCCGACCGGGACTGCGCGCAGCACAACGCCTGTGGTCGTTTGCAGGGGCCCATTATCGGCCGCAGAGCAGGAACCCGTGAACGTCCAAGCTAGCCTCACCAGCGCAGCATGCGCGGACCGACCCATGCTCCGACAGCTGCGGGAATCAGCATGCCGAGAACGTACCAGATCGCGAGAAACGGCGCGGCCAGTTCAGGGCAATGCAGCGAATACACCAGCGCGCCGATGGCCCCTGCCGCAAAGCCACCGGCCGCGCCGGCCAGCCGCAAACGTGTCGGCGCCAGACCCCGCATCGTCCACAACATGGCGGCAAAGACGGGGATGGAAACCAGTGCAATGAGAAAGGGACAAACGCCCGCCGTTTGTCCCAAAACCAGATCAACGCGATTCTGCGGCGCGGTGGCCAGCAAGGCCACTGCAGCCAGGACCCACATCGCCAGCACCGGTGCGGCAAGTCCCACCACGGGGACCAGGCCCAGCCGCACGCCCGGGCGCGACAAGCGCGCAACCGCGACGAGTGCGACGGCACTGAGGGCCGCGCAAAACGCCTCTTTCACCAGGAACATCGGTTCGAGCGCGTCGTGTAGGAGCGCCGGTCGAATCCCAGCAGCCCGGCAACAAGGCTCGTAGCGACCACGGTTCCCAGGGTTACGGCCGTCAGGTAGCGGCGTGTCGGGGCCTTCGCATCCACCGCTTCGGTCCCCGTTGCGAGCAAGGTCACGAGATCGTCGGTTTTCATGACGAATCTCGGATTTTTGCCGCGAGGGCCTTCAGCCCTCGATGCACGCCAACCTTGACTGCGGACTCCGACATGCCCGTACGCCGGGCCGTCTCGGCTACGGACAAGCCCTCGAGCTTCACGTGAATGATCGGTAGACGTTGCCGCTCGGGCAGCGCCTCCAGCAGCTTGGCAACATCGCGACGGGCGTCGCACGCCTCCGTGTCCGAAGCGACGAATACCTGGCTTTCTTCGTCCAAGGGATCATTGAACAAGTCCGTTCGGGAACGCCGGCGCAACAGGTCGATCAGCTTATAGCGGGCAAGCGCATATACCCAGGCGGTAAGGGGTCGTCCCGGATCGTACGTATGGCGCTGAATGTGAACGGCCAAGAGCGATTCCTGCACGAGATCTTCCACCTCTTCCGGTAGGCGCGCGAGCCGCTTCCTCAGAAAGGCCCGCAGATNCGCGGTNANCTCCCGCAAGAACGCATGGTAGGCCGATGAGTCGCCCGCAAGCCCGCGGACCAGCAGGCTTCTGAGACGCTCCTCGCTTGATAGCATTCCGCGCTCTCTTTGTATTCGTCGCGCTGTCGCGTTTGGTTACTGCCGAGGCGCTCCGGCATCGATGTGTTCCCCGGCAACAAATTGTGCCTTGCCGTGTAACCGGTCGCCACCACTTGACGAACTAACAAGCGCACCGGGCAAAACGAGTCACCCCGACAACGGCAGGGTGCAGTTTGGATATCTTGCGAAAGGATTCTGACCCCATGGAACTTCGCACCGCAGCGATCCTGTTCATTGCCGGTATTCCGGCCGTTGCTTTGCCGGCCGCGGGGTCTGCGGCTTGCAGCGTGCACAGCGGGCAAAGGACTGCCGCGCTCATTGAGCTCTATACCTCGGAGGGCTGTTCCAGCTGTCCTCCCGCAGACCAAAAGCTAGCCCGCTTGCCACAGGTGCTCGAGCCCGGCGCGGAAGCGTTTGCGCTGGCGCTGCACGTGAACTACTGGGACTCCATCGGTTGGCAGGACCCGTACGCCCAAAGCGTCTTCTCCGAGCGCCAAAGCTGGCTGGTTCACGCCAATCACCACGATGTTGTCTATACGCCGCACTTTTTCGTTAGCGGAACGGAACTGTCGCCGGGGCAGGACGGGCTGCGCGACGAGGTAATCCGCGTGAACGCGCGTCCGGCGAAGGCCGAGATCCAATTGAACTCCAGCCGGACTTCGAACGGCGCGCTGATGATCGACGTGGTGGCCCATGCGCCAGAAGGTGTTGGCCCCGCCGCGCTGTATCTCGCGCTTGCGGAAAACGGCCTGGTGTCCAAAGTGCTGCGAGGCGAAAACGGCGGCTTGACGCTGACGCATGAGCACGTGGCGCGCACCTGGATCGGCCCCATCGTACTTACGAACGAGACGGCGCAAGTGCATCGTGAAATGCCGTTGCCGGGCGGCGCAGTTCCAGCGCAGTTGGAGCTTGTCGCCTTTGTCGAGGACGAGCACACGGGAAAGATACTGCAAGCGGTCGGTTCGCAGGCTTGCACACGAGCGGAAACGCCCGTCTCGCGTGCGACGGAGTTTTCGGTGCCCGGATCCGAATCCCGTTCGAGCAATTCCACCAGGTCAACCCGGGGCGACGGGTAACGGCTACGGCGCGTTGCCATTTCTGCAGCGAAAGAGCGCGGCTTCCTAGCCCGGAACCACCGGCATATTTGCGGTTCATTCAATGAGAAGGAGTTTCCATGAAAGCGATCACTGCAACGTCCTTGTCCATCTGCCTGCTGCTCGCAAGTGGCAGCGTATTCGCGCAAGACGCTATGACTAAGGACGCGACGACAAACGGAGCGATGAGCAAAGATGCGATGAAGAAGGATTCCACGAGCAAAGACGCAATGAGCAAGGACTCGATGAGCAAGGATTCGATGAGCAAGGATTCGATGAGCAAGGATTCAATGAGCAAAGATGCGATGAAGAAGGATTCCACAACCAAAGGCGCAATGAGCAAGGACTCGATGAGCAAGGATTCAATGAGCAAGGACTCGATGGCAAAGTAGTCATCACGTTTCGCCCCTTGCCCGAAACAACGTACGGACGCCACCCATTCGATCCGTCCTCTCGGCTTCGAGTGCAAACCTGCAGGTAATGGCAAGCGATGTCCAGCGTAGCACGCCGATTACGTATTGCACGGTAAGACAGTAGCTGCGGCAAGCCCGCCGCGGACCGGGTGGGTGGGCGAAGGCGAGCTTGCACAGTGATAACTGCGCGAGTGGCAGCGCCGAATCGCTGTACGAGCCACTCGGGCTCATTTGCGCAGCGTAATCTTTCATCGAGGGTGGGCCAAGGTGGAGCGGTCGCAAACGGACGTTCACGGCGAAATCGCAGATCCGTTCGCCGGCTAGGCACATCCCCCGGGGTGGCAGACGGTGGGCTCCGAATGCCCGCAACTCTTCTTCACTACTCCCTGCTGCTGCAACAAAGGGGAGGACAGGGCAGCTGGTGATACGGGTTCGCCAATGTGGGGTGTGCTCGCAAACTGGGTGGGGACCTCCTTACGCTTCCAGACCCGCCCCCGGATCCACTCGTGCAATTGAACGATCTTGCCATCCTCACCGTTGTCTCCGGGCTGACGGAACGGTTGTCCCCCGAGGTCGGCAAGGAATTGCGGAAGGCGCTGCCCGCAATCCGGGCGCGCCTCAGAAGCACTGCCTAGCAGCGCCGCATTCCTGCGGGATAGACCGCCACGGTGATTCCTTGCGACGGTAGATGCTCGCCGCGAGCGACAGGTTCAACTTGGCGCGATGGCCAGATTTGACCGGCCACGACACGCCCAGCGATGTTTGCCCAGCTTCCACCCTGCGTCCGCTCAGCGTGGGTGGCCTAGCCCGAATTCGGCCAATCGAGCTGGTACCCCGTCGCAGGCGGGGCACTGAATCCGTTCCCGCTGGCTGCAGCGCACTTCATCCGCCGACCGAGGCGAGCAGCCCCGCGATCCCGAGCCCGAGCGCTGCCAGCGCGTCGCCGGCGATCAGGCCGCCGCCGACGAGGGAGGTCGTGCTCATGTCGCTCGGCAGCTCGTCTGCGCTGTCACGGTTCTGGCCGCGCCCGCGATGGAGCGAGTTCACCAGGCTCGATAGAACGCCGCCGGCGGCGAACCAGCTCGAGGTCGCGAGGTTCAGGAATCCGCCGAACGACGAGGCGTAGGGCGACGGCAAGACGATGGCGTCGAGGGCGAAATCGATAGCGAATCCGAGGCGCCCCGATGCGACGAAGCGCCGCCATCCGGCCGCCGCGAGGATCAGCTTTCGCAACACCTCTGTCACGAACCCGATCCCGATCCCGATCCAGATCGCGGTGCGCTGGTAGGGGCGGTCGTTTGTCAGGCTGCGCAGCGCACCGACGAACTTGTACGTCATCGTCGAGGACCATTCGTGCGGCTGGGCCTCTTGCGGCATTGTCGTCTGGTCAAGCGAGAGCACCGGATAGGCCGCCATGAAGACGCGCGCAAACGCAACTGCCGCGATCGCGCCGACGACGATGCCGGCAACCTGGTAGCGAAATTGCGTCGTGCGGGATGTGCCGAGGCGCCAGCCGGTCGAGCGGTCTTGCTGCATGTCGCTGGCAACGGCCACCGACACCAGCAATACCGCGGCGGCCATCAGGCCGACGCCCGGGTCGCGCAGACCGAGGGCAGCCATCAGCACGACGGTGACGACAAACGCCGAGGAGATCGGGGTCGAATCGCTAATGCCCAAAGCGATGCCATTGACCATTGCGAACACGAACACCAGCGCGACGGCGAATAGCAGGTAGCCCAACGGCAGGTGCAGCAGCTGGGCGCCGACGGCGGCAAGAGCGGCGCCCCAGATCACGACCCAGGCAACCAGGCGCCCGGTATGCATGCGCTGCCAGTCCTCAACCGGCGTCGTGTCCGGCGTCGCGACGCCGCGGAATCGACGCGCGGCCTGCGCCAAGATCAGCGAGATGTCGACGACCGCGGCCCCCATGATCATTCCCAGTGCTATGAGGAATGTGATCTTGCGGAATGGATCGTCCGCGTTGAGCCAGCCGATCGAGACGAAATACGGTTTGCTTGCGGCGCTGACGAGCCCACCGACCAGTGCGGGGATCCCGATGCGGGCACCAACGACCAGCCCGGCGCCGAAGGTGGAGGTCGAAAGGTCGATCGCGCCGAGCCACGCAAGGCGGGACGCGCCGACGCCGCCGGCGAGCCCGAGCGCGGTGCCACCGCCGAGCTTGACGATGGAGCGGCGCAGCAGGTCCTTGTCGGTAAGCGCGCGCAAGATGTTCGCCACGGCCAGCCCGGATGGGAAGGTCAGCTGCATCCGGTCGACGAGGATCGGGGTGTAGAGCATGCCGACGCCGGCGCCGAACATGCCGATGCACAGCATGTACAGCACGAGCTGCCAGGCTGGCGGCTGCGGCAGCCCGAGCCATGCCATCGCCTGGATCAGGACCGCCATCGCGCTCATGCTGGCGACGGACGCCGCTGCCGTTTGCATGTAGTTGGCGCCGTGCTTGCCGTCGGCACCGTAGCCGTAGGTCACGCTCGACCCAAGGATTCCCGCGAGTACCTGCCCGCCGACGAAAAAGCCGAGCGAGAAATTCATGTACGAGGCGGCGACGCCGCTGAGCGGCCCGAGGACCAGCATGCCCAAAGCGGCCAGCAGCAGGTGGTACCTCCAGGTGCCACGCACCGGCAACCAGCGCCAGCGGGGCGCGAGCCCAAGGCCGGAGGTCGCAATCGTGGCGGCGGCGCTTGCAGCGCTAATCGGTTCCGGCTGGTTGGAGGCACTCATCTCGCGGACGTTACACGCCGACGCGGTCGCAAAGGACGTGAGACCAAATAATGATCCCGCGCAGGGGCGGCGGATTGGCGCATCGCGGCTGACCTGCCGGCCATGTCCGGCGATTCAACGCACTAACCTCGGCGTGTAACGTCTGGCCTCGGCATCAGGCGGATACCGCCATAAGATTTGCGTCTCGCGCGACAACCCACCTGTCGCCGGCCACCTTGCGAAGTATGGAGAGCGCACTGCCGGACCGTGAAACCGTGCTGCCGCCAGACAAGGGAGTAATTTTCACGGCAAGCACGCTCCAACAGTAGGCAAGATCGCCGGAAACGTAAAGCTCCTGGATTTCACTCGTTGCCTCCAGGCGATGTGCGCCTAGCAGGCGGCGCAGGGCCTGTTCGAACGCGGCGCGGCCCCTCATCGGTGGCTGACCGGTCACAAGGAAGACGACGTCCTTAGCCATGAGGCCAAGAACCGTTGCTACGTCTCCGGCGGCGGTAGCGGAGTGCCACAGTGCAACGAGATTTCGAATGGCTCGTTCATCAGCCGTCATACGTGCTCCCGCTACGGCGTCCAATCGACTACCGGAGCCGGAGTTTGGCCGCCCAAGAGCCGGGCGTCGCGCAAGTCGACTCTTGACCGACAGCGGCGCAGGCGAAGGCCGGCTTTGCTTCCCGTTGACTTGCGGCGCCGAGCGATGTGGGCCTGCCCAGGGTCCGGCGCCGGGTAGCGCAAAGATGGCGCACCGCCTTGTCTGGACAATTAGGATCTTCGGTACTAGCAAGCGATCGTCGAATTGCGCGCCGTGCAATTTTCCCAACCGACATTGTTTTGCTCTGACAGAGCGTATTTTCCCCCAATCGACAGCACGCGCTGGCGCGCAAGATCAGGGGCGGCCACCGCTTGGGCCGGGCTACTTGGCGCGAGCAGTGCTCGGGCCTTGCGCTTAGGGGTGCAAGGGCGCGAGCGCATTGCGCAATGGCTCGCTGGGAATCTGCATGAGGCCGCTAAATGGCGTACTTAGCTCGAGGATGAGAAAAATCGAAGCAGACGCCGAAACCGCAAACACGCAAAGNGCGGCAATAGCGGTTGCGTTGCTGTTGGAGAAGAGGCTGAAGCTCGCAAAAAGGATGGCGAGCCACGATATCAGTACCACAAGGAAGGGCATGGGGAGCGACCCCGCCTTCGCGAACAGCAGAAAGCGTGCCTTTGCGATATCGTCGGTGGCGCCCAATGCCATGGCCTTGAGAGCGCGCTGGGTTTCGTTCTGCGGCGATAGCGCCAGGATCTCCTGCCCGAGTGCCAGCCCGGCGGCGCCTGCCTCGAACGCTGTTTCCTTCCCAGATTCGGAACTATTCTCGCGCCAAATCCGATCCGCCATGGCGGGGATGTTACTGCGCAAGGAACCGCGCACGGAACTGGCTTCCGGCCCGTACAGCGCCAAAACGTTGTCCAGCAGAATGGTATTTGCGATCATCTGCTTGACCTGACCGCTCTGCGCCTCAAACGTGCTATTTGCCGAAGCGATCAGCAATCCGAGGACCAGCGCGGCGATCGTCGAGATGAACCCTCCTCCCAGCCGCACGACGTCTTTCGTATCGCTGTCTAGGTGGTGCCCTGGCAGCCGGCTGCGAAGGAAAATGCCGACAAACACACCGCCGAAGATGCATGCAAAAGCCGCCACAGACATTGCCAACGGTCTCATGATTCAATAACCACAGGGAGCTCCAGCGCCTACTCTACTGTTACCGATTTGGCCAGGTTGCGTGGCTTGTCGACATCGGTGCCGAGGGCAACCGCGGTATGGTAGGCAAGCAGCTGCAGTGGCACGACGTGCAGTATCGGCGACAGGTCGCCGTAATGCTCCGGCATGCGGATCACGTGCACGCCGTCCCCGGTCTGGATGCGCGTGTCGGAATCGGCGAATACGTAGAGTTCGCCGCCGCGCGCGCGCACTTCCATCATGTTGCTCTTGAGTTTCTCCAGCAGTGCGTCGTTGGGCGCGACCGTGACGACCGGCATGTCCTCCGTGACGAGCGCTAGCGGTCCGTGCTTGAGCTCGCCTGCCGGGTAGGCCTCGGCATGGATGTAGCTGATTTCCTTGAGCTTGAGCGCGCCTTCGAGTGCGATCGGGTAGTGCAGTCCGCGGCCGAGAAACAGCGCATGCTCCTTGCGTACGAAGGTCTCGCTCCACGCGATGATTTGCGGCTCCAGGGCGAGCACCCTTTGCACGGCGGCGGGCAGGTGACGCAGGCTGCGGATGGCCTCGGACTCCTGCAGGCGTGTCAGCCGGCCCTTGGCCTTGGCGATCGCGTTGGCAAGCAGGTAAAGGCCCACGAGTTGCGTGGTGAATGCCTTGGTCGAGGCGACGCCGATCTCGGTGCCGGCCCGGGTCAGAAAGGTGAGCGCAGTTTCGCGCACCATCGCGCTCGACGCGACGTTGCACACCGCGAGCGTCTGCTTCATTCCCAAGGCCTCGGCATGCTTGAGGGCGGCAAGGGTGTCGGCCGTTTCGCCCGACTGCGATATCACCACCACCAGCGCGTTGGGGTTGGGCACCGACTTGCGATAACGGTACTCGCTGGCGATCTCAACGTTCACCGGGATCTGCGCAATCGATTCGATCCAGTACCGTGCAACGCATCCGGCGTAGTAGCTGGTGCCGCATGCCAGTAACAGCACGCTGTCGATTCGCGCCAACACATCCGGGGCAATTTCCCCGAACCGGCCGGGATCGATCGAATTGGCTTGATCCAATGTGTCGGCGATCGCCTTGGGTTGCTCGAAAATCTCCTTTTGCATGTAGTGCTGATACGGGCCCAGCTCGACGGCACTGGAATTCGCCGCGAGCCGGCGCTCGGACCGTTCAACGGGCTGACCGCCGGCATCGACAATGCAAATGCCGTCCAGATGGAGGTCGACCACGTCCCCGTTTTCCAGGTATACGAACCGATCCGTTGCTCCGGCCAGGGCCAGGGCGTCGGACGCAAGGAAGTTCTCCCCATTGCCCAGACCCACCACGAGTGGGCTGCCGGCTCGCGCGCCGACCACGCGCTGCGGCTCCCGATGATGCAGGACCGCGATCGCATAGGCCCCGTGCAGGCGCTTGGCCGCTTTTTGTACGGCCTCGAAAAGGTCGCCTGCATACAGGTAATCGATCAGGTGCGCGATGACCTCGGTATCGGTCTGACTTTCGAACTCGTAGCCCACCGCCTTGAGTTCATTGCGCAAGGACTCATAGTTCTCGATGATCCCGTTGTGCGCCAAGGCAATGTGCGCGCGGCGCCTGCCGTCCGCAGGACCCGGGCCGCTGGAGAAGTGCGGATGGGCGTTGCTGGTCGTGGGCGCGCCGTGGGTGGCCCAGCGCGTGTGGGCAATGCCGGTATACGCGGTAAGTGCGGCGGTCTGCGCGTCGAGCTCGGCGACTCGTGCCACGCTGCGCACACGCTGCAGTTCGCTGTCGCTGTGGACGGCGATCCCGCACGAATCATAGCCGCGATATTCCAGTCGACGCAGTCCCTCCACCAGCAATCGGACAATATCGCGCTGCGCCACGGCCCCGACGATTCCACACATAGCCTCACTCTTTCCCGGTTCGAGCGTTCCGCAGCGGTTGCTGCTCGCGGATCATAGAGCCTTTGCTATGGGAACAACAGTAGCCGGGCCTGCCGGCGCGCATTCGAAGTATGCGGAATATCGGAATAACCGGCTCGGCTAAGAATCCACTTGGCCGGGAAGTCGCGCCGGGCGTGAGGGGCATGCGTAGAGCGACGGCGCGTCGTTACAGGCCTTACAATGGGCGGTTTGTCAAAGCGAAGCTCATAGCGATTGTCGGTCATGAAAACGCAGCAGCAAGACAGCGAGGGCAATGGTTCCGCAATGGCGGCAAACCCCGTCGAGACGGACGCGCTCATCATCGGTTCCGGGCCGGTCGGATTGTTCCAGGTGTTCGAATTGGGCCTGTTGGAAATCAAGGCCCACGTGATCGACTCCCTGGCCTATGTCGGCGGCCAGTGCATCGAGCTCTACCCCGATAAGCCCATTTACGACATTCCGGCGG
>JGI12270J11330_10004067_pt1 | contig 10393 bp, 4 predicted proteins | sample PeaSoiMetSII2010_FD_11330 | JGI IMG/M metagenome (IMG submission 11330)
GTTCACGTTTGAGCTGACCGGAAGCAATACGGGGTACGGCCCCGCAGACGGCATTGCGTTCGTGATTCAAAACTCGGGGACAACCGCCTTGGGTCCTGACGGCTGCGGGATGGGATTCGCTGACTGCCCTTCCAGTGGCGGCATCACAAACAGTCTGGCGGTAGCTTTTAAAACCTACAATGACGGCGATTCGTTTGATAACGCGAACAGCGTGCTGATTAACAGCGAAGGGACTGGCGCGAACTGCATAGGCGACTCATGTACTATTGCGTACAACAACAGCCTGCCGAACGGGATCATCCTGGCAGACGGAAACGTCCATACGGTGACGATCAACTACTCCGGCCCTGCCACCACACTGCTGGATGTGATCCTGGATGGGAATGATCTGTTTCCCGGCGGCGTGGTATTCAACATGGCCTCGATAGGTTTGGCCAGCGGCGGCAGCTGCAGTAACTGCCTTGCCTGGGTCGGATTCACGGGCGGAACGGGCGCGGGGGACGACAACCAGGACATCCTGAGCTGGACTTTCACGCCCGGGGCTCAGAGCGCTGTGGTTTCGCAAGCTGCGCTATCCACGCTTAACTTCCCCAACCAAGCAGGTGTGAACGAATACGCCTACACGGCACAGTTGACGGCAGCCTATGCTACGCCGGAAATAACGGTCCAGCCGTTTCTTATGACTCAAGCAGCTTGCGACGCGCTAGTGCAAGTGAACTTCTGGCCAGCCCGCTGCTTTGTCTACGAAAACGCTGAAAATTCAGGTTTGAACATGTCCGTGGTGTTCGCGGTTACGTGCCCTAATTCTTCCGGGGAAGTATGCGGCTCGAACTCTCCGTTCGATGCAAACCTTGGCACCACCTTCTCCTTAGTGAACTCGCAGAACCCGTTTTTCGTCTACCCGGGGATTGACCTGTTTTTGAACCCGTTCCCTGGTTGGCTCAAGTGGCCGTTGGGTCCCAATCCTCTGAGCCCGCCCAGCCCTCCCGCGCCCGGCGCCATGAGCAACCAGATCAGCAGCTTCGTTAACGATAAAGCTGGCTTGTCGGGCGGCAGCGGCGGCGGGGCTTCCTTCTGGGTAGCCACGTACGACACGCCGGGTGAGATGCCGCCAGGTATTACGATCAGCTCTCCGACCTTCACGACTTACACTCGAAACCAGACGGTCACGGCGAACTACACCTGCAGCAATCCGTCTACATCAAAGCCTCTGACCAACGCGACGGGGCCGTATCTGACGGCGGCAAGCTGCAAGCAATCTATCGGCACTCAGAACTCCCCCTGCACGTTTACGCCGGTCGGGAACCAGACAGGCGGGCTGGCATGTACCGGCACCGTCCCCACCTCTAGTAAAGGGCTGCACGCGTTTGTGGTGACTGCAATCGACTCCGGCGGGAACCAGAACCTGGATGCAGTCATATACAACGTCAAATAAGCAGGTGAGTAACTGACTTCGCGCAGGAACCGCGCGCAGTCAATAACCAAGGGGTGCTGCGAAGCGGCACCCCCTTTTTGCGCATTGGCTGCTCTTGATTTTTAGCTTTTGGTTGCGTGTGTCCCGCGGGTGGACTCATCGTAGATGGCCTTGAAGTCCGCGCGCTGGAGCAATTTCTCCGCTCCGGGGTCCTTCTTCATGGCGTCCAGCAGGCGGAGCGCCTCGCGATAATGATCCTGAGCATCGCTAGTGTTGCCGGAATCCCGCTCAATTGTGGCCAACAGATAATGTGCCCGAGCGCTTAGTGGGTGCATGCCGAGCTTGTCTGAGAGCAGCAACGCACGCTCCAGTTCCTGGCGCGAATGGGTGTAGTCATGGCTTTGCATCATGGCTTCCGCCATAAAGATGGAGGACTCCACCGACGTGTACCTAAGTCCAAGGTCGTCGGCCTGCTGGATCAACCGCCGGAGGCTCGAAATGGCTTCCTGTGTGCGTTTTTCCTGAACTTGGACCTTGGCCAGATTGGCTTTCGCAATCAGAACCTTGTCTGGCTCTTTGCTGCGTGTGGCGGCCAGGAGCGCTTCTGCATACGAAGCATGCGCAGATTTGAAGTCTCCGCGATAGAAGTACGCATCGCCCTGGAATCCCAATGTTTCCGCTACCATTTCGTCATTCTTCAGTTCGCGCGAGAGGCTGAGCGCCTCGTCCAGATCACTCTTCGCCTCGTCTCCGCGTCCTGCGAGGATGAGCGCCTGTGCGGAACCACCCAGCACCTCGGCCATCCAGGAGGTCTTGTCCTTGATGTCGCGGAAAGTCTTGAGGGCTTCCTGCTTGGAGTTGATCGCTGCCCCAAACCGCCCCTGGTAATCAAACAGCGTGCCCAGGCTGTAGGACTCAATGGCCCCACCACGCGGGTCGTTCAGGCTGCGCCATAAATCCAACGCCCGCAGGTAATACGAAATCGCCTGATCGTACTGGCCCATAGCGACCGAAGTCATGCCGAGATTGTGGACAGACGCCACGATGTCCTGCGGCACTTTCGATTTTTCGCGCAGCTGAAGCGCCTGCTGGAAATAAGTGAGGGCATCCTCGTATTGGCCCTTTTCAGAGTACGCATTTCCAATGTTGTTCAGACAGATGGCCTGCAGGCTTTCATTGCCAAGATCGCGCTGCAATTGCAGTGCTTCCTTGTACATTTTCAACGCCTGGTCATGGTCGCCACGGTCGTCGTAGAAATTGCCCAGATCGATCAGACTATCGCCTAGGCCGCGCTTGTCGCCAATTTCACGCCGAACTTGGAGCGCCTCTTGGAAGTTGACCAGAGCATCTTTGGGTTTGCCGAGCAGCGCTTGGGCCGTTGCCATCTCGTTAAGGCTGAGCGCAAGGCCACGCTTCTGACCTATGTGCCGCCAGATGGCAAGCGCTTCCTCTTCGTTGCGCACGCTTTCCTCGGGCTTGCTCAACATTCTGTAAGCAACAGCCATGAAATGCAGGCTGGCAGCCTTTTGCTCCTGATTGCCTACTTGAATTGAGAGGGTATACGCTCGGTTCAGGGGGTCGAGACTGCCTTGGGGGTCGCCGCTCCTAATGGCTATGCGCCCCATCTCGAGGGTTGCGGTGACATCCTTCGGATTCGCGCTTAAGACCTTCTGGTAGTATTCACGAGCTTTTGCGAGGTTTCCGGAATCCTTATAGAGGCCAGCCAACGCCGCTTGCACGTCAGAGTTCCCCGGCGAAGCCTTGGCCAGGTTCTCGTAGGCCTTTATTGCTTCCGGATAGTTCTTTGTTGCCTGGGAACGAATAGCGGAAATCAGATACTTCTCCGACTCCGGGAGGTCCTGGCTCAGCTCCACGGCTTTCTTGGCAGACTGCTCCGCTTCGCTGTCATAGCCCAAACTGCTGTAGGCCTGTGCCAGCTTGGAAAATGCCAGCGCGAAGGTGGGGTCTTCCTTGGTCGCCGCTTCGAATTGCTTCTGCGCTTCCAGATTCTTCCCGTCCCGCTGCAACCCGATGCCCTGGTCGTAGTCACGCAACGCAGCAATAGACTTTGAACTGGGTTGAAAAGAGCTGGCTTTCAACTCCTTAAGCACATCCTCTGGGAGCGCCAGTTTCTGGCGGATGGANTCCGCCAGGCGATCGANGGCGCCGGGAATTTCTTTTTCACTGGGCACATCGATTTTCAGCGGAACGGTGCGGTCGTTCTTGATGTCCTGNAGTGTNGCATCAATGCGGATCTGGTCGCCAAACTTGGCGTACTGTCCCCAAACCACGCGATTGGCGTTGCTGAAATCCGCCACGCGGCGAATCGTCGCCGGGTCGAGCACGGTCACGGAGGAAATGCGCAGGTCGGTGAATATCTGGTGCAGACTGGTCGGGCTAACGGTGCGCAATTGCGCGGACTGGCCAACATCGGTGCTGAGCATGTCGGCGAGGCTGGGGCCGAGCCAATCCAAAGCCTGATCTCCGGACGCATTTCGGAAAGGCAATATCGCCAGCGACACTGCGGGCGTCCCAGGAGCAGGTCCTGTGCTGGGCGATGACCGGAAAAGCCGGTCGCGAAGCATGTACCCACTGATCGCCAGCACCAGAACGGTCACAATTGCAGTAATGCGTGGCCACGGAAGAGTCTGTCCCCAGGGTTTGACGCTGGCGTCTAACTTGATCGTGCCGGCGGCTCGCTTGTCTTGCCACGTGTTCAGGTCCCCAAGGATGGCCGAGACATTCTGGTATCTCTGCTCCAGATCGCGTTCCAGACACTTGCTCACGATCCCGCTCAACGCCCCGGGAATCTGAGCGTCAATATCCGACACTGGAGTCGCACGCTCCTGAGTCCGTTTGATGAGACTGGCTAGAGCGCTTTCGGCTGAGAAGGGTTGTTTGCCCGTCAGCATTTCGTACAAGATCAGACCGAGAGCGAAGATGTCGGAACGTTGATCGAGATCCTTGGCCAGAGCCTGCTCCGGCGACATGTACTCCATGGTGCCCACGATCGCACCCGTCTGGGTCATGCCGTCGCCTTCCACGGTGCGGGCCAAGCCGAAATCCATCACCAGAATTCGGCCCGAGCCGTCCTGCATGATGTTTTGCGGTTTGAGGTCCCGGTGAATTACCCCAACGCCGTGGGCCGCATTCAGAGCTTGGCACACCTGCTGGATGACATCCACCGCTTCCTCTGGAGTAAATCTCTTCTTCTCGCGGATGAGCGCCCGTAGATCTTGGCCCTCGATAAACTCCATGGTGATGAACTTCACGCCCTCGGCTTCACCGAGATCGTAAATGCGGATCACGTTGCGGTGGGTGACCTGGTGAGCGAGCAGCAACTCTTGCTTGAAACGGGCCAGGATCGAGGGGTTCGAAGCCAGTTCCGGCCGGATAACCTTCAACGCGACGAAGCGGTCAAGTTCGCGATCGGCGGCCTTGTACACCGCGCCCATACCGCCCTCGCCGAGCAGTTGGAGAATTTCATAACGTCCGCCCAACACGGCGCCGATCTGCAAAACAGCTGCGCTGGCATAGGAATCGGAAACGCGGTTGGCCGTCGGCGTCGGGGTTCGGCGAAACGAAGATCCTGGCGCGATCGTGGCGTCGGCGTCCACCAGCGTGGCTTCAGGATCGATCGCCTTCGGGAAAGCATCGACGAGTGTGGCTTCGTCCTGCGGGAAAGGATTGGGGAGTTTGGAAATCCGGTTGGGCGTCGGCGTTGGAGGCCGGCGAAACGAGGTTCCCGGCACGATCGTAGCATCGGCGTCTACCAGCGTGGCTTCAGGATCGATCGCCTTCGGGAAAGCATCGACGATTGTGGCTTCGTCCTGCGGAGGAACTGGGATATTGCTGCCGGAACTCTCACCGGCAAATGGAGTCCCGACGCCACCCTGTGGGCGCTTTTTAGCAGCAGACTTTTGGTCCGGCGGTGATTTGGAATCATCCATGCTGCGGTTTAGGAACGGCCCCGAGATTGAGGAACAAAAAAACCAATCCAATGAACCCGATCGTGCCCTTGTGGGCACCTCGTGGTGGAGGAAGTATATACGATTTACGGGCTGGACGGAGCTATGCGACCAGTAACTTCTTACTTTAACCCCTCGACCAGGTAAAGGTCGGCCAGCATGCGGTGGTATCCATAGACACAATTCTTGGCGTCGGGGGTCAACAGGATGGGGCCGATATTCTCGACCCCTGCGGGATCGGAGGGCATGAGCTGCTTCCAGGGAGTGCGTTTCCCGGTTTGCAGATCGAGGCGATCGACCTTGGCCGGCAGCTCACCCGGCTGGTAGAGGTATAAGGAGCGGCCGTCGGAGCTAAAGGTGATGGGTTGCTCGCCGGGATTGAGTCCGTTAATCACACGGGGCTCACCGCCTCCGACTGGATAGAGATACCCCTTCTGATCGGGACCTATTCCGGCTACCCACTGAGCGTCGGGAGAGATGACAAATCTTGTGCCATTCACCCCCTCGGGAGTGATCGCCTGGCTCTTACCCGAAGCTAGCTCATAGACGTATAGCCGTACTCCTTTGCCTGGCTCGTTCCCCGAGAACAGGACGCGCTTGCCGTCGGGAAACCAATGCGCGAAGGCGTGGCTGATATTGTCGTTGGTCAGGTCTTTCGGCTCGCCAGCACCAGTGGTCAGCAGCTTTAATTGCCAGGGTGAGCCCTGGGTCACAGTGATCACCCATTTTCCGTCGGGCGACAAAGCCCTCGCTCCACCTTCTCCCAGCAGGACGGCTGGAGAGCCGTCGGTTTTCCGAATGTACACAGCGTAGGACAACCCGCCGGATTTGGAGTAGGACAGCGCTCCTCCCCCGCCCTCCTCATCAAACAAAAGGGTCTTGCCATCCGCCGAAAGGTCAGCCGGGTAAGAATAGTCCAGCCAGGAGAGCTCACGCTCCTTTAAATCACTACCGCTAACACCTATCAATTCGCGCCGCCAACTGGCGCGCATCAGGAGCACCCGCCCATCCTTGGCAATATCCAACAGCATCAGGGCGCCCGGCAAGCGCAAGACCATGCGCTCTTTGCCGTCAAGCGTCACGGCATAAAGGGTCCGATCTGTACCGGTCTTGCTGGCGGTGAACCAGATCTCTTTGCCCTCCGGAGACCATGCCAATCCCTGTACGGTGAACCATTCGCCCGTGAGAACTTTCTTGTTCCCCTTTAGATCGACCATGGCCACCGAACCAGCGTCGTCGCCTTGGATGGGATGGTCGAGAAAAGCGATCAAATCGCCCTTCGGGGAAACTCGTGGGTGACCGATCCATCCCCCAGTTTCATAAATAGGTTTCCCGATTGGGTATTCCAAGCGGTTCTTTCCGCCGGAATCACGCACCACTGCCAGGTTGCTGCCATCCGGTCCCCAATCCGCCCACTGCACCCGCTCCAGTACATCGCGAGGAGCACCGCCGGCAAGCGGCGCTCTGGCCAGCGTGCCCATGTTCACCCAGGTGCCGATAGCCTTGCTGTCCAACAGAACGGCCAACTCAGCAGCGGAGGACACAGACATGAGCTGCGTGTGGCTGAGCCCCATGGAGCGCGATTCCGGTGCTTCTGGACGCGCTGTGAACACATCCGTGGGATTGCCTTGCCAGGCGGCGCTGTAGAGAATTGTCTGCCCATCCGGAGCAAACCGGGCAGACCGGATGCTGCCCCGGCGGAAGGTCAGCTGCCGATAGGACGGCGGCGGCAATGGCGGCTTCGAAAAGAGCAATTTGCCTGCAAACACGCCGGCAGCCACCGCGAGAAGCACAGCGAATGCGAAAAGCGGGAGAAACCGAGCGCTCGTGGGTCTTGTTTTGGCGGGCGGCGCGACGGCTGCGGCGGCGGTTGCTGGCTCCGCCCTGTCGACATGCACGGACGTGCTCGACGACCCAAGCTCGCGTTGCAGCCGCTTCAGGTTGGCGCGCATCTCGGCCGCCGACTGGTAACGAAGTTCGCGATCCTTCTCCAGTGCGTTGCTGATGATTTCTTCCAGCTTCACTGGGAGTTGAGGATTCAGCCGGATGGGCGGAGTCGGCACCCGGTTGAGAATGGCTTCGGTGACCACCGCCGAGGTCTCTCCAAGAAATGGCGAAATCCCCGTGGCCATTTCGTAGAGCACGACGCCGAAGGAGAACAGGTCAGTCCTTCGGTCCAGTTCCTTGCCCCTCAACTGTTCGGGAGACATGTAGGCCACCGTACCCATCGCTGTTCCGGGGCGGGTCAGGTCAAGGCTGGTTACCTCCGCCATGGTTTGCGAATCGCCGGTGTCAGACCTACCGGCTTGTGTGGTCTTCGCCAGCCCGAAATCCAGAATCTTGGCGTGCCCGCGCTCGGTCACAAAGATGTTCGCTGGCTTGATATCGCGATGCACGATCCCCTTGGCGTGCGCGGCATCGAGCGCGTCCGCCACCTCTATGCCGAGACTCAACAGTTGTTCCAACTCCAGGGGACGCTTGTCAATCAAGTGTTTCAGCGTCTCGCCGCTGAGGCACTCCATCGCGATGAAGAGATTCCCTTCGTGCTGGCCAATCTCGTAGATCGTACAAATGTTGGGGTGATTGAGTGCAGAGGCGGCGCGGGCCTCCCTGCGGAAACGCTCGAGCGCTTGCGGATCCTGCAAGGCTTCGTCGGGCAAGAACTTCAGAGCTACGGAGCGGCCCAGACTAGTATCCTCAGCCTTGTAGACGACGCCCATTCCTCCGCCGCCAAGCTTTTCAACGACGCGGTAGTGCGAGATGGTCTGGCCGATCACTGTTCGCGAATCTTACGTGATTGAAAAGGGCGAGTCAATGAATGCAGAGGGTGGGGGGCGTGGTACAGTTTGAAGCGGCTTTGAAAGGGCACGGCTTCACCGTTGCGGGATTCGGTGCCTGGAATACAGGCGTCTGCTAGGATGCAGGGCAATGCCTGAATTGGAACAATCTAGGACGAATCCGCCCACTCCGCTTCTTGACTCGGGAGTACTTCCACCTCGTGTCGTCCGGAAAAAGAAGATGTCGACAATCATGGCGATCCTCGTCCTAATTGCGGGAATTGCTCTGCTCTTACCAGTTATTGCTTTTGTCGACAAGAGCAGGAATCCGAAAGTCGGATGTGTTCTGCTGATTTCCGCGCTTGCTTTGACAGTCCCAATCCACGAACTTGGATATCTGATCGCGGGCTGGATGGCGGGATTTCGATTTAGCGTTATTCACATCGGCCCATTTTCTTTGACCTTGGAACATGGAAGGTTCAAGGCACGGATGACACGGGAAATGATTGCCGACGGTGCTGTGGGCATGCATATAAAGTCTGTCCGACGGCTGCATCGCCGATTGCTGATCGGACTTGCTGGCGGATCTGCGGCAAATTTACTTTCGATACCGGCCGCATTTCTTCTCGTCGGCAATGTTCTTTCCGATCTTGGAGAAACTAGACAGGGGACACTCGCAGCCCAGTTTGTCGTTTTCTCTGTCTTGAGTATCATCGTGAACCTCTGGCCGACGCGGGCTGTCATGCTATCGGATGGCGCACGGATCGAGATGTTGCTTTGCTCGCGCGATCGCAGCCGGCGTTGGATGAGCGTTCTTGCGCTCGTGAATCTTTATAACAATGGAATACGCGGCAAGGACTGGAAGCCCACGTGGCTGCGATCCGCAACTTGTGTGAACGATAATTCGCTGGATGCATTTTTCGGATATTGGTTGGCGTATGCCTCGGCCAATGACAGAAGAGACGTGGTAGTTGCCGGACAGTATCTGGAAAAATGTTTGGAACTGTCTTATATGCTTCCACTTTCAATGCGGGACATGGTTGCGCAGGAGGCTGCGTTTTTTGCCGCATGGTTTCGAGATGATGCATCCCTTGCTTATCGGTGGTTAACTCAATTGCACAAACCTAGAGTGATGCCGCGGTCGGCGCAACTGAGGCTAGATGTCGCGTTGGCTTGCGCTCGTCGGGACTACGACGCAGCAGAACGTTCTTGGCAGGAAGGTTTTAGGCTTATCGAAAGCTCGACGTCAGGACGCTCTCGCGAGTGGATGAAAGAGGCTTCGCTTGAGTGGCGACAACAAATCTTGGAGCGGAGAGTTCAGGACATCACCGTTTCGAGCAACGCCGACGAGTGTCATTCTATTTGAGGACTTCTGCAGCCAGCACATTGCCGAGCTTGCTCGGCTTGGACGGGAGGGAACCCTGTCACCACACAGCAAAAGAACAACAATCAAAAGAAAAAGCCGCCAGCTTTCGCTGACGGCTTAAACCTCGCTCGCTTCGCTTCGCGGGGACGGACGAATGCGTCCGTCCCTACACTTGCTAGCTTTCGTACAGCAGCACCCCTTCGGCCTTTTCCGCATCCACTGGACGGTAGTACAGCTTGTTGGACTCGAGGAAGACTTCGATGAACGCCGGCCTTGTGGTGATCGTGCCCTGGATCAGGGCCTCCGACAGCGGATCTTCGATGTACTTCTGCAGCGCGCGGCGCAGTGGGCGCGCTCCGTAGTTGCGGTCCGTCAGGGTCTGGTTCAGAATCCACTTCTTCGCCTCGTCGGCGACCGACACAGTGATCGAACGCTGGGCGAGGTTCTGGTTCAACTGGCTGACCATGAGTTCGAGAATCTGGATCAGGTCGGATTCGCTGAGCGCCATGAACAGGATGATTTCATCCACGCGGTTCAGGAATTCGGGATTGAAGGTGCGCTTGACCTCGCTCCTCACCAGGTCTTCGACCTTCTCGGAAACCATCTCGTCTTTCGACGACTGGAAGCCCAGGCCCTCGCGCTTCATGAGGTGCCGTGCCCCAATGTTCGACGTCATGATCAGTATGGTGTTCTTGAAATCGACGGTATTACCCAAGCCATCGGTCAATTGGCCGTCTTCAAAAACCTGCAGCAGAATGTTGAACACATCCGGGTGCGCCTTCTCGATTTCGTCGAGCAGGACGACGGAATACGGCGCCCGCTTGACGCGTTCCGTCAGTTGGCCACCCTCTTCGTAGCCAACATATCC
>JGI12270J11330_10004073_pt1 | contig 10387 bp, 4 predicted proteins | sample PeaSoiMetSII2010_FD_11330 | JGI IMG/M metagenome (IMG submission 11330)
GTCGATGGTTCAGACGGCGAGAAAATAGAACATCTCAAAAGTCTCCAGCCTGCATGTGCGCTGCGAATTATTGAGCAGCCAAACAAGAGCTTGGCTGTCGCTCTCAACCAGGGAATTGCAGCAGCGCGCGGAGATCTTGTGCTCTTTGTCGATGATGGCGTGGTGCTACATCCATCTAACCTTTGCAGGCACCTTGAAGCACACGCCACGGATGACTCGCTCATCGTGCACGGACCTGTCTATGTTGCGGAGCGAAGTACAGCAACGCTTGCTACTGACTGGATCAGGGAGTGCGTCAACGAAGAAATCAAGGGATGCGAAAAGGGCTGGATCTCGCCGGAAGACACCGATGTTGGCGCGAACTATTCCATCCCACGCACAGCTCTCCTCGCGTCTGGCGGATACGATGAAGAATTCAGATGGCGGCAAGACAGGGAACTTGGTGTGCGCCTGGTCAATATGGGGCTCGAGGTTGTCTACGAACCAAAAGCTGCCGCAAGCCGTATTCATTCAAAAACGTCAGAGCAACTGCTCCACATCCACGTGCGAAGCCGGGGCAAGGAGGAGATGGCACTCCTTCAGAAACACCCGGAACTCAGGCGTTGCTCCGCTCTGGCTCGAATCGGAGAAGGCTCAGCTTGGAATCGCTTTTCAATTCAATTGGCTGCTCGGTCTCTTGTTTCACCCGAAATTCTTCTTCAGCCGGTCTCCGCGCGATTGCTTGTGCAGCCCGTTTTTTCGATTTGTCGTTTACAACGGAAGACGGGTTGAACACGTTGCGAACTGACGCAAGCCTCTTACATCGAAATATCGTCTACGTGTGGGATACGCTGCTTGATTTGGAATTTCTTGTGCGGCTGGGATGGAATCCGGTCCGACGCCTGAATCGAAGCTTTCGTAAGCGATTTCGCTTCTTGAAGTTCGTCCGGAAAAAGCTCTTCTCGAATAAGCAACGCGATGCTTCCTGAAAGTTCCAAAGATCGAGGGGGATTGGTCTCCCCGGCAAGTCTTGTCCCAGTGGCAGTGCGACACAGCGTGTGGCAGAGCTGCTATCTGACTAACTCGATGCCTGCGTTGCGCTCGCACTCACGTCGGCACAAAATGTGCGGACAGGCCCGGTTAACGTATGCAGCGATGTCAGCCCTTTACAGGGCCCGTGGATTCGCGAATAATGAGCTCCGGCTCAACGGTGATCTCATCGCGTGGCGGAATGGTGTTGTGAATGCGATTCAACAGGCTTTGCGTTGCGACTCTGCCAATCTCCTCAAGCGGTTGATTGATGGTTGTCAGTCGAGGCAACGTGAATGCTGCTGCTTTAATATCGTCAAACCCGATCACCGATACATCTTCCGGCACTCTCAGGTTGAAATCCTTCAGCGCGCGAATGGCTCCAATGGCCGAAATATCGTTGAAGGCAACAATGGCGGTGAAAGGCTGCTTGGTTGCGAGCAGCTGCTGGACCACCGGATAGCCCAGTTCCGGCGAAACCATGTCGCGGTCAAGGCTAACAACCAGTTCCGGCTTGATCTCGATGCCCAGCCGTTCCGCCACTGCAACCAGGCTCTTCCAGCGATCATCTGAATCTGAACTGAATGGCTGCCCGCGCATGAATGCGATCTTGCGGTGGCCAAGCGCGTACAAATGGCCCAGCGCCAGCTCCGCAGCGCGCGCGTGGTCGAGCAGCACATTCGTTACACCCTCAATATGCCGGTGGCCGGCCACGGCCACCACGGGGATCGAGATCGGATGTTCCAGTCGCGTATCGATCGCGATGAGCCCTTGAGCTCCGCGGCCGATCAGCATCCGCGTGTAATCCTCGACCAGGTTCGGCTTGTGCCGATGATGTGCCGTGAAGTAGAAGTATCCGGCCTGGATCAATTGGTCGCCGATGCCGCTCATCACCTGGGTGTGATACCCATCGCCGAGCTCCGGAACCAGAATGCCGATCGTCAAAGTCCGCCGGCTCCGCAAGGATCGCGCCAGCAGGTTCGGTTGATAGTTCATCAACTTCGCGGCAGCCTTGATGCGGTCACGCGTCGTCTGCGGAATCGACCTTCCAGGCACGTCGTTCAGCACAACGGAGACGGTTGCGGGATTGAGCCCCAGATGCTCGGCAAGTTGCTTCAGGCTCGAGGTTTGATGAGGCCGCGGCTTTGCACCGTGTTCTTTCTTTTCACTGCTCAAGGTATCTTTCATTTCTTTATTCAAATCTCATTTCAGCCGGTTTTACGTTGATTTTACAACGCTCCGCACTCTTGGACTGTGCCACCGAGCACGCTCAGTCGTCCTCCACATCTGCTTCGATTCGCGGGACAATCCATCGCCCCGAATGGCCCATTACCGGGATCGATCGTTGGATGTAGACAACCGATTCTCTTGGCGATTTCTTTGCTGAATCCTCGCCCCCGTTTAGCATTAAACGCTCGGAACAGCGCGTCTGTCAATTTGAAATCTGAAAATATTCGATTCATAACTGCCTGAAACGGAAATATTTATCTTGCTTCTGCTGGCAAGATATCTTTGCGTCATTAGATCGAGCATCCCGTGCTTAACCGAAGCTAGCGACAGGACAGACGATTGTTTCAAGGTGATCGTGGACAGGCTGCATTCAAACCATCCGCCGGCTGCGCGAATCGTAAAATCATGACGTCGAGCACAGCCATCGCCAATCCGGCGACACAGGGAACCACCAGCCCGTAGCGGAGCGAGTGATGGTGCGCCGAAATGATTCCAGTCAGCCATGGGAAAATGGCCGCGCCCAAACCTCCCACCGCAAAGAACCATCCCCACGGAGAAAGCTCGAGCAGGTACGAAAGCGAGAGAGGATAGAGCGGTCCGACAAATGCGCCCGCCAAACCAGCTGCCACGAAAATCATCCCCGGATAGGGAAATGCGATCAGCGCGACCGCTGACACAGTCAGGCCCCAGATTCCCAATCTCATCACAGTTCGACGCCCTACCCTCGCCAGCAACCGTGTGGAGAAAATGAAACGGCTGAGCATTTCGCCGAGCCAGAAGATGGAAGTGGCAAGTGCCGCCCCGGCCAGGCTGCGCATGCCGGCGCGGTGCGAATACGTCGTCAACCATCCGCTAAGCGCTGCTTCGACTCCGACGGTGCTCATTGCCAGCAGGAGCAGCAGAACGAACATCATCCGCAATGATCGGCCCTGGGTTCCGTGCCTCATAACGGGCGCGATTCGCTGTTCCTGGCGCTCCCGCAAAATCACCCACACAAACATCGCGAGGAAAACGGCGAGCATCGATGCGATCAGCGAACGCAAATTGCCCTGGCGCAGGAAAGGGAGAAAGAGAATGGGCCCCGCGGTTGCACCGGCGGACCATGCAAAGTTGAGCCACTCCAATTTGGCGGCACGATCCTCACCCCAGCGATCAGAAAACAACAGGCTGGTCGATGTCATCGCCATTCCCAGCCCAAGGCCGTAAAAGAAAAACGCCACGTACGCGATTTGCGAACCGGCAAAGACAAGCAGGCACAAAGTGGCAGCCAGCAGGCCATAACCGATCGCCAAAGCGCGAACGCGATTCAAGCCGGTAACAATCGCGCCGAGACCGGACGCAAAGAATTGGAGAAACAGAAGCAGGCCGGCCTGATCGTCGCGCAAACCCCATCGCTGCGAGAGCGTCGGCAAAAGCACTCCCAGCATCACGGTCCCCGTGCCCGTAAGACTGAAGCCCGCACTCAACACAAAAGTTGACGAGGCTTGACGCGCAGGAGCAATCTTTGCCTCTGAAATGGAGTCGACCATGATCTCCCCGTTCCGCTCGTTACCGCATCATATACTCCGGTCAAACCGAGTGCCCGCGTTTGATCTCCTGACTCCCTGTTGATACAGCCCGCGGAAGGCTCGTCGCATGTTCCGGCGCGCTGGTGGAAATAACACTGCACCTTCTTGCGCGTGTCCGCTTCATTTCTTGCCTGGCGGCTCCCCGTCGGGATTCTCATCCGCGCGAATCTCGTCCGGCTGAACTTGCAGTTCTTTATAGACAGCCCGAAGCTTATCTTTCATATCTTTGTATTTCTTATAAAGCTCCACTTCGCGCCTGGCATCATCCACGCGACCCGCCTTTCGATAGAGTGTTGCGAGCCGATAGTGGACGATGGAGTCGGTCGGCTCAAGCTGCTCTGAAGCCTGGAGCAGCGGCAACGCCTTGTCCGATTGATCCATGTCGATGAGCACTTTGGCCAGTCCCAGCTTGGCAGTGGCGTCTGCCGGCTGCAGCTCAACGGCTTTCGAGTAGTCCTCGTACTCCTCGTGAAAATCACCCTTGGTTGCTGCAATCTCTGCCAGCGCGCAGATCGCTTTCTCGTCGTGCGGATTATCTGCCAGAGCGGCGCGATACTCCTGCTCCGCTTCCTTCTTCACCACAGGGTCTTCAGAGGTGTGCAGCAACTCTCCAAGCTCATAGTGCACGCCGGGCAGATGGGAGTCGATCGCGATTGCCTTGCGATACTGCGCAATCGCGCCGTTCGTATTCCCTTCCCTGTTTTCTTCGTGCGCCAGCAACTGGTGCATCTGTGCGGAGTCCGGCGCCACCAGCGACAAGCTCACCATGGACTCGCCGGAAAGGTCTGCGTAAGTGCGGTAAGCCGCGTATAGAACCTCCGGCGCGTCGGGATAGGCAGTTTTCAACTGAGTTACAATTCCTGCCGCATGATCCAGGTCGTCGCTTGCGGTGTAAAGCCCTGCCAGGTCGAGTCCCACTTCGATCTTGAGCTTTCGCTCTTCAATCGTCGGAAAGACCGCTTCAAGATCTTTGCGCGCATCGGCAAGATGCGATGTGTGCTCTTCAGCGAAGCCCAGCAGGGCACGAACTTTCCCCAGGTTCGGTTGCAAATTGATTGCGGCCTGCAATTGCGGAATGGATTCAGCGTATTCGCCGCGAAAGAAGAGCAGGACTCCCAGGTTCCCGCGAGCGTCGACATTGTTGGGATCGAGCTCGACAACTTTCTTCAACTCGGGAATCGCCAGATCCGGCTTTTGCTCGCGAAGATACTGCTGCGCCAGGCGCTGGTGCTGAGCAGCCTGATCTTTGTCACTCGGTGCGGGTGATGCGGCCTGGCCGGCAGACACGATAGAAACAGCGGACAGCAAGAAGAGAACGAAGACAATCGATTTGACCGGCATGATCTCCTCATCATACCAAGGCAAATGATTCCCAGATAAAGAAAGGACGGCGAGAATCCGCCGTCCTTTCGCGGTTGAATTCAGCACAACGTGGTTAGAAGGATATGCGGCCTACCATCTCCCACACTCTGCCACCGATCGTCACGCCGGTGATCGTCTCCGGCGCGTTATTGCCAATTTGGTTGTTCCCAGGCTGCCCGAAGCTGGGATGGTTGAGGATATTGGTCGCTTCTGCACGGAACTGGAAGTTGATGCCCCGGTCAGGCACAATCGCAAAGCTCTTGCCCAGCGAGAAGTTGACGTTGGTAAGATCCGGGCCATAAATCTTGTTCCTGCGGAAGGTGCCATATTGGTTGGTGTAGTCGGAAGGATTCTCCCATGGCTGCGAGCCGATCGCTTGACCTTTGGCTTCGACCGTGTCGTTGAACCACGAATGGAGGCTGTGATACGGGTAGGTACCCGTCGAGTCCGTATACGACGTTTTATAGTTCCCCACGAGGATTGCTTCCTGCGTGTACGAACCGGACAGGTTACCGGAGGTGTTATTACTCCCCGTTGTCACTCCCATGGGATTTCCGCCCTGGGCGATGAAGGTGCTCGAAATTTCCCATCCTCCAAGGGCTTCATCCAGCGCGAGGTTGTTGTTCATGAACATCTTGCCTTTGCCGAAGGGCAGTTGATAGACGACTTCGCCCTTGAACATCTGCCGGATGTCGAAGTTGGAGTTGCTGTAGTTCTGGCTGATGTCGTACGCATTCTGGTAGTTCTGGAAACCTTCGCGACTCCCCCATCCCGAAGAATCCATATCGTCGAGGAAGTGCGACCAGGTGTAGTTGGTGCTGAATTGCAGCCCGTAGCTCATCCGTTTTGTGAGTACAGCTTGCAACGCGTTGTAGTTGGAGATGGCGTTGTTGGTGCTTCCGGTCATCGAGCTGAAGAGCGGGTACGGAGACGCCGATCGTCCCTGTCCGAGCTTGTTCACGGGAACCTGGTTGATGTCCACGGGGCCTGTGTTCAGGTGCGTGCCGTGATTCCCAACATAGGCGACGCTGGCCGCGAAGTCGCGCGCGAACTCCTGCTCCACGGTCAACGAGTACTGGTAGTTCGTTGGCACAGGCGTGTTGTATTGGTTATAGCCTGGGCCGGTTCCGTTCTTTGCCCAGGGAGTATTGGGAGCCGTATTGTAAATCTGGCTGATCATCAGGGGGTTGAAGCCTGGACCGCCGCAACCCGGATCCTGGGTATTCGCTGTGTTGAGGCCTGCGCTGAGACTCACGATGGGGCAGATGCCGTTCGTGGTATTGGAGTCGCTGAGGCTGCCGCTGCTGCCAAAGGCGTTCCCCAGGCCGCCGCCGTAAGTATCTTCGCTCCAGGTTGATGTGTAGACGCCGATGCCGCCGCGGATGACTGTGCTGGGCAGCACTTGCCAGCTGAAACCCGCGCGTGGCATCACGATGTTGTACTTTGGCTTCTGCAGAGTTGTGCGCCCGTTCTGTCCGATGAAACCGTACCACATGCCGCCGAGGGCAGGCATGCCGGCGGCGATTCCATTCACCGTGCTCGCAGAGACGTTGTAATTCTGAACCGAGGGATCGAAGGTGGTCATGTTGCCTTTGGTTTCAGACCAGCCGGTCATGACCTCGTAGCGCACGCCCAGGTTGACGGTCAGGTTGGGCTTGAACTTCCAGTCATCCTGAACGAACATTTGCGGGGTCTTCCATCTTCCGCCGTACTCCGGTGTGTTGTTGGCGCCCCACGACTGCGTCTGGCCGAGCAGGAAGTCCGCATAGGAAAGACCGTCGTACGAGGTGGTGTTGCCTCCGCCCTGCGAGGTGTAGCTGCCGCCAAAGCCTATCTGTGCGGCCTGTATGTTCCCCCAGGCGGTGGAATCGGCCCGGTTGATGAGGAACTCGCCGCCGAAGTGCAGGACGTGCTTCCCCTTGATCAGCGTAACTACGTCGGAGGGGTCAAAGACCATCTCCTTGTATACCGCGTTCGTGCCGGCCTGAATGTTGCCGTCGAATCCGCTGACGCTCAACCCCGGCGATACGTCCGCTACGGCAAAGTTCAGTCCGAACTTGGCGGGCCAGCCCTGGCCGAGCGACTGGGGCACAAAGAAGTTCAACTGGTCGGTAAAGCCCAGGCGCGCTTCGTTGATGAAGTGCGTGCTGAGAGTCCACACGTCTGAGACAGAGGCGTTGTCGCGGCTCACGTCTCCGCTGTAGCAGTTAAACGGGCAAATACCTTCATTCACGGTCTGGCCGGGGTTGTTGCTTTCCGTTTCGGCAAGGGTCAGCCGATTGGACGGGCTCACATCGTAGTCCATGCGACCAAACCACTTGATGTAGGGGTTGGTGCTGGGCGCCTGGTAGGCATAGTTGTTCTGGTAGTAGCCCTTGCTGGTGAGCTGCCCGGTCACATTCGGTGTCGGAAACTTCTTCTGGAAGGCCTGTGCTATCGAGCTGATCATGCCTGCGGGGATCTTGTTGCTTCCGTACTCCGAGATAAAGCTCTTCCGGATCACGCAGGGAACGCCCGCCTTCGATGCCGGCGCCCCGTCTGTGTACGTGCAGCCACCGGCAGGGTTTACGGTTTGTGTGGTTGGATCGTAGAGAGTGGGAAAGCCCGCGCCCGTGAAGTCACCGCTCATCATGGCAGAGGTAGGCTCGGTCGAGAATCCCGTGCTCGCTCCGCCGTGATGGATGGTCCGGTCGTAGTCGAAGTAGAAGAACGCCTTGTTCTTGAGGATCGGGCCGCCGACCGCCCCGCCAAAGTTATTGTCGTGGAGAACTGGAACCTTTTTGCCCGATCCGAATTGGTACGGCGCCGCATTGAGCGCATTGTTCTGCAGGAACTCGTAGCCGGCGCCATGAAAGCTGTTGGTGCCGCTCTTGGTGATCTGGTTGTAGATGATGTCGCCGACGCCGAATTGCGCGGAAAAAGCTGTGGCGCTCACCTTGACTTCCGCCGTGGTTTCAAAGATGGTGACGTCGGTGTTCTGGCTCATCGGCAGGGTGGTGGTGGCGCCATCCTGCAGCACGTCCGCGAAGGGCAGATTGCCGTTGATAGAGGAGATCGTGCCAGGATTGCTGACGCTCGATGAATTCTCAGGCGCGCCGTCAGCTCCCGGCATCAGCACGATGAAGTTTTCCCAGTCGGCGCCGCCGCCATTCTGGCTGCCAACCTGGGGCAACTCGTCCATGGTGGACGCCTCGAACGTCCCTTCCACGGCGCCCGATTCTGTTTGCAGCATGGGCACATCGGTGGTCACAACAACCTGCTGCGCTACCTGGCCCACTTGCAGGGTGGCGTTGACGGTTTCAATTCCAAGAGTCACCGTGATTGGGCCGCGAACCAGGGTCCGAAAACCGTCTCTGGTGAACGTCAGCTGATAGCGGTCCTCTGGAATCGCGCCCGTATCGTAGAGTCCCGCGCCGTCCGTCACGAATGTGCGCGTGACACCTTTGTCCAGATCGGTGACGGCAACGGTCACGCCGGGCACGACGGCCCCCGTGGAATCCGTCGCTGTACCGCGGATGTCGCCAGAGTTTGTGTTCTGCGCAAAACATACCCCGGTTCCACCGATCAGCACTGCGCTGACCAATAGTGCCAGGGGCAAAAACCATCGAGAAACATTTCTCATGAACTGCCTCCTGAACTGCTTCAAAATCCGCCGTATCGGCTTCGGCGGCCACGACCCTTGCCCGGCGCCGCACCGGGAACGCCTGAATCCATTGACCAAATACCGTAAACTTCCTTAGACAAACGGTTGTTTAATTCTATTACTGAGTGTCATTTCAAGCGCGGGAGCGATTAGACCACACCAAAAGATGGACTGTCAAGTCATTTGTTGGTTGTAGACAAACGATTGACTTATGGCTATTATCTCCGTGTGGGCAAGCTGGTGGCCGCTGATACTGCCCGCTGAATTCAAGGCAGAAAAGCGATTTTCTGGACGATATTGATAACACAAACGCTTGTCTAAATCGATTTTCCAGGCCTTGATGAAAGTGCGGAATTGTTCGATGAAATCTGCTTCGCGCCGTGCCGTTCTGCAGAAAATGCTAACTTCTTTGGGAACAATGGTTTGTGTAAAGACTGTCGGGGCCTGGAGCGAGTCCCTCTCGAATGTTGGATCGTTGCGCGCTTGGATGACCACCGGCGCGAAGAGATTTGAAGAAGTCTCCGTCCCCGCTTGGCAAACACGGTCGACCCTGTCTGAAGAACCCAGCCGGCCCGCGATCGAAATCGATCCTGGGCAGTGCTTTCAAAGCGTTCTGGGTTTCGGCGGCGCCTTCACCGACGCGTCTTGTTACTTGTTCAGCCGGATGAGCCCCGACCGACGCCGGCATCTGCTCGAAGAGTTCTTTTCGCCGGACGGCCTGCAGTTGTCCGTTTGCCGAACGTGCATTGGCTCGAGCGACTATTCATGCTCCGCCTACACCTATGACGACTGCCCCACGCCCGATCCCGGGCTGAGTCGCTTCAGCATCGAGCACGACCGCGCCTATATCCTGCCCACTCTGCGCGAGGCTGCCGAAATCAATCCTGACCTTTATTTCTTCTCCACGCCATGGAGCCCGCCGGCCTGGATGAAGACCGGCGATTCGCTGTTCGGCGGCTCCATGCGGAAGCAGTTCTTCAGCTCGTATGCCCAGTACTTTGTGAAGTTCATCGAGGCGTACAAAACCGCCGGCATCAATATACGTGCGGTCACAATTCAAAATGAAGTCGACACTGATCAGGACGGCAAAATGCCTGCGGCGCTCTGGGGCCAGGAGTACGAGGATCAGTTCATCAAAGAATTCCTTGGTCCCGCGCTATCCGGAGCTTCACTGGATACCAAAATCTGGTTGCTCGACCACAATTTCAACCTCTGGGGCCGGGCGATGGATTTGTTAAGTGATCCCGAAGTCTTTCGCTACGTTGACGGCGTTGCCTGGCACGCTTACGCCGGCGAACCCGGCGCGATGACAAAGGTCCATGATTCCTTTCCGACGAAGAATGCCTACTATACCGAAGGCGGCCCATTCTTCAACGCTCCCGATTACTTATCCGACTGGGCAAAATGGTCGGCCAACTACGCGCAAATCCTCAGGAACTGGGCACGATGCGCCGTTGCATGGAATCTTGTGCTTGACGAACAAGGCAGGCCGAACATCGGCCCGTTCACTTGCGGCGGAGTTGTGACCGTCGACTCGAAGACTCAGGAACTGTCACGCAGCGGCCAGTATTGGGCC
>JGI12270J11330_10004084_pt1 | contig 10378 bp, 8 predicted proteins | sample PeaSoiMetSII2010_FD_11330 | JGI IMG/M metagenome (IMG submission 11330)
GAAAATGAACGCCCTCAAGCACGGCTGTGATGCCGCGCCCGAAAACGAGGCCGCCGTCATGCGCGCCTTGGGCGAAGATCCCGAACGGTACGCCGCCTTGCAACGGGAACTCGCCACCACCTACGGCCCCGGCGACGCCTTCTGGGACCACCAGGTCGCCGACCTGGGCAAGCTCTACTGGCGGCGCAACCGCATCGAGCGCATGGAGACCGGCCTGATGCGCCGCGCCCTCCAGGCAGTCGAGGAGCGGCAACGGGGACGCGCCAGGGCCCTCGCTGATGTGACCTTCGAACCGTCCCAAACCGCCCTGATGGACCTCGACCTGCCGCTGCCCAACGACCGCTGCGTGCGGCTGCGCCAGTTGCTTTCCCTGCTGGGCGTGATCTCGGAGCAGGTGAAGCGCCAGGTGTTCGTGCCTCGGCAGGCGTCGGTGCTGGCAACGTACTACAAGGACAAGGTGGGATGGCGGCCGGTGCGGATTGGCAAGTTGCTGGAGCCCTACATGGCGTGGTTGCAGCACGAGGAGTATCGCCGGGACAAAACGTACAAGAAGTACATGGAGAATCCCGAGGAACTCCCGTTGCCGGGGCCGGAGCACCACCAGGAACTGCTGCGCCTGCTGGAGGAGGAGATCGCGGCCGTGCAGGCGGCGTTCGAGGAGGAGGTCGCGGCGCAGGAGGAGATGGACGAAATCGAGCGCGACGCCTGCCTGGCGCCGGAGGGAGAGACCTGGGAAATGCTGCTGCGGCAGGAAGCGGCGCTGGACCGCTCGATNGANCGCAAGGTNAGGATTCTCCTGGCCATGCGCCAGGAACATGCGCGCCGGGGTGGGGGCGGTTCGCGAACCGCCCCTACGCGTGAGGCAGACGACCGCGCGGCCGAGGAGCTGAGTAAGGTCGTAGGGCTCGACGCTCGGGCAAAACGTCAGGCAGAGGAAAACGCCGCCGGAACCTCAAAATCGCCGGAACAAAGCGAGAATGTTATAGAAAACAAAGGACCGGCCGCAGAGGGGGTCGCCGCGTGACAAGTGGTGCGGGCGTCCCGCCCGCTGTGGCACGGGCATCTTGCCCGTGCCCCGCTGGGGCGGGACGCCCCAGCGACGGCGGCCGGGACGGCCGCACCACAGCTCGCGGGCAGAATGTCCATTCCAGAGCGGGCGAAACGCCCGCACCACAGAAGGGTTGCGCCGGCCTGCGATTCACGTTTCCACTTCGATGGTCAGGGACACGCACCCGCTGAAAGTGTCAAGCCCTGGCATCATTGCCTCTGAAGAGATCAACTCCGCTTGGAGCGCAACGTCTGTTCGATTTCTTCCAGGGTACGGCCTTTCGTCTCTGGAACCACAAAGTAGGAGAACAAGAGAGAACCAGCGGCGAGCAAACCGTACAGCCAGAACGTCCAGCTTGGCCCCAGCGCTTGGACCAACGACAGGAAAGTGAGTGATACCAGGAGGTTTGCCGCCCAGTTTGTTCCCGCCGCCGTCCCTTCCGCAATGCCGCGGATCTTCAATGGGTAAATCTCCGAGATAAGCAGCCAGAAGATCGGTCCCAGGCTAATCGCGAAAGAAGCGACGTAGGCCATTAAGATCAACACTGCCAGCCAGCCCTGCCCGCTGCTGGGCTGATGCGCGCGGAAGACGAAGCCCAAAATGCCCAAACAGACGACCATTCCACTGGTACCCGTCAACAGCAGAGGCCTCCTTCCTACGCGGTCAATCAGCCACATGGCAACGATCGTCATGAAGACGTTGACCAAACCGATACCCGCAGTGGCCAGGATCGCTCCGGTCGCTGACGGGATGCCCGCCGACTGAATGATGGTGGGAGCATAGTAAATCACGGTGTTGATTCCCGTGATCTGCTGAAAGATCGCGAGGCCAATTCCGACGGTCAAGGCAGGGCGGACATAGGGGGCCAGAAGATCGGAGAAATGCCCGCGCTCTTTTGCCTGGGAAAGTGTCTCCTGAATCTCCCCGTATTCCGCCTGGACGTCTTGTGTTCCGCGAATGCGCGCGAGCACCTTCCGGGCGGCGTCGCCATGGCCATGCTCCGCGAGCCAACGAGGGGTCTCCGGCATGGCCAGCATCCCCAACCCGAGCATCGCGCCGGGTATCACCGCGAGACCCAGCATCCATCGCCACTCGCCACTCTTCCCGAATCCGTAATCGACGAGGTAAGCGCCTAGAATTCCGACCGTAATGGCAAGTTGGAACAAAGAAACCTGCCAACCGCGCGCTCCGGCTGGCGAGACTTCCGAGATGTACACGGGGACCGTGGTCGAGGACAGACCAATCCCCAAGCCGACGACGATGCGTCCGCCAATGAGGGTCCCGACGGAGCCCGCCGAAGCGCAAACGATGGCTCCGGCAACGAAGATCACAGCGGTCACAAGCAGCATCAAGCGGCGGCCAAAGGTGTCCGCCAGCCTTCCCCCGCTCAGCGCGCCGACCGTGGCTCCGATCAGCACAACGCTAACGACCAACTCCTGATGAAAAACCGAGAGGTGAAACTGTGTTTTGATGAAGAGCAAGGCGCCAGAAATAACGCCCGTATCATAACCAAACAAAAGTCCGCCCACCGCGGCGAAAACCGCCGCAATGAATACGAACCCTGTGCTGCTGGTCTGCCCTGTTAACAAACCCGCTTCTGTTCTCTCTTGAGCAATCATCGCTGTCACCGTCCCTGTCCATGGCAATATCAGCTACCACCACTTTCCGGTTTGCTGTTTGGTTCCGGCCACGCCGGGTTAGGGCAAGTCCCGGGCCCCCGGCCTGAGAATCAGTACGCCAAGGGGCGGAATCGTCAGGTTTAGCGAGTAGGGCCGCCCATGCATCGGCAGGGGAACCGCTTCCACCCGGCCACCGTTCCCCTGGCCGCTGCCGCCGTAAAGTTCAGCGTCGCTATTCAGGGCTTCTCTCCAATCGCCGTTCACGGGTGCACCGACGCGATAGTTGTGTCGAACCACGGGAGTAAAATTGCAGATGAAGAAAGTCACCTCATCAGAATTCTTTGCCCGCCTGAGGAAAGAGATGACGCTCCCTTCACAATCGCCGCAGTCCACCCACTCGAATCCAGAAGGTTGGAAATCCACCTCGTACAATGACGGTTGCCCTCTGTAAAAAGTGTTCAAATCGCGCACCCACCGCCGCAACCCGGAATGCAGCGGATGCTCCAACAGGCCCCAATCCAGGCTGCCATCGTGGTTCCATTCGCTCCATTGCCCAAATTCGCTGCCCATGAACAACAGCTTCTTCCCGGGATGGCCCCACATATAGCCGTAAAGCAGCCGCAGGTTCGCGAACTTGCACCAGTCATCGCCGGGCATCCTGGCAATCATCGAACCCTTGCCGTAGACCACTTCATCGTGCGAGAGAGGCAATACGAAATTCTCCGAGAAAGCGTAATCCAGACTGAAGGTGAGCTTATGTTGGAGATACCTGCGATAAATTGGGTCCTTCGACATGTACTCCAGAGTGTCATGCATCCAACCCATGTTCCATTTAAGGCCGAAGCCGAGACCGCCGAGATACACCGGTCGCGACACCATCGGCCAGGAGGTGGATTCCTCGGCAATCATCATGGCATCGGGAAATGCGGCGTACACTTGTTCGTTCATTTGCCGCAGGAACTTAAGCGCGTCAATGTTCTCATTGCCTCCATACTGGTTAGCGATCCACTGCCCTTTCGGGCGTCCGTAATCAAGGTACAGCATCGAGGCGACGGCATCCACCCGCAGGCCGTCGACGTGATACTTGTCGTGCCAAAACATGGTGTTGGCGATCAGGAAGCCCCGAACCTCGGAACGCCCATAGTTGAATACGAACGTATTCCACTCCGGCTGCTCGCCCTGCCGCGGGTCCGAATGTTCGTACAGATGCGTCCCGTCGAAATAACCCAGCCCGGCTTGGTCTTTGGGGAAATGAGCCGGGACCCAATCGACGATCACCCCGATCTCACGTTGATGAAGGCAATCCACCAGGTACATGAAATCCGCGGGCGTGCCGAATCGGCTCGTGGGTGCGTAATAGCCGATGACTTCATACCCCCAGGAACCGTCGAAGGGGTACTCCATGACGGGAAGAAACTCAACATGCGTATAACCGGCCTCGTGCACATAGTCTGCGAGTTGCACAGCCATTTCGCGATAAGTCAGCGGACGGTTTCCCTCCTCCGCCACCCTTTTCCAGGAGCCAAGATGGACTTCATAAATGGAGACTGCACAACCCAGACCGTTTCTCCTGGCGCGGTTCGCCATCCACTCGCTATCTCCCCACGAATAGGTGCTGAGGTCCCAGACGCGGGAGGCGGTTTGCGGCCGGATTTCCGCGGCAAACGCGTAGGGATCGGCTTTATCTACTTCATAACCACGATACTGGGACGTAATGTGATATTTGTACAACGCCCCGGGCCCCACATCCCGTACAAAGCCCTCCCATACCCCAGTTGCTCCGCGCGACACGAGGGCATTCGATCGCGGGTTCCAGCCGTTAAAGTCCCCGAGTACGCCGACCTGCTTCGCGTTGGGCGCCCACACGGCGAAATGAACGCCGCGCTGCCCGGCCAACTCGCCGAGGTGTGCCCCCATCTTCTCGTAGGCACGGCAGTGCGTGCCTTCCTCCAGCAGATGCATATCGTAGTCGCTGATCCATGGAGCTTGCGTTGAGCTTCGCATCGCCTCTCACCCAAATGTCCAACATGGTAGGCTATCTCGGATCGCACGACCTTTATAGCGCGAGGTGACTCGCGATTCAGTTCAAAACTGCTCAAATGGCAAGAAACAACTGCGGCGGGAACGAGAGCCAAAGCTCAAATCCTGGTCTACTAGTTTCAATGCGGAGGGACTTCCCGCCCTCTCTCCGACGGGAGCGACGGAGCCCGGCGCGGATTACCTGCACGATGTCGCTATCAAATAGTGTCCCTGCTGCCGACGCGTGCCGGGGGAGGGCGCGATAGACCCTGCATTGACGGAATAGACGAACTGGAGACCGTGAGCAATTCTGAACAGACGTGCAATGCGTCATCTGCCATCATCGGATGGAATGTTCCTGGAGAGGAAGACCTGTTCCCAGCGTTCTGGCTGCGGGCTGAACTTTTCTTGAGGAGTAAAGCAATCATGAAAGTGGAATTAAAGCCGGTTATCCGCGTGGAAACTGTACGCAAACCTTTCAATTCGGATTTCCGATTCTCAACTCGAGTTAGCCACTGGCGCAGATGGCAGCTTTCGGAGAAGGTTCTGTCTGTAGGCCATCGAACACTGGCTTGGAATATTACTTAGGGCCGAACTGGCAATTGAATTGCCGCATAACTCCGTAACCCTCAGGGGTTGTCCTTCCGGCAGTATTCACACGCCCTGCTTGAAAGCCTTTCCTTGACGCAAGGGTCCATCGCCGTACCTGTCCTCCCGGATAGCTCCGTAACACTCGCAGGCGCACCCTTCAAGCTTCGAGCGGCTCAGAATCTGCACTTCACCACGAGTCCACTTGATAACCCCCTTTTTCTGCAACATTCCTGCTGCCAAGCTTACCGTGGGTCGGTCTGTCCCTAGCATCGTGGCAAGGAAATCCTGGGTGATGGCGAACGTCGGGGAATCCACCCTGTCCTGAGTGATGAGCAGCCAGCGTGCAAAGCGCTGTTGGATATCGTGAAGTCGATTGCACGCGGCGGTTTGAGCCATTTCCATCCAGTGAGTTACTGCATACCGAGTCAGGATCTGTTGAAGTTGTGGACTTGACCGCAAGACTCTTTGCAATTCGTCGACTCTCACCCTGAACCCGTCTCCGGCGATTTGTACGACTTCACGCACTTGGCTCTTCCTCATGCCAACCGCCGCCGGTATCCCTGCAAATCCTTCCTTTCCTACTTCACCTACTTCAACCGTCCTTCCGTCTTCCGTCTCAATGACCAGAGACACCATACCTGCATTCGGAAAATACACAAACTCCAGTGGATCGTTCGGTTCGTAAAGGCTAAGTTGGTGAGGCATGCTAAGGAATTCTAAATGAGGACGGATTGCGCGGTATTCTTTGTCGGAAACCGACAGAAGGACCCTGTTGCCTACCGGCTTCCCGATAGGATTTGTCCGCTCCCCTGCCTTCGCTGTTTGAAAGTCTTTTTTGGCCACAAAAGTCCTTTGTTATGCCGGATTTGTTTGCCCGAAACGGTTCTAGCTTTCTTCGGACTGCCTTATGCGTACAGATTACGAGCCGCCACATCTCCAGGGGGCTGGCTCCTTTTTGCAACTGAGGCCGGGAGAACGTCCTGCGCTTCCCCAGCAGAGCCTGGCTTGCAGTTAGAGGCACCCCTTTATACACCGGGGGTGTTTCGCGCGTCAGTTTGATACCAAACACACGTTTGGTCAAGAGTGCACAGCCATGTGTGCGTAATGGAGCAGACACGTGGCTTCGCCGCTTCTATTATGACGTTTTGGGGAAGAGTGAGAAGAACTTCCTCTTACAATTGGAGGGTGGACATGGGAACCATAAAGGAACCCAGGAAAGAATCTAACAAAGCGACAATCGCCCGCATCACGAAAGAAATGGCGCAGCCTCGCATTGCCAAGTCAGCGAGAAAGGGGGCGTGAACCCGACAAGACGTGCAGTGCCCGCCCCATAACCTTTAGTCGACTCAGTTTTCACCTCAGGCAGGATGGGTTGGAGGCGGCGCTTGAGAAGAGTCATCGGGGCGAACATCTTCGGATATTTCTGGCGGAGGCGCTTCCAGCGCGGGACTGTAGCATCTACGTTTGCGCGCTTGCCCTTCCCTGTTGGTTCCAACTGCCTTCTAAGGTCGGCGATTGACCGCTGCTGGTCAGCAAATGTTGTTGCTTCTCCGGCCTTGCGGTGCCGTTCCGGACTGGCGTCAAAGAAAAGGCGCCGACACGGAAAAAGAGTGTCGGCGCCATTCGCGACCGCGCCTTCTAGTGCATGCCTGCGTGCTTTATTGCCGGAAGGTCAGCCTGTCATTTCTAGTGATTGGGTTGATCGCCTCCGTGGCCCCTCTGGTAGCCAGCTTCGTACGCTTTCTGGTCTTCGTCCCTCTTAAAGTGGTGCTTTTTGTAGTGGTCCCGCTTATGCGCTTGGTCATCCTTGCCTTCGCGCAACCCTTGCTGGTAATTCTTGTTTTTCGAATAATCCTGGTCCTGGCCTGCACCGTTCATTGCCGGAGAAGCCAGAGCGCGCGCTGTGCCTCCCATGATACCCGCGGCCACCGCTAGCGCCAGAACCCAAACATACGGCTTGAAACTCATTCGCATGAAAACTCCTCCCTTGTCTGTGGTGTTGATCGATAGAATCTACTGCTGAAGAACCCGCAACTTGCATTCCCCACCCTCCGTCCGCACTACTCTTCCTTGCCGACGCTGAAGGCATATCCTTTATACCTTGAGACAAAAGCGGACGTCGATTCAGTATTGCTCACGCCTCTGGTCAAAACAGCACACCGAGGCCAGCCCTGAGCCCCCTTCGTGCGTTGCGAACAGCAGCGGTACGGCTTGCCGTACCCTCACAATTTCCGTGCGTTGCGCAAGAATTGCTCTTCTTCCGATGTGGCTTGGCTGGGCCTCCGGTATCACTTAAAAGAATCCGTCCGGGCTGGGTCATGTTCAGTCAAGTAACAGCCCTTAAATTCCTTTGTGATGAAGGTGTCATCAGAGAATTTGAGAGTAACTTTGTAGTTGAACGACCATTTGTTCCTTCTTTGCGGGTGGAGAGTCAACGTAACGCTGCCGTTCGCGACTTGTCCTTTCGTTGGGTTGCCCTCGATCTGTAACGTGACGGTGTGGGTAGAATTCTTGTTCCAACGGCCTTCATTGCCTTCGGCCTTGGCGACTTCCTGCCCGTCACTGTCCTTGACGTAAACATCCAGTTTGGTTTGTTGATCCTTATTGTCTGTGGTGGTGTCAAATTTCGCTTCCACGGAACTGAGGGTTGGCTCCTGTGCGAACGCGGCTGACGTAAACACTGCCAAAGCGACTAGCGCCAGGCAGGACATGATTGTTTTCATCTGAAATCTCCTTTTCTGATTCCGAGCTGGCTAACCTGTAATGAATCACCCCTTTTATACAGTCAAGCTGACGCGTTGTCTGTGTCGTTCAGAACAGCTGTTTGGTCAATAGCGCTCATCTCGGTTTACTTTCCCCTTTGAAAGTCCTTCCCGAAAGGAGCACCTTACATGATTCGATCTATGGAGGAGTTTGCGTCGGCCGGGCAGTTTACCGCATTTCTACAGGAACTTCTTACTTTGAAGGGAGAGTGTCTTCTCGTTTTGCTGCGACACAAGGGGCGGCTTGAAGAAGCGGCCTGATTTGTAAAAAGGTCATAATTTCCGTAAGGCGGGCACGAGGTTAAGAACGTTTCGCCCTCACACGCTCAGAACCGGGATCGGCACAGCGCAAATGATTCCGTAGCCGTGGGTCCGCAGGTGACCGCCATAAGGGTAGCAGCCGTTAACCAGCAAATCCGCGTTCGTCTGCTTCGCAGCTTGTCTCAGCACTGTTGGCACGTCACCGCTGCCGATGAATACATCTGCTTTGATGCCCGTGTCTTGCTGGAGCTTTGCCATCTGCTCGGAAGCGTTGGCGACGAGCTCCTCTTTCCACCTTTGATCGACGTAGCTTCCGCCGGGCCCCCACAACTCTACTCCGGCAGTGACGTTGGCGAGCGTAAGATGAGCACCAAATTCCGCAGCCATTTGGGCGGCCCACGACAGGGTTATGCCAGCACGGGGGCCGAACTCGACCGCGCACAGGACGTTGCGGATCACGAACTTCTGCACGGGCGATTCTTGCACGTGCGCACCGGTCCAAACCGGGCACTCGGTCTCGTGTAACACCTTTGCGGTCACCGAGCCCAGCAGAAACTGGTAGAACGTGAAGCTATATGACGGCATCATGATCAGGTCGGCTTTTTCCTCCTGCGCCGTCTGCACAATTGCCAGGGCCACGTCGCCTTTCACCAACTTGCACTGAATGGTAAGGCCATCAAGCTCCGGCCCCAAAGACTGGTCCTGCTGCTTTTGGGCCTGTCTAATGATCGCCGCGAGCAAGTCCCAGTCAGCCAGCTCGTGGCTGTCTTCCGGCACACCGGCGGCAAGGCTCTGCGCCGTTACGACGTGCAGGATCACGATCTCAGAATGGAAATGGCGCGCCAAGGTCGCTGCCTGATGAATTACACCCAGTGAAGCAAGCGGGAAATCAACCGGCAAAAGAATTTTCTTAATATTCAGCATCGCGCAAAAGCCCTGCCGGAGAGTATACACCCGCTTGTCTCCAACCGAGCCCTTTGGTGCATTTTCCCTCTTCGACGATGTCCCGCCAAGGTGAGCAATGTTGTACAGACATGCCGCCGTCGAGGATGCTTTGATTATCTAATATTTGGTGCAGGCGCGGCATGGGCCATGCCATCTATTGGTTTGTATCTGACTTCGAAAGTTTCTGGATTGGGGAGACGCCGTTGTCCTTGCCCACGGTCTTCTCTTGCCGAATTCAGACCGTGGACCAATGAAACAAGGCGGTTGTCTTGCGACCAGGTAAGTGCCGCTCCCCTGAGCGGCCCGGACTAACCAAACCAGGATTTTGCAGCTTGTGCGAGCAGTACCCTGTGAGGGTTTAGGAACTGAGAAAGGAGACTCAGATTGACCGCTGACATGAACGAGCACGCCGTCATCAGCCCTGACCATCAACTCCCGGCCTTTGTTCCCCGCCATAAGGGTCTGCACGTCGTCATGTGGATCCTGCTGCTCCTGATTCTGGCGATTCCTCTCCTCCTGGTTTTGCACCACCACGAGGAAGCCAAAAAAACGGCGGCGGCACGCCCTGCCGCACCGGGGATCACCATTACGAGTGCGACAGCTCAAAAGGGTAATATAGGCGTCTACCTGGACGCCATCGGTACAGTCACTCCAGTCTATACCGATTCGATTACCAGCCAAGTTGATGGCTTAGTCGTTGCCGTGCATTATACGGAGGGCCAGCGGGTACGTGAGGGCGATCCGCTGGTTGACATCGATTCGCGTCCGTACCGCGCCATGCTCTTACAAGCGCAAGGGGCGCTGGAGCGAGACCAGAATGTGCTCGCCCAAGCGCAGATGGACCTTGAACGCTACCGTGCCGCGTGGGCACGCAACGCCATAGCCAAGCAAACCTTGGACGACCAGGAAAAGCTTGTCCTGCAGTATGAGGGCACTGTAAAAAACGACCAGGGAACGGTGCAGTTTGATCAGATTCAGGTGGACTACTGCCATATCACGGCTCCCATCGCCGGCCGGGTGGGTTTACGGCTGGTGGATCCGGGTAACGTGGTGCAGTCTGCTGGAACTATAACCCTCGCCCTCATTACGCAGCTCGAGCCCATCACCGTTATTTTCACCATACCGGAAGACAG
>JGI12270J11330_10004088_pt1 | contig 10373 bp, 8 predicted proteins | sample PeaSoiMetSII2010_FD_11330 | JGI IMG/M metagenome (IMG submission 11330)
CAACTTCTTCTGGAACCTGTTCGGCTACGAATGGGAGCTGACGAAGAGCCCGGCCGGTGCGCACCAGTGGAAGCCGAAGGGTGGCGCGGGCGCAGGTTCTGTGCCGGATGCCCACGACCCCTCGAAGCGTCATTCGCCAGCATTGCTGACCACTGACCTCGCGTTGCGGTTCGACCCCACCTACGAAAAAATTTCGCGGCGCTTCTACGAGAATCCGGATCAGTTCGCGGACGCATTCGCCCGGGCGTGGTTCAAGTTGACGCACCGCGATATGGGCCCCCTGTCGCGCTATCTTGGCCCGCTCGTTCCTAAGGAGCAGCTGCTGTGGCAGGACCCTATTCCCGCAGTGGATCACAAATTGATCGACGAGCAGGACATTGCTGCTCTGAAGGCCAAGCTCCTCGCATCCGGACTTTCTATCTCCCAACTGGTCACCACGGCCTGGGCGTCTGCTGCAACGTTCCGCGGCAGCGACAAGCGCGGTGGAGCGAACGGCGCGCGTATTCGCCTGGCGCCGCAGAACAATTGGGAAGTCAACCAGCCGGTCGAACTGGCCAAGGTCCTGCAGAAGTTGGAAGCGATCCGGAAAGACTTCAACAGCGCACAGCCCGGCGGAAAGAAGGTTTCGCTTGCTGACCTGATCGTTCTAGGCGGCTGCGCAGCCGTCGAGGCAGCTGCAAAGAAGGTCGGCCACGACGTGAAGGTTCCCTTCTCGGCGGGGCGCATGGATGCGTCGCAGGAGTTGACCGATGTGGACTCGTTCGCCGTACTGGAGCCGACCACAGACGGGTTCCGCAACTACGCCCGTAAGGGACTCGAGGGATCGGCGGCTGAGCTGCTGGTGGACAAAGCGCAATTGATGACACTGACCGCCCCTGAGATGACTGTTCTGATCGGCGGGCTGCGCGCCTTGAATGCGAACATCGGCCAGTCCAAGCACGGTATTTTCACCAAACGACCCGAGACATTGACCAATGACTTCTTCGTGAATCTCCTGGACATGAGCACGACGTGGCAGAAGTCCGCCACCTCTGAAGGCGTATTGGAGGGGCGCGATCGGGCGACTGGCGAGCACAAGTGGACGGCCACCGTTGTTGATCTCGTCTTCGGTTCGAACTCTCAGCTCCGAGCCCTCGCGGAAGTCCATGCGTGCGGCGACTCGCAGAAATCGTTCGTGCGTGACTTTGTGGCGGCCTGGAACAAGGTGATGAACCTTGATCGCTTCGACCTTGCGTGATCTCAGGGTATCTATACCGCGCAGGCGCGACCTCGGCCGGGATCACCCGGCCAACTCGCGGCTGCGCGAATCCTGAACCAGCCTGTGAAAGTCCAGACGCTGCGAAGTAGCGCAACGCGTCGCCGACGTAACGTTCCAAGTTCGAACTGGCATTCCCAATTTCCCAATAGCAGACCCTCGCCAACGGCTCCTACGGGTCGCGAGCGCTGGAAAAGGTCCGCTGTCGGATCGGGACAGCTAGGTCCGCGGCACCCCGGGGAGCGGTCACCAACGCTGCGCAAATCGGCATTTCGTCCGACAAATCGAATCCCCTCACCCAAGCTATCTCGCTCGTAGTTTGTGCAATTCAAGTCCGAGAAAAACCTCGAATTGCACAAGCAAAGAAAAGGCCTGCGAGCTTTCGCGTACAGGCCATTGATAGCAATACGATTTTGGCGCGCCCGGCAGGATTCGAACCCACGACCCCTTGGTTCGTAGCCAGGTACTCGATTTCCGAATTTTCCTTTCAAACCAATATGTTAGATAACGCCGCTTGTGCAACTGTTTGCCCATTTTCGCCCAGTTAAGACCCTGTTTTGCCTCGTTTCGAACATTTTCAATTGCACAGATTTTGGCGAGGTGTCCCCCTCTGCTCAACCGGAATTTGAGTAGGCAATTTCCGCTGCCACAACCCCACAAAAACAATCTCTAGAAATGGCAAAGGGCCGCAGCGCCGTGGATCTTTGCGCTACAGGCCGTGCGTGGCGATGGGTTCAATCCAATCAAAACGTCTGCGCTTTGCACGTACGCTGAAATTCGCGGGTTGGCGTCGTTGCTCCAATGGCCGCTACTCAACAAGCGGGCGAAGCTTGTGCAGGACTGCCTCCATCGCGCGCTTGCCTTCCTCGATCGCCTCCTGAGCGCGGTCAAAATCAAGCAAGTGGAGGTGCGCCAGGTGCGGCGACACGATAACGTCCGGTGGCTCGCTCGCAAGGCGACTGCGCGCGATCTGCGCCTGCATGATATCAAGGCTGGAGAGCAGCACCTCGTGCAGGGATGGCAGTTTGCTGTCCTCAGCCAAGCCTGCGGGAAGGAGCCCGTCCAGGTTCTCCCGCAGCCTGCGCTTCCATTCGCCGAGCAAGCCGCCCGTCGCGTCTTCTCGGGCTTTCGCGGCCAGATGGCTCCCAACCTTGTCGGAGCCCAAATCGACCGCAATCACAACGTCCGCACCCATCGCGCGCGCCAGCGATACCGGCACCGGATTGACCAACCCGCCGTCCACCAGGGTCACGCCGGCGCGCATCACCGGTGTGAACAGGCCAGGAAGTGCGATAGAGGCCCGAACCCCCTCAACCGTTGAACCGTCGCGCAACCAAACCTCATTACCCGTCTGCAGCGCCGTTGCAACCGCGGCGAATGGCATCGCCAGCGCTTCGATAGGCCGATCTACGAAATTCCGCCGAAAGAACTCCATGACCCGCTCGCCCTTGAGTACCCCACCGCTCAGGCTCAAATCCATAAATCCAACGACGTCCTTCATCCGCATCCGGCGCACCCACCGCTCGAATCGATCCAGTTCGCCAGCCGCATAGGCGGCGCCCACCAGAGATCCTACCGACGTCCCGCACACCAGATCCAGGCCTATGCCTGCCTCCTCCAGCGCACGAATTACGCCAACATGCGCCCAGCCGCGCGCAGAGCCGCTGCCCAAAGCGAGCCCAACACACTTTCGACGCGGCGCGCTCATTAGTGTGCCAGCTAAGCCGCGTCTGACTGCGCCCAGTCGGCGCCCAACGCCTTGTCGGCTTGTAAGACCCTCAAGATCTTCATCTTCCTGGCGAGATCTGTCCCGGTGGCGGATACCAACCTAATGTGCGGGATCTGCGCCATTTTATGGTGAAGAGCTCACCTTTTTCGCGATGACAATGAAATATCAGAGGATGGCCAATGGAATGAGAGCCGAAGCGGCCAGCACGCCTCCAGGACAGCTCAGCGGCGTAGTCGTTGCACGACTAAGCCAGCGCGATCGCCTCTCGCTTGTTGCCGAAGTAGACGCCAGGTGCCGAAGGCGAGAGGATGGCAGTCTGGATGCCGTCGGCGTCCATCACGTCCAGCGACTTCTTCGGCGTCCAGTCGGGGATACGGGCGCTCGCCTCTTCCGTGATGCCACGCTTCTGGTTCTCGACCTTGTAACAAGAGGGAAGATGTGGTGGTTCGTGTCGATGCGCCCGTGCTGCATTCCGGGCCTTTGTGCCTGGTCCTTGCGCGTAATCGTCACTGACCTTCACCATCGCCGGCGCGAAGCCGGACTCCACTGACTTTCGATACATGGCTCGCGCGAGCGGCAGGTCGCGTGATGTACCAAATCCCATCTCGGCCATCGCTCCAGCGCTGTACGTGACGCGCGCGTTGCCGCGTTTGGGGCCGCACTTGAATCAGTGAAAGGCGTTCACATAGTCCTGCGGCAAGCCCACCCCGTTCGGGTACATTGCGCCGAGATTGTTCATCGCCTTGTCCGACCCGCCATCTATCGCCTTCTGGTACCAATATAGAGCGCCATTGCGTAGTCACGTGGTCCCCGTGCTTCAATCGTGATCAGCACCGCCAGGTCGTTCATGGTGTCGACGTTGCCTGACGAGGCAGCGGCGATAAACAGCTCAAGCTGCGAAGGGGCACGGGCGACATCTATCCACTGATATTTCGGTTCGCCCATTTTTGGCGCGTCGGCGTCCTGAACATGCGCGGAATTCTTCCTCCGGGCCGCCAGCGTTAGTTGCGCACCGGCACGATGCTGAAAATCGCGATACCCCTGTTGGCTGCGAGTTCCTCGGCCAGCAGCGCCGGCGATACGGCCCGGGATCGCTCTAGCGCTACCGCGCCAAATCGCCACAGCGGTTGGTTGTCGGCGAAACTGATCGTGAGGCTGTCGCGCAGGACGCGATAGCCGCGCGCTTCGGCGATCTTGGCCAATTCATCGAAGTTCGGTTGAAAGCTCTGGCGAAACGTCAGCTCGATTTCCAGCGTCGCCCGGCCCGGCAGTCTCGCCTCGAGCCGGTGCAGCGATGACATCGACAGCGTGCTCAACAGCGCGAGCAGTAACGCGGCTGCGTAGAAGCCCACTCCGAGCAGCACGCCGATGGCCGAAACCGCCCAGATTGAGGCTGCGGTCGTCAGGCCTCTAATGCTCAAGCCGTCTTTCATGATGACGCCCGCGCACAGAAAGCCGATGCCCGTGACCACGCCTTGAACGACGCGGGTGGGGTCGCCGGTGAGCTGCGCCGACGAACCTCCGTACCACAACGGCGCGAAGCCGACAAAGACGGTCAGCGCGGTCGACGCCATGCATACGAGCCCATAGGTTCGCATGCCGGCCGCGCGACCCTGGTAGGAGCGCTCGTAGCCCACCAGCATGCCGAGCAGCAGCGCGCCCGCCAGGTTCAGGCCGATGAAGGCGTTGGCGGCAAGGAAGTCGCCGCCCCAGTAGTGTCGGATGGTCTCGAAAGACATTGGTCTAGATCGCTGGCGGCCGTGATGTCGGATCCATGACGTCTCCGAGAGCCAGATCGCGAACGCGCTGCTCCCACAGTTCCCTCGCAAGGGTGAGCACCACCGGGCCGATGACCAGCCCGATGAGTCCAAGCGCCTCGAAGCCGCCGAGGCAGCCCATCAGCACCCAAACGAAGCGCAAGCGAATCCCCTCGCGTGCGACCACGGGCCGGACGATCTTGTCGCCACAAAACAAGATGAAGCAGCCCAGTCCGAAAGAGAGCAGCGGCGGCGTGGCGGCGGTCGTTATAGCCAGCTGCAACGTCAAGGCGGCGACCGCCGCATAAGCGAGGAACGGGACGAGCGCGAGCAAGCCGATGATCGCGGCCCACACGGCGGCGTGCGGCACACCGGCGATCGCGTAGCCGATCCCGGCCGCGAATCCATCGAACAGCCCGACCACGAGCATGCTGTTCACCGACGCGCGCACGGCCCGCGTTGCGAGGTCGACGTATCCTTCAGCCCGATCGCCGATGCTGCGACGAAGTACTCGCCTGAAGCCCTCCGCCAGCGACTCCCCTTCCTGATACAGGAAGAACAACAGCAGGATGGTGAATCCGATGATGAAAGCGTGCCGGACCATGAACTGTCCGAGCGACTGCGCCCAGCCGAGGAGCGCGGCCGGATCGGTCCGCTGCGTCCACGACAGAAGCGCCCCCGGGTAGGCGAGCTGACTCTGCCAACGGGCGGCTACCCAAGGTCCGATCAGCGGCAGGTTCTGAAGCCACCCAGGAGCGGCGATCCCCCTCTTATCGGCGGCCGCGATCTCAAGGAGCAGTGCCTGCGCTTCGGTTACCAGTGCCCCAAAGGCGAACACCATTGGCGCCAGCACAAACACCGTCATTATGAACGTAAAGATCAGAGTGGTCGTGCTTCGTGTCGAGCGCCACGGCAGAGCGGACGAGAACCGCGTGTAGAGCGGCCAGCTCGCGATCGCGGTCACGCACGCCGCCAACAAAGCCTGGAGGAAGCTGTGCAGAATCCAAACGCAAAGGACGATGATCAGCGCTGCACTGAACCATTCCACGGTCGGCTTGACGTTCAATGTCTTAGGCATCACGGTGGTTGTCTCGTCAGTGACGGCGTGCACGCAAGTCGATCCTGGATCGGCCCATGGGGGTACAGTCTTGTACCGGCGCTCCGCGCATTCTGCCCCGGAGCACTACACCGCCCGCCGCGTCGACTTCAGCTCGACCCGGCAGGTCTCGCCGAACGACTTCAGGGGATCGGCGGCGGAGCCCTTGCTGGCCAGCTCCCGCATCTCTTCCAAAGACAGATTGCGCGAGAAATACTGATCGGTGATCCGCCGCATCACGCCTTCCGCTTCGGCCAGGACGGCGTCGGACGCCGACAGCCGGATACGGTTGAGTAAGGCATACGCAACCAGCAAGGTCTCGGGCTTCTCCAGGGTATGGGCCAGCGAGTCCATGAGGAGCTTCGCGCACTCGGCGATGAACTCGCCGTAGAGCGCTTCTCGCTTGCGCATTTCCATCCGCAGCAGCTCGCGCTTGGTCAGGGTCTTCTGGGCAATCCACGTCGTGGCCACCGTCGACGAGCCGCCGGCGAGCGACCCCAGCACGCCTGCCATTGCGCTGATTAAGGCAGTGTCCATTGCCATCGTCTCGCTCGTGTGTCGATCACGCCGCCGCCGCGACGAGTGTGGGTCCCAGACCGGTCGCGGCGGCACGGCCAACCTTGAACCACGCCGCGTAGAGGGCCGGGACGAAAAAGATGGTCAGCAGCGTGGCGATGGTGAGGCCGCCCATGATCGCGATGGCCATGGGTCCCCAGAACACACTGCGCGTTAGGGGAATCATGGCCAGCACGGTAGCCGTCGCCGTGAGAACGACCGGGCGAGTCCGATGCACGGCGGCGTCGACTACGGCCGTCCATGCATCGCGGCCTTCGTCCATCTCGGTCCGCACCTGGTCGATCAGGATCACCGAATTGCGCATGATCATCCCCCCGAGCGCAATGATGCCGAGGATGGCGACGAAGCCGAGCGGCGCGTGGAACGTGAGCAGAGCGGCGACGACGCCGATCAGACCTAGGGGCGCCGTCAGCAGCACCATCCACATGCGCGAGAAGCTCTGCAGCTGCAGCATCAGGATGAGCAGGATGATCGCCAGCATGACCGGCGCCACGGCGGCCAGGGCTTTGTTGGCCTTGTCGCTCTCTTCGACGGCGCCGCCGACATCGATGCGGTAGCCGGAGGGCAGCTTCGCCTCGATGTCCTTCAGCATGGGACGGATGGCCTGGGTCGCCGTCACGGCCTGCTGGCCGTCCTTCACGTCGGCACGGACTGTGATGGCCATGTCGCGGTTGCGGCGCCACAACACCGGCTCCTCGAGCTGGTATTGCACCCGTGCCACTTGCGAAACCGGCACGACCGTGCCCTGGCGCGTGAAGATATTGATGTCTTTCAGCGTATCGAGGTTCAGCCGCTCATCCGGAACGGCGCGGGCGACGATATCGACCAGGTCCTCGTGCTCGCGCAGTTGGGACAGCGTAGCGCCGTTCATGATCGTCTGGGTCACCAGCGCCACGTCGTGCGGCGTCAGGCCGAGGGCACGCGCCTTGTCCTGATCGAAGTCGACTCTCAGCGTGCGGACCGGGTCGTTCCAGTCCAGCTGAACATCGCGCACCAGCGGGCTGGAGGCTACGACGCGTTCGACCTCGCGCGCGATCGAGCGCACCTTTTGCGTGTCCGGACCCACGACCCGGAACTGGACCGGGAAGCCGACGGGCGGACCGAGCTCCAGTCGCGTGACGCGCACCCAGGTTTCCGGGAACTGCTGGTCGACGCTCGCCATCAGGCGGGAGCGCACCCGCTCGCGCGCCTCGAGGTCCTTGGTCATCACCACGAATTGGGCATAGCCCGGATTGGGCAGCTCCGGCGAGAGCGCGAGGTAGAAGCGCGGCGAGCCGGCGCCGGTATAGGCGGTGAAGTAACGGATGTCGGGATCCTTCGACAGCACTTTCTCCATGTTCTGCACTTGCTCCGCGGTCGCCGCGAACGATGCGCCTTCCTTCATGCGCAGATCGACGATGAGCTCCGGCCGCGAGCTGTTCGGGAAGAACTGCTGGGGCACCAGCCTGATGCCGGCCAGCGCGGCCGCCAGGGCCAGGCAGGTCGCGCCGATGACCCACCAGCGCTGCTGGATGGCGAATTCGATCGCCTGGCGCAGCTTCCGAAAAAAGGGCGTGTCGTAGGGGTCGCCGCCGTGGTGGCCCTTGGCGAAATCCTTCGGCAGCAATTTGACCGCGAGGTAGGGCGTGAACAATCCCGAGGCCAGCCACGAGAACACCACCGCTGTGCCGACGATCCAGAAGATGCCGCCCGCGTACTCGCCGGTGACGGACTTCGAGAGGCCAATGGGCATGAAGCCGGCGACGGTGACGAGCGCGCCGGTCAGACGTGGCATCGCGGTCGCGGTATAGGAGAAGGCGGCTGCCTTGGCGCGGTCCCAGCCGGACTCCATCTTGACCACCATCATCTCGAGGGCAATGATGTTGTCGTCCACCAGCAGGCCGAGCGCGATGATCAGCGAGCCGAGCGAGATGCGCTCGAGGTTCCAACCCTTCATGAGCATGACCACGGCGACGGCGCCCAGCACGAGCGGCACGCCGATGGCGACGACGATGCCAGTGCGCCAGCCGAGGCTGAGCAGGCTCACGGCGAGGACGATGGCCAATGCCTCGACCAGCGAGTGCTCGAACTCCCAGATGGCGTCCTTGACGGTATTGGGCTGATCGGCGACGCGCTCGAGTTCCACCCCATAGGGTAGCTCGGACTGAACTTTTGCCACGGCGGCCTCCATGGCCTTGCCGAGATCCACGATGTTGCCCTCGTCCGTCATCGAGATGCCGAGCATGAGCACCGGCTGGCCGTTGTGGCGAACGGTGTAAGTAGGCGGATCCTCGTACCCGCGGGTGACCGTGGCAATGTCGCCGAGCTTGATGACACGGCCGCCGGCCTCGATGGGCACGTTGCGGATGTCGTCCACGCTGGCGAACTGGCCACTCACGCGCACCAGCACGCGGTCGCCGCGCGTGTCGATCGAGCCGGTCGCGTCGAGGCTGTTCTGGCTTTTCAGGCTCTCGGCGATCACGATGGGCGTAATGCCGAGGGCGGCCAGGCGCTCGTGGGAGAACTCCACGTAGACCTTCTTGGCCTGCTTGCCGTAGATATCGACCTTCTTCACCATGGGGACCTTCAGCAGGCGGCGCTTGATGTCCTCTGCAACGTCGGACAGCTCGCCGAACCCGATCCCGTCTCCCTTGACGGCATAGAGCAGCCCGTACACATCGCCGAACTCGTCGTTGAAGATCGGGCCGATGACGCCCTCCGGAAGCTCGAGCTTGAGATCGCTGAACTTCTTGCGCGCCTGGTACCAGGCTTCCCGCTGGTCCGCCTTCGGGGTGCCGTCGCGCACGCTGAGGGTCATGCCGCCGTAGCCCTGGCGGGCGTAGGTCACAACCTTGTCGAAATGGTCGAGCTGCTCAAACTTCTTTTCCATGCGGTTCAGCACCTCGTCCTGGATCTGCTGCGAAGTTGCGCCGGGCCAGATGACGATCGCCGTCATGGACGGAACGGAGAAATTCGGATCCTCCAGCTGACCGAGCCTGCTGACGCTCAGCACGCCGGTGATCGCGGTCGCGAGAATGAGAAACAGGACGATGGCGCGGTGGTTGAGCGCCCATTCGGAGAGGTTGAACGATTTCATGGGGCGGCCTGACTGGGTTCGCGAAAATTGAAGGAGGTCATTCACGGGTGGGCTCGACGCGGAAGTCACCGCGCGGCCTCGTTGATGGTTTCCTCGGGAAGCGCGACGCGCAGCCCGGGCCTCATCTTCTGAACACCGGCAGAGACGATGAGCTCGCCGGCCGGCGGCCCGGAGACAAGCACCTCGTCGGTGCGATACTCGTGCACGACCACCGGCATCAGCTGCACGGTGCCGGCGGCCTCGTCCTGGGCGCGATGAACGACCCACACGGCGGGTTTCCCGTCGCTTTGGGTGATTGCGGCGGCCGGGAGCGGCGCGACGTCGGATTTCGGTGCGGTCCCCTCGACGGTCAGCGTGGCGGTCGCGCCGAGCGGTAGCCGCCGTGCGGTCGCGGGCTTCAGCCGTGCCCGGTAGGTCCGCGTTTGCGCCGCCGCCTGCGGGGAGAGCTCGCGCAGGGCGACGTCGAACGATTCCTGGGACACGCTCGGGAGCGAAGCCTTGAACCGCGCCGTCTTGAACGATGCGAGGTCGGCTTCCGGCACGTCGACGACGATCTCGGGCTCACCCTGGTTCGCAACGGCGACGACCGGTTGCCCTTCTGCAACGACCTGTCCGACCTCGACCCGCACGGCCGTGACGACACCACTTTGCGACGCGCGCAGAACCGTGTACTTCAGCCGGTTGCGGGCGAGCTCGAGCTGTCTAGCTGCGGCCTCGGCGGCCGCCTGCGACTCGAGCGCTCGGCTCTGGGCGTGCTCGTCGTCCGAGGGGCTGACGGATCCGTCCGTCTTCAGGGCTTCGAGCCGGCGTCGATCCGACTGGGCCTGCCGCGCCTGCGACGTGGCGGCGGCCAGCTGCTGGCTTGCCGCTTCTTCGGCGAGCCG
>JGI12270J11330_10004089_pt1 | contig 10372 bp, 9 predicted proteins | sample PeaSoiMetSII2010_FD_11330 | JGI IMG/M metagenome (IMG submission 11330)
GACGAGCGCCGCAACACCGCGTACCACGAATCCGGACATGCGGTGGTGGCGCGACTGCTTCCCCGAACCGACCCGGTGCACAAGGTGACGATCATTCCGCGCGGGCGCGCGCTGGGCGTCACGATGCAGCTGCCGGAGCAGGATCGCTACGCCTACGATCGCGATTACCTCCTGGCGCGGATCGCGGTGTTGTTCGGCGGGCGCGTTGCCGAAGAGCTGTTCATGAAACAGATGACCACCGGCGCGAGCAATGATTTCGAACGTGCGACGCAGATGGCACGCGACATGGTCACGCGCTATGGGATGAGCGACGTTCTTGGGCCGATGGTGTACGCAGAAAACGAGGGTGAGGTTTTCCTCGGGCGCTCGATCACCAAAACGGTGAACATGTCGGAAGAGACGATGCGCACTGTCGATGGCGAGATTCGACGCATTATCGACGAGCAGTACCGGTTGGCGCGACGATTGCTGGAAGAAAATCGCGACAAGGTAGAGGCAATGGCCAAGGCCCTGCTGGAATGGGAAACGATCGATGCGGACCAGATCCTCGACATCATCGAGGGACGGCCGCCGCGGCCTCCCAAGACTCCTACGACGTCGGCGACCAGCAGCGGCAGTTCCAGTTCACCGGGAGGTGGCATCCAGGAGGCCACGCAGCCTGCGTAATGCCGCTGTGCGCCGATCGGCCGGCGGGCCCCGTTGGCTGTCGTCGTCACGACCGACTCCGCTTGATCCGTTGATGCCCGCGCTTGCTGACATAGTTGGGGCGGATTCTTTCTCGGTGCCAGCAGCGAGCTGGCACTGTGGGCGCTACGTGCTTTCCTTGGACCGGGCGCGAGTGATGGGTGTGCTTAACGTCACGCCGGATTCGTTTTCCGACGGTGGCCGATTTGCTCACCTCGATGCGGCACTTGCCCATGCACGACAGATGATCGACGATGGCGTCGATATCATCGACATTGGCGGCGAGTCGACGCGACCCGGTGCCCACCGCATTCCGGCCGAGGTGGAAATGGCGCGGGTGCTGCCGGTATTGCGGGCGCTGCAGGGTGCAAACGTCCCGATCTCGGTCGATACCAGCCAGCCGGATTTGATGCGGGCCGCGCTCGAGTTGGGCGCCTCGATTATCAATGACGTGCGATCCTTTGGTGCGGACGGGGCATTGGACGCAGTGCGCGATGGTAACTGCGGAATCGTACTCATGCATATGCAGGGTAATCCGGCAACGATGCAATTGCAGCCCGTCTACGATGATGTTGTTGCCGAGGTTGGGAGATGGCTCGCCCAGCGGCGTGATCGGTTGGAGCAGGCCGGAGTGGCGCCGGAGCGCATTGCGGTCGATCCGGGGTTCGGTTTTGGCAAGACGCACTGGCACAATCGGCAATTGCTGGCCCGCCTGGAGCGCCTGCTGGCGGTTGAGCAACCGCTGCTGGTTGGCTTGTCGCGCAAGTCAACCCTGGGGGAAATTACCGGGCGGCCGGTGATGCAGCGCCTGAGCGCTTCGCTCGCTGCCGCAGTGATCGCCGTCGATAAGGGTGCGCGGATCGTACGGGTCCATGACGTGGCCGCCACGCGCGACGCCATTGCGGTTCTGGAAGCGGTGCGCGCCGAGCAACGGCAAGAGCCATTGGCGGGGGAGACAAGTTGAAGCGCAAGTATTTCGGGACCGATGGGGTGCGGGGAACGGTGGGCGAAGGTCCGATCACGCCGGAGTTCGTGTTGCGCCTCGGACACGCCGCCGGGCGTGTGCTGGCGCGCGAGACCCGGACGGGTCGGCCGGCGGTGCTGATCGGCAAGGACACGCGGGTGTCGGGCTACATGCTGGAAGCCGCGCTGCAGGCGGGATTTTCCAGCGCTGGCGTCGACGTCGTCCTGTGCGGACCGTTGCCAACACCGGCGGTTGCCTATCTTACGCGAGCGCAGCGCCTGAGCGCCGGTGTTGTCATCAGCGCCTCGCACAATCCTTACCCTGACAACGGGATCAAGTTTTTTTCCGGCAATGGAAAGAAGCTTGCTGACGATATCGAGTTGGAGATCGAGGCGGAAATTGATCGCCCCATCGCCTGCGTCTCTTCGCAGCAGTTGGGAAAGGCGCGGCGCCTGGACGATGCGGGCGGTCGCTATATCGAGTTTTGCAAGAGTACCTTTCCGGCGGAAATTGATCTCAAGGGCCTTAAGCTCGTCGTCGATTGTGCCCATGGGGCCGCCTACCATGTTGCGCCGGATGTGTTTCATGAATTGGGTGCCGATGTCGTTGCGGTGGGCGCTACGCCCAATGGTTTTAATATCAACGACGGTGTGGGGGCAGTACATTCGCAAGGCCTGGCCCGGATCGTAAAAGACAACGATGCGGATTTTGGCATTGCGCTCGACGGAGATGCCGATCGCGTGGTCATCGTTGATCGAGGCGGGCGAACGTTCAACGGCGACGAATTGTTGTTTGCAATCGTGCGCGATCGCATGCGCCAGGGACCGGTGAGCGGCGTGGTCGGTACGCTGATGAGCAACTATGCCTTGGAGCGTCGGTTCGCGGAACTTGGCGTGCCGTTCGTCCGCGCCCAGGTTGGTGACCGATACGTGCTAGAAATATTGGAGCAGCGCGGTTGGTTGTTTGGCGGCGAGAGTTCCGGACACTTGATTTGTCTGGATAAGCACACGACCGGTGACGGGATTGTTAGCGCCCTACAGGTGTTGGCCGCGTCGCTGCGAATGGGCGCCGGGGTGGCGGAACTTACGGCCGAGCTGGCAATGCTTGCGCAAACGATGGTCAATGTTCGCGTGGCCCCGGGTTTTCATTGGAAGGCGCACGAACCCCTGGTTCGCGAACTCTCGCGGGTCGAGGAGGAACTCAACGGTCGGGGCCGGGTGCTGGTACGCCCGTCCGGTACGGAGCCCGTATTGCGCATTATGGTGGAGGCATCGGATCCCGCCTTTGCACGAAACGTCGCCGATCGCCTGGCGGCTACTGTCGCGTGAAGATTTCCCCGGATCCGATCGCGCCCCCGGATCCGATCGCGCCCGGGATATCAGCGGTTGCACCCCCCGCGCGTTCGCAGCTGCCGGCGTGGCGTTTCGTCCTGCGGTGTCCTCTGTGTCATGTCACAATGCCGTGACAAACCGGTCATAGACTGCCTGCGCCTACCGATCCCCGTCCAAGGGCGAGCGTAGCTGGCGATGGGAACGCGATATTGGCTATGCGGGCAACGACGGAGATGTCTGCGTATGCAAGACCGATCGACGGAGTAAATGAAGTTGATAGTCAATTCGGCCGATGCGGGGAACCTTGACGCGCAACCACATACCGAGGCGATTCCGATCAAGGCGGAAGTGAACAAGCTAAGCTTTTACTACGGCGATTTCCGCAGTCTCAAGGACATCTCGCTTTCAGTACACAGCAATCGCGTAACGGCATTGATTGGTCCGTCCGGCTGCGGCAAGTCGACATTTTTGCGCTGCTTCAACCGGATTCATGACTTGTATCCCGGCAACCGCTACGAGGGTTCGATCCGATTGCACCCGGACAACGTCGACATCCTTTCGCGGGAGGTGGATCCAATCGATGTGCGGATGCGGATCGGGATGGTGTTTCAGAAGCCCAGTCCCTTTCCCACGACGATATTTGAGAACGTGGCATATGGCTTGCGTCTGCGCGGGCTGGCATCGCGCGCGGCGGTAGCCGACAAGGTGGAGCAGTCGCTGCGTGCCGCTGCGTTGTGGGATGAAGTAAAGGATCGCCTCGACGAATTGGCGTCGAACCTCTCCGGCGGCCAGCAGCAGCGCCTGTGCATTGCGCGCGCCCTGGCGGCCGATCCCGAGTTGCTTTTGTTCGATGAGCCGACTTCGGCCCTGGACCCGATCGCCACGGCTTCGATCGAGGAATTGATCAGTTCCCTGAAGGAGACGGTCTCCATACTTATCGTGACGCACAACATGCAGCAAGCGGCGCGCTGTTCGGATTACACCGCGTTCCTGTATCTGGGAGAGTTGGTCGAGTTCGGCGAGACCGACCAAATTTTCATCCGGCCCGCGACGCGGCAGACCGAGGACTACATCACCGGACGATTCGGCTAGAAGAACGAGGTGCAATCGTGAGCAATGGTGAACATCTATCCAAGCAGTACGACCATGAACTGGAAGAACTGCGTGCGCGCATTCTGCACATGGGCGGAGTGGTGGAGGCGCAACTGCAATCGGCGATCGCGAGCTACGAGCGCCCGGACGTCAAGCTTGCCGACGATGTGATCGATTCGGATCGTCGCGTCAACGAACAGCAGGTGGAGCTCGATCGCGTCGTCGTGAACATGATCGTGCGCAGACAACCGACCGCCGGCGACTTGCGGCTGATTATTGGCGTGGCGCGAACCGTGACCGAGCTCGAACGCATCGGCGACGAGGCCACAAAGATCGCGCGTGCCGGGAAATGGCTTTTCGACAAGCAGCGCAGCGTCCGGACGCCACGCCTTCGCGAAATCCACAGCTCGGCCCTGGCCGCGGCGCGGATGCTGCGTGGAGCTCTCGACGCCTTTGCGCGTCTCGATGCCGCCGCCGCGGCCGCGATCATCGAGGAGGATCGCGGCGTCGATCAGCAATTTCAGTCAATCCTGCGCCAGCTGATCACGTTCATGATGGAAGATCCGCGGACGATCTCCCCGTCGCTGGACGCGGTCTGGGTGGCGAAGGCGATCGAGCGCATCGGTGACCATGCGAAGAACATTGCAGAACATGTAATATTTATCGCGCAGGGGGCGGATGTGCGGCATGCGACCCCCGAAGAAGTCGCACGTGCCGTGTCCCAGGAGTAAATGAGCCATGGCAAGTGCTTCGATACTGATCGTTGAAGACGAACCCGCAATTCAGGAACTGGTCGCGTTCTCGTGCGGCAACAGCGGCTACAAGGTACGGCGCGCCGAATCAGTCGGCGCCGCCGAGACCGCGATACGCGGCGAGTTGCCCGACCTGGTGATACTCGACTGGATGCTGCCGGACCGGGCCGGCATCGACTTTCTGCGGGACCTGCGCAAATCCGACCGCACCCGAGCGGTACCGGTGATCATGCTGACGGCCAAGGGAGCGGAAAGCGATCGCATTGCCGGTCTCGATGGCGGTGCCGACGACTACGTCGTCAAACCGTTCTCGCCGCGCGAGCTAGTCTCGCGCGTACGTGCCGTATTCCGGCGGCGGGCCCCAGAAAAGAGCGGAGAAACGATTGTCTACGGTACGCTGAAAATCGATCCGGCGCGCCACGATGTCCAGGTCGGTGGCCGCAGCGTCAGGATGGGTCTGGCCGAATTCAAGCTGCTCACATTTCTCGTTGGGCACCCGGAGCGCGTATTCTCCCGCAGCCAGCTGCTCGACAACGTATGGGGCGATCACGTGTTCATCGAGGAGCGTACCGTCGATGTGCACGTGCTGCGCCTGCGCAAGGCATTGATGCCGGTGGATTCGCAGCATTTGGTCCAAACCGTGCGTGGCCTTGGCTATCGCCTTTCTTCAAATATCGATAATTGAAATTGCGGTGGCCGAACTGCATTTGCGTCCCTGGCGAATTGTCCTACCTGCAATTGTCGGACTTGCCGGCCTGCTGCTGGTATGTGCAATTGTCGCTTTCACTGTCGGGGTCATTGCCGGTCTGGTTCTGGGCGTTTCCGTACTGGCAATCCTCTACGCGATCCAGATCTACTTTCTGGGCGCGCTCGGAAGCTGGTTGAGTCATCCCTCGGTGCGCGAAATCCCCGATGGCTTCGGCGTGTGGGCCGACGTGTTTGCACGCCTGCATCGCTGGCACCGCGCCAGCGAAATCACCCAGCGCCGCCTAATCGACAATGAGGAACGATTTCGGCGCACGATCAGCGCCCTGCCGGACGGCATCGTCCTGGTCGACGCCGCACTACAGATCGAGTGGTGCAATCCGGTCGCCGAGCGCCATTTGTCGATTTCCTTGCGGGCAGACCAGGGCTTGCGGCTGACAAATCTGGTGCGGGATCCGCGCCTGGTTGCGTACATGACTTCCGGCCGATTTGATGCCGGTCTCGTGTTTCGGCCGCTGACTAATCCAACGACGGTCCTGTCACTGGCGGTGATAGCCTTCGAGCCGGCCCGATCGATCGTGATCACACGCGACATCACCCAGAGCGAGCGCGTCGATGCCATGCGGCGCGATTTCGTCGCCAATGTCTCGCACGAGCTGCGGACACCGCTGACGGTGATCAAGGGTTTTTTGGAGTCCTTCTCCGATGCTGGTGATGAGCTCGGGCCGATCCGGCAGCACCACTTGCGTCTCATGGACGAGCAGGCAGAGCGGATGCACCGCCTCATCGAGGATCTGCTCATGCTGTCGCGCCTCGAATCGGAGAGTCCGGACCAGGAGGACAAGATCGATATCGTGCAATTGATACGTGAAGTCGCGGACGAAGCGCGCACGCTGTCCGGCGGCCGACACAAGATCAGCGTCGGGGTGACGCCCGCTGGGGTGCGTGGCAGCCGCGACGAACTGCGCAGCGCCTTTGGCAACCTGGTTTCCAATGCCATCCGCTATACGCCGGAAGGAGGGACCATTCGCATCGACTGGGTGCCGCGGCCCGACGGCGCCGCCTTTCAGGTCGTCGACAGCGGCATTGGGATTGCTCCCGAGCACATGCCCCGACTGACCGAGCGCTTCTATCGTGTGGAGAAAAGCCGCTCGCGGGAAACGGGGGGAACCGGGTTGGGCTTGGCAATCGTCAAGCACGTACTCCTGCGGCACGAAGGCCGACTGGACGTCGAATCCGAGGTCGGCCGCGGCAGCACGTTTTCTGCCTGGCTACCGAAATCTCGCCTGGTGCCGCACGAAGGGCGGCCTGACGGTGCGGACGACAAAGCGGAGAACACGGTGGAGAACAACCAAGACGTCGGCTGACACCCTCGTCTGCGCACGCTTCCTCGGCGCAGCGACGGCGGCAGCGGCCGGCTATGGCAGGTAGTCGCCGATGTACCGCTCGCTGGCGGCGTAAAGCTGCCGAAGGCGAGGGATCAGGGGTTCCACGCTGCGCCTTTTCTCTAAGGCAGAAGCCACATCGCGAAAAAACTTGAACGTATCCATGCGACGAGCGGTTGCCTGCGGACCGCGCGTATGGCCGCGGCGGAAATAGCGATACGACTGTAGCGACAAGGTGGTGATGAGCTGTCCGACCCTATTATTTCCGCAATGATGGGCCAAGAACAGCGTGATGCGGTCAAGAGCATCCGTGTATAGCGGCGCCAATTGCTCGTCGTCGGCAACCGCCGCGAATGCCGTGACGAGCCGGCGCAACTGGACGATGGCGTCGTCCGTGGCCACCCGGCCAAAACCACGAATCGCGATGGTGAATAAGTTCTCGCGCAATTCGAGGATCTCGCGAAGGTCGTCGGCCGTGAGCGCGCTTGCAATTGCACCACGCCGATTGGTGATCGTAACGAGGCCGACATGTTCGAGAATCTTCAGTGCATCGCGGATAGGTCCTCGGCTGACACGGAATTCCTTTGCCAGTATCTCCTCGCCGATCCGATTGCCAGGCGCGATGTCCTCGCTCAGAATCCGATCACCCAGGGCCACCGCGACCTGCTCGGGCAGGGTCCAAGCCGTCGCTTCGCGTCCCATCATCAGACGGCTGGCGACCATGCCATCGGGTCGCACCCGTTCGCTGCCCACGGAGGAAGACCCGACGCGCGTCGCGTTCATGCGGCCTCTCGGATGGCGCCCCGCGTTTCGTCCTCCCGCGCCTGAAGCGTTTGCTCAAAATGCGCGAGCATCTGCTCCGGGCTGCGCGCAGCGATGATTGTGATCGCCTCACTCCATCGGTTCAAGAGGTAACGCCGCTGCTTCACGGTCTTCGCAGTCATGCCGAAATAGCGCAGCAACTGCAGGGAAACCGATGACATCGTCCGTGCAATTCTTCGATTACCGGCCTGCATGGCGACAAACAAAAGGCATCGATCCGACAGTTCGACGAACTCAAAAGCGCGCGAATCGTCCACCAAAAGCTCGGCCATCCGCATCACGTACTGCTCCAGGATCTTACTGTCGTGGCGGGAATGTACTTTCACATACTGCGGTACGAAGGTCCGCGCCAGTGTGGAGCGATATTGCACCAGATCCTCAAAATCCTCCACGCTCATCCTGGACACGAAAGCACTTCGGTGCGCAGAGGATTCCACGAGGCCCGTGTATTTGAGCAGCATCAGCGCTTCGCTGACAGGTGCCTTGCTCACATTGAATTCATCTGCCAGGAGTTGCTCCCGGATCCGGGCGCCCGGAGGGAGTCTTTGCGCAATGATCCGTTCGGCCACCGCCACCGCCAACTGGTCCCGGATTGAGAGGGTAGGCGGAACATCTCCGTTGAAGAGGCGAATCGACGCGTAACCGGCGCGAACCTGCGAGGAGGAAAAAAACGACCCGATGGCCGTCGGGCGGTCCGCTTGCGGTGGGGCGACCGGCACGCGTTGCATGATCGTTTGGAAACAAAGTGTTGTTAACAATTAACGGTACTGGCATTTTCCCTACCGGTCAACTGGTCTCTGCTGTTCCGGCCCGCACCCACCCCTTTCCGCATTGTCAAAGTCAACAGGAAAACGCGTAAATCATCTAGCAATTAAGCGCTAACAAAAGCAACCGGACTTGACCGATCGGGGCATTTGGTTAATACTATATTGTCAACTAGATTGTTAACAATAGTAAGTGCTCCGCGCCGCCGCGCGGGGCCGTCAAAGCGCCTGCGGGTCTCGGGGAGTCCTGATGATGCAAGTCAATCGGAAGATTGGGACCCAGCTGGGCGCCGCGTCCGCGGCAGTGTCCGCTCTCGTTTCTGGCGAGAGAAGGGGCGGGGGGTAATTCATGGACATTTCCCCTAATCCAGCGAGATACTTCCGTGACGCGGCGGGTGCCGCGGTAACACTGAGCGCGCTTGGTGAAGTACTGACGGGCGGCGACCACCGGATTCACCTAGAAATGCATCGATTGGGTTGGCTCGGAAGCCTGCTTCAGCATCGCTCCCCGGAAAATAAAATCGCCGAACTCACGGCCACGGTCGGCGCCGTCGACGCGCGCCGAGCGATCTGCATTTGCCAGATCTGGATACGGCGCGACGCGCCAACGGATTCCACCGTTGAATTGCTGCTCCGTGAATTCCTCGAGCAGGCGAGAAAGCGAGTGGGCGAACACGAAATTCTGGGTGCCGTTGTTGAGACCGGTAGCGGCGATCTTCCGGAGTTGGCACTGCGGCACCGTGGATACCGCTTCCATGCCGATCTTGGGCGCCATTGCCATCACCCCGTACCCAGGGTGGCCGGCTCCGAGCTATGGCGAAAGGGAGAGCAGTCTTACGTCGAGGTCCCTGATCCCGGGGGCAACTGTGGCCCGGATGAATCGGCGGGCAAGCGCGGCGCCCGTCAGGGCATATCCCCGAACTGCGATTGCAATGCGTAACAAGGACGGGGAACCCGCCGAGTGGGGCATGCTGATAATTGCCGACGCATTTCACTCCTGACGACAAATTGCCCGGCGGGCAGCGGACCGGTATCATCGTCCTTTTCGGGGTGTGGCGCAGCCTGGTAGCGCACCTGCCTTGGGCGCAGGGGGTCGGAGGTTCGAATCCTCTCGCCCCGACCAATTCTGCTGCGGAGGGACCCCTTGCCCGGGGAATCGACGTCTGCCCGTAGCTCAGTTGGATAGAGCATCAGCCTTCTAAGCTGAGGGTCGCTGGTTCGAGTCCGGCCGGGCAGGCCAATTGCAGAATGCGTTTCATGGTGGCCGTAGCTCAACGGTAGAGTCCCGGATTGTGATTCCGGTTGTTGTGGGTTCGAATCCCATCGGCCACCCCAGAAAAATCAAGGTCTTGCGGCTCATCCGGCAGCGCCTCCTTTTCGGACTGTGCCTTTTTTGTGTCCTGAGCCGGCGGTAGGCGGATCGCGTTGGCGTGCGGGCGCAGGTGCGTTGCCGCCATGTGCGTGTACCGCGCCGGCATCGCCGCGGTCTCCCATCCCCCGAGAGCCTGCAACACTGCCTGCGGCGTCCCGGCAGCGGCGTGCCACGTCGCCCAGGTGTGGCGCAGATCGTGCCAGCGCAGCGTCGGCAGACCGGCTCGCACCCGCGCTTTTCTCCAGGCCGTATTGTTCGACCGCTTGGTGATTGGCCCGCGGCGCAATTCCTTCCCGTGCCTATCGAAGACTGCGTAGGTAAACACGTGCGTGGCGTGTGTACCCAGCCGCTGCTTAAGAACCTCTACAGCGTCATCGGAAAGTGGGACAGGTATCAACTCGCCAGCCTTGGCTTCGTCGGACCACACCCGCGCGATACGCTCCCCTAGATCCACGTTCGACCATTGCAACTCTCTAACGTTCGCGTCTCGCAAACCAGTGG
>JGI12270J11330_10004095_pt1 | contig 10365 bp, 10 predicted proteins | sample PeaSoiMetSII2010_FD_11330 | JGI IMG/M metagenome (IMG submission 11330)
CAGTTGCTCGGCCTGATGCGCGCGACGCCGGAGGTGATCCGCACCGGCTCGCGGTACACGCGCGTGCTGCTGGGCGGCGACGCGGCCATCATCATGATCTTCCTGATCAACGGCGTGCTGCGCGGCTCGGGCGATGCCGCGCGGGCCATGCGCACGCTGTGGCTCGCGAACCTGATCAACCTCGCGCTCGACCCGTGCCTGATCTACGGCCTGGCGTTCTTCCCCAAGCTGGGGGTGATGGGCGCGGCGGTGGCCACCACCACGGGCCGCAGTATCGGTGTGCTGTACCAGCTTTCTGTGCTGTTCGGCGGCAAGAGCCGCGTGGCCCTGGCGCGGCGCCACCTGCGTTGGAATTGGCCGGTGATGCGCCGCCTGCTGCGTTTGTCGGGCACGTGCATGGTTCAATACTTCGTGGCCATGGCGAGCTGGGTGAGCCTGGCGAGAATGAACGCGCGCTTCGGCAGCGCGGCGGTGGCCGGATACACGCTGGCTATCCGCATCATCATGTTCGCGCTGATGCCCTCGTGGGGCATCGCCAGCGCGGCGGCGACGCTGGTGGGTCAGAACCTGGGCGCCAGGCGCCCCGAGCGGAGCGAGCGCGCGGTGTGGCTCGGCGGCATGTACAACATGGGCTTCCTGACGCTGATCGGCGCCGTGTTCTTCGCGGCGGCCCGGCCGATCGTGCGCCAGTTCACGGGCGATCCGAAGGTGGTCGAGATCGGCGTGGAGTGCCTGAAATACGTCAGCCTGGGCTACCCGTTCTACGCCTGGGGCATGATCATGGAGCAGGCTTTCAACGGCGCGGGCGATACCTGGACGCCCACGCGCATCAACCTGCTGTGCTACTGGATGCTCCAGATTCCGCTGGCGTGGTGGCTGTCGCACGCCGATGGGTACGGCCCGCGCGGCGTGTACCTGGCCATCTGCTCGGCCGAGACGGTGCTGGCGCTGGTGGCCGTCGCGATGTTCCGGCGCGGCAAGTGGAAGGAGGTGCGGATTTGAAACGCGGCCGCGGCGCGATATGGGGCATAGCTCAACATGGCCTCCAGTGCGAGAATGGGAATGCATGACCCTTGATGAGCTGGGCAAGGACAAACGCGCCGCCATTCTTGCCATCGCGGCCAGGCACGGCGTTCAGCGTGTGCGCGTGTTCGGTTCCTTTGCGAGGGGTGACGCAGGCGAGAACAGCGACGTGGATTTACTGATCGATGCCGGTCCGCGCACCCCGCCGTGGTTTCCCGGGGGACTGCTTGCCGATCTGGAAGAAGAACTGGGCCGGCGAGTGGATGTCGCTGAAGAGAGTACTCTTCACCCACTCATCCGGGACCGCGTCCTTCATGAGGCGATTCTCTTGTGAGGGACGACCGAATCCACATTCTTCACATTCTCGATTGCGTCCGCCGCATAGAAGCGTATTGCCAGAACGGTGAGGAAGCCTTTCGCGCGTCGGAACTGATTCAAGACGCTGTTCTGCGTAATCTCCAGACCCTCTCCGAATCCACGCAGCGGATCAGCGATCATCTGAAGTCGCTTCATCCGGAGGTTGACTGGCGCGCAATTGCGGGATTCAGAAACGTTCTGGTGCATGATTACCTGGGAATAAGCCTGGAACGCGTTTGGGGAATTGTCTCGGTCCATCTGCGGGTGCTGGGGTCGCAAATGGAGGCAATCCGGCGGGAGACAGATTCGCCCGAGTGACATCCCATCTTGTGCTCGCGCTCCCTCGCCGAAATAGTGGAAGAAGCGCACAGCGGGTGTCCGCGTTATGCCCTAAGTGGGCGGGAACTCCGCCGTCGCGATGTTCCGGCGCGGCCGGTGGAAGGAGGTGCGGATTTGAAACGCGGCCGCGGCGCGATATGCTCGTTAGTTGCATTCCACACTGGACTTCTGGCACGCGGCGGTGGCGTTCGCCGCGGCGTTTCTGGCGGGCGCCATCAATTCGGTCGCCGGCGGCGGCACGCTGGTGTCGTTTCCCGCGCTGATCTGGCTGGGGCTCAATTCGGTCACGGCCAACGCCACCAGCACGGTCGCCATCTGGCCCGGATCGGTGGGCAGCCTGTGGGGCTACCGCCGCGAGATGGGCTCCGCCGAGCCGCGCATGTACGCGCTGGTGGCCCCCAGCCTGGTGGGCGGCATCTCCGGCGCGCTGCTGTTGCGCTGGACGCCGTCCGCCACCTTTGACCGGCTGGTCCCGTTTCTGATCCTGTTCGCCACGCTGCTGTTCATGGCCCAGGAGCCGGTGCAGCGCACGCTGAAGACCGCCCACGCCGAGCAGCACCGTTCCACCAGGTGGCTGGTGGGCGCCATGCTGTTCCAACTCGCCGTGGCAGTCTACGGCGGCTATTTCGGCGCGGGCATCGGCATCCTGATGCTGGCGGCGCTCAGCATCATCGGGCTCACCGACATCCACCAGATGAACGGCCTCAAGGTGCTGTTCGGCATGTCCATCAACGGCGTCGCGTCGCTGTATTTCGTGTGGGCCCGGATGGTCTACTGGCCGTACGTGATTTTAATGGCGGTGGCGGCCATCGCCGGAGGCTACGGCGGCGCCGGCGCGGCCCGCCGGATGGGGCGCACGGCCGTGCGGCGCATCGTGATCGGCATCGGCTTCGGCATGGCGCTGTCGCTGTTCATCTGGAAGTGAAATGCGACAGCCAACGCAGGTTGGCCATGGTGGTGATGATCAGCGAGTTGGTGAAGTCGATGAGAAAAGCGCCGACAACGGGCACTACCAGGAAGGCGCGCGGCGCCGGGCCGTACTTCTCCACCAGCTCTTCCATGCAGGCGATCGCATTGGCGGTGATGCCCAGCATGAAGCCGCAGAATCCGGCGGTGGTCACGGCCGCCTCGTAGTCGCGGCCCATCACGTAATAGGACATGGTGACGCACATCAGCCAGCACAGCGCCACCTGGGCGAGAAGGATCACCAGCATGGGGAGCGCGAGGTGGGCCAACTCCCAAAGCCTCAGTGTCAGCAGCGCCATCACGATGAAGAGGTAGAGGGCCACGCGGCCCAACGTATCGACCTCTGACTGCGCGATGCGCGCGAAGTGGAAGCGGTCGTCGAGATTGCGGAGGATCGAGGCGGCGATCATCGACCCGATGTAAGCCGGCAAGATCAGGCCGAGGCGCTCCATCCCGAGACTGAGGAGGTTGCCGATGCCCATGGCCACGCCGAGGATGACCACGATGGGGAGGAGATCACCGCTCCCTAACGGTCGCGGCTCGGAAGGCGTTACTGAGCTGCCACCATCAGGGAGCGGTTTCAGACCGCGCCTCCGGATCAGCCTTCCGCCGATGTAGCCGCCGATCAGGCCGGCCACGGCGATGCCGAATGTCGCCGACGCCATGGCGACCGCCGTTCCGCCGGTCACGCCCATTTTCTCGAAGGTGCCGCCAAACGCTATTGCGGTTGCCGGGCCGCCGGTCAATGCCACCGAGCCGGACAGGATCCCCAGCCGCGGGTCGATCCCGAGCGCAGTGGCGAGCCCGATTCCCAGCACGTTCTGGAGCACGGCGCCGAAGCTGGCGATGCCCAGCAGCTTGATCAGCGGCCACCCGCCTTCACGCAGCAATTGCAGCCGCGCGCTGAGCCCGATGGTGGTCATGAAGGCGATTTGCAGCAGGTCGCGAAGCGTCGAGTCCGCCTCCAGGTTGACATAACGGCCGCGCAGCGCGAGCGCCGTCAACGCGAACATCAGGCCGCCGATGACCGGGACGGGAATGTTCAGCCGGTCGAGCAGCGGCACTTTCCGCTTCACCCAGCCGCCAATCCACACGCCCACCGCGGCGAGCCCCACCATCTGGACGGCGGTCAGCTTCAAGGTCGGCGTCATGTATTTTGCAGTATAGTAGGTGCCAATGCGCTGGATGAGCATCCTGCTGTGGAGCGGCCTGGTGCTGGCGGACCAGTATCCCCGCCAGCCGGGAGTCGATGTGCGGCACTACACGTTCCGCGTGACGCTCAACGACGACAACGACGAAATCGCGGGCGAAACCACGGTGGCGCTGCTGTTCGTCAAAGACGGCGTCGCGGAGTTCGCGCTCGATCTCGCCTCCGCCGCGGAAGGCAAGGGCATGACGGTTTCGGAAGTGACTTCCGACAAAGGAGCCGTCCGCTACGCGCACCAGGCCGGGCGGCTCGCCATCACGCCGGACTCCGCGCCCAAGGCCGGGGAAGTCCGCCGGTTCACCGTGCGATACCACGGCATCCCCGCCGGCGGCCTCAGAATCCTCAAAAACAAGTATGGCGACCGGTGTTTTTTCAGCGCCAACTGGCCCGACCTGGCGCACCAGTGGCTGCCCACCATCGACCATCCCTACGACAAGGCCACCAGCGAATTCATCGTCACCGCGCCCGCCCGATACCAGGTGGTGGCCAACGGCCTGTTGCAGGAGGAGATCGACCTCGCAGACGGCCGCCGCGTTACGCACTGGAAACAATCGGTGCCCATCGCCACGTGGCTCAACACCATCGGGGTGGCGCGGTTCGCGTCGCGGCATTTCGGAACGGCGGCGGGCGTGCCGTTGCAGACCTGGGTCTATCCGCAGGATCGGGACGCCGGCATCGCCACGTTTGAAGTGCCCAGCCGCCAGGCCATCGAGTTCTACGCCGATCACATCGGGCCCTACCCCTACGAGAAACTGGCCGATGTCCAGTCCGCGGGAAATGGCGGCGGCATGGAGCACGCCAGCGCCATCTTCTTCGGCGAGCGGTCCGTCACGGGGCAGCCGGCTTTCGGACTGGTGGCGCACGAGACCGCGCACCAGTGGTTTGGCGATTCGGTCACGGAAAAAGATTGGGACGACGTCTGGCTGAGCGAAGGCTTCGCCACCTACTTCACCCTGCTCACCACCGAGTACTACCAGGGCCGCGACGCTTTCGTGGCCGGCCTGAAGCGCAGCCGCACGAATATCTTCACCACCGAGAAACGCCTGCCCGGCGTGGCCGTGGTGCAGGACAAGCCGTGGAAGGGAATTCCCAACGGGATCGTGTATCAGAAAGGCGGATGGACGCTGCACCTCCTGCGCGGGCAGATCGGCACGGAGAAGTTCTGGGCCGGCATTCGCGAATATTACAAACGCTACCGCGACAGCAATGCCTCCACCGAAGACTTCCGCAAAGTCATGGAGCAGGTCTCGGGCGCGGACCTCGGCTGGTTCTTCCGCCAGTGGTTATACCGCGCCGGATCGCCCGTCGTGGAAGGCGGCTGGAGGTATAGCGCAGCGTCGAAGAAGATCGAGATCGAGCTGGCGCAGACGCAGCCCGGAGATCCGTACCGTTTGCCGCTGGAAGTGGGGATCGCGGTGGCGGGCCTGCCGGGGGCGAGGATCGAGAAGATCGTAATGACCGCGAAACAGCAGCGCTTCGAGGTGGCCGCGGACCGCGAGCCCGCTTCGGTGGAACTCGACCCCAATACGTGGATGCTGATGGACGCGAAGTTTGCGAAGAGGTGACCATTCATGCGACTTTTATTTCTGCTGGCAGCCGCGCTGGCCCCCGCCCTCGCACAGCCGGTTTTCACGGACGTGTTTCCGCCGGAAGAGTATGCCGCGCGGCGCGTGCGCGTGATGCAAAAGATCGGCGACGGGGTGGCCATTCTGCAAGGGACCACGGAACGGCCGGGCGAGCAGCCGCTGCGCCAGAGCAACCAGTTCTTCTACGTGACGGGCGTGGTGGAGCCGCGCGCGATGCTCGTCATCGACGGCCGGGCGCGCCGCTCCATCCTGTTCCTCAACCCGCGCAACGAGCGGCGCGAGAACGCCATGTTCGGCCCCGGCCTGTATCCCGGCGACGAGGCCGCGCGCGCCACCGGCATCGAATCCGTGCTGGCGCGCGAGGAGTTCGTCAAAGTCGTGGCGGAGCTCGCCGTAGAGGGGCGGGCGATCTACACCCCGTATCGCCCCGAGGTCCTGGGCAGCGCCTCGTCATCGGATGCCGCGGCCCTCGCGCGGGCCACGAAGAACGATCCTTGGGATGGCCGCCCCTCGCGCGAGGAGGCGTTCCTGGAGAAGCTGAAAGCGGTCTTGCCCCGTTCCGAGATCGCGAACCTGGATCCGATCCTTGACGAGCTGCGCGGCACCAAGAGCCCGCGCGAGATCGCCAAGCTGCGCGAAGCCACGCGCATCGCCGGCCTGGGCATCATCGAAGCCATGCGCGACACGAAGCCGGGCATGCACGAATACGAGCTGCAGGCCGATGCGGAGTTCGTGTTCAAGAAGCTCGGCTCGTACGGCGCCGCGTATTTCGCCCTGGTCGCCACCGGCAAAAACACGTTCTACTCCCACTACCACAAAGACACGGCCGTGCTCGCCGATGGCGACCTGGTGCAGTTCGACTACGCGCCGGACTACAAAAACTACGCCTCGGACGTAACGCGCGTGTGGCCCGCCAACGGCAAGTTCACGCCGCGCCAGAGGGAGTTCTACACCATCTACCTGCGGCTCTACCGGGCGCTGATGACCTCGATCCGCGTGCATGCCACGGCCGCCGACATCGTCAGGGACGCGGTGAAGTATATGGACGCCGCGATGGCCTCCTACCCGTTCACCGACGTCAAAATCAAAGACGCCGCCACGCGTTTTGTCGAGCGCTACCGCACCAGCCGCGCGGACAGCCTGGGCCACACCGTGGGGATGGAGGTGCACGACGTGCGCAATCCCACCGCCACGATGGAGCCGGGCCAGGTCTTCACCATCGAGCCGGCCATGACGATCCCCGACGAGCATGTGGGCATCCGTCTCGAAGACATGCTGCTGATCACGGAGACCGGCTACGAGAATCTCTCCGCATTCGTGCCGATCGAGATCGCGGACATCGAGAAGATGATGGCCGAGCCGGGGCTCAGCGACGCGATGTACCGGGAGAAGCCGGCAAATCGCCGGCCGTGATGGCGCCGGTGATAATGAATGTAGAGCTTCCTATGTGGATTGGACGACCTGCCCGGCAGTCGAACGGCATCCGCACAAAGTGAGCGGTGCCTGGGTGTTTCGAGGAACTCGCGTGCCGGTTTCTGCTCTTTTTTCAAGTCTGGAGGGCGGCGCCACTGTCAGCGAGTTCCTGGATTGGTTTCCCGGCGTATCACTTCAACCCCGAATCGAGCGCGAAGTCCGGCGCCACAAGCCCAGCATCAGACCCGCCCCACCCAGGAGCAACACAGCAGTCGATGGCTCGGGTGTCGGACCCTGAGTAGTAATCGTGCCGTTCCCGATGAGCGTGGTTCTGAGGGTGGGAATATCGCTCTGGTTGTAGAGAGGCGCCCCGCCAACCGCCAGGCTGTTGACGACCAGCCCTTTCTCGTTCTCGTCGAAATTACTGGTGTTGATGGCGGCTTGAAAATCGGTCGTGAAACTGAGCGCCGAGACCAAACCGCCGGTGATCGTGGCCGAAAAGGCCAGCAAGTCCGGCACCAGATTGAACTGGACGATAACAGGATTGGGGATTCCACCCGGGAAGTCCAGTTCGAGGAAGAACGAACTCAGGTCGCCCAGACCGACCGTCGTGAGCGCGTTGTTGGTGTACGAGAAATTTCCAAAGCCCGATACATTGGAGCCACTGGGGCCGGTGTAGGTCATTGCAACTGTGTTTGCGTGCACACTCGGAGCGGCAACGCCGACCAGAAACAGCGCGAACATCTGAACGTAGCGTGAGTGCATGGAGGAAATTCTCTCATCTAAGGCATTCCTTACGCAAGCACTTTTTTTGGACGCGCAAGCACATTTTTGGAACGCGAGCGGCCCGGCGTTTTCGTTTCTACGAGCCGTGCAACGCGCCGTGCCGAGGTGTCGCCGGAAGGGGGCCTGCGGGAGCGCCGCGGGGGCCATGGCACTTTTCTCGTAACCCCACATATCGCTAACACCCCTCCGCAATCCATAAACGAACGTCAAATGTCGATTAGTAAACCCTTCCGACAAGGTGAGAGTGACCCAAGGTAACCGTGACACCCGATAGCTAACGCCGCAACGATTCGGCCCTGCGCCACACGATGACTCGCGTGTTCGTGCCCCCGCTGTCGTCGGACACAGGATATCGCAACACCAATCGGTCCTCCGTGAGCTCATACGGACGCTCGTAATTCAGACCGATCTCTTGAGGCCGCAAGCTTGACGCCACGTGGTGCGTAACCACCCGCTTGTTCTCATCAATGTCATACGTGCCGAAGTAGGCGTAGTAACCGCCATAGGCCGTTCGGATCTCGTCATTGGCCGCCGCCGGCAGGAGTGCTCTGCCGCTCGGGCTAAAGACGTTCCCAGCGGCAAACCTGGGGTGCGGATCACCGAGGACCTGCACAAACATTCGCCCGCCCGGCGTGTACGTAATTGTTCCGGTGACCGCTCTGCCCAACCAATAAACAATCTTGCCGGCCGGCTGATGATCTTCGAGCGATACCAACCCCCATACGCCATGAAGCGGATGGCCACCGGCAGTAACGGCTTGGCCCTGGGCTGGGATGCTTGCCCCAACCAGAATTCCAGCAGAGGCGAGCGCTTTGCGGCGAGTGGGCTGGTTCGACATAGACTCATTCTACAGAACTGGTAAGCAAATAACCCGCCGCTAACGGCGCAGTGTAGAACAACGGTTCAACTCCCGTATGGTCGGCTTAACCGGAAGTTGGGCGGCTGATTCCGCGATTGTGGTCGAACGGGGTTATCGGAAACTGGCGGGACCACTTGGCAGGTGAGCGAGCCCCCGGCAACGCGGATCGGATTATTCTTGGGCCGTGCCAGTTTCGCAGCCTCAATCGCTGATCTTCCGAAACCGCACGCGATGAGTAGCGCATCCCTCACTTCAGCCCATCGCGTTTCTAACAGATCGCACAGGACTGGACCAATTCGACTCCGTTGCGCCAGCGACACGTGATCGAAATTAAGCGCGCACGCGACCGGCATCCCGTCATCAACGGTCAAGACTACCTCAGTTGTCAATCCTCGAATCGTTCGCGTCGCCCGAACTACGATGATCTCGTTCAGTCGATCGGCCGCCGCTTATCGGGAAGCCGAAACGTATACCAGCGGATCTCACCACGCTTCACCGCTTCACCCCACGTCCTCCCAGCCTTCTGCGTCCCACGCGAGCGGCTCCTCGTCCGCCGAAAACTCGTCGCGTGAAGGTGGTGCGGACTGGTAAACGGGCGCGTCCGCGCCCTGCGGCAAGGCAATCAACCGCAGCAGACGTATGCGTTCCCGAGGCGTCAACGACGCGACTAGCGGAAGAATGTCATCGACCGTTAAAGTCTTGGCCATCGATTGCATTCTAGCAAGATCACTCCACCGAGCCAGACCCGATGATGCCAGTCCCCCGGCAATCCGCCGGCCTCTAATAAGGATCCGCTTGGCCGAGTAGCCGTTCCGGACTTGCGCCCCCTCGCGGCGTGGAGACGCCGGGGAGGCGTGGGGATGCCGCCGTTAAGTGAACCGTAGTGGGGCTAGACTTGGCGGACAACCCGTGACAACTGCGGCGACTATGAAGAGGCAGCCTTGGTATCCTGGCTGGACTCATCGACGTAGTGACAGAGTTTAGTTTTTGTGCGGCGGCCGGGCATGGTTCCTACTTCCGCGCCCGCAGGCGGCAGTGAATGTCCAGCGCCGGGAAGACCCACGCCGCGTGGCGCTCGTACCACGCCAGCGACCTTCGCGCCAGGAAGCGGCCCGTGTTGTCCAGCAGAAAATTGCCGCCGAAGGTCAGCTCCACCTTCACGATCTCGAAGCGGAACGGCGAGCCCGCGAAGCTGGGGAAATCCTCGCCCGTGAAATAGTCGAAGCTGCGCGCGGACAGGTGCCGCTTGTGCGTCGGATCGGTGTAGGAGTTGTGCGAGCTGAAGTGCGGGGTCACCACGAAAACATCGGCGCCGTCCCGCGCCACGCGCCACACCTCCGCCATCGCGCGCATGGGGTCCTCCAGGTGCTCGATGACGTGCGACATGTGGATGCGGGTGAAGCGGTCGTCCTCGAGCGGCCAGGGGAAGCGGTCGAGATCCCACACCCGGTCGGCGGCGGAGTCCGGCGAGACGTCTATGCCGAACGCGCCGGGTTCGATCTTGCGCTTGCCGCAGCCGATGTCCAGTACCGCGTCTTCGCTCATCGTTTCGCGAGGCCTTCGACCATGATCTTCGCCAGGTCCGCGATCAGCAGGGAGCCGGCGTTGTCCGGACTGTAGTCCGTCTTCGGCATGTCGTCCACCGTGATCGCCATGGCGATGCGCCCGCCTTTGGAGTACACGATGCCGGCTTCCGAGCGCAGGGCGTCGAGCGCTCCGGTCTTGTTGGCCGCCGGCTCGGTGATGTGGCGGCGGATGCCGGTGTTGTCCTGGCAGCGCTTCAGAATGGCCAGCATTTCGCGCGAGGCGTCCGGGCTCACGATTTCCCC
>JGI12270J11330_10004096_pt1 | contig 10364 bp, 9 predicted proteins | sample PeaSoiMetSII2010_FD_11330 | JGI IMG/M metagenome (IMG submission 11330)
TCGGCCCCATCCTGGTGGCCTGGGCGGCCAGCCTGCTGCTGCTCGTCTTCGAGAGCGACGTCGGCACCAGCGCGGTGTTCATGGGCCTGTTCGTAGCGATGCTGTACATCGCCACCTCGCGGACTTCGTGGCTGCTGCTCGGCTTCGTCATGTTCGTGGCGGGCGCGTTCGCCGCGAGCAAGCTGTTCGCCCATGTCGGGGAACGATTCGACATCTGGCTGCATCCGTTCGTCGGGCAGAATCCGTCCAACAACGCCTACCAGCTCGTGCAGGGCCTGTACGGGATGGCCAGCGGCGGCCTGCTCGGCAAGGGCCTGGGCGGCGGCCAGCCGTACATCACCCCGCTGGTGCAGAGTGACCTGGTAATCAGCGCGTTCGGCGAGGAACTCGGGCTGGCCGGGCTGATGGCCATCTTGCTGATCTACGGGCTGATCGTGCAGCGCGGGCTGCGGACCGCGATGCTGGTCAAGGACCCGTTCTCCAAGCTGCTCGCCGGCGGCCTCTCGTTCATGCTCGCCCTGCAGGTGTTCGTCATCGTCGGCGGCGTCACCCGGCTCATCCCGCTGACCGGCATCACCACCCCGTTCCTGTCCCAAGGCGGGTCCTCGCTGGTGGCGAGCTGGATGCTGATCGCCCTGCTGGCCCGGCTGAGCGACACCGCCCGGCGCCCGCCGCCGCGGCCTATACAGGACGAGGGGCTGACGCAGGTGGTGACGCTGTGAACCGGGCGCTGCGCCGGATATCGATCGCCGTCCTGGTGATGTTCCTGCTGCTGCTGATCAACGTCAACTACCTGCAGGGCTTCGAACCCGCCAGCCTGGCGAGCAAGCCGGGTAACTCCCGCGCGTTCTACGCCGCGCAGAACCAGTACGAGCGCGGCAGCATCGTCACCTCCGACGGCGTGACCATCGCGGCCTCAAGCCGAGCAGCGGCTCCATCAAGTACCAGCGGTACTACCCCTTGGGTCCCGCGTACGCCCCGGTGACCGGCTATGACACGCTTTTCAGCCAGACCGGCGTCGAGGCGGCGGAGAACTCGCTGCTGTCGGGCAACGACTCCTCGCTGGACGTCAGGAAGGTCATCGACCTGATCACCGGCAAGACCACCAAGGGCGCCACCGTCGAGGTCACGATCAACTCCAAGGCGCAGCAGGCGGCCTACAGCGCGCTCGCGGCGCTGGGCAAGCCGGGCGGGGTCGTGGCGCTCAACCCGAAGACCGGGGCGATCCTCGCCATGGCTTCCTACCCGAGCTTCAACCCGGCCCTCCTGGCCGTGCACGACGGCACGCAGCTCAACAACAACGACGCCGCGCTGCTCAAGGCCCCGGGCAACCCGTTGTTCAACCGGGCTCTCCAGCTCACCCTCGCGCCCGGCTCGACCTTCAAGGTCGTCACGAGTGCCGCCCTGCTCACCCAGAGTCCCAGCACCACAATCAACACGAACGTCGATTCGCCGACCCAGCTCACGCTGCCGCAGACCACCCACGTGCTCACCAACAACAACGGCGAGGTCTGCGGGAACGGGAGCGGCCAGGCGCCGCTGATCACCGCGTTCGCCCAGTCCTGCGACACGACCTTCGGCAGGATCGGGATGGACCTCGGCGGGTCGGCGCTCAACGCCATGGCCGAGAAGTTCGGCATGAACAACCCGAACCTGACCGTTCCGCTGCCCGTGGCACAGAGCAACTATGTGATACCGGCCAGCCTGGCGCTGACCGCCTTCTCGGCGATCGGCCAGTACAGCGACACGGTCACGCCGATGCAGGAGGCCATGTTCGCCGCGGCCATCGCCAACAACGGCACGCTGATGAAGCCTTACCTGGTGCAGCAGGTCACCGCCAGCGACCTGAGCACGGTCCAGTCGACCCCGCAGTCCGTCCTGAGCCAGTCGGTCACCCCATCCGTTGCCCAGGACGTGGGCCAGATGATGCGGGCCGTGGTGCAGGACCCCGACGGCACGGCGGCCGGCTTCAGCGCCGCCAACGAGGGCGGCCTGGTGATCGCGGGCAAGACCGGCACCGCGCAGAACGGCGTGAACAACTCCGGGCTCAACGATGCGGTCTTCACCAGCTTTGCGCCTTACGCCAACCCAAGCATCGCCGTCGGCGTCATAATTCAAGGTGGCGGTTACGGCGCCACCGCGGCCGCACCCATCGCTGTGCAGGTCATTAAGGCATACCTGGCCACCCTGGGGAATCCGTGAGCGATTATCTGCTGGCCGGCCGCTACCGGCTGACCGACCGCATAGCGGCCGGCGGCATGGGCGAGGTGTGGCGCGGCCAGGATAACCTGCTCAACCGCGCCGTCGCGATCAAGCTGCTGCCCACCGGACGGGCCGGCGACGAGGCGTTCCTGGCCAGGTTCCGCGCCGAGGCGCGGTACGCGGCCAGCTTGTCCCATCCGGGCATCGCACGGGTCTACGACTACGGCGAGTCCTCCGAGTTCGGCGGCGCGTACCTGGTCATGGAGCTGGTCAACGGCGAGCCGCTGTCCGCGATCCTGGCCCGGGCGGGCCGGCTTTCCCCGGACGCCACGCTGGACATCATCAGCCAGGCGGCGCGCGCGCTCGACGCCGCGCACCAGGCCGGCATCGTGCACCGCGACATCAAGCCGGGCAACCTGCTGGTCGCCGCGGGCGGCACCACGAAGATCACCGACTTCGGCATCGCCACCGCGGTGGCCGCGGCGCAGGCGTCGCACCTGACCGAGACCGGCATGGTGATGGGCACGGCGATGTACGTATCGCCTGAGCAGGCCACCGGCGCGCAGGTGACCGATGCCTCTGACATCTACTCCCTCGGTGTGGTCGCCTACGAATGCCTGGCCGGGCATCCGCCCTTCACGGCTAGCGAGCCGCTGGCGATCGCGTTCGCGCACAAGCACGAGCCGGTGCCCGCGCTGCCGCCGGACGTGCCGCAGCCGGTCAGCGATCTGGTCTACCACATGCTGGCCAAGACGCCGGAGGAGCGCCCCGCCAGCGTCCGGGTGGTCGCCGATCGCGCCGACGTACTGCGGGACGCGCTGACCCTGGGCGGGTCTGCGGATTCCGCCGAATACCTGGGCGCCACCCGGGCGGACATGCCGCCCGCGGCGACCGGTGCCCTGTTCGGCGAGGAAGGCCCCGGCTCCCGCCGGCCGCGTGGCGGTGGTACGTACCGCCCCAGTCGGCGCCGCCAGCTGGTGGCCGTGGGCTCGACCGCGGTCCTGTGTGCCGCAGCGGTCGCGACCGGCCTGTACCTGAGTAGTCATTCCACGGGCCAGACCAGCGGAAATACAGGCAGCACGGCGCGGCAGCTGAACTCACCGAGCGTCAGGCCGTCCCCCAGCACGGTCAGCCCGGACCCCAGTCCGACGCCTTCTAGTGTGGTGGTGGTGCAGCCGAAAAGCTCGCCCAGCCGCACTGCCGGCAACCCTAAGCCGACCAAATCCGTTAAACCGACACCGTCCCGGACGGCGTCGCCCTCGGCTAGCCCCTCGGCCTCGGCGAGCAGTTCGCCAACCCCGACGAGCTCGCCGACCCCGACGAGCCCGTCACCAACGTCTTCGTCTTCGACGTCCTAGAGACACTAGAAAAAACGCAGGGTGGTTTGGCACAGTGCGAGATATGACACAGCCCCGTCTACTCGGCGGCCGCTACGAACTCGATGGCGTGGTGGGCCGCGGCGGCATGGCCGAGGTGTACCGGGCGCGNGACATCCGGCTTGANCGGATCGTCGCGATCAAGACGCTGCGCNCCGACCTNGCCAGGGACCAGATATTCCAGGCCAGGTTCCGCCGCGAGGCGCAGTCGGCGGCCTCGCTCAACCACCCGTCCATCGTGGCGGTCTACGACACCGGCGAGGANATGGCCACGGGCCNCCCCGTGCCGTACATCGTCATGGAGTACGTGGACGGCCGCACAGTGCGTGACCTGCTGCAGGAAGGTCACCGGCTGCTGCCGGAGCGGTCGCTGGAGATCATCGACGGGGTGCTGCGCGCCCTGGACTACAGCCACCAGGCCGGCATCGTGCACCGGGACATCAAGCCGGGCAACGTGATGGTGACCCGCAACGGCGACATCAAGGTCATGGACTTCGGCATCGCCCGGGCGATGAGCGACGCCCAGTCCACCATGACCCAGACGGCCCAGGTGATCGGGACCGCGCAGTACCTGTCGCCGGAGCAGGCCCGGGGTGAGCGGGTCGATTCCCGCAGTGATCTGTACTCGACCGGGTGCCTGCTGTACGAGCTGCTGACCGGCCGGCCCCCGTTCACCGGCGACTCGCCGGTCGCGATCGCCTACCAGCACGTGCGGGAGAACCCGGTGCCGCCGTCCCGGGTGGATCCCGACGTCCCGGTGTGGGCGGACGCGATCGTGCTGAAGGCCATGGCCAAGTCCCCGGCGGACCGGTACCAGACCGCCGCGGACATGCGCACCGACCTGCAGCGCGCCGCCTCCGGCATGCCGGTCGCGGCGGCCCCTCCGACCAGGTTCGACATGTACCCGCAGACCCAGCGGATGGGCGCCGGCCCGATGATGGCCGGAGCCACGTCGCAGATCCCGCCGGTCGAGGACTACGACTACGCGGGCCGGGGCTATGACCGGGGCGGGCGCGGGGGCGGCGGGACAAGCCGCCGCTGGATCCCCTGGGTGCTCGGTCTGGTGCTGGTGTTCGGCGTCGTCGCCGGCGTGGCCTACTACCTGCTTGCCGGAGGCGGCAAGACCTACGCGGTGCCGCTGGTGGACAACGAGCCTGTCGCCACGGCGAAGGCGCAGATCACGGCCGCGCACCTACGCTGGACGGTCGTCGATCAGGTCTCGTCCAGCGTCAACAAGGGCCTGGTGATCAGCTCCACCCCCCAGCAGGGCAACAATGTGCCTGCGAACACGCTGGTAACGCTGTATGTCTCCACCGGAACAGCGCCCGTCGCCGTGCCGAACGTGGTCGGCCAGCAGGAGACCGCAGCCGTGTCCGCGCTGCAGAATGCGGGCTTCAAGCCCTCCGTCAAGAACGATCCCACCTCGTCCGCGCCGATCGGCCAGGTGACCGCCCAGAGTCCGAGCAGCGGCACGGCCGCGTCGGGCTCCACGGTGATCATCACCGTTTCCGGCGGAGTCGTCACGGTGCCCTCGGTCATCAACGAGTCCCAGCAGACCGCCACCCAGGTCCTGACCCAGGCCGGCTTCCAGGTCAACGTCCAGCAAGGGTCGGGTGGGTCACAGTTCGCCAACGGCACGGTCTTCAACCAGGTGCCCACCGGCAACGGCACCGCGGCAAAGGGCTCTACGGTCACCATCTACGTGCAGACCGGCGCCTCTTCGCCGACCGGGTCTCCGTCCGCCCCAGGCTCCCCGACCGGGACACCGACCGCTACCGCCAGCGGCCCGGGCAACGGGTTCTGAGGTCCTGGCCGTTTAAAGCCCGGGGTGTCGATCGGCAGGCGACGTCGAACCGCCCCGGGCTGGCGTCGACGGCATCTCCGCGGACCGGAGCCTGCCGCCGCGGCGAGTTTAGTCGTCCGGGAAACGCAGATCGCGCCGACTACGGCGGAGACCGGCTACGCTTAGGTCCGCATCGCAGGGTTTGATCGCGGGTTTGCTTCGCCAGGTTTGCTACGCAGGAGGCCGTCGTGCCCAAGTCGCGCGTCCGCAAGAGGACGGTCTACACGCCTCCGCCGCCGAAGACGGCGGGGAGGAAGGTCAGTGCGCCATGGGTCGGTCCGACCATCGTGGCCTGCCTGGTCCTCGGCCTCGCCTGGATCGTGGCGTACTACCTGTCCAATGGCTCGATACCCGGCATATCCAGCCTGGGCGCATGGAACCTCGTGATCGGCTTCGCGTTCATCATCGCGGGCGTCACCTTGTCCACCAGGTGGCGCTGATCCCGGGCTCGCCCCGCTTGTAAGACCTGCCCGCCCTAGACCACGCCGCTGGTGAGCTGGCCGTTCCTGACGACGATCGCAATCGCGATCAAGGCCACGACCGCGACGGTGGCGGCTACCTGGATGACAGTGCGGTTCTTGCGGGGCGCGTACGCGTAGGCGGCGGTGAGCAGCGCGCCGGTGAGCAGCCCGCCGATGTGATCCTGCCAGGCGATGATGTTGTGGAAGAAGAAGCTGAGAGCCAGGTTGATGGCGATCAGTATCACGATCCCGCGGGTGTCGACCCTGAGCCGCCTTGACACCACGAACCATGCTCCGAACAGCCCGAAGATGGCACCCGAGGCGCCGGCGGCGAACACGTTCTGCGGGGCGAGGAAGTAATACATCACCGCGCCGCCGACGGCGCTGAGCAGGTACACCGCGAGGAAGCGGACCCGGCCGAGGAGGCCCTCGAGCGCAGGTCCCACGAAGACCAGCGCCCACATGTTGAACAGGATGTCCATGAGCCCCAGGCCGCTCAGGCTGGCCCCGGGGACCACGAACGCCGACGTGATCAGCCGGTACCACTCGCCCGCGGCCACCCCGTGCATCGGGCCGCCCGGGGTATACGAGGCGTACCCGAGCATCTCCAGGTCGTTGACGATGCCCGGGCGGACCCAGATGACCAGGAACATCGCCACGTTGATGGCGACCAGCGTCCAGGTAACGACGGCGGTCGCAGCCGGGCGGCCGCCGAAGGTGGTCCTGGCCTGGCGGGTGCTCCGCGCGCCCTCGCCCACGCACTCCACGCACTGCTGGCCCACCGAGGCCGCGCGCATGCAGTCAGGGCACGCGTAGCGCTCGCACCGGACACAGGAGACATACGTTTCCCTGCCGGGGTGGCGGTAACAGGTGGGGACCTGCTGGTCCCCACCAGTCCCCGGCGCGACCCCGTCCGGCCGGCTCTGTCCGCCCGATCCGGAATCGCTGGTCATGCTCACGCCTTGGTCCAATCAGGAAGCGCTGTTGCCGCGTTCTACCGTGACCGACTCGATGGTCACGTCCTCCACCGGCCTGTCCTGGCTGCCCGTCTTGACCCGGGTGATCAGGTCGACCACATCGGCACCCTCGATGACCTCACCGAAGATGGTGTGCTTGCCGTTCAGCCAGGGGGTCGGCACGACCGTGATGAAGAACTGCGAGCCATTGGTGCCGGGTCCGGCGTTCGCCATGGCCAGCAGGTACGGCCGGTCGAACGCGAGGTCCGGGTGGATTTCGTCGGCGAACTTGTAGCCGGGGCCGCCCCGGCCGGATCCGAGCGGGTCCCCGCCCTGGATCATGAAGTCGGGGATGACCCGGTGGAACACCGTACCGTCGTAGAGCTTGTCGGTGGTGGTCCGCCCGGTGCGCGGGTCGGTCCACTGCCTGCTACCCTCGGCCAGTTCCACGAAGTTACGCACCGTCTTTGGCGCGTGATCAGGGAAAAGGCGGATGACAACCGGGCCCTGATTGGTGCGCAGCGTTGCGGTCAGCGTGTCTGTCATGCGGTTGACTCCTCGTCCAGCCAGCTAACTGGCCGGACATTTCGTCGGCGTAAATTTCCTCCAGTCATCACCGTACCGGTAGCGCGCGATGATTGAACCCAGCACAGCCGGGAAGCCTGTGATAGCGGGAACACGCTCGGGAGGTTTACTGTGCCCCTTACCAATACCAATACCAACCGCACCACCGGCGGGGCGGCTGCCATCGGCATACGCGTAAAGGACGCCGCCGCGCAGGCCATCCCGGTGGGGAAGCGCGCGGGAACGACAGCGGTCCAGGGAGTCCGCCAGGGCGTCGAAGGCGCCAGGGAATGGGCCGCGCCTCGACTGGAGGAGGCCGTCCTGGGCGCACGGGAGTGGGCCGCGCCTCGACTGGAAGACGCTGCGGACGCCGTCGACATCACCGTCGCCCCGAAAGTTTCATCGGCCCTGCGGTCAACCGCTGCCCAGGTCAGGGTGAGCGGAACGAAGCGGACCGGTATCCGGAGGCTGCTGGACTGGCGCTTGCTGCTCGGTGTCGGCGCAGCGATGGCCGCGGCCGGCGCTGGCGCCGCCATCACCATGCGGCGTCGTTACGCCAGTGCCACCGCGGAGGCTAAGGATGCCACCGAGTCGTCCGAGGACGAACGGGGCACACAGGCCGGAGACACGGCGAGTGACGCGGCCGCGGGTTCGGAAGTGAACGGCCGGGTCACGACGCCCGGCATCTGACGGAACAGGGACATCCACGTCCCGGAAGCTGACGGAGAGGCGCCCGCAGCGCTGTTCGCCACGCTGATCGCCAGAGGCGGCGGCGCGGCGGCAGCCGCGGGCGCTTCCGTTCCCTCCGCAGGCGTCCCGGCCTTCACCCGAACGGGCTGCTTCGACGCTCGAGTCAGGACCGCCGTGCACATGATCCGGTACCGTCTAGTCACGGACCCGCGAGCGCGGCATCCACGACTATGACCAGTAGACAGGCGATGTGGTGAGTGACAGGGACGGGGTCGAAGCGACCAGCCCGACCTGGGTGAACCGTCCCGGCTCGCCCGAACTCACCCGCCTGACCGGCTGGCTCTCGGCGGTTGCCATCACGGTCTCGACGCTGGTCATGATCGTGATCTCGGCCGCGGGCCCGAACGTCTCGGTGCCCGCCATGCGCCGGGCGAGCGGTCCCCCCTGGTGGCATACTCTGCACCTGACGGCCACGTTCGTGACGGTTTCGCTATGGGCGGCGATGGCGCTGGGCTGCGCTGGAGTGATCGCCGGCCTCGTCGCCGTGGCCCGTGGGGCACGACCGCCGGTCCGGCCGGTCATCGCGGCCGCGTTCCTGGCCGTGGTGGTGCTTACCGTGCTGCCGCCGGCCGGCTCGACGGACTCCATCTCCTATGCCGCCAGCGGCCGCACCGCGGTGATCGGGCACAGTCCGTACGTCATGACCCCGCTGCAGCTGGAGCGGACGGGCGATCCGGTCGGCAGGCAGATACCGTTCGGCGAGATCCCGTCTAGCTGGGCGAACGCGGTGTCCGTCTACGGACCCTTGGCCACTGCGGCGGAGTGGGGCGCAGCCGAGCTTGGCGGGACGTCGCTGGCCCGCATCACCTTCTGGCTGAAGCTGGAGGAAGCGGTCGCCTTCGGGGCGGTGATCCTGATCCTGGACCGCCTGCTCCGCTCCGACCCCGAGATGCGGCTGCGAGCCCACTTGCTGTGGTCAGTGAACCCGCTGCTGCTGTGGGAGATCGTCGCGGGCGGCCACATCGACGGGCTGGCCGTGGTGTTCGGGCTGCTGGGAATCGCGGCACTGCGAGCGCGCACTCCGCAGGAAGAGAGCGGCCCGCGCGGCGAGAGCAAGGCACGGCCGGAGATCGGTGCCGGGATCGGTGCCGGCGGGGCGGTCCTGGCCGGCCTGCTGATCGGCGTGGCGGCCGACATCAAGGTGGAATACGTTCTCCTTGGCCTGGCTGTGGCCTGGGCTTGCCGCAGGTCGGTCACGGCCGCCACAGCCGCCGCGGCCGGCTTCGCAGTGGCGGTCATCCCGGCCTATCTGGCGGCCGGCTCCCCGGCGATCAAGGTGCTCGTCACCCGGAGCACGGGAATTACCTGGGACACGATGTACCAGCTCTTCTGGCGGCCGGTGCTCGGCTATACCCAGTTCAGCGTGTCAAGTGCCCCACCGCACCTCGAACTGATCGCCTACCTGCTGTTCGCGGCGGTCGCACTGCTGGCCCTGCTGCGCCTCCCGGACCGGGTACCCGGCCTGCCGGCCGTCACCCCGGCCCTGGCCCTGAGCCTGGCGTGGCTCTTCGTCACGGCGTTCCAGCGCCCCTGGTACGACGTGATGGCCATCAGCCTGCTCGCGCTTTACTCGGCGTCCCGGCTGGACTGGGTGGTCCTGATCCGCCTGCTGGCGGGCGCGACCATCTACGCCCAGGCCGTCCAGAGCCCGGCCGAGCCGCATTGGCTCTATGACCTCGGTCAGTTCAACGGAACATGGCTCACGCCGAGCGTCCGCCTCCTCGCCGCCGTCGCGTTCGTCTGGCTCTGCGTTTCCGGCCGCTGGGGCTGGCGTTCGGTGCCAGCGGCATCGACCGGGCGGCTCCCCGAACTGTTGCCGATGACCTGAGCGACGTTCTCCACAAGCACGCACTGTGGATAACGCTTTTCGCAACGGCCCAGTACACACACTGTAACTGGCAACCCGATGCACACTTCTGTGGATTCCGCTGTGGACAACTAGGGGCGCCCGGCAAGCCATCTTTCACGATCTGAGGTGGTCTACCGCTGCTCTGGGGGATCCCCGAGCGGGTCGGCGGTCAGGTACAGCCGCGGCCAGCGGCAGTCGACGAACTGGTCCAGGTAGCCGGTCAGGCGCTCCTCGAAGTCGTCGTCTTCGGCGCGGGCACCGACGGCTTTCTCGATGTCGGAAGGGCTGTCGACGCCGAACGCCACGGCTCGTACCTCCCAGTCATCACGCTGCGCGCCGTCGTGCCAGCGCTGCACCGTTCCC
>JGI12270J11330_10004097_pt1 | contig 10364 bp, 7 predicted proteins | sample PeaSoiMetSII2010_FD_11330 | JGI IMG/M metagenome (IMG submission 11330)
CTGGAGAAAGCGCGCCTGCTGCCCATGATCGCCGAGTACAGCCAGCTCCACGACTTCCGCGAGATCATCCCCATCTCTGCCCTGAAGGGCGACGGGCTCGAACTGCTGCTGGACCGCGTCATGGCCGTGCTACCCGAGGGCCCGCGCTACTTCCCCAAGGACCAGATCACGGACCAGCCCGAGCGCTTCCTGGCGGCGGAGATCGTGCGCGAGAAGGTGCTGCTGGAGACCGCGCAGGAGGTGCCCTACGCCAGCACGGTGATGGTCGAGCGCTGGGACGAGTCGCCGCATTTGACGTCGATCGCCGCCGTCATCTACTGCGAGCGCGACGGGCAGAAGAAGATCATCATCGGCCGGGGCGGCGAGATGCTGAAGAAGATCGGCACCGCCGCACGGCACGAGATCGAGCGCATCCTGGGGACCAGGGTGTTTCTGGAACTGTTCGTGAAGGTGCGGCCGGGGTGGCGCGAATCCAGGGAATTCGTCGAAGAACTGGACTGGCGCAAGCAATTGGAGGATCTCGGGGAGAACTAGCGTGAGTGACGGCGGTCACAGTCGGGCGAGGGCTCCATTCCCTAGAATGCCAACGCTGAGGTCCATTCGTTTCGAGTGGCCGCGGCAGATGTGTTAGCTGGCTCTAGTAATCTACGGAGGTCGAGTGAAGAACGTCCATCGATTGATTATCGCCCTCGTGGTCGTGGCATTTCTGCTGGCTGGCTTCAGCGCGGTGTTCGCCGCCGACAAACAGGCGCCCGAGTCTGTCGTGCTGAAGGGCTCGCCTATGGGAGGAGTCAAGTTCCCCCACAAGGCGCACGCCGTCGACCAGAAGCTCAAGTGCGACACCTGCCACCACGCGTCGAAGCCGGAAAAACCGCTGACTTCGCCGCAGCAGGCCTGCACCGATTGCCATACCAAGACCGCAACCGCACCGATGAAGACCAAACTGCAGGCGGCCTTCCATAACCCGACCGCACAAGCCGGGCTGTGCATCGATTGCCACAAGGCGGAAGACGCCAAAGGCAAGAAAGCGCCGGTGAAGTGCATGGATTGCCACAAGAAAGAGAACGTTTAGTCCAACCCTGGAATGCGCCGCGCTCGACTGGGCGTCGGCGCATTTCGTTTCCCCAAGCCCACACCCACCTGTTCCCGGAAGGGGAACGCTCCGAAGTGGTGATTCAGTTACAGAGAGCTGCAGCTTCTATTCCCAGCAACATTGCTGAGGGAGGGAGGAAAGTTGTCTGCGGGAGGGAGCCATGCAGATTGGTGACGGGAATAACCCAACTTCGCCGAGTGCGGCGGTGGTGGCAATCGGTATCCTCTTGCTGGTAGCGTTTGCCGGTTTGGCGGGATGCAGCACCACCGGCGGCAATCTTCACACGACGCGTTTTCTTTTCGTTTCCGACAGCGGCAACGACCGCGTGCTTATCTACGACACTCCGTTCAGTACCGGCGAGAGCGCCAGCGTGGTGTTGGGGCAGGGCGAATTCACCACGGCAGGTTCGGCTCTGACCGCGGCCACCTTTGACGAGCCCGCGAATATCGCCGAGGACAGTGCCGGCAACATCTACGTCGCTGACACCCTCAACAACCGGGTTCTGCAATTCAAACCGCCGTTCAGCAACGGCATGAGCGCCAGCCTGGTGATCGGCCAGCCAGACTTCGTGACTGGCACTCCTAACACCACCCAGAGCGGCCTTGGCGCACTAGCGCCTTTGAACGGTGGGCCGGTCGGCTTGGCCGTTGACGGCAGCGGCAATCTCTGGGTCGCCGATTTTGGCAACAGTCGTATCCTCCAATACAAGCCGCCGTTCGCTGCCAGCATGAATGCCAGCCTGGTCCTCGGTCAGGCAGACTTCACTTCCGGTGCGGGGGCGACCACGAACTCCGGACTGCGGGGTCCGGAGTCCATCGCTTTTGACGCCCGCGGCGATCTCTGGGTCTCCGACACTTACAACAACCGGGTGCTGGAATTCGAGCCGCCCTTTGCCAACGGGATGACGGCCAGCGTGGTGATTGGCCAAGCCGACTTCGTCTCGAGCGGAACCGCCACCACCGCCAGCGGCTTAAGCTTTCCCACGGGTCTGGCATTCGACAGCTCCGGTAACCTGTGGATAGGAGACACCGACAATAGCCGGGTCTTGCAGTTCCAACCGCCGTTCGCGAGCAGCATGAACGCCAGCCTGGCGCTGGGACAGGCCAGCTTCACGACTAACACCGCGGCTACGACTCAGAACGGCTTGTCGAGGCCCTTTGGGCTTACCTTTGACAGTAGCGGCAACCTTGGGGTCGCGGATTTCGCCAACAACCGAACGCTGGGGTTCACGCCTCCGTTCACCACCAACCAGAACGCAAGCCTGGTGTTGGGCCAGCCGGATTTCACCACCGCCACGCCAACGACGACGGCAACGGGCGAGACTACGCCCTTTGCCGTAACTGCGGCGTTCCCTAAGCAGGCTACATTCTTCTGAACGGCCCGGCCGCAAGCCGGGCCCGTTCCTACTTGGCGTTGCTGGCCGAGCAGGACTTCGCGGGGGGACCCACGCTGAAGGAACTCTTTGTCTTTTCCCAATTGGCGGTCAGCCCTGCCAGATAACCGGAATCGTCCGTCCCCGCCGGCAGGACGGTCTCTGTCTTCGAGGCACGAAACGGAAGCCTGTGGGAGTGCATCGGAGCTTCCGAAACCAACGTCCGGTAAGGCGTATTGGTGCCGTCAATGCTGTTTTCCCACCGTGTCTTCCAACTTCCGTCGTTGCCGCTGAAGAGGACGATGTGGACACCCGCGCTCCGGGCAGCCTCGATATTGGTTTGCTTCGGGCCGGACCAGTACTCATCGTGGCCGGCGGAGATATACGCTTTGTGCTGCGTGATCAGGCTGCCGCTGCGTGCCGCGTCCACACTGGTCGAGTAACTGACGTCGTAGCCGTTGGCCTCCAGAAATTGGACCATCGGATAATCCTCATAAAACACAAAAGCGGTGCGGGCGGGACGGTTGTAACTGATTTTGTAGGTGCGGTTGGCAAGGTCCGTCGCGCTGCTTTGGCCACGGAAGCGGGATCCGCCGTAGTCGTTGTGGGCCTGCCAGGTTTCATCCGACGTCTGGAACAGGATGTTNGACTTGCTGGCATCGTTCCGGACCACGAAGACAATGTGGCTGGCTCCGCCCGTGTCCGCTCGCGCCACCCGAGCGAAGTAGATGCCGGAGACGGCAGTCGTGGGCACGGCCCAGGATGCCGATACTGCCCAGTCGCCGCAATCGACCAGGCCGGCGTAGGCGTCCGTCAGGCAGGCTGGCTGGGTTTGAGGAAGCCGCGCCGATGGCCGGATGGTGGTGATCAGCCTTGCCCCCTCCCCCTGGTAATACCCCATGCGGTAGATGTCGAGATGGTACGCGGTGGCATTGGTGTCGATCTTGAAGGAAATGGTTTGGCCGGCATTCACGCTGATGTCGGTGGCAAAGCCCTGGATGGTGGAGTCGCCCGCGCCGCCGCAAATGCCCCACGTGCTGGGAGGGGTCCCAGCGAGGCAGTTCTCCGCTTCGATCGGGTTGGCCGGGGCGGAGCACCCGGCCTTCGCCGGCGTGGCAAAGGCCAACACAACCGCGGCGACGACACCTGCAAGCAGTAACGGCCGATAACGCGTCACGAACACTCCCTGGCTCGAGTTCGGCACTCCGATCGCGGCATCTGGCGGGCCGAAGCTGATGCTGCCACGCTCCTCCCATATTCTAGTATCCCATTCACAATCAGTGGGGAAATGACGCAACCTCGCTAGAAGGATTGGCTCTGCTCATCGCGGCCTTGGACTTGATGTGCAAAAAGTTGCACCTGGTTGCAAAATTCTGCCAAGCCCATCGGTGTCGCCGAATAAATTGACCAGTTGCCGCCCTCCGATGATTTGTATCCTGAACGGAAGCGTATCAAAATCAGTGGCTTACGATTACGGTCGAACAATTCGGTTTGCCCAAACCGGCTCCTCCGCAGGGGGAAGAATTTACTTTCGTGGCAACTTGCATGCTCCTTAAGCAGGCATGTACCAGACCGATTTGTCCGTTAGGCTTCGGGACCGGGAACCTGCAACGGAAGCGGTCTCTGGTGTCCGTGGGATAGAGCCGAACGTCTGGAAGCTGGGTTTCACGAGTTTGTTTACCGACGTATCGGCGGAGATGATCAGCAGCATTCTTCCGCTCTATTTTGTTATTTATCTGGGATTCAGCCCGCTGCAGTTCGGGGTTTTGGACGGCATTTATCAGGGCGCGGCGGTGGCATCACTGAGCCTGGTGGCGGGCATTGCCGCGGATCGCTGGCGCCGCCAGAAGGAAGTTGCGGTAGGCGGCTACGCCTTCTCGGCGATCAGCAAGCTGGGCCTGCTGTTGGTGGGAGGCAGTTGGGCGATGACCGCCGTCATCATTGGCCTCGACCGGGTCGGGAAGAGCGTTCGCACCGCGCCCCGCGACGCCATGATTTCGCTCAGCAGCAATCCTCGCACTATGGCCACCGCGTTCGCGGTGCATCGCGCGCTCGATACCGGCGGATCGGTTCTTGGACCCATCATCGCCTTTCTGCTGCTGGAGATCGCACCCGGCAATTTCACTTTCGTCCTGCTGGCCAGTTTCTGCATCGCGCTGATCGGGGTGGGCTTGATCACGCTGCTGGTGGACAAACCTCAGACCGCTGCCGCCGACCCCAGTCAACCCGTTCCCTCGATTCGGCTCTCTTTCGGTTTGTGGATGGAGCCGGCGTTTCGCACCATCATGCTGGCCGGCGGCATTCTCGCGCTGATGACCGCCAGTGACGCTTTCATTTACCTGGTCGTGCAGAAAAACACCGGTTGCTCAACCACGGCGTTTCCCCTGTTCGCCTTGATTACCGCGGCGGCGTACCTGCTCCTGGCGGTGCCCTTGGGCAAACTGGCGGACGCGTGGGGGCGGCGCAAGGTGTTCCTGGGCGGATTCATCCTGGTATTCATGGTTTACATGATTCTGCTCATGCCGGGGTTGGGCAAGGGAGCCCAGTTCGCCAGCCTGGGATTGTTGGGCGCCTATTACGCCGCTACCAACGGAGTGCTGGCGGCGGTGGCAAGTTCCGCTCTGGCGCCGAATCTGCGTACCAGCGGATTGGCCTTCTTAAATACCGTCCTGGGTATATGTAAGCTGGTTTCCTCCGTCCTCTTCGGATTGCTGTGGACCACGGGAGCCATGAGGACGCCAGTCTGGATCTTTTCCTTCGGGCTGATGGCCGCGTTCGTGGTTTCTGGCTGGATTCTGAATGACAAGAAGATTGCCTGGTCGGCCTGCAAGGGATGCTTCGGTTGCAAGCGATGCGGGAAGCGCTACTAGCCTCCCCGGCTCTTGGCTGTTAGCTCTTGGCTCTTGGCCAAAGCGGGCGAGGTTCTGACGAATAGCCAAAAGCCAAGAGCCAATAGCTGCTTATCCTCCTACCGTCGCGTCATGAGCGCACTGGGCCTGACCACCGCCGGGGAGAAGCCACCTTTCAGCAGTAATTCCGGCGTACCATTGGCCGTTGACGGCAGCACCCAAATATCCGTACTCGCGCTGGAGCCCTGCTCACTTTCCGACAGGGCATACAGAATGTGATCGTTGTCGAGCCATTCCACCTGGTCATCAACGCTGCGAGTTTCCCCCAAAGGAGTCTCGGTCCCGGTCTTGAGATCCAGCACGGTGAGGCGCCAGGTGATCCGCCGGCCTTCCAGCAGCCCGCCCACCCTTCGCTGCTTGAAGGCAATGCGGGTGTTATCGGGAGACAGCGCGGGACACTCGACATTGTCGTGGACCACCTGCGCCGTTCGCTGGGCGAGATCGCCGGCGACAAGGTAAGTATTGCCTGCGGTCCAGAGGGTGGCATAAAAGCGGTTCTCGTCCTGCGCGAAGGTAACGCCCCAAAAGTTGAAGTCCTTGGCTTTGAACTCTGCTCCCTCGCGGGTTACGGAAAAGGTTTCGAGGTTGTCGACCAGGACTTGTCCCGTCGCCGCATACACAATCATGGTCTGGGTGGCGAAGTTCAGAGAGGTGTACGACTGGCCGATCAGAAAAATCGTGATGGCCGCGAGCCGGCCGCTGGCTGATAAACGTACACGGCTGGGCAGGCCATTCAACTTGAACGACCACATCCGCTGCATCTTGTCATTGAACCCAATGGCATAGTGCGTGGTGAGACTGCCACGATCGGCATGCAGGCAAACGCCGTTTCCGCTGGAGAAGTCAACGCGGTCACAGAACAGGTCGGCCGCATATTGCCGTTGCTCAAGGTTGTTGAGCGGCGCCATCGCGACTTTTCCATAGTTCTCCCCGAGAGCATTAGCCCGGAAATACAGCAGGGCAGGTTTCGCCTCTGCCTTCGGTGGAACCGCTGCGGCCTTCCCTGACCCGGCGGTGCTCTCGGATTTCAGACCACCGGGGGGCTGTGCCATAGGCGCCGCCGAATGATCCTGGGATGCGGCGGGCGCGGGTATGTTTGGACTAGGCGCAGCAGTCTCAACCGAGGGTGCGCGATGTGATCGCAACGTCCACCAGCCGTAGATGACGATGGCGGCAATGCACACGATACACAGAACCAGGAAAGCAGCCTTGCGGCGGTCGGGCGTCCGGTTCATGAGATCAGTTCCTACTCCCTGACGGCGATGCCCAGCGTCTTCATCTTGCGGTAGAGGTGAGAGCGTTCCAGGCCCAGGACCTCGGCGGTGCGGCTGATGTTGCCGTGGTTTTCATCCAGCTTCTTGAGGATGTAATCGCGCTCATAGGCGGCGCGGGCCTGGTGCAGCGTGGAGAACTCGCCCATGGAGCGGCGGCCGCCATCGCGATACACCAGCGGAGGCAGATGTTTGCGCTCCAGCCGGGTGGCGGTGGGATTCATGATCACCACGCGCTCGATCACGTTGCGCAACTCCCGCACGTTGCCGGGCCAGGCGTAGCGCATCAGGGTGTCGATGGCGTCGTCGGTCAGTTCCCGAGCACGGCGGCTGTAGGCGGCCGAGAACTCCTTCACGAAATGGCGGGCGAGCTGCGGGATGTCTTCATGCCGTTCGCGCAGCGGCGGCACGTGGAAGGGAATCACGTTGAGGCGATAAAACAGGTCTTCCCGGAAGTTTCCCTTCGAAATCTCCTCTTCCAGGTCTTTATTGGTGGCGGCGATGACGCGCACGTCCACGCTCACCGGCTCGTCGCCGCCCACGGGGGTAAAGCGCTGCTCGTCCAGCGTGCGCAGCACCTTGGACTGCGTCTTCAGGCTCATGTCGCCGACTTCATCGAGAAACAGCGTGCCGCCATCCGCCTTCTGGAATTTGCCGACCTTATCGTGCTCGGCACCGGCAAAGGAGCCCTTGCGATGTCCGAAGAGTTCGCTCTCGATCAGGTCTTCGGGGATGGCGGCGCAGTTGACCTCGACGAACATGGCGTCCTTGCGCAGGCTCTGGGCATGGATGGCCAGCGCCACCCGCTCCTTGCCGGTGCCGGATTCGCCATAGATGAGCACGCGGCCGTTGGTGGGCGCCATGAGCGGGATCTGCTGCCGCAGCGCCTTCATGGGAATGCTGTCGCCGACCAGGCCCCCTTTGGCCTGGAACTGCTTCTTGAGGTCGCGATTCTCGCCCCGCAGCTTGCGCGCGTCGATGGCGTTCTTGAGCAGGATGAGGGTCTTTTCCAGCGACAGCGGTTTTTCGAGGAAGTCGAAGGCTCCCAGCTTGGTGGCGCGCACCGCGGTCTCGATGGTGCCGTGGCCGGAGATCATGATGACCTCGGGCCCGTCTTCCGCCTGTTTGATCTTTTCCAGCGCCTCCAGCCCATCCATGCCGGGCAGCCAGATGTCGAGCAGCACCACGTCGAAGCCGCGCTTCTCCAGGGCTTCGAGGCAGGCCTCGCCGCTCCCGACGGCCACCGTCTTGTAGCCCTCGTCCTCCAGCACGCCCTTCAGTGACTGGCGGATCCCGGGCTCATCGTCCACGATGAGAATGTTATGCATGCTGGGCGGCAGCCAGCTCTCCCATGGCCACCGGCAATTCCACTATAAACCGAGCGCCCACGGGAGAATTCTCCTCCACCCGAATGGAGCCATGATGGTCCTCGACAATGCGGCTGACGATGGCCAGGCCTAGCCCAGTGCCGCGGCCCTTGGTGGAGAAGTAGGGAAGGAAAAGCTTCTCCTTCAGCTCCGGGGTGACGCCGTGGCCGCTGTCGGCGATCACCACTTCCACCGAGTCGCGCGCATCGGCCAGGGCGGTGGAGATCTGCACTTCCTTCACCATGGCGTCCTGCATGGCTTCGGCGGCGTTGTCCACCAGGTTGGCCAGGGCGCGCTTCATGGCCTCCGGGTCGGCCATCACCGGCGGCAGGCCGGGCGCCAGCAGGGTGGTGATCTGGATGCCGTCCAGGCGGCCGTTGAACATGCCCAGCGCGTCCTGCACGATGGCGTTGATGTTGGCNGGCTGGGGCCGCGANGCCGGGAAGCGGGCCAGGGTGGAGAACTCATCCACCAGGGTGCGCACCGTCTCCACCGCGCCGGCGATGGTCTGGGCGCAGCCCGCGATCACCGCCAGCGAATCCGCATCGGGCTGCTCGCCCCGCTCCAGGTGCCGGCGGATGCGCTCGGCGGAGAGCGCGATGGGGGTGAGCGGGTTCTTGATCTCGTGCGCCACCCGCCGGGCAACCTCGCGCCACGCCGTCTGCTTCTGCGCGTGCAGCAGATCGGAGAGATCCTCGAACACCACCACGTATCCCTGGCGTTCCCCGCGGTGGTGGAGCGAAGCGGCGGTCACTGCCAGCGTGAGCACGGTGCGGTTCACCGTGGCCTCCATCTGGCTGGTGGTGGCGCCCATGCGATCGGCCTTGCGCAGCAGGTGAAGCAGGTCGCCCACCACGTCGGCATGGAAAATATCGCGCAAAGAGGCGCCGGGGCTGGGCGGATGATGCTCGTCGGTGCGGCCGAAGATGCGGGAGAAGGCATCGTTGCTGTGGGTGGCGCGGCGGTTTGCATCGAGCGAAAGGACGCCGGTGGGAATGCTTTCCAGGATGGTTTCCATGTGCCGGCGCCGTTGTTCCAGGGCCACGTTGGCGTCGGCCACTTCGCGGCTGGAGGCTTCGAGCTGGCGGCGGCTGGCTTCCAGTTCCGCCGCCATGCGGTTGAAGGAAGCCATCAGTTGTCCCAGTTCGTCGCGCGCCACCACCTCCAGCCGGTAGTCCAGCCGGCCACGGGAGACTTCCTGCATGGCCTCGGCCAGTGCCGCCACCGGACGGGTAACCTGCTTGGAGAGGAACAGCGCCGACCAGGTGGCGGCAAACAGCACCAGCACCGTCAACAGCAGCAGCAGGCCCATGTAGTAGAAGCGCAACGCCTTGCGCTGCCGGGCCAGCTCGAAGTACATGCGCTGGTGGGACTCCATCTGGCGCAGGGTGGCGGAGAACTGCGGCGGCAGGGGCATAGCCACGACAATGCTGCCGTGGTCGCCGATGCGCGCGCTGCCCAGCATGTACTCCCGCCCGGCCAGCGTGAGCGACTGCGGGCGCGCCGGGTCCAACTGCGCCGGCGACGGCAGTTTCGGGCGCAGGAAGACCCAGGCGTCCGGCGCGTGGAAGGTGGCCACGGCCGCATCATCCATCAGCGCCAGCGCAAACCCGCCCTGCAAGGTGCCTTCGCGGCGGCGAAATTCGGTGATGACGCTAGAGAAGTTTCCCGTGGTGAAGGCGTGCTGCGTCTCCGGAATGGCCGCGATCGAGGCCGCCTCGGCGCGGGCGTTTTCGGCCGCGTAGGCTGAAAGCTGGCGCGCGATATCCCCGGAATCCTCCCGCAGTTCCTCCACCGGGCGCGAGAACCACTTGTCGATGGAACGGTTCATCAGCCCGAAGGCGAAGAGGAAGAGGAAAATCACCGGGGTGAGCGACAAGGCCAGCGCGCCCACCACCATGCGGGTGCGGAACTTCGATCCCAGCTTGCCGGTGCGCCGCTCGGCGTAAAGTTTCAGCAGATTGCGCACCAGCACGAAGGTCAGCGTGATCAGCAGCAGGAAGATCAGCGTCGACAGGGCAACGAAGATCTGCACCTGTTCCGAGGTGTTGGGACGCAGCGCCAGGTTGAACGCCTGCTGCGAGAACACCAGCGCGAACAGCAGGAAAATGGCGATGCCCAGAATCAGGATCAGGGTGCGGCGGTGCCCGCCGCGGCGGGCTTGCTCTCGTTTTTTTGATTCAGGAGACACGCGCGACCGAAGCCACTCCGCGAATTTCTAACACCTCTCTTGCGTGAAAGTTTTGCGGGGAGTGCAAACCGACATTATAAAGCCGCTACCGGCTTGGCGCGGCGCTGATTGCCTGGCCCTGCCGCGCCTCCAGACGCTCGAGGATCTGCGGCCCGAGCTGC
>JGI12270J11330_10004099_pt1 | contig 10363 bp, 8 predicted proteins | sample PeaSoiMetSII2010_FD_11330 | JGI IMG/M metagenome (IMG submission 11330)
CGCTGGATCGCCGCCGAGTTGGCCCTCGAATCGAGCGGTCAGGCCGCGGGTTAACCCGAGTTTCTCACAAGGATCACGATGGCGCCGAGGCGAATTTGACGACAGGCTAGGAAGGCGGCGAAGCCCGATGGATGAACATCGCCTTCGGCCCGCTTTCTAGTGGATCGCCTCCGCGCGCGAGCAACGACACCGCGATCCTTGTGAGATATTCGGGTTAGGCCTGCGCCTTTTGCTCCCAGGCGCCGCGCTCGTCCTGCTGGAAATAGCTGAGGGCGTGGCCGGCGGCCTTGTAGGTGGCCCAGCGTCGGCGCGCCGCAGCCAGGGCCGCCTCGTCGGCCCCGTCGAACAGCTCGACGCAAAGCCGATAGGAGTCCAAGCGCGCGGTCTCGGCGCCATCGGCGACGAACAGCACTTGGGCGCCGTTGGGGTTTTCGTCCGCGGCCGTCAGCCAGATCGGCTGGCGCTCCGCGAAGCCGTCCTTGGCCGTGCCGTGGGGCAGGAACGCCCGGTCGCCGTAGGTCCACAGATGCGCCGCGAGCGCTTCCACCCGCTCCTCGGAGCCGAGCAGGACGACCGCTCTCTCGCCCCGCTCGAGCGTACGCTCGAGCATCTTGGGCAGCGCCGCTTCCAGGCGGGTTCGCTGCAGGTGATAGAAGCGAACCTCGCTCACCGCTCCTCGTAGTGGTCGGCGACGAGGCGCTCGAGCAGGCGCAGGCCGAAGGCGGTGGCGCCCTTCGGCACCGTCGGCGCGTCCTTGTCGGACCAGGTGACGCCGGCGATGTCCAGATGCGCCCAGGGAACGTCCTTGACGAAGCGCTTGATGAAGTGGGCGGCGGTAATGCTGCCGCCGTTGCGCCCGCCGGTGTTCTTCATGTCGGCGGCATCGCTGTTGATCAGCTTGTCGTAGACGTCGGCGAGCGGCATGCGCCACAACAGCTCGCCCGTCGCCTTGCCTGCCGCAACCAGGCGCTCGGCCAGGCCGTCGTTGTTGGAGAAGAGACCGGCATGCGCCGTGCCCAGCGCGACGATGATGGCGCCGGTCAGCGTCGCAAGGTCGACGATGGCCTGGGGCTTGAATTGCTCCTGGCAGTACCAGATCGCGTCGGCGAGCACGAGGCGGCCCTCGGCGTCGGTGTTGATCACCTCGATCGTCTGGCCCGACATGGAGGTGACGATGTCGCCAGGCCGCTGGGCCTTGCCCGAAGGCATGTTCTCGACGAGGCCGACGATGCCGACCGCATTCACCTTGGCCTTGCGCGCGGCGAGCGCATGCATCAGGCCGATGACCACGCCGGCACCGGCCATGTCCCACTTCATCTCCTCCATGCCCTGGGCCGGCTTGATGGAGATTCCGCCGGAATCGAAGGTCACGCCCTTGCCCACGAAGGCGACGGGCTTCTGCTTGGCGTCGCCGGCGCCCCGCCACTGCATGACCACGAGCTGAGATTCCCGAGCCGAGCCCTGGCCGACGCCGAGCAGCGCGCCCATGCCCAGCTTCTTCATCTGCTTCTCGCCCAGGACCTCGACTTCGACCCCGAGATCGCGAAGCTTCTGGGCTGCCTCTGCGAGGCTCTCGGGGAAGATGACGTTGGCCGGCTCGGAGACCAGATCGCGGGTCAGGGTCACGCCGTCCGCGAGCTTCTCCAGAGGCTCATAGCTGCGCCGGGCGGCGGCCGGGTCTTCGACCATGAAAGTGAGGCGCTTCAGCGTCGGCTTCTGCTCCGGCTTCTCCCGGGTGCGATACTTGTCGAAGCGGTAGCTGCGCAGGCAGGCGCCAAGCGCGAGATTAGCAGCCATCTCGCCGACGCCGAGGCTGGCACCGGCGAGCTCGTCCACGGCGACGAAGGCGGAATGCTCGCCGGCGGCGTTGAGGGCGGCCACGAGACGTCCGCCGATCGCCTGCAGGGTCAGCGCATCGAGCGCCTCGGGCTTGCCGAGCCCCAGCAACTGAACGCGCTGGGCCTCGAGCCCCTGGGGTGACAGGATTGAGAGCTGGTCCTCGGGCCGGCCCTTGAAGCGACCGACGGCAAGCGCCCGGCCGATGGCGCCCTTGCTTTGCTTGTCTGCCTGTTGGGCCGTAGGCGTCAAACGGTGCTCTTCGAGAATGCCGACGACGAGGGTCCCCGCGCTGGGAAGCTCCGGCTTGGCAAAGGCGATCTTCATCTGTCCCGTCTCCTGGGGCTCTCAATGGCGGCGTTGTCCTCTAGCACAGCCCGGTGCCGGAGCAAAGCTGCACCCCGATGCCTCTTCCGGGTCCCGAGCCGTCCGATCAACGAACGCATTCGCTGGCCGGCCGCGCTCCTTCGGCCCCGATTTGTTCGCCGCGCGGAAACGGGGGCTAGGAAGGTGCAGCGCCCCCGGCCTATCATGGCCTTCCATGCGCAACCTCAGTGTCTACATCATCCGCCAGCTGGGGCTGGCCACCCTGATGACGGCGGCAGGCCTGACCTTCGCCATCTGGCTCAGCCAGTCGCTGCGCCTGCTCGATGTCATCATCAACCGAGGCCTGGCGGTGAGCGTGGCGCTCAAGTTCATCTCGCTGCTGCTGCCGGGCCTGCTGGCGCTTCTGCTGCCCATCTCCGTCTTCATCTCGGTGATGTTCGTCTTTCACCGGCTCAGCGCCGACAGCGAGCTCGTGGTCATGCGCAGCATCGGGATCAGCAACTACCGCCTCGCCCAACCCGCGATCGTCTTCGCCGTCGCGGCCACGCTCATCGGCTATTTCCTCAGCCTCTACCTCATGCCCCGGGCGATGCGCGAGTACCACGACATGCAGGCGGCCATCGCCGGCGACATCGCCGGCGTCATCGTGGAGGCGGGCGTCTTCACCGAGGTGGCGCCGGGCATGACCTTCTATGCCCAGAGCCGCGACCGCAACGGCGTGCTTTCGGGCATCATCGTCGACGATTCCCGCGACCGGCAACGCCGCCTGCTCTACACCGCGACCCGCGGCGCCGTCACCAGCAGCCCCGAGGGGCCGCGCGCGATCCTGGAGAACGGCACCTATCAGGAGACGGACAAGAAATCCGGCCGTGTTTCGGTGCTGTACTTCGACCATACCTCGATCGGGCTGGCCGCGATGATGGGCCGCAGCAACCTGCAGCGCCGGCGGGAGGCCGAGGAACTCTACCTGCCCGAGCTGGCGGCCGGCATGGCGAGCGATCCGGATCCCGTCCGGCGCGACCAACTCAAGATCGAGCTGCACCGCCGCTTGGCGGAGCCGCTCTATACCATCGCACTCGCGCTGATCGCGGCCGGAGCGCTCATCAACGGCGGGGCGCCGCGCCAGGGGCAGAACGTCCAGATGTTGGGCGCCACGACCGGCGCTTCGACCTTGCTCGCGGTCTCCTTCATCCTGCGCGGCTTCATTCAGCGCGAGGCTGTGCTGGCGCCGGTCGTCTACTTGCTGCCGATCTTGGCCGCGGCCATCGGCATGTGGCTGCTGCTGCACCGGCCGGCATTCCAGCGCCGGGCGACGGCATGAAGGCCTCGCTGTCCCCGACCCTGACGCTTTACATCGGCGGCCGGTTCCTGGCCTGGGTGGCGGGCGTCTCGCTGCTGCTGAGCGCCATCGTCCTGTTCGGCGACGCCCTCGATCTGATGCGCAGGGCCTCCGATCACCCCGAGATCGGCTTCGGCCTGATCATGCAGATGGCCATATTCCAGATGCCATCGACCGCGCAGGAGGTCATGCCCTTCGGCCTTCTCGCCGCCACGCTCGGCTGTCTGGCGCAGCTGACGCGCAGCAGCGAACTCGTCATCGTGCGCGTCAGCGGCGCCTCGATCTGGCAGATCCTGACGCCCGCCCTCCTGCTGGGCCTCGCCGTCGGGCTGCTGCGCATTGGGGCATTCGACCCCATAGCCGCCGCGGCGACCCAGCACTTCGAAAGCATGGTCCAGCGCTACCTCGATCAGGCGGACCCGCTGGTGACCGTCAGCCCGACGGGACTGTGGCTGCGCCAGGTCACGGGCAAGGACAGCTATGTGCTGAACGCCCGCAGCATGGTGAGCGACAAGCCCCTGTTCAAGGCGGTGACCCTGCTCGACTTCGATTCCAGCAATCGCTTCATCCAGCGGATCGATGCCGCCAGCGCCGAGCTTCTCGATGCGGCCTGGGTGCTGAAGCAGGCCCAGATCATCCAGCCGAACAAGCCTCCCCGGCAGATGGCGGTGATCACGGTCCCGGCCAGGCTCACCTACAATCAGCTGCTCGAAAGCTTCGCCTCGGCCGGGACCTTGTCTTTCTGGCAGCTTCCGAGCTTCATCGACGTGCTCGAGGCCTCGGGCCTGCCCTCCAGGGCCCACCGCCTGAAATTCCAGAGACTGCTTGCGATCCCCCTCCTCTATGTCGGCATCATTCTGCTGGCCACCTGCTTCGGCCTCAGGATGCCCCGATTCGGCGGGCTTCCGATCACGATCGGGGCTGGTGCGGTAACAGGATTCCTGCTCTATTTCCTGTCGAGCCTGGCGGCGACGCTTGGGGTGAATTCGAGCATGCCGCTGGCGCTCGCCGCATGGGGACCAGCGACGGCTACGGCGATTCTGGGCGTCACGCTCCTGCTCTATGTCGAGGACGGTTGAGGCGTGCGAGAACATCGGCTCAGGGCCTGGATCATCGCCCTTCTCCTGCTTTGGGCGCCGGCCCTGTCAGCGCAGCAGAAGCCGACTGACACAAGTCCCGTTCTGATCACCGCCGACCAGGTCACATACGACCGCGACCTCGGCGTCGTCGTCGCCAGCGGGCATGTCGAGGTTTCCCAGAACGACCGCGTCCTCACGGCCGATACCCTCACCTACAACGAGCGTCGCAAGACCGTGGCGGCGTCGGGCAATGTCGCCCTGCTCGATCCCGACGGCAACGTCGCCTTCGCGGACTACATGGAAGTCAGCGACGACCTGAAGAACGCGGTGATCCAGAACATCCGCCTACTCCTCGCCGACAAGTCGCGCATGGCGGCCGCCCAGGGCACGCGCAGGGGCGACATCGACGTGCTCGACAAGGGGGTCTATTCCCCATGCCTGCCTTGCACGCAGGATCCCTTGCGCCCGCCCATCTGGCAGCTCACCGCGAGAAAGATCGTCCACGACAACAAGGCGCACGAGATCGAGTTCCACGACGTCTGGATGGAGATTTACGGCGTGCCGGTGCTCTATTCGCCCTACTTCTCGCACCCCGACCCGACGGTGAAGCGCAAGAGCGGCTTCCTCACGCCGAGCTTCGGCGGATCGGGCAATCTGGGCGGAAGGGTCATCCAGCCCTATTTCTGGGCGATCGCACCGGATCGCGACCTCACCGTGGCTCCGATCATCACGACCAAGGCCAATCCCGTGATCACGGGAACCTATCGCCAGAGGTTGGAGGACGGCTCGCTCAACATCTCCGGCGGCGCCACGTACGACAACCTGAGCAAGATCGGCGGGACGGACACGCCCGGATCGCACGACCAGTTCCAGGGCTACATCTTCTCCACCAACCGGTTCGACCTGAACGACAACTGGCGCGCCGGCCTCGACGTCAACCGAACGACCGACCGGGCCCTGCTGCAGATCTTCAACCTGCCGCATACTTACGACCCCGCGCTCAACAGCGAGGCCTATGCCGAGGGCTTCGACGGGCGCAGCTATGCCACGATCCAGGCCTGGACCTTTCAGGGATTGGGCGCGGGCATCGTCACCTCCCAGCAGCCGATCGTCGCCCCCCTGGTCGACTACGAAATGGTCGGCGAACCGGGCAAATATGGCGGCTACTGGAGCGGTACCTTCAATGCCATGGCGCTGACGACGCCCCAGGGCGCCGACAGCCGGCGCCTGGTCGGCCGCCTCGCCTGGACTCTCCCCTACACGGCGCCGGCCGGGGACATTTACAAGTTGCAGCTGTCGCTGCGCGCCGACGGTTACTGGGTCCAGGGGGTGAACCCGAACTCCACCATCCCGACGCCGGTCAGCAACACCGAGAACGGCCTCACCGGACGGATATTCCCCCAGCTTTCCTTCGAGTGGCGCTACCCCTTCGTGCGCCGGTCGGGCAGCGTCAGCCAGGTCTTCGAGCCGATCTTCTCCTTCGATGCCGCGCCCAACTGTTGCAACCCCACTCTCATTCCCAACGAGGACAGCCTCGACTTCCAGTTCGACGAGACGAACCTGTTCGATCCCAACCGGTTCACCGGCTTCGATCAGGTCGACAACGGCCAGCGCGTCAATTACGGCTTTAAATGGAGCGTCTACGGCGACCACGGCGGCCACACCAGCGTCCTGCTGGGCCAGAGCTACCAGATCAACAATAACAACGCATTCCTGCAGGGCGCCAATATCGACCACCAGCTCACCGACGTCGTGGGCGCAGTCGACGTTGCGCCCAACGACCTGTTCGATGCGGTCTACCGCTTTCAGGTCGATGCCCACAACGGCGCGATGCGCCGCCAGGAAGTGGGGCTGTTCGGCGGGCCGCCCGCCTTCCGGATCGGCATCAACTACGCCTTCTTGAACGGCAACATCAACGACGGTTCCACCCTTGGGACGCAGCAGGAGTTCTATGGCGTGCTCAATTCCCGGATCAACGACAACTGGTCGATCTTCGCCAGCGGCCGCAAGGATTTGCAGACCGGCCTGACGCTGGAATACGGCGGCGGCATCACCTATCAGAACGATTGCATCTCGCTGAAGCTGATCGGCCTCAGGACCAACTACACCGCGACCGATGTCACGCCCGACACCTCGGTCGCCATCATCATCGGCTTCAAGAACCTGGGCAATTACGGCTTTTCCTTCTGAGCCTATTGCGGGCCGGCCTGTGATCCTATAGTAGCCGGACACGGGAAACCCCAGGGAAGGCTCCGAAGATCGTGCGTCGAAGGCTCTTCTGCGTCTTGCTTTTGCTCTCCGCGGTGCTCGGCGCTGCCGCGTCCCGCGCGCCTGCGTCCTATGCCCAGGACAGCCTGGACATCGTCGCCGTCGTCAACGACGCGGCGATCACCAAGATCGATCTGCTCGTACGCCTGCAGCTCGTGATCCGCACAAGCGGCCTCCCGGACACGCCCGAGGCCCGCGCCCGGCTGGCACCCCAGGTTCTGCGCGCGCTCATCGACGAGAAGCTGAAGCGCCAGGCCGTGGATAGCGCCGGCATCTCCGCCTCGCGCGAGGAAGTGGTCCGGGCCCTCACCCGCTTCGCCGCGGCCAACGGCATGACCATCGACCAGTTCAACGCGGCGGTGGAGCAGGATCCGCTGGTCGCCGAAGCCTTCACCGACGAGGCCATCGCCAATATCGGCTGGGAAAAGCTCATCGGCGAGAAGCTGGGGCCGACGGTCAACATCACCCAACAGGATGTCGACGAGGAGATGCGCCGGATCCAGGATGCCCGGGGCAAGCCCGAGTACCTCGCGGCAGAGATATTCATCGGCGTGGACCAGCCGCAGCAGGACGCCCAGGCGAGGCAGTCCGCCGACCGGCTGATGGAACAGCTGCGTGCCGGCGCCGACTTCTCGAAGCTTGCCCGCGACTTCTCGCAGTCGACGACGGCTTCGAACGGCGGCCTGGTCGGCTGGGTCCGCCCGGACCAGGTAGACGACGAGTTGGCGAGCGCGCTCGCCGACATGAAGCCGGGCCAGATAACCGGCCCGATTCGCGCCACCGGCGGCTACTACCTCGTCCAGCTCCAGCAGATCCGGGCGGGCGGCACCGTCAGCCCCGATGAAGCGGTCGTATCCCTGAAGCAGGTCTTCATCACCGCGCCCGCTAACGAGTCGAAGGCCCAGCGCGACGCCGCCATGCAGAAAATCCTGGCGCTGCGCACGCGCCTCAAGAGCTGCGCCGACATGGACCAGGTGGGTGGCGAATTCATGCCGCCCAACACGATCGATCTCGGATCCGCGACGGTTGCCAATCTGCCGACCCCGTTGAGAGACATTGGCCGCACCCTGCCCGTCGGCCAAGTCAGCCAGCCCATCGAGGTCGATACCGGAGTCGGCGTATTCATGATTTGCGATCGCAAGCTGCCGAGCGATCCGATGCCGACTCGCGATCAGGTGGCAAGGAACCTTCTCACCGCCCGGCTGGAGCTGCTTGCCCGCGGGTACCTGCGCGACCTCCGGCGCTCCGCGGTGATCGACATCCGCAACGCCGCCCTTTGAGCGGGAGCCCCGCTGGCGACGTCCTGCCGCCGCTGCGCGAGGTGATCGCCAGGCACGGGCTGGCCGCCCGGCGCAGCCTCGGGCAGCATTTCCTCCTCGACCTGAACCTGACGGGCCGAATCGCGCGCGCGGCCGGCGAGCTTGCTCGCGGGACGACGATCGAGGTGGGTCCCGGCCCGGGGGGACTGACCCGCGCGCTGCTCTCGGCTGGGGCCCGGCGGGTCATCGCGATCGAGCGGGACCGGCGTTGCCTGCCGGCGCTGGCCGAGATCGCGGCCGCCTATCCCGGCCGGTTGGAAGTCGTGGAAGCGGACGCGCTCGGGGTCGATGCGAGCCGGCTGGGCGATGCGCCGCGCCGCATCGTCGCCAACCTGCCCTACAACGTCGCAACCCCGCTGCTGCTCGCCTGGCTGGCCTCGGCCGACCGCTTCGAGCGTCTGGTGCTGATGTTCCAGCGCGAGGTGGCCATGCGCCTTACGGCCGCGCCAGGCGGCAAGGACTATGGCCGGCTCTCGATCGCCGCCCAATGGCGCTGTCGCACCAGGCGATTGTTCGACATTCCGCCTCGCGCCTTCACGCCGCCGCCCCGGGTCACTTCGACCCTGGTCGAGCTCTTGCCCTTGGCCGCCCCCGAACCGCCGGCGGATCCCATCCTCTTCGAGCGGGTGAGCGCCGTCGCCTTCGGGCAAAGGCGCAAGATGCTGCGCCACGCCTTGCGCGGGCTCGGCGGCAACCCCGAGGAGCTCCTCGCCGCGGCCGGGATCGAGGGCACGCGCCGGGCCGAGGAGCTTTCCGTGGCCGAGTTCGCCGCCCTCGCCAACGCCCTGGCAGGCCGGCGGCGCGGCTCTATTGGCCCTCGCGGAGACCCTTGACGAATTCGTGCAGGCCAAGCTGGCGCTCGCGGCGCAGGCGCTCGGCCTGAAGGATCGCCTGAACCTGTTTCAGGCTCTGCTCGATGTCGCGGTTGATGACGATGTAGTGATACTCGGGCCAATGGCTCATCTCGTCCGCAGCTTTGGCCATCCGGCGCGCCACTTCCTCGGCGCTGTCCTGGGCCCGGCGGCGCAAGCGCCGCTCCAGCTCCTGGGTCGACGGCGGCAGGATGAACACGCTCACCAGGTCCTCCGCCGCCCGCTCGGCCAGCTGCTGGGTGCCCTGCCAATCGATGTCGAACAGCACGTCGCGGCCCGCCGCAAGCGCCGCCTCGACCGGCCCGCGCGGCGTGCCGTAGTAGTGGCCGAAGACCTTGGCCCACTCGAGGAGCTCCTGGCGGTTGACGCGCAGGTTGAACTCCGTCGGCTCGAGGAAATGATAGTCGACCCCGGCGACCTCCCCCGGCCGCTTCGGCCGCGTGGTGACCGAGACCGACATCTGGAGCTCCGGTTCGCAAGCCAGCAGCCGGCGCGAGATCGTGGTCTTGCCGGCGCCCGAAGGCGAAGACAGCACCAGCATCAGCCCGCGCCGGCCGAGTCCGGCAAAGCCGCCTTTGGCGTCCGCCGTCATGTGCCGGCGTCCTTCATTCGATGTTCTGGATTTGCTCGCGCAGCTGCTCGACCGCAGCCTTGAGGTCGAGACCGACCCGCGTCAGGGTGATCTCGGACGACTTCGAGCATAGCGTGTTCGCCTCGCGGTTCAGCTCCTGGCAGAGGAAGTCGAGCTTCCGGCCGACCGCCCCGCCCGCGCGGATGAGGGTCCGGCTTGCCCCGACATGGGCCGCGAGCCGGTCCAGCTCCTCGCGCACATCGGCCTTGGCGGCCAGCAGCGCCGCTTCCTGGGCCAGGCGCTCGGGCCCCGGCAGGGGCTGCTGGGCGAGCAAGGCCTCGAGCTGCCGGCGCAGGCGCTCGACGATCGCCGCCGGCTGGGCCGCCGCCGCCGCCCGGGCAAGCTCGACCAGCGCTTCGATCTCGTCCAACTGGGCGAGGACCATATCCGCAAGCTTCCGGCCTTCCAGAAGGCGCATGGCCTGGAGGCCGTCGAGGGCTTCGCCGAGCTTGCCCTCGAGGAGCGCCAGATGCTGGGCGGGGTCCTCGACGTCGTTCGCCCGCTCCACGACCCCGGGCAGGCCGAGGAGGCCGTCGAGCCGCGGGGGCGCTGCGGCCACGTCACCGATCTCGGCGGCAAGCGCCAGGATCTGCTGCAGCGCGTCCCGGTTGATCACGAATCGTGGCCGCGGGCCGTGCGTCTGCGTGAGCGCGAGGTTGACGTTTCCCCTCCGGCAACGCTCGGCCGTCGCC
>JGI12270J11330_10004102_pt1 | contig 10352 bp, 8 predicted proteins | sample PeaSoiMetSII2010_FD_11330 | JGI IMG/M metagenome (IMG submission 11330)
CCCGCCGTTTCGGGAACTGAACGAGTTGGTTGCGCGGTTGCGGGGGATTGTCGACCCGCAGGACCTTTACGACTATGTGCACGAAGCCATCCGCGAAGCGACCTCGAGCGCGAAGTTCGAAATTCCCGCACCCATCCGTCAGTTGTCGGAAATCGCCGATTTTCGGCTGTTCGTGACGCTGACGCCGGATGACCTGCTGGCCCGCAGTCTGAGGCGGCGTTGCACCGTGCAGGAAGTCGTTCACTCGCCAAGTCTGCCGACCAGTGAGGGGAGGGACTTGCCCCGCGACTGGAAAGAGAGGCCCGGCGAAGCGTATGTGCTGTACCTGTTTGGCAAGGCGCGCTCGGCGCCGATGTTCGCCATCCACGACGAGGACGTGCTGGAGTACGCCCACAATGTGATCACTCGCGGCAGCCAGGTGCCCACCGGCTTCCTCGATGAATTGCAGCAGCGCAATCTGCTCCTGGTGGGGTGCAACTTCCCGGATTGGCTCACCCGGTTTTTCCTGCGTGCGACAAATCGCAAACGGCTCTCGGAGAAGGCCAATCGATCGTGGGTGATCGAGCCGCTGCTGCCGGAGGAAAGTCTCACTTGCTTCCTCCGCAGCTACAGCAAGGAGACCGAGATTCTGTCGCAGACCCCGCCGGTGGAGTTTGTCGCCGAATTGCACCAGCGTTGGATGGCGGAGCATGGCGCCGGGTTAGGAAGCGCTGGCCGCCAGGGGGAAGAGGTTATTCCACGGGGAGCCATGTTCTTTATCAGCTATTCGCGGGGCACGGACCAGGCCCGGGCCCAGGAATTGTTCCAGGCGCTGCTGGGGCTGGGTGTCACGGAGAGCGAGGTGTGGTTCGATCGCAACTCGGTTGAGCCGGGTGAGGATTTTAAGCGCCGGATCATCGAAGGCATCCACGGCTGCCGCTACTTCCTGCCGCTGCTTTCGCGGGCCGCCGACAGCCGGGAGGAGGGCTTCGTCTTCACCGAGTGGCGCGAAGCGAGTGAGCGTAAGCGGGGAATGAACCGCGAGTTCCTCTTGCCGATCATCGTCGACGTCGAGTACGAACCCGAGAAGTACCAGAGCCGTCCGGTATGGGAGTGGAGGCAGCAGAGCCTGCACTTCGGGCACGCGTCCCAAGGAGACCCGGACAACCAATTAGTGGACAAGCTCAGGAATCTCGTGCGCGACGCGCGCCGGGGAAGCGCGGCGTGACTCCCATCCGCAATCGCGTGGCCGGCGCAACCGAGGCTCCTGAAGAACCTGTTGCGGGGAACCGCGCGAAACTGGACGCCGAAAACCCATGGCCCGGCCTGGATGCCTACGGGGAGGACTCGAGGGATTTCTTCAAAGGCCGCCACGAGGAAGCCGCCGAGTTGATGCGCCTGATCCGGCTGTCGGCGCTGACGGTGGTGTATGGCAAGTCGGGGCTGGGCAAGACTTCGCTGTTGCAGGCCGGTTTGTTCCCGCTGTTCCGGGCCGAGCACTATTTGCCGGTGTATTTGCGCCTGGATTTCTCCGGCAGGGTGAGGGAACCGCCGCTCAAGCAGGTATTGCGGCGCCTGAAAGACGCGCTCGCCGAGGCAAAGGCTGAATTTCCCGAGCCCGCCCCCGACGAATCCTTATGGGAGTACCTGCACCGCAAGGACCTGGAGATCTGGAGCACGGACAACTATCCACTGACTCCGGTATTGGTGTTCGACCAGTTCGAGGAGCTGTTTTCTCGAAGCGGCGGCAACCTCGAGCTGATCCGGCAAGTCTTCGACGACCTGGCTGACCTGATCGAGAACCGTATTCCAGCCGAACTGGCCGAGGAAACGGCGGGCGAGAGGCGGTCGCGATTCGACCTGTTCTCGCAGCCCTTTCGAATCATCCTTTCGTTCCGCGAGGATTTCCTTCCCGAGATGCGTGCGTGGGAAAAACAGGTTCCCTCCCTGCTGCGGAGCTACTGGCGGCTGGAACCGATGTCCCGCTCGTGCGCCATCCAGGCGGTGGAGGAGGCCGGAAAGGCCGTGCTCGACGACGGCGTTGCGGCGCAAATCGTCGATTTCGTAGGGAAATCGGACCATCCGGCGGCGGCGGATGGAACGTCCGGGATGGCCATCGAGCCCGTGCTCCTGAGCCTGTGTTGCACTCAATTGAATTTGGGGCGGGCGCCCGGGGCCAGGATCGACAAGGCGCTGCTGGAGGGCGCCGGTGAGGGCATTCTGGAGAAGTTCTATCGCGGCGCGCTGGAGGATCCGGAGGTGAAAGGGCCGCCCGAAGTGGCGCTCTTCATTGAGGACAAACTGGTCCAGGGCGGCTTTCGTGGCGACTATCCTAGGCAGGAGGCGCTGGATAATAACAAACTGACCGAAAAGCAACTGGCGGCATTGACCGACAGGCTGCGGCTGCTCCGAATTGTTCCCCATGCCGATACGGCGCGCATCGAATTGATTCACGACCGGCTGGTGCCGGTGATTTCGAAGGCTCGCGACCAACGGATGATCCGGGAACGCCAGGAGGAGCAGGAGCGCAAGGCTACCGAGGCGGAAACCGAGCGGGACAAGGAGCGGGCCCGCAGTGAAGAATTGCGCCGCAGTCTTAAGGCTGCCACGCGCAACCGCAACATCGCCATAGCCGCCGCGGTCGCAAGTTGCATGGTGCTGCTATGGGGATGGAGCGAGCGGAGAGCCAAAGAACTGGTGAAGCTCAAAGGGGCGGTGAGTGTGGACACCGCGCGCCTGGCCGAGGGGATGCTGGCGTTGGGAGTGGGCCGGGAGCCTTTGGAGCAGACCATGTATCGGGGGCTCGCCGCGTATCGTTTGACCGAAAAGGGAATGTCGCAGGCCCGGGCGGCCAGCCTGACTGCTTTGCATTGGGTGCTGGAGAGCTTTGGCCATCTTCGCAAAGCCGTCACCATTGACAGCCTCATGCCCACTCCGGCTTTGAGTTACAGTCCCGACGGAAAGATTCTGGCAGTGGGCGGAGAGGACGGCCAGGTCCGCCTGTTGGACGGCGAGACTTACCGGGAACTGGACAAACTCGACTGTCACCCGCCGCCCCATGAGTCCGTGTGGTCGCTCTCCTTCGGCCGCGACGGTAAGCGGCTGGCGGCCGGGTATATCTGGAATGGCGAGAGTGCGAAAAGCAGCGGCTTGGTCTGTGTCTTCGATATAGACAAACGCCGGATCCTGAAGAGTTGGTCCGCGGCGCAGCTTTGGCATAAGCCGGCAAGCATCTATAGCGTGGCCTATGGCGTCAAGGCCGGAAAAGAATTCGTCGTCTCCGGCGGAAGCGATGGGATCCTGCGTGTGTTGGACGTCGAGACCGGGGAGGCCCGCGAGAGTCCCGCGCAACAAGCGGAAGTGGTTGCAGTCGCGGTGAGTGCCGACGGCCGCACGGCGGCTTCCGGAGGCGCGGACAAGATGATCCGCATCTGGAACCTTGACGACCTCGGCAGTCCTGATCCGAAGCCGCGGCGCGAGCTGCCAGGGCACCAGGCAACCATCCAGCAGATCGAGTTTTCCCGTGTCGACCCGTCCAAGCTGGTTTCGGCCGGCGATGACGGGCGCATCATGGTGTGGAACGTCGAACGCGGGTGCCGCGTGCAAGAGAGCAAGGAGCAGAAAAACAGGATTTACGGGATTGCCATCCGCCCGAATGGGGCGTTGGTAGCCGCGGCGGGCGCGGATGGAAATGTGCGATTGTTCCCCATTTCGACGGGAGACCTGCCATGCGTCCCGCAGAAGGCGGCTCGGGCGTCGAAGATTGCCGGCGAGCCGGAGTTCGACGTGGTCAACGATGGCATCTTGGCGGGGCACGGAGGATTGGTTCTGGCCGTCGCGTGGAACGGCGCGGGGACCCGCCTGGCTTCCACCGGGCAGGACGGATCCATTCGCATCTGGGGCCCTGCAACCAGCAGCTTTTCGCTGGCGCAGCTGCTCTTGGGAACCAATGCGAAACCTGCTTCGGCCTTCACCGGCGTGACCAAGGTGGCGGTCAGTCCCGACGGACGAACGGTCGCCGCCGGTGACGACTCCGGCTTTATCCATGTGTGGGATCGGCCGGCGGAAAACACGGAGCCTTTGATGCTCTACGCCACTGCGAGCTGGAAGGCGCACACTGGCGCCGTCGGCGCGCTGGCATGCATTCGGATGGGAGACCGGATCGTACTGGTCTCCGGCGGCGCCGACGGCAGTCTGAAAAGGTGGGATGTCGCTAATGGCAGCCTTATCGCTCCGGAAATGGTTGATGACGCCGGGCCGATTCGTTCGATCGCGCTGTCACCCGACGGGAAGACGCTCGCCGCTGGAAGCAGCGACGGCACCGTCCGCCTTTGGGACGCCGCCAGTGGCGCACGGAAGCAAAGGCTCGAGAAACGCAAGGAAACGTCGCAGGAATACCAACTCTATGCGGTCGGCTTCAGCGCCGACGGGAAGCACCTGGCTGTGGGAGACTCTCACTCCGATAGCGTTCTGATTCGCGATCTCGAAAAAGACGAAGCCGAACGCGTATTGACGGGCCACATCTACTCGGTCAGGGCGTTTTCCCGCGCTGCGGACAAGTGGCTGCTCTCGGCTGGGCAGGATGGCAGCGTCCTCGAATGGGAGCAATCCACGCTGAGCCGGCCTCCGGCGGAAAGCCTGAAGAAACTGGATGAATTCAAATACCGGATGGGGTTTCGGAACCTCAAGCCGCTGAGATCCATGGATGTCAGCGCGGACGGAGCGTGGATCGTCACGGGAGGGGCAGACGGGCAGGTTCAGTTATGGGATGGGGTAGAGCACGTCCTGATCGGTTCGGGCTTCCTTGGGCATGACGCGGAAATCCGGTCCGTGGCAATGGCGCCCGATGGGAGCTTCTTCGTGACCGCGGACACTTCGAAAATCCTGGTGTGGCCCGGGCCCGACCGGTGGGCCGGCTTGATCTGTTCCAAGCTCGTCTCGAACATGAGCGGCAAACAGTGGCGGGAGTGGGTATCGCCGAAGATTCCTTATGAGGAACAGTGCGTCGGGTTGAAGCGCGCTCCGGACTAGCCAACGAATCTCCCGCGCCCGCAAGCGCGCCGGCCTTGTCACCGTCCCGCTCTACGACCCGGTTTCGCAGATGGCCTGCGCGCTCCTATACCATGCGCGAGTAAACAAACAACACGATCAGCGCTCCGATGAGCGCCATGAAGAAGCCCGCCGGGTGGCCTTCCCGGTACATGCCGGTCATCCGGCCGATCAGGCCTCCCAGCCACGCGCCGACCAGGCCCAGAACCATCGTCAGGATCAGGCCCATGTGCTGCCCGCCTGGCATCACCGCGCGAGCCACCAAACCAATGACCAGTCCGAAGAGGGCGTGCAAGAGCATGTGTATCATATGATCGTTCCTCCCTTTCCGATGTCGTGAGCGGCGGCCGTCTACTTTCCGGCGCTAGCCGCTTCACCCCAGAGCGTGGGGTACACCAGCCCCGCGATCGCCGCCCCCACAATCGGCGCCAGCCAGAATAGCCAGAGCTGCTCCAGGGCCCATCCGCCGACGAACACCGCGGGCCCGGTGCTGCGCGCGGGATTGACGGATAAGTTCGTGACCGGAATGCCGATCAGGTGAATCAGCGTCAACCCCAAGCCGATGGCAATCGGCGCGAACCCTTGCGGAGCGCGCCTGTCGGTCGACCCGAGAATGATCATGAGGAACATGAAGGTCAGCACGACTTCCGCCGTCAGGCACGAGACCAGCGGATACCCGCCCGGCGAATGTGCGCCGTATCCGTTGGATGCGAAACCGCCGCTCAAATCGAAACCGGGCTTGCCGCTCGCAATTACATACAAAACACCAGCCGCCACGATGCCGCCGATCACCTGCGCCGCGATGTAAGCGAGCAGTTCCGACGCGGGAAACCGCTTGCCCACGGCCAATCCTACGGACACCGCGGGGTTCAGGTGACAGCCCGAAATGTGGCCGATGGCGAACGCCATAGTCAAAACCGTCAACCCGAACGCCAGGGCCACGCCCAGAAAGCCAATACCGAGGTTTGGAAACGCGGCGGACAGGACGGCGCTGCCGCATCCCCCGAAAACCAGCCAAAATGTGCCGAGGAACTCGGCGCCAGCTCTTTTCCCCAGAGACATTGATTTCTCCTCTTCTGCACCGGCAGCCTCGATCTCGACCTCACGTCGTCCTGCCAGGGTCAGAGTTCCAGAATGCCCTTTCCTTCGAGCGTTTGCAAGGGTCCTCTTTCCCTTGTGTACTTCGGGGAACTTCCACGTCTTGCGGTCCGTATATCCTCGACATGGTAAACCTGACGCTCTTCGCAGGGGCGGCGATTCTCACACTTCTGGTGGGCCCGTCTTCGGCCTCCGGCCAGGCGCTCGACAAGCTCCAGCTCCGCAAGGTGCGGGCCGAGGCGGCCGAGTACCGCGGTACCAAGGCGATCCACATCACGCAAATCCCCGGCGCGCAAGGGGAGGACACGCTGGCCATCGTCGGCGGATCCGGGCTGCAGGATGGCGTGATTGAAGTGGACCTGGCCGGCGCTCCGGCGCCCGGCGCCTTCGGCGATGCGCGCGGCTTCATCGGCGTGGCATTCCGCGTCCAACCCGATGCCGCGAAGTACGAGTTGCTGTATCTGCGCCCGACCAACGGCCGCGCGGAGGACCAGCTTCGCCGCAACCATTCCACGCAATACGTCTCGTTCCCGGACTGGCCCTGGCAGCGCACGCGGCAGGAGACGCCTGGACTGTATGAATCCTACGTGGATCTCGAGCCGGGCGTGTGGACCAAGGTGAAAATCGTCGTGGCCGGCGCCAAGGTCCGGCTCTACGTTCACGATGCCCAGCAGCCGTGCCTGATTGTCAACGATCTGAAACTGCCTCCCTCGAAAGGCGCGATCGGACTCTGGACGGGCCCGGGCACAGACGGCTACTTCGCGAATCTGCGCGTCACTCCTCAGCCATGAGCCAGCCGGCCGGCAGCTCGCACCGCCGGCGCGCGTCACCCAAGCTAGTGTGGTGTCCACGAGATAACTGGACAGGATTAGCCTGCGCCTCTGGATACCGAAGCTACTGATCCTGGAGGATGCGTTTCCATTCCACCCTGGGCCTTTGGAAATTGATGAGCAGAGCCAGATCGGCCGCATATTCGCCCACGTAATGCCCTTTGTAGCAAACCGGGAATGAAACCTGAGCCTTGGAGTTGACAGCACCGAGCGCGAGCTGGGGCTGACGCGAAAGAGTCGGCCGAGTTTTCGCGCTTGCGGCGCGCTGATGTTTCGCTTTCCGGTGAGGGCCTCATGCACATGACTGCGCCGTCCAAAAACGGACTGGAGGTCCGTCGCCGTTTTCCCGGAGTGCTCCAGGAGAAACTGCAAGGGAGGAGAACCAGCCCGGATGATTCCAGTGTGGAGTATACTGAGGAGTAGAATCCACATATGGAAACCATCCAGGTTGTCCTCGATTCGAAACTATTGCGCGCCACGGAAGTGGCGGCGCGGCGAACGAAGTTGAATCGCTCCGCTCTGATTCGTGAGGCCATCCGGGCGCACCTGAAGAACCTCGAGACCAGGGAACGGGAACTGCGCGACCGCAAAGGCTATGAAGGCGGCCCAACGGACCCGGGGGACCTGTCCGGATGGGAAGCGGAGGCGATTTGGCCCGTGGAATAGCCAGGGGCGACATTCGGCTCTACCGTTTTGCTCATCCGGACAAGGCGAGGCCAGTCGTAGTGCTGACGCGCGACAGTGCCCTTGGATATTTGTCCACAGCGACGGTCGCGCCGATCACGTCCAGTATCCGAGGGGTTCCCTCCGAAGTGAGGTTGGACGAAGAAGATGGTATGAAGCGCCCCTGCGCGGTGAATCTTCACAACACAGTAACCGTGTCGCAGCAACGCTTGGGTAGGCGTGTCGCTCACCTCCCTCCACTGCGAATGAAGGAGGTGTGCGGAGCCCTGCGTTTTTCTCTGGGCTGCGACGCGGTCTAACCGCCCCTCGAATTTTGGCCGTCTCCCGGTCCCCACCAAAAGTCGCCCCCGGTAACTCTTGGAGATTCAACAGTTTGTAAAGCCTCGATCCCGAACGCGCAAACCCCGCCACCGCCGGTCACAAACGAAACAGATTTTTTTCGGCATGATTCGAAACGCCTTATGCGTTTACAGGGCCCGTGGGTCACCAACCTGCTGCTACAGTCGAATTGAGAAAGGCTTTACGGCGTGTTGAAAGGCTTGATCGGAGACCCAAACATCGTATCGGCGACAAAATGGCACGTCCGCCATCGCGCCCTCTCCGTCTCTTCCGCCGAAAAACGTCCACATAGTTGCGGAAAACACGCGGAACCGTATGCATGCTTACGGCCCAAAATTCATAACTCATTCATTCTTCACGAAGAGCACTCCGAAAATCCGTATGCATGCTTACGGTTTGTTGGAGTCTACGCCCCCGCCGCCACCCGGAGCCCGTAATCCGCATACCGGAATTCCGGCGGTATGCTGCTCCTCGCCGCGCACCGTGCGATCTTGATGTGGTGCCGCCACGCCCCGCCGCGCGACGCCCGCCGCGTGCCGCTCTCCGGCCCTCGCGGATTTTCCACGGGCGACACGTCGTAGTATCGCGGGTCGTACCAGTCCGAGCACCACTCGTGCACGTTCTCGCACATGTCGAACAGCCCGTACCCGTTCGGCTCCGACTTCCCCACCGGCTCCGGCCCGTCGATCCATCGCTCCGCATAACCCGCCCGCGACGTCACCGGCTCATCGCCCCACGGATACAGCTTCTGCTCCAGGCCGCCGCGCGCCGCGAACTCCCACTCCGCCTCCGTCGGCAGCCGCACTTCCCTCCCCCATTCGGCCGAGAGCCACCGGCAGTATTCCACCGCGTCGAACCAGTTCACCGAGGTCGCCGGCAGCGTGGCGCATTCGAACGCGAACTTCCGGAACGCCGCGAACTCCCGGTTGGTCACCTGGAAGCGGCACAGCCGGAATGGCGCAACCGCCACACGGTGAACCGGCTGCTCCTCATCGCGGCCGTTTTCCTGGCCCATGAGAAACTCGCCGCCGGGAATGAGCACCAGGTCGTTTGGGGTCATCTTCCAATAAGGAAAACTGCAGCTTTCGTTCGTTGTCGTCCACCCGGTCCAGCAGCACCCGCACCCGGTCGCCGATCGAAAACTCGCGGCGCGTGCGCTTTCCCACCACCTTGCGGACGTTCTCCTGATAAGTGTACTGATCGCCGGGCAGCGTGTCGATAGGCACCAGCCCTTCGATGAACAGCTCCGCCAGCTCCACGAAGAGCCCGTACTTGGCCGTGCTGATGATCAGCCCTTCGAAATCCTGGCCCACCCGCTCGGCCATGAACTTCACTTTCTTCCACTCCACCAGTTCCCGCTCCGCGTCCGCCGCGGCTCTCTCCGTCTGCGAGCAGTCGTCGGCGATGCGCGCCAGGTCCGTCCCCTGCCACAGCCGCATCAGCCGGTGCACCACCAGGTCCGGATACCGGCGGATGGGCGACGTGAAATGCGTATACGCCTCCGCGGCCAGCGCGAAGTGGCCGACATTCTCGGTGCTGTATCGCGCCTGTTTCAGTGAGCGCAGCATCAGGTAGCTGAGGATCCGTTCCTCCGGCTTGCCCTCGATCTTGGCCACCAGCCGCTGATAGTGCCGCGACGAAATCCGCAGCCCGCCGTCGGGCAGCACGATCTCCCGCCCGTGCTTGCTGCCGTCCCGATGCTTGTCCGTGTAGCGGAACTTCTGAACCGGAATCGCGCCCACTCCCAGCGAGTATCCGAAGTGCGCCGCCACTTCTTCGAACTCCATCACGCGCTTGGGATCGGGCTTCTCGTGGATGCGATAGATCGAAGTCTCCACGGTGTCCCGCAGGTGCGCCGCCACCGCCTCGTTGGCCGCCAGCATGAACTCCTCGATGAGCCGATGCGCGATGTTCCGCGGCGCCCGCGTCACCCCCGTCATCTCGCCCCATTCGTCGAATTCGATCAGCGGCTCCGGCAGGTCGAAATCGATCGATCCGCGCCGCACCCGCTTGCGATTGAGCACCAGCGCCAGCTCGCGCATCAGCTCGAATCGTTCCACCAGCGGACCGTACCGCTCCCGCAAGCCGGCGTCGCCTTCCAGCAGCCCGTGGACATTGGTGTACGTCATGCGCTCCACGCTGCGGATCACGCCCGGCGTGAACTCCTGCGCCACGACCTCGCCCTGGTGATCGATCTCCATCAGCGCCGACAGCACCAGCCGGTCCTCCCGCGGAATCAGCGAGCAGATGTTGGTCGATAGCTCGAACGGCAGCATGGGAACCGCCCGGTCCGGAAAGTAAACGCTGGTCCCGCGCAGCCTGGCCTCCAGGTCGATCGGCGTCCCCGGCCGCACGTAGTGGCTCACGTCGGCG
>JGI12270J11330_10004109_pt1 | contig 10341 bp, 6 predicted proteins | sample PeaSoiMetSII2010_FD_11330 | JGI IMG/M metagenome (IMG submission 11330)
TACAGTGCTTTCGCAATCGACCGTGCAGATCCTGGGAAAGCGGGGGGATCGGTGCCGGTGTCGGGGTCGAACCAACAGAATAGTGCGTTAGGGCCGGCCGAGGCGGTGGCGTCCGGCTCGCCCGGCGAGAAGCCGTGGCTGAAGCGCAAGGACTGGGCGGCAGGCATCATGCGCGACAGCGTCGGGCTCCATCTCGACGTNTTCGTCATCGCGTTCATGGGCCTGGTTTTCCTGGCCGTTGCCTTNGGCTTCTATCACGAGCGATTGCATTTGGCGCCGGACGGCGGATTTGGGCCCTTCATTCCCATGGCCATCTTCGGCCTGGTGGGCGCCGGCATGACGCTGAAGGCCGTGCATCTGGTCATGAGCTGGGCCAGGTACGGCCGCTCGCGCCTCAAGCTCGAGACGGTGCCGATCCCGCTCGGCGGGGCCATGAAGGCCGAGCTCATCATGACTCGGCAGTTCCGGGCCGGCCGGCAGCTGCGCGTCACGCTGAAATGCGTCAATTCGGTGGTGCATGACTACCAGTCGATCAACAAGCCCTTTCCCACCGCCGAAGAAAGGTCAGTCGACTCTCACGCCGTTTGGCAGGACGAAGACACGCTGGTCTCCGACGGCAGCGGTCTGTTCAAGATCGCTTTCGCGGTTCCCGCCGACCAGCCGGCGACCACCTTCCCAAACGGCCGGGACTGGCGGACTTGGGTGCTGGACGTGCAGGATGCCAGCGGCCGCACCCAGGCTTATCACGCCGAGTTCGAATTGCCGGTGTTCGCGGCATCGCTCGGCGCCGGCGAGGCGGCCGCCGTGGCGGCCATCGCCGCGGATCGCGAGCGCAGGCTGGAGGACTACAAGCCCGGGCCGGGCTTCCGGGTGAAGATCAGGCCGGCGGCCGAGGGCGGGACCGAATTCCTCATTCCGCCGATAGGCAGAGCCGGAGGCGCCGTCGCCCAGTCCATCGTGTTTGCGGTTTCGTTTGTCCTGATGCTGTTCGCGTATGGCCAAATCCCCTTGGTTGTCATCGTCCCCTGGGGCGTCCTCAACCTGTTGCTCTATCTCTGGCTGGCGCGCCTCTGGTTCGCGGCCGAGCGCATCGTCATCGGCAATGGCGTCATCCGCGTAACCAATGGCCTCTTCCGCATCACCCAGTCCATGGCCATCGACCAGGTGGCGTCCATTCACGCCGTGCCGATCGAGACGCCCTGGGTGGTCACCGTCCGCATCAGGGGCCAGGGCTGGCGCCAGATCGGCACCGGTCAGGGCATCCGGGAACTGGCGGAAGCCCAATGGCTGGCCCTGCAGATGAGCCACGCCGCAGGCATCAAGGCCGCGAGCCCCATTCCCGGCAACGAGACTGCGGAGATGATGGAGATGGTCCTGGGCTTCGCCAAGGAGAAGGGCGTCCCGGGCGCGGCCGAGGCCCTGCAGTCGAAGGCTGCCGTCGACCGGCTGAAGCAACATTTGGATCCCAAATACCAAACGGGCGAGGCGCCGGCGGGCAACCTGGCAGGGACGCTGCCGCTTTCCGCGCGGGCCTTCAGATCCAAACCAACCAGCCCGGTGACGAAAATTATTGTCGCCGCGATTGGCCTTGTCGGGCTGCTTTGGCTCCTGTCCAGCGTGCTACACCCGATCTTCGCAGTCTTGATGAGCCGGCTCCGGCATTGAGTTGCGCCGTCAAAAGGAGTGCGGCAGCGCCGGGCCGGAATCTCGGCGGTGGCATGCGCTGCCTCTTTGCACCGCTGCTCGTCGGGATTGCACTTTAGCAAAGCCGTAACCCAAAAAGTTCAGACTGGCCGGCAGTAGCGAGGATCCGGGGAATGCCGGAGGACCGCGGAAACGGCGGCAGGATGTCCGTTCGTCCCGTGACACCCCTTCGTGATTTCGGACATTCGTAGGATCGGGGAGGAAGCTCCATGGCCAGGCGACCGAAGCAGTTCCAGACGAGCGCGAGCAGCCCGCCCACAGAGCCGGCTGCGGTCCATGCTCCCAGAGCGCTGGATGCGCCGGTCTTCGCCCAGCCGGAGCCGACTGCAGATCCCTCGATCTTCAAGATCAAACACCCGTCGGATGGTCCCGCCTACAAGGTCATCGATCAGCTGAACAAGGAGCACCGTGTTCAACCGATGCCCTTTCCGCCGCCGCGCGGCGACGGCTCCGAACCGCAGCTGACGCTGGCCCAGGTCTCGGGGGCGGCAGCGGCGCCACCGACGTCATCTCGCAAACCGGCCAGATCGTGTTCCACGCCGCGGGCGACTGCGGCAGCACGCGCGGCCCCAAGACTGAGAACGAGGTCACCGACAAGATGATCGGCGACTTCACCGAGGCCGCTTCGAAGGAAGTCCCGCAGTTCTGCCTCTTGTTGGGCGATATCGTCTATAGCTTCGGCGAGCCGGAATACTACTACGATCAGTTCTATGAGCCGTACCGGAACTACCACGCGCCGGTCCTGGCGGCGGCCGGCAACCACGACGGCATGATTTCGCCGCTGGCGCATGCGACCAGCCTCGATGCCTATTTGCGGAATTTCTGCGCCGACCCGGCGGCCGGCTATACCATGACGCCAGAAGCGGGCGGGCTTTCGCGCACCGCGCAGATCCAGCCGGGCGTGTTCTTCACCTTCGACGCGCCCTTCGTGCGGATCCTCGTGTTCTACAGCAACACGTTGGAGGATCCCGGCGTCATCGCCAACAGCACAATCGGGAATTCCCAGCTCGATTTCCTGACGGCGGCCCTCGAGCGCGTCAAGAGCGAGAAATATGCCGGGGCGCTGCTCTTCGCCCATCATCATCCGCCCTATGCGATCGGCGGCCAACATTCTTCCAGCCTCGACATGCGCCGGCAGATGGACAAGATCTGCGAGGACATCGGCGTGTGGCCGCACGCGGTGCTGGCGGGCCACGCGCATTCCTATCAGCGCTTCACGCGGCATCGGCCGGACGGAACCGACATCCCCTACATCATCTGCGGCAACGGCGGGCACAACGTGCAGAAGCTGCAGGCGCCTGGCGGCGTGCCGCTGCGCACGCCGCAGACCTTGAAGGCGCAAGGTGCTGCCGACGATCCGGTGACGTTCGAGAACTACGACGATATCGACTACGGCTATCTGAGGGTGATCGTCGATCTGAAGCAGCTCAGGATCGAATATCACCCGGCGAGCGACAGCATCCAGGCAAAAACGCCGGACGACAGCGTCACCATAGACATCGCCTCAAGGAAGCAAGTCGTCTACACGCCCAACGAGCTGGGCTATTCGGCGAGGCTCAAGGAGGTCCGGAGCCTCTACGCCGCTCAGTCGAGCAAGCGTAAGCAAACCCCGAAAAGACGGCGGGGAGCGGCGGCCAACGCGGGCTGACCGACAACATATCCGACCGACGACCCGTCAAGCGCCTGCAACGCTTCGCCGCCATACTCCGGGCCAGGAGCGGCCAGCCAGCAGGGGAGACGAATCATGCGCCTTGCCATGCTACGAGCACAGGCGATCGGGACAATTTTGCTTGCCGCGGTTCCGGCCGCCCTGGACAACGCCGCCGCCCAGACGGTTTCGCTCCAGGCCAACGATGCGGCGACGACGACGCCGATCAAGCATGTCATCGTCATCATCGGCGAGAACCGCAGCTTCGACCACGTCTTCGGTGCCTACCAACCGCGACCCGGACAGACGGTGTTCAATCTGCTCTCCGAGGGCATCATCGGAGCTGACGGGTCGCCCGGCCCCAACTTTGCCAAGGCTGCGCAGTATCAGGCCGTTGTCGAAGGCAAGTACGAATCGGCGCCCACCCACAAGCAACCCTATGACAAATTGCCTCCGGCCATGGCCGGGTCGGCGCCGGCCGCCGCCAGCGATGGGAGCGAAGCGCCTTTCCTTACGATCGGCCATGCTGCCTCGATGGATCCGGGACTGCCGGGCGCCGATCTCCGCCTGCTGCTGACCGGGGCGACGGGTCTCCCCAAACGGTCCCTCGACAGCCGACTGCTGGGCGCGGCAGCGCTGCCCAACGGCCCCTTCCAGCTTACCCCCGGCATCCCTTACGATGCTTACGCTGCCAGCCCCGTGCATCGCTTCTTCCAGATGTGGCAGCAGCTCGACTGCAGCCTCGATCACGCCACGCCCGCCAACCCCAGCGGCTGCCTCGCCGACCTTTTCCCCTGGGTCGAGGTCAGCGTCGGCGCCGGCAGCAACGGCAAGCCGCAACCCGCCGGCTTCGACGACAAGACGACGGGCGAAGGCTCGACGGCCATGGGCTTCTACAATGTCAATGACGGCGACGCTTCCTATCTGAAGCAATTGGCCGACAGCTATGCGCTCAGCGACAACTACCATCAGGCCGTCAATGGCGGGACTGGCGCCAATCACATCATGCTGGGGAGTGGCGACGCCATCTGGTTCAGCGACGGCAAAGGAAACACCGCCACGCCGCCGAAGAGCCAGATCGAGAATCCAGATCCGCAGCCAGGCACCAACAACTATTTTACGCAGGACGGCTATTCAGGCGGCTCCTATGTGGGCTGCGCCGACCGGGCTGAGCCGGGCGTCGGTTCCATCCTGGACTACCTGGCGGCGCTGCCCTATCGGCCGAACCCCAACTGCGAGCCCGGGCATTTCTATCTGGTCAACAACTACAATCCCGGCTATCTCGGCGACGGGACCCTGGACAAGACCGATCCGTTCACGGTGCCGCCGGCGAACTTGCCCACCATCGGCGACGCCCTCATCAAGAAGGGCGTGTCGTTCCGCTATTACGGGGAGGGCTGGAACGCCTATCTTCAGGACCCGTCCAGCTACCTCTACTGCAACATCTGCAATTTCCTGCAATACACGCCGACCATCATGGCCGACGCGGCCATGCGCACCGAGCACATCAAGGATCTGGCCGATCTCTACAACGACATCCAGAACGGCGCCCTGCCGGCCGTCTCCTTCGTCAAGCCGAGCGGGCTCAATGACGGTCATCCTGCCAGCTCGAAGCTCGGCATTTTCGAGGCCTTCTCGAGGAAGCTCATCGATGCCGTCCGCGCCGAACCCGATCTCTGGGCCGGAACGGCGGTCATCGTGACCTTCGACGAAGGCGGCGGCTACTGGGATTCCGGCTACATCCAGCCCCTCGATTTCTTCGGCGACGGGCCGCGCGTCCCTCTCATCATGGTTTCGCCCTATTCGACCGGCGGGCGCGTAGTCCACAGCTACACCGACCACGTCTCGATCCTGAAATTCATCGAGAAGAACTGGACAGTGCCGCCGGTGAGCAATCGCAGCCGCGACAACCTGCCGAACCCGGTCGTCAAAATGGGCGAGCCCTATGTGCCGCTCAACGCACCGGCCATCGGCGACCTGATGGACATGTTCCACTTCTGACCGCCGGGGACGGCCGGCGGCAGCATGGGGTTTGACATTTCGCCACCTATATAGGATACCCCCCTATCCCTTAGGGTGGTGCCATGAGTCATACGATCCGCGAGAAACGCAAGCTTCTGAACCGCGTGCGCCGCATCCGCGGGCAGGTCGAGGCGGTCGAGCGCGCGCTGGAAGGGGAGGCGGGCTGCGCCCAGGTCATGCACCTGCTCGCGGGCTGCCGCGGGGCCGTCAACGGCCTGCTGGCCGAGGTCGTCGAGGATCACGTGCGCACCCATCTCGTCGACCCGGTGAAGGACCCGAAGGCCCTCAATGCCGAGGCGGCCGATCAATTGATCGAGGTCGTCCACAGCTATTTCAAGTGAGGAGGTTGCCATGACCGGCAGCGCCGGCGCCCCCGTTCCTTTCGGGCACAGCCATGTGTTCCTCGGCAGCGGCCATGACCAAAACGCCCGCAGGACCTGGGCGGTCATCTGGCTGTGCGGCGTGATGATGGTTGCCGAGATCGTTGGCGGAAGCATATTCGGCTCCCTTGCGCTCGTCGCCGACGGCCTGCACATGTCCACCCATGCCGGCGCCTTGCTGCTGGCCGCACTCGCCTACAGTTATGCCCGCAGGCATGCCGAAGACCGACGGTTCGTCTTCGGAACCGGCAAGCTCGGCGACCTTGCCGGATTCTCCAGCGCCATCGTTCTGGCCATGATCGCGCTTCTGATCGGCTATGAGGCGGTGACGCGGCTGCTCCACCCGGTTGCCATTAGTTTCAACCAGGCGATCCCCATCGCCCTGGTCGGCCTGATGGTGAACGTCGCCAGCGCCTGGATCCTCAGCGGCGGGAAGTTCAATGAACACGGTCATGGCCATGAGCATCATCACGGCCACGATCACCATGAGCATGACGGCCCTGACCAGCATGGGCACGAGCACCACGGGCACGATCATGACGGGCACGGGCACCACGGGCACGGGACTGCCCATCGGGACAACAACATGCGCGCCGCCTTCGTGCATGTGCTGGCCGATGCGTTCGTGTCGGTATTGGCTGTCACCGGCCTCGCAGCCGGCAAGTACTTCGGCTGGGTCTTCATGGACCCGGTGATGGGCATCGTCGGGGCGGTGGTGATCGCCAACTGGTCCTATGGCCTGATCCGGGATACCGGCGCCGTCCTGTTGGACATGAGCCCGGACCGGCGGATGGCTGAGGAGCTGCGCAAAGTCATCGAAGCCGACGGCGATACCTTGTCCGACCTGCACCTATGGCGCCTGGGGCCGGGGCATCTCGGTGCCATCGTCTCGGTCGTTACGGAACAGCGGCGAAGCCCGGACTTCTATCGCGCCCGGCTGCACCCGTTCCACAGTCTGTCCCACGTCACGATCGAGGTGCGTACCCGCTGATTGGCGCTTGAACGAGGCGTGTCGCTCCATTAACAAGCGGCAATCCGGCCAACCGCCGGGATTTGGCGAAACCGTAACAGTTCCTGCTTAGCTTAGGGCCACGACGTCGCACGGGTGCTTTTGATCGAGGCCAGTTTCGGAGGTTCTGCCGTGCGCGGTCCATTGGTCGTTTCCACCCGACTTTCCCGGGTGACCCCGAACCGCTGGGATGTCGTCGCCGTGCCCTTGGTCCTGGGCGTGCTCGCCGTCATCGCGGTGGGTGCGCATCAGGTGGCGGCACCTCTGGAGGTGCTGCAGAAGACGCCGGTTTCGCTGGACGTCGGCAATCTTCCCGACTACGCGCTCAGGACCACGCTCAGGATGCTGGCGGCCCTGGCGGCGTCGCTATTCTTCACCCTCGTCTATGGCGCGCTCGCCGCCAAGAGCCGGCGGGCCGAGCTCATCCTCATCCCGATTCTCGACGTGCTCCAGTCGGTGCCAATCCTGGGCTTCATCTCATTCACCATCGTGATGTTCATCCGGATGTTTCCGGGGAGCACGCTCGGGCCCGAAAGCGCGGCGGTGTTCGCGATCTTCACCAGCCAGGCCTGGAACATGGCCTTCAGCTTCTACCAGTCGCTGCGCACGATCCCCAAAGACCTGGACGAGGCCTGCCGCGGGTTCCACCTGTCCGCCTGGCAGCGGTTCTGGCGGCTCGAGGTTCCCTTCGCCATGCCCGGGCTCATCTGGAACATGATGATGTCCATGTCGGGCGGATGGTTCTTCGTCGTGGCATCCGAGGCGATCTCGGTGGGGGACCAGACCTACACGTTGCCCGGCATCGGTTCCTACGTAGCGCTCGCCATCGCGGACAAGGACCTTGGCGCCGTCGGATGGGCAGTGCTGGCGATGCTCGTCGTGATCGTCGCCTACGATCAGCTTCTGTTCCGGCCCTTGGTCGCCTGGGCCGAGAAATTCCGGTTCGAGCAGACGGCTGCCCAGATCGCGCCGAAATCCTGGGTGCTTGATCTCCTGCAGCGGTCCCGGTTCATCGAGCTCGCGCTGTCGCCAGCCGGCTCTCTGATCAGACAAGCCCGGCGATTCCGACTCCCCGCGCCGAAGCTTCCCGCCATGCCCGTCCAGCGCTGGCTCTCGCCGGCTTTGACCGACTGGCTCTGGTATGCCGGCGTGGCCGCAATCGGGCTCTATGGGGCATGGCGTCTGTTCGACTTCATCCGGGCAAGCCTCGGGTTCTCAGACCTCGTCCAGGCCCTCGAACTCGGCCTCATCACCTTGGTCCGGGTGCTCATCCTGATCGCGCTCGCTTCCGCGATCTGGGTACCCGTCGGCGTCTGGATCGGCCTTCGGCCCAAGATCGCCCAGTGGGCCCAGCCGATCGCCCAATTTCTCGCCGCCTTCCCAGCGAACCTCCTGTTCCCGGTCGCCGTCGTGGTGATCGTCCGCTTCGACCTCAACACGGACATCTGGCTCAGCCCCCTGATGATCCTCGGCACCCAGTGGTACATCCTGTTCAACGTCATAGCCGGCGCCACGGCCTTCCCCAACGACCTCAAGGAAGTCGCGGCGAACTTCGACATGCGCGGCTGGAAATGGTGGACCAGGGTCATCCTGCCCGGGATCTTTCCCTATTACATCACCGGCGCCATCACCGCCTCCGGCGGCTCTTGGAACGCCAGCATCGTGACCGAGATCGTCGCCTGGGGCTCCACCACGCTCCGGGCGCATGGCCTGGGCGCCTATATCGCGCAAGCCACGACGGCGGGCGATTATCCGCGCATCATGCTGGGGATAGCCGTGATGTCCGGCTTCGTGATTCTTCTCAATCGCGGCTTCTGGCGGCGGCTCTATGTGCTTTCCGAGCGCCGCCTGAGGCTTGACTGAAGGAGGCTTCGCCGATGATGAGCACGACCTCGCCGCTCCTGCTGCAGGCCAAGTCCGTCTGTCAGGCATTCCCGAAAGCGGGTGGGGGAGAGGTCGTCGTGCTGGAAAACGTCGACCTGAGCCTGCGGCAAGGTGAAGTCGTGAGCCTGCTAGGGCGCTCGGGCTCGGGCAAATCCACCCTGCTCCGGATCGTCTCCGGTCTCATCAAGCCCACCTCCGGCGGTGTCGTAGTCAACGGCCAGCCGGTGCAAGGCTGCGTGCGCGGCGTGGCCATGGTGTTTCAGAGCTTCGCCCTGTTCCCCTGGCTCACGGTCCTGGAGAATGTCGAGTTCGGGCTGGAAGCACTCGGGGTTCCAGAAACAGAGATGCGTCATCGGGCGCTGGCCGCCATCGACCTGATCGGGCTGGACGGCTATGAATCCGCCTATCCGAAGGAGATTTCGGGCGGCATGAGGCAGCGGGTCGGCTTCGCCCGCGCCATCGTCGTGCATCCGAACATATTGCTCATGGACGAGCCGTTTTCGGCCCTCGACGTGCTCACGGCCGAAACGCTGAGGACGGATTTCCTCGAGCTCTGGGCCGAGGGCAAGATGCCGATCAAGTCCGTCCTGATGGTAACGCACAACATCGAAGAGGCGGTCCTGATGAGCGACCGCATTCTGGTGTTCTCCTCGAACCCCGGCCGCGTTGCATCCGAGATCCGGGTCGATATTCCCCAACCCCGCAGCCGCCTGGATCCGTCCTTCCGCGCCCTGGTCGACAGGATCTACGGCGTCATGACCCAGAAGTCGGCGGGGCAAGCCCGGGAAACCCTGGGCGGCCATATCTCCGGCGCGGGCATCGCCATGATCATGCCGCGCGTGTCGAGCAATCAGCTCGCCGGCCTGATGGAAGCCGTCGCGGGCCCGCCCTATAACGGCAAAGCCGATCTTCCCGCGATCGCGACCCTGCTGCAAATGGACGCCGACGACCTGTTTCCGATCGCCGAGGTCCTGCAACTCCTGCATTTCGCCGAGCTTGCCGAAGGCGACATTCGCCTCACCGATATCGGGCGCAGGTTCGTGGACGCCGAGATCGACGCGCGCAAGCGCCTGTTCGCCGAGTGCAGCTTGGCCCATGTGCCGCTCATCGCCCATATCAAGCGCGTACTCGACGAACGGCCCAGCCACCGGGCGCCCTTCAGCCGGTTTTTGGAGGAGCTAGAGGACCATACGACCGAGGAACACGCCCGCCAGAACCTCCGCGCGGCCATCGGCTGGGGCCGCTACGGCGAGATCTTCTCCTATGACGACGACGGCGACAGCTTCAGCCTGGAGAATCCGACATAGGGCCGCACGCGGTTGGGCGGTCAGGCCGCATTTCCATCGCATTCGTTGGTCGCGTCATCTAGATTCCGTTCCGGTCGGGCCATGCGCCGCCGAGCGACGCCCGCCCGGCTTCTTTCGCCCATGACCATCGCCGGTTGGCGGCGACGGCAGCCTCGATCGCGCAAGCGGATAACAGACCAGGAGTAACCAGCGTAGAGTGGCCGACATCCCGTCCTCCCAAGGGCCATGAACAGCACCCCATGACAAACAACCGTGCCGAGTTTCCAAGAATGCTCTGGCACCGGCTCTGGCGGTGGGACCGGCCGGCAGTCACTGGCAAGGGCCACCCCGATGCTTCATCACGCTACCTCGACGTGGCGCGGCTCGCTTCCGAGGAGGCGCTCGCCC
>JGI12270J11330_10004115_pt1 | contig 10335 bp, 8 predicted proteins | sample PeaSoiMetSII2010_FD_11330 | JGI IMG/M metagenome (IMG submission 11330)
AGTGGCAGCAACCAGCGTTCCTGAGCCGTCAGCTCTCGAAACGCCGCGCGCGGAAGAGCGTTCCAGTCTTCCGAGCGCCACGCTTCCATGCGTTGAAGAGGCTGAGACATCGCATTCGTCTGAACCAGACGTGGCGCCCATTGCCCGGCCGCAACCCGCCTGGATCACTGACCTCGCAGAAGATCTGAAGGGAAATGCCCCCGTGCCCAGTCCAGAAATACAATCCGAGCTGCATGACATATCGCCGGAGAAGTCCCCGGATGCCGCGCTCGAGCCGCTCCCAACAGAAGCGGCGATTGTGCCGCTGCCCGCACTGCTGCCGGAAACCGAAGTTAACAAATTGGCTGCTGTGTATCCGACAGGGCGCTTTGGGGTGGTGCGCGCCATTGGCTTAATGCTTCTCCTGATCCTGGTTGCCGGCGGCGTGGTATACCACCGTCAAGTTGGGCATGCGCTCATTTGGCTCGGCCAAATCGTTGCCGGTGAAGAAGTGGCGCGTGTCCCGCAATCTTCGATCGCCGAGCCTCCCGCACCAGCTACTCCCAAGCCGGAAACCGCAGAGCCCCTCGGTTCGCCGGGTGTTTCTGATAGCTCGGCTGCGCCTGCACGGGAAGGGGATGGTCCCCCCGTGACGCGGCCAGCCAGTGGAAGCAAGGTCGTCGAAGCGGCACCGATCTCGCCGGCCACGCCTTCCTCTTCGACGAGGGCGTCGACCGTGCCCGTGCCTCCGCCAACTGCGCAACAGGATCGCAGTTTGGGGCCCGGTAATTCCACCGAGACAGCCCGCGATAGTGGTCAGCAGGAATTCCAGCAAGCGGAGGAGATCCTTCGCAGAAAGGGCGACGAGGTGGAACTCGCGGTCGCCGTGCGGCTGCTTTGGGCGGCGGTGGAGAAAGGAAATGCCGATGCCGAAGTGGCCCTCGCGGGGCTTTACCGGCAAGGCAAAGTCGTAGCGAAGAACTGCGACCAGGCGCGGGTTCTGCTGTCCGCTGCGGCGCGGAAGGGAAGCGCGGAAGGGCAAAAGCATCTGGAGGAGTTTACGCGGGGAGGCTGTCAGTAATTTCAGTAATTAAGGTCTGAGCCAGTTAATTGCGTGTGCCCTCGAAGGGGCGGCGAGCATTGGGAGTAAACGAAGTCGAGGAGGATCACAGTGTACTGTTCCAAGTGTGGTGCGGTTCTCGTAGCGGACGCGGCGTTTTGCACGTCGTGCGGAAGTCCAGTGGTGCGCGCGGCGCTTGCAGGTGCTGCGGGTGCGGCCGTGCCGGCGAACATGGGAGTCGCGGGGTTCAGCACAACGCGCAGTGTGATGTACGCGGGATTCTGGTTGCGCTTTGTGGCGCACCTGATTGACGGACTCATTCTGGGTGTAGGTGTATTCGCGTTGGTGATTCCGCTGCTCTTCCTCACGGGGTTGGCGGCGACGCTTGCGAGTTTGCCGCACCGCCTGGAGGGGATGGAAGGGCAACCGAATCCGGCGGTCATTGGCGCGATCCTGTCGCTCGTCTTTATGTTTGTGATGGTCGGCGTCCTGCTGCAGTGGCTTTACTATGCGTATCTGGAGAGCGGGGAGAAGCAGGCGACGTGGGGGAAACAGGCGCTGGGATTGTACGTGACAGACGGCGCAGCAAACCGCATTTCGTTTGGGCGGGCTTCCGGGCGATTTTTCGCGAAGATCATTTCCGCGCTGATTCCGCTGTGGATTGGCTACATCATGGCAGGTTTCACAGAAAAAAAGCAGGCGCTGCACGACATGATTGCAGGGTGCCTGGTGCTGCGGCGCTGAGGCTATACCGCGGTGACGACGAAGAGAAAAGAGGTTGCAGCGGCAGGTCGTAAGAGCCCACCCTTACACACCAAGGGTGGGGCACCCTCAAGTTCAGGGGAACAGTGGCGCAGCAGGAAGGACCCGCGAGGGGTTAGACGGGCGCCAGAGTTTGCTCAACAATGCGGCCATCGAAAAGATGCAGGGTACGTTCGGCGTGATGGGCGTAGCGAGGGTCGTGCGTGACCATGCAAATCGTTGCGCCATTGGCGTGAAGTTCCTTCAGCAGATCCATTACGGCGTCGCCGTTCTTGGAGTCCAGATTTCCAGTGGGCTCATCAGCCAGGAGAATCAAGGGATCGCCTACCAAAGCGCGGGCCACGGCGACGCGCTGTTGCTGACCGCCGGAAAGCTGCGCGGGGAAGTGCTTGGAACGATGCGCCATTTCCACACGCTGCAACGCGGCTTGCACTTTTTCCCGGCGTTCCGCAGAGGCCATGCCGCGATAGGTCAGGGGCAGCTCGACATTTTCGTACACGGTGAGATCGCCGATCAGGTTGAAGGCCTGAAAGATGAAACCGATCTCGCGATTGCGAATGCGTGAGCGGTCGCTGAGCTTGAGGCTGGAAACGGGCTGGCCGTTCAGGGAATAGCTTCCCTCCGTGGGCGAATCGAGCAGGCCGAGAATGGCGAGCAAAGTGGATTTGCCGCACCCTGAAGGGCCGGCAATGGCGAGGTATTCACCCTTCTTGATTTCGAGATCGATCGCGGCCAGAGCGTGGGTCTCGAGTTCGTCGGTGAAGAAGATTTTGCTGACGCCTTGCATCTTGATGAGCGTGCCGTTTGAAGAAGACATGAGAACAGCCTCCGAGTAAAATTCCTTAGCGCAAACGAATGCGATCAACAGCGTCCCAGGCGGACATGTCGGAGAGAATGACCTTATCCCCGACTTTGAGGCCTTGAAGAATCTCGACGGTGTTGACGGAAGTTTTGCCGAGCTTGACATTGACCCGCACGGCGTCCGAGCCATCATCCACAAGTTTGAACAAGCCAATGGTGCTGTCCGATTGGCCGTGAACGGGGCGGCCCACGTAGAGAACGTCATTCAGGTTTTCGATTTCAATGGTGCCATCAACGCTGAGGTCGGGGCGCGCGCCATGGGGTAGCGGATCGCTGAATTGCACATCTACGGTGACGGTGCCGTTTTGCACGGAGGGGTCGATGCGAGAGACAAGGCCTTTGACGATGCCGTTCCTGGTATCGACGGAAGCGTTCTGGCCGATGACGACATCCTTGGCTTGCGTTTCGGCGATTTTGATTTCCGCTTTGAGGTGTTTGGGATCGGCGACACGGGCAAGGTTGGTGCCGGGTGTGACGTGCTGGCCAACCTCGACGGGGACGACCTGCAAAACACCTTGGATGCCAGCGCGAACATGAAGGGCATGGGCTTCGCTGCGTTTCAGGTCGTAGAGCGCGCGCTGCTGGTCAACGTGGGATTGTTGAGCCATGAGGCGTGCTTTTGCGGAGCCGGCGGCGTTTGTGGTGCGGTCTTCTTCGAGTTGCAGGCGGATAGCAAGCTGTTCCGCTTTCACTTTCGATAGCAGCGCGGTGACTTCTGCACCGATTCCTTCGGCGCGAAGCTTTTCGTCCACTTCGTGTTGGATTTTGGCTTGCTCGTAGTCGCTGCGGACGGCGGCGGTGGCAGCCCTCTGATTGAGGAGATCACTGTTGACCTGGACCTTCAGGTTTTCGTAGTCCGCCTGAGCGGCTTTCAACTGATATTCAGCGTCCAGGACGTCGCGCTGCAATTCCGGGTTGGAGAGTTCCAGGATCACACTGCCGGGCTGCACGATGGCGCCAGGATGAATCACGATGCGATCCACGCGGGAATCGGTCTGAGCGGGAATCCAGCGGATGTCCTCTGGAACCAGTGTTCCCACGCCATGCACCTCGATGAGGAGCGGGCCGCGCTTCACTTCGTCGGTCCAAGTGGTGGCTTTATCGACGGAAGGAGCGGCTGGGCGGAGGCGCGAGACGCCAAAGGTGACGCCCGCGACGGAGACGACCGCAACGGCAACGTAGATAATGCGACGGATCTTTTTGGCGTGGGCGTTGGATGGTCGCTGGATGTCCATAGCTTTTTGTACCTACTCGTAACGCAGGGCGATCACGGGGTCGACGCAGCTAGCGCGACGCGCGGGGATGTAACAACCAAGAAGCGCTATCCCAACGAGGAGTACGGTCACGCCGACGAAAGTGAGCGGATCGGTAGGAGTCACGCCAAAGAGCAGTGACTCCACGGCTCGCGCCAGGGCCAGCGACCCGGCAATGCCAATCGCCACACCAATAAAAATGGTGCGCAATCCTTGGCCCAAGATCATTCCCAGAATATCGCCGCGATCCGCCCCAAGCGCGACACGCACGCCGATTTCGGGCGTTCGGCGGCTGACCGAATATGCCATCACGCCAAACACCCCTGCGGTCGCGAGCAACAGCGCGGTGATTGCGAAGAACCCGATGAGAATGACGTTGAACCTCCGCGAGCCTAGCGAAGCGGAATACACTTGCGAAAACGTGCGGAACCTTGTGGGAATCTCTGGGTTGAGGTCGTGCAGGATTCCTCGAGCCGCCGAAGCGACCAACCGCGTGTCGGCATCGCTCAGCATCGTTAGGGTGATCGCCGGGATCGGCCGTTGCAGCAAATCCACGTAAACAGTAGGACGCGGCGGAACATCGGGGCCATATTCGCGAGTGTCGCCCACGATTCCGACGATGGTCAGCAGACGCAAGTCCCCATCTATGTTTCCAAACTCAATCGTGTGGCCGATGGGGTCCTGATCTGGCCACCGGTCGCGCGCAAGCGATTCGCTGATTACGGCCACATGTGGAGAATCCGGGCCATCGCGCTCGTCAAAGATTCGCCCCCGAATCAACGGAATTTCGAGAGCCTGGAAGTATCCGTCCGTGGCGGCGCAGAAATCCGCGTTGCCAGTCCGCTCCGTGTGGCGGAACAAGTCATCGAATAGGCGAGCGAAGGAGTCCAAGCTATCAGGAGTCTTGGGAAGTTCGTCCTGCGTCATCAGTAGAAACATGCCGTCGGGTAGGCCGCCGTCCATGGGAAGGCCGCTGGTTGCGCCAACGTTGCGCACGCCTGGGATTTGTTTGAGCCGGTCAATCAGGTTTGAAAAGAAGATCCCTTGGTCCGCCTTTGCTTTCGAATCATTCCACTTCAACCACGGAAGCGAGACGTCCATCGTGACAATTTTATCCACGCGGAACCCGGGATTCACTTCGAGTACCTTCATCAGGCTGCGCCCCAGCAATCCCGCTCCGACCACGAGAACCAATGTGATCGCAATCTGCGCCGCCACGATTGCCCGGCCGACGCGCTGGCGGCCTTGCGAACCCCCTTGTCCACGCCCTCCTTCCGCGAGGCCCTGGCGCGGGTCCCCGGAAGTCGCGCGTGCAGCGGTGAAAGCTCCAAGGCCTGCGGCGACTGCGGTGGAGAGCAGGAACGCGAACGCAAGTACCGGAAAATTGATCGAAACGGTGTCCAGCCGCGGCAGATTTTCCGGCGCCAGCGCGACCAATCCCGCCAAGCCCCAGAACGCTCCCAGCAAGCCAAGGCCGCCACCAGCCAGGGAAAGTAGGAATGCTTCGGTAAGGAATTGACGGATCAGCCGCCGGCGCGCCGCTCCAAGCGCACTACGAATGGCGAGTTCACGCTCTCTCACGGACGCTTGTGCCAACAGCAAATTCGCCACATTCGCGCACGCCACGAGCAGCAGAAATCCCACGGTACCGAGCAGGATCAGCAACGGCGACCGGGCCTGGACTGTAATCGAGTCCCGCAGCGGGACGACAATTCCATCCTTGAGGAGATAATCGTTTTGTTCACTCGAGGTATCGTGAATGCGCCGGGCGATCGCGCTGATGTCGCGATTCGCCTGCTCGACAGTCGCACCGTCGCGGAGGCGGCCGACCACATAGTAGTTATGCGACGTCCGGCTTGGGTTTTCGCCGTCCAAATCAGCCGGCAGCCATAAATCCACATCTGCTGGGAAACGAAATCCGGCCGGGAGCACGCCGATCACGGAGTATACTGCGCTATCAATCTTCAGGTGCGACTGCGAAAGGTCCCGCGGCGATCCAAGAGCCTGCCTCCAGTACCCATAGCTGACAAGAGCTGTGGGGCCAGCTCCTTTCTTCGCGTCGCTGGTGGTGAAATCTCGCCCCAGGATCGGCTGAACACGGAAAACCTTGAGAAAGTCGGGCGAGACGTGTGCAACCGTCGTGCGCGTCGGCTCCGCAGCCCCCGAAACGGACACGACGTAGCTGTTGTACTTCGCAATCGCCTGGAAGCTGCGGTTTTGATCGCGAAAGTCGTCTAGGTTTGGTTCGGCAACACGTGACCATGTGCCTTTCGAGTTGACCTCGAAGACCGCCATGATTCGGTTCGAATCGGGATACGGGAGCGGCCGCAACAAGACGCCGTACACAACACTGAAAATTGCCGTGGTCGCGCCAATGCCGAGAGCGAGAGTGAGAACGGCGACAGCGGTGAAACCGGGGCTCTTGAGGAACATACGCGAGGCAAAGCGCAGGTCCTGCAGCAGAGTTTCCAGGATGGGGAAGCCGCGGGAGTCGCGGTGGTTTTCCTTAGCTTGTTGAGTGCCGCCGAACTGAATGAGGGCTTGCCGGCGGGCTTCGCCCGGGGACGTGCCGGAGCGGAGGTTTTCTTCGATGGCTAATTCCAGGTGGGAAGCCATTTCCTCTTCGAGGTCTCGATCGAGTTGCGCGCGGCGGAAGAAGGAAGCGAAGCGCTGCAGAAATTGGCGGAGGAAGGCGATCATGACTTGCCCTCCTGAAGGAACAATAAGTTTTCAGTTTTCAGTTTTGAGGATCGGAGACGAGAAACCCAAGACCCACCCTTCCAAACCAAGGGTGGGGCACCCGGCCGAAAGAACTGGGGGAGGCGGTCGATCATGATTTGCCCTCCTCTTCGGGCATGGTGAGAACGCGGCTCATTACGAGGGAAAGCCGTTGCCAGTAGGCGGCATCTTCGGAGAGTTGTTTGCGGCCGGCTTTGGTAATGGAATAAAACTTGGCTTTGCGATTGTTGTCGGAGGTGCCCCACTCGGCGGAGATCCATCCGCGCTGCTGGAGGCGGACGAGCGAGGCGTAGATGGTGCCCTGGTTGAGGAGGACTTCATTGCCGCTGACCTGCTCAATGCGACGGGCAATACCGTAGCCGTGAAGGGGGCCCATAGTCGAGAGGGTCTGCAAGACCATGAGGTCGAGAGTGCCCTGGAGAAGATCGAGCTTGGAGTCACTCATGCGGCCTCCTGTGTGATGACCACATGAGGATAGCACGTCTTATGTGGGAATGCCACAGGAAAAAGAATGCGTCGATTGTGGCTCCGTCCTCGTCTGCAGGCACGCGGGCGCTGGATGTGCATAGTCATTGAGGGTCTCACTCGCACCGCAGGGCGATGATGGGATCGACGCGGGTGGCGCGGCGAGCGGGGATGTAGCAGGCCGCTAGAGTGACGAATGTCAGGAGAAGAGCGACGCCGAAAAATGTGAACGGATCGGTGGCGCTGACGCCGAATAGCAAACTGGAAAGCAAGCGCGTGAGGGCGAGTGATGCCACCGCACCGGCGATGATCCCGATGCCAGCCAGCTTTGCACCGTGGCCAAGGACCAGTCGCGAAACATCGCTCGATTGAGCGCCAAGAGCAATGCGGACACCGATCTCATGCGTGCGTTCACTGACCAGGTAGGAGGTCACACCGTAAATCCCAATCGCCGCCAAGGCGAGCGCCACGAAAGCAAAGACTCCCAGGAGGAGAAAAGCGAGGCGTTGCGCGGAGACAATTCCGGAGATGATTTCGTCCATGGACCTGACTTGGAAAACCGGCTGGTTCTTGTTGACGGACCAAATCGCATTTTTGATGGCCGGCAGAATGGAGCCGGGCGGCAAGGCCGTGCGCACCACAAGGCTCATAGTCTGGTCGGGGCTCTGCAACGAGGGAAAGTAGACGGTGGGGCGCGGCTGCTGATCGAAGCCGGTGTCGCGAACTTCGCCAACGACACCCACGATTTCGCGAGCGGGCCGCATAGCATCTGGAATTTGCAAATGTTTTCCAATGGGATCCTGATTGGGGAAAAAGCGGCGCACCAATGTTTCGTCAATCATTACCACGCGCGGGCGATCCAGGTTGTCCTGTTCCGTGAAGGTACGGCCGCTGAGCAAGGGAATGCCCATCGTGGCGAAGTAGTTGGGAGTAATGTCCCTGTAGTCCGCGGCGAGATGTGCGCCCGGCGCCAAAAGGGGATTTTCCTGGATGACGAAGTACCCCATGTCCATGTCGTCCTGGCTGAGGGGGACGATTTCGGCGAAGGCGGCCGATTGAATTCCGGGGACGGCCTCGACGCCGCTGAGGAAGCGCTGGAACGCGGCGGCCTGCTGACGAGGCTCACGATATTGGGAGTCCTTCGCGTCATTGGGCAGTTTAATCCGCAAGGTCAGGAGATGATCAGGATGAAAGCCGGGATTCGCTTCCAGAAGGTGCCAAAAACTCTTGATCATGAGGCCGGCGCCGATCACAAGCACAAACGCCAAGGCAGATTCGACAATGACAAGAGTGGAGCGAGTACGATGTCCGCGTGAGCCAGAGACGAAGCCCCTCCCACCTTCTTTCAGTGATTCATTGACGTTGCGCCGCAGGCTTTGGAGAGCAGGAATGAGGCCGAAGATGATTCCTGTCAACAGCGAGATGACGATCGTGAAAGCGAAGGCGGAGCCGCTCATGCGAATTTGCGGCAGCATAACCGCGTCGGCTGCGTTCGGAACGGGAATGCGAGAGGGGACGAAGATCTTCAGCAGGTTGGTGGACCACAGCGCCAGGAGCGAACCTGCAACGCCGCCGAAAAGTGAGAGCAAGGTGCTCTCGGCGAGGAGCTGACGGATGAGCCTCACGCGTCCGGCACCTAACGCCATGCGAATCGCCATTTCCCGCTGGCGCACAACCGTGCGCGCGAGCATGAGGTTGGCGACATTGGCGCAAGAAATGAGCAGTACAAGACCCACGGCGCCAAGCAAGAGGAGCAACGCGGGCCGGAGATACTCGACGCGAACGGATTGGAGCGGCACCAAAACGACGCCAAAGCCTTTCCGTGCCGGACGCGCGATGGCGATGCGTTGGGCGATGACGCTCATCTCGCCCGTGGCCTGCTGGAGAGTAGTCCCGGGCTTGAGACTGCCGAAAACGCCAAGATCGGAATCTGCGCGCTTCAGCCAGTCGGTGTCAAAGGGAACGACCACATCCGCTGGAAAAAGAACGGCGAATTCCGCGGGCAAGACTCCGATAATCGTGTACGCCTCGCCATTCAACGTCATGCCGCGCCCGACCACTGATGGGTCGGAAGCGAAGCGCCGCCGCCAATAGGCGTTGCCCAGGATTAGGAAGTTGTGGCGGCCTGCGGCCTCTTCCAGACGGAACGTGCGGCCCGAGACGGGCTTGATGCCAAAGAAGTCGCCGAAATTCGTAGTTACTCGCAATCCCGCCACCTGTTCGGGCTCGCCCAGTCCGGTCACGGTTCCAGTGCCGTGCTCAAACAAAAACAGGTCGTCGAAAGATTTGCTCTGCTCCTTCCAATCCAGGTAGTCCTGTCCCATGGGGCCAATGCGACTCCAACCGTGCTCAAGGTTGTTTACCCAGATCACCACCAAGCGGCTCGCATGTCTAATCGGCAATGGCTGAAGAAGGGTTGCATGGACCACGTTGAATACCGCAGTGTTAGCGCCAATGCCGAGGGCGAGAGTGAGAATGGCGACGGCGGTGAAACCTGAAGATTTGCGAAGCATGCGGAGGCCGAAGCGCAGGTCTTGGAGGAGGGATTCAAGGAGGGGAAGGCCACGTTGGTCGCGGATGGATTCTTTGGTTTGTTCGAGGCCGCCGAGTTTTAGGAGGGCGTCGCGGCGTGCTTCTTCGGGGGGCAGGCCAGAGCGAAGATTGTCTGCGATATGCAATTCGAGATGGCTCGCCAACTCGTCTTGCAGTTCGCGGTCGAGTTGCTCTTTGTGGAAGAGGTTGCGGAGACGGTGGAGAGTGGAACGGATGTTCATGGGAGGGCCTCCGGAGTGGGTGACTCGTGACTTGTGAATCGTGATCCGTGGGAGAGAAAACCAAGAGGGGAGAAAGGCGGTGCTTTGACGTTGGAAGGTAAGAGCCCACCCTTAGACACCAAGGGTGGGGCACCCTCAAGTTCATCGGGTCGGTGGCGTAAGGAAGAAAACCCAAGAGCACGGAGGCAGCGAAAAACACAGAGGAACGCAAGACAGAGAAACCCAAGAGCACAGGCAAGAGTGTCTGTGCTATGGATCTCCTGAGCCTGCCGCCAAAAGCGCCCGCCTCGGAAGGCGGCCGCTACAGACCCAGAAGAAGAACTGAGCCAAAAGCGGGCACGACGGAGCGGGGTCATGAGGGCTGCTCCTTGGCGGAGAGGAAGCGGGCGAGGATGGCGGTGGTCTGTTCCCATTCCTGGGTTTCTGTTTCGAGTTGCTTGCG
>JGI12270J11330_10004117_pt1 | contig 10333 bp, 9 predicted proteins | sample PeaSoiMetSII2010_FD_11330 | JGI IMG/M metagenome (IMG submission 11330)
AGGAGAACGACGAGATCGAGCGGGATGCCTGCCTGGCTCCGGCGGGGGAGACTTGGGAGATGTTGACGCGGCAGGAAATGGCGCTCGACCGCTCGATTGACCGCAAGGTGAGGATTATCCTGACCCTGCGCNAAGAACATGCACGCCNGGGTGGGGGCGGTTCGCGAACCGCCCCTACGCGTGAGGCGGACGACCGCGCGGCCGAGGAACTGAGTAAGGTCGTGGGGCTGGACGCTGGGACAGAAAGTCCGGCAGAGGAAAACGCCCTAGAAACACCAAAATCGCCGGAACAAAGCCAGGGAGTCATTGAAAACAAAGCACCGGCGGCAGAGGGGGTGCGCGCATGAGGCGTGGTGCGGGCGTCCCGCCCGCTGTGGCACGGGCATTTTGCCCGTGCCCCGCTAGGGCGGGACGCCCCAGCGACAGCGGCCGGGACGGCCGCACCACAGCTCGCGGGCAAAATATCAACTCCACAGCGGGCGGGACGCCCGCACCACGGCTCACGGACAGAGCCTGTCCTGAGCGGAGCGAAGGAATGCCCACAGCACCGCGGGCAAGATGCCCACTCCACAGCGGGCGAGACGCCCGCACCACACCTGTGCCCGTCAGCGGGTGGTCATTGCCGGTAGGTTGATATGCGACGGACGCTCCATGTCGTGGTAGACGGTATTCAGCGCCGTGATCGCGTGTGTCTCGTAGCCGGAGCGTTCCCCGGTATTGGGATTGACATCGAAAAAGGGAAAGTTGCTGCTCGAGATGTCAACCCGGATACGGTGGCCGGTTCGGAAACGGTTGGCTACGCCCACCAGGTCAATGGTCACCTTGCGGATTTCGCCGGGTTTCAGCAGCGTCCGCGCGGAAGCGTAGTCTCCCGAACTGACCCGGCTAATGCGGTCGGCAAGGTTCATCGCGTATCCCCAAGGGTAGTCACGATTGGGAGGAGCGACATCAACGAGCTTGGCCGTGAAATCCGTGTCCGGAGCCGAGGAGGAAATCCAGAGATCGACGCTCACCGGCCCGGCGATCTCCAGGTCGGACGCGAGGGGCGGCGTTTGGAACACCAGCACGTCGCGCCGAGAAGCCAAGGGGAGGTCGTTGTCGCAGCCAAAGATCCTGACCCGGCAACGCTGGTCGCGAGGACCTGCGGGCGAGAGGTCTTTGCCGGAATCAATCTGCCCGCCGATCGTGGGAACCGGATTCCGGGGGTCGAACGAGTAAGTGCTCGAGGTCTCGCTGCCGGGCCGCTGTTCGCTCAAACTGCCATCGCCGTGCATGTAGTAGGCTCGGGTAGTTGCCTCCGGAGGGGGCCAGGCCGTGGTGGCGAGCCAGCGGCCTCCATCCTCCATGAACCCTTTATCGTTACGCAGGCCGCTGCCGCCGCCCATAACGAAGACCCGCACGCGAGGTTCATCGAGGACGCCGGTGGTCTTGCCCGCGAGAACCTGATCGAACCAGCGCCGCTGCTCCGCGATCATGTCGACTTCGGCGGCAGCGCCGAAGTCGACATCGCCCGAGGCGCGCGGACCGATTCCGTGCACCCAGGGGCCCATCAGGAGCTTGGTGGGAGACTTGTGTCGGGAAGCCAAACCCATGTAGTTGTGAAGCGTACCCCGTTCGAACAGGTCGTACCAACCGCTCAGGAAATAGACGGGAATATCCGGATATTGGTCGTAAGCACCCTCAAAGTCGAAGCCATTCTGCTTCCAGTAGCCGTCATAGAAGGGATGGTCGACGAAGTCCTGAAACCAGCGCTGATTCACCGGGTCGAGCAGCAGCGGCGAGGCGTTAGGACGGAAGGGGTACGCACGCAACCAGCCTCCCATCTGATCGTGCAGGATCTCAAGCAGCGCGGTCTTCAGAGCTGGATCTTGTTCGGCTTCCTGGCTGGTGGAAGAGAGGATCAAAGGATAGACGAGATTGTGCAACAACGTGAAAGCTCCGCCGCGGTAAGCGCCCTCGTCGAAATAATTGGAAGTGCCGACCTTGACAAACATTGCGGCCAGGTGGGGCGGACGCAGGACCGCCAGGGCGTTCTGGGCCTGCGCGAGGTAGGACCCACCGTAAGTTCCCACCTTGCCGTTGGACCAGGGCTGCGCCGCGGCCCATTCCACCGTGTCGTAGCCGTCTTTGCCCTCATTCACGTCGATATAGAATGTGCCTTGCGATCCGTAACGGCCCCGGCAATCCTGCACCACGACAACATAACCAAGCTGGGCGAAAAGGCGCTCCCCATCGGCGGAACCAGGGCCAGGGTCCTTGCCGTAAGGGGTCCTCGATACCAGCACCGGGAATTTGCCCTGCACCGGCATGCCATCGTGGGCCGGCATGTACACGTCCGTCGCCAGCTTCACCCCGTCTCGCATGGGGACCATGAGGTTCTTCGCGACAATCACGTCGTATTTGGCGCCCGCCGTATCGCCCTGGGCAGCAAACAGTCCAGCCACCGCTAGAGCCGAAATTGCCGGCCCGACGAGTGTGTGGAATCGCATCGAGTTCATAGCCTCGGCTCCTTGCTGCCCCCTAGCGGGGCTTCAGCCCCGCTTTGGAGTGCGGCAGCTTGCTGCCGCTTTCCCCGGGCGCGAGCTTGCTCGCGTTGCTTCCTTAGGTTCCCCATCCCAGCCAGCAAGCTCGCCGGAGCCAAAGCGGCAACGGCAGCTTGCTGCCGCTTTCCCCGGGCGCGAGCTTGCTCGCGTTGCTTCCTTAGGTTCCCCATCCCAGCCAGCAAGCTGGCTTAAGCAAAAGCGGCAGCAAGCTGGCGCACTCCAAAGCACCCAGTTATGACGCGATGTCCGTCATTGAGTACTAGTGAAATGCCTGGATCAATTCCAGGCTGACGCCGAGCACATCCGTGTCCATGTAAGCGTAGCGGCCGGAGTTCGGCTTTCCGACGTCACCCCAGGCGCCGCTTTCCCCGGGCGCGAGCTCGCTCGCGTTGCTTCCTTAGGTTCCCCATCCCGGCCAGCAAGCTGGCTTGAGCCAAAGCGGCAGCAAGCTGCCGCACTCCAAAGCACCCGGTTATGACGGCGATATCCTTCATTGAGTACTAGTGAAATGCCTGGATCAATTCCAGGCTGACGCCGAGCGCATCCGTGTCCATGTAAGCGTACTGGCCGGAGTTCGGCTTTCCGACGTCACCCCAGGCGCCGCTTTCCCCGGGCGCGAGCTTGCTCGCGTTGCTTCCTTAGGTTCCCCATCCCGGCCAGCAAGCTGGCCTGAGCAAAAGCGGCAGCAAGCTGCCGCACTCCAAAGCGCCCGGTTATGACGGCGATATCCTTCATTGAGTACTAGTGAAATGCCTGGATCAATTCCAGGCTGACGCCGAGCACATCCGTGTCCATGTAAGCGTACTGGCCGGAGTTCGGCTTTCCGACGTCACCCCAGGCGCCGCTTTGCACGGGCGACCAGCCGAGCTTTGCATAGCGCTCGAGCGCACTCTCCAGGTTGTCCACCGGCACTCCCATGTGCTGAACGCCCTCGCCGTGCGCACCCAGAAAGTCGTCGTAACAATTGGGCGGGTCTTGCGGCGGTATGATCCATTCATAAGTCGGGTGGGAGTAATTCTGCCAGCCGACCACAAACGGCAGCAACAGCGGCTTGCCGTGGTATCGCCCGTCCTCACGAGGAGAGGCATTGGCCAGCGTTATTTCGGGAAACCCTAGACTGTGCCAGTATGCCGAAACGGGCGCAGCTCTCCGGATCACCAGTCCGAGGTGCGTCACCTTCGCCGGACCCGCGCCGGCTTCGGCCAGCGGGCGCGTCACCAGCCCGAGGACATACTTGCCTGACGGTTCGGTGTCGAAGAACGTGTAGCGCCCACCGGCGGCGTCGAACGTGTGCAGCACCCGGACACCCAAGCCGCGGAGCCGGGCGGTTTCCAGTTCCACTTGCTGAGGGTCCGGCACTGCGTACAGCACCGCAAAAACACCATCCCCGTGGAATGCGAGGAAACCGTCGAACACCGGATCGCCTGCAACCGGCTGAAGGATTTCCACTGCGAAGCTCCCCAGCCGGCCGGTGATGAGCCGCGCCGCGTGCCGCCCGGAACTACCCAAAGTAATCCGGCCATGATCGCGTATGTCTTCCAAGCCCACGTTCCGCCATGCGGCAACGGCCCGCGACGCGTCTTTGACGACCCAGAGCGCCCCGTCCATGGTCTTGTAGAAGTCCGGCAATTGTGCCCGCACCGGCGCGCTCGCACACATCAGAATACCTGGCAACACAATCCAACTCAGAAGATGATTCCGCATTACGCCCTCCCGCCGGCCGAACCGCCTGTGGTATCCCGGGACTTCCAGTTTCCCTCGGGGGACGCCAGTATACATCGAATCGCCGCAAACCGAACCCGCCAATACGAGCAACACAAACCCCTGGAAAGATCATAGAATGGAACTGCTCGATCGAGTTGACTATGGCGAAAACTATTCGGGTGGGACTCCTCGGCGCGCGGTTCGCGGCACGATTTCACATGGACGGGTATCGGCGCGTCTACGGGATTCCGGTGCAGGTGGTGGGCGTCGCGTCGAAGAGCGCGGAGTCGCGCGAAGCTTTCGCGCGTGAACATGGAATCGAGGCATTTGGAACCCTCGAGGAAATCTGCGAAGTGGCGGACGTGATCGACGTCTGCACGCCCACCGCCGCCCATGAGCCTATCGCGATTCAGGCCTTGCAGCGCGGCAAACACGTCGTGATCGAAAAGCCCTTGACCGGCTATTTCGGGCCGGGAACCGATGATTTTCAAGGCAACGCCTTCAGTAAGGAGGTGATGCTGCGCGAGGCCCTGGCAAGCACTCAGCGCATTCAGGATGCGGCCCGCCAAGCGCAGCGTCGAGTCTGCTACGCTGAGAATTGGGTTTATGCGCCCGCCATTCAAAAAGAGCGTGAGATTCTGGTGAAAACCGGCGGACAAGTGCTGCGCATTATGGGTGACGAATCGCACGGCGGCTCGCACTCGGCGTACGGGGGGATGTGGAAATATACGGGCGGCGGGACTTTGATAAGCAAAGGCTGCCACCCGCTCTCCGCAGCCCTATATTTGAAACGAACTGAGGGTGAGGCGCGCGAAGGGAAGGCCATCAGGCCGGCGACGGTTTCGGCTCGAGTCCATGAGATTACGAGGCTCAAGACTTTTCGCGACGCCGGGTTTCTGGGCACAAAATACCAGGACGTAGAAGGATTATTGCCAGCTCCACGTGACTTTCGACGATGGCACGGTGGCGGATATATTCTCTTCCAACCTGGTTCTGGGCGGCGTCTACAGTTGGCTGGAGGTTTTCGCGAACAACCACCGCACGCGCTGCCGTTTGAATCCCGTGAGCATGCTCGACACGTACAATCCGCGTGAAGACCTCCTGAGGGATGTGTATGTGGCGGAGAAGCTCGGCTCCAAACAGGGTTGGAGCCATCCCGCGCCCGATGAAGCCTGGCAGCAGGGATACCCACAGGAGTTTCAGGACTTCGTGGAAAGCATCGCACTCGAGCGCGAGCCTCTGTCGGGAATCGATCTCGCGTGCGATACCGTGGCGGTGTTGTACAGCGCTTACCTCTCGGCAGAGCGGCGTGGGGCGGAAGTGAACATCCTGCGGATTGTCGATGGGCGATTGCCGATGGCCGAATGACGAAAAGCAGATCCTTCGCGCAGTTTACCCTGAGCGAAGCGAACGGGCTCAGGATGACAGGCTTCGCTCCGGATGACAGTAAGCGTCCGAAGCTGGCCGTTTTGACAAGTGACCGGTGGATGTAGGTGTCCACTTGGATCACATGTCATTCTGAGCGGAGCGAAGAATCTGCATTTGTTTGCGGCTCCGCCGCGCTGTGGCCCCTTTGGCGGGTCTTTTCTTCACTTCCGCGAAGAACTAGGAGCCGGGCACTCCGGCCTTTTGGAACAGCTTATCGATTCGGAGAAACTCCTCCTCCTCTTCAGTTACGTTAATCGATCGAACCATCTGGCCGATGGTGACGCTAGGATCGTTGGACCAGAAGATGCCTCGGTCCTCATCCTCGTAGTAGTGAAAGCCTACCTTATCGCCGTATTTTTCGCGCAGCGCTTCACCGTTCTTCAGTTCCCTGCTCCAGGGCACTATGGCGTAGCTCAAATCGATCTGCTCCACCAGGATCTGCTCCGGCGGCTTTATCTGAGCAGCGATTCTGCCCGTAGGCTCGAAAATCGAGGAGTTGTTGCGCCAAGTGCTGGACACGACGTAATATCGGTGCCGCAGGGCTCGGAACGCAGGCTGCGCCGTCTGCGGCGACTGAGTGGGCCAGGCCACCAGTTCAGCGCCCTTGCGAGCCAGTTGCTCCCAGCCGTAGTCGTACTCCATGTCAAAACAGATCTGGATTCCCAGCTTGCCAAAGTCACAGGCGAAGACGGGTACCTCCTTGCCGGGAGTCGAACCGCCTTCCGTGGAGTCACTGCCTGACGGAACCGCCAAGTGGAGCTTGCGGTAAATGCCCACGACTTCACCTTGGCGGCCGATGAGAATTCCCACGTTCGAGCTGATTTTCTTTCCCTGAGTCTCGAGCAGATACGTCGGCACAACGATGTAACAGTGGTGTTCCCGCGCCTTCCGTGCAAAGGCATCCTTCAGGGGACCCTCAAGTGGCACGGCGGAGTCCACGGCATTGCCCGCAGCCTCTCCCGTCACGGCCGTCTCCGGCAGTACGGCGAGATCGAGATCCCGTCCATACTTCTTCTTTGACTCCTCAGACATTCGATCGATGATGTCTCCCAATTCTGCCAGGCGCTTTTCAAGACCCGGGTATTCCACCCAGAAAGCCTGCATCGCCGTGCCTACGATCACCTTGCGCGGCGGTTGATTCGACGTGCTGTGCGCCCTTGCATCGCCCGCAAAAGCGGGATGAGCCGACGGAGCCAACATCAGAGCTGAACTGAGAATTGCCGGTATGCACCAGCCGAGCGGCCGGACAGCCGCGAAGCGGCCCGCCACCCATGGTGACCACCGGCCCTTCCGCCGGCCGCGGAGAGAGCCATCCTTCTCATGCACGTTCCGAGATAAGTGAAATGACATAAGATGCTTCCTTTCCCCTCTTGCTGTCCGGCAAGCTTTGGGGTAAGATTATCTTACCATGGAACTGAAACTTTCCACGAAGGGCCAGATTGTACTGGCCGGCGCCATCCGGCGCAAACTCGGTCTTCAGCCCGGCGATTCGCTCGATGCCAAGGTCCGGGGCGGACTGATAGTCCTGATTCCACGGAAAACGCGCGTCCCCAAGGTGAAGCTTCTTATTGACCCCGTTACAGGACTTCCGGTTCTAAGCGCAGGAGCCGACTCACCTCGGTTAAGCAGCAAGCAAGTGCGTGAGATTCTGGAAGAATTCCCATGACGCACCTGCTTGATGTGAATGCTTTAGTCGCGGTGGGCTTTCGTGAGCACGAGTTCCACCAACGTGTGGCGCGATGGGTGCGAGCGGTGGCTAAAGCGGGAAGTTCCGAACTGGCGACCTGTTCAATTACAGAGCTAGGCTTTGTTCGGGTCCTCGCGCAAGCACCGCAATACGGAATTACCGTCTCCCAGGCTTGCGAACTCTTGCGGCGGCTAAAAACCACGCCAACCGTGAATTTCACATTTATTACTGACGACCAGGACATTTCAAATCTTCCCGGCTGGGTCAGAACCGCAAAAGAAACCACTGACGGCCACCTTAAGCAACTCGCCGATGCGAATGGGGCGATTCTTGCCACCCTGGACAAGCGGATCCCCGGCGCATTCCTCATCCCAGCGGAACGATAATCCGGACTTCGACGAGATACGGTCGACTGAGCTCGACCAGCCAGAACCGCAAACCTTGAGAAGCAGAGCCGCGCTTCTCCCCTTCGTACCGAATCCCCAATCTGATCGCAGGTCAATGTGAACTGTCGACTTTAACCAGCGCCTCGCTCAACGCCGCAGGAGTGGGCGGGATGATGGGCACCTGGGCGACGGTCTTCTTGGCCAGTTCCGCGGTCCGCCCCACGTTCAACTGTTCAAAGAGAAACGCGAACTTCCTTTCCAAGTCCTGACCTAATCGCTCACGCAGGTCCGCCGGCAGGTCCCAGAATTTGCGTTTGAAGGGGCCGAAGGCCTTCTTGCGGGTCTTGTATAAGAACTGGGGGTCCGTATCGGAAGGCTTTTTCTCATCGGCGCAGAGCTTCCGCAGTGTCTTGTAGATCTCTTCCTTCAGATCGCGAGGAAACGATGCATTCTCATAAATCATGTTCTGGAACTCTGTCGCCAAGTGAACCTCAGCGGCCTCGCATTCCACAAACTTGTGGAAAGCATCGGCAGGGAGCGTGGAAGCTCCGTGTTGCACAGTGCCTGCCATTCCGTACCGATCCCGAGCCAAAGCCGAGAGGGTCCGCAGCGTCTCAAAGTCGATGGCCACTTGAGTCACGGTGCCATCAGCCAGCACCACGCCGCCGTCCCTCGTCCCGGTCTGCACGCTGATTTTCGCCAAGCCCTTCTTGTAATGACTGCGCCGGGTTAAGGTCTCCATAAACCCGTCCACGAAGGAGGTCAACTCATCAGCAGTGGAATTCCGCTCCCCGATCCTGCCGATCTCGCCGCCCAGCGTCAGAGTTATACCCGGCGGTTCGATCGAGCGAAGGTAGGCGGCCAAACTTGCTGTCGTCTCAAAGTTAGCCCTCTGCTGCTCATGGACGCCGGGCTTGTCGAGGTCCACCAGAGTGGACGCATCGATATCAATGTTGTAATACCCTGCCGCAACCGACTCCTGACAGAAGTCGCGGACGCCCTGCAACTCCGAATCCGGGTCTTTCGCGAATTTGAGCGCGTTGACCTTGTAGTGGTCGCCCTGAATGAACACCGGGCCCTCAAACCCCTCGCGGATCGCCGCCGCGATAATCACCGTGGCATACTCGGCTGGGCGTTGGTCGGTGTAATGACTCTCGGTGCGGGAGAGCTCAAACATGAAGGCGCCGACCTTCAAGCGGAGCGCGGCACGAAAGACCGCGCGGGCCACATCGTAGCTCAGGCCGCGTATATTAATGGCGGGAACTGTGAAACCCTTGCATTCCTTGCGGGCGCGGGCCTCATAAAGGCCCTGGATGGAGGAAGGCACGACGCCAAGCTCCAATCCGGCGCGGCGAATGATCCAGCGCGCCCCGCTGCGTACCTCGTCAGTTTCTCCGAACACCGCGCTCGTGACCAACTGGTCAAGCGTCTGGCTCACAAATTTCTGGGGATTCCTCAGAACAATGCTTCCGCCATTGGAAAGCTCGAAAACCGACTTATGCCGGGTTAGCAAATCTGGTATGGAACGTGCACTCATAGCAAGCCTCCGCAAAGCGCCAACCCTAGGCGCAATCGCTTATTATAGCAGAGCAAGATGACAAGCAAATTGGGAGACTTTTGCGCGGGAAAGAAGTCGTCATCGCCTACATCATCCCCTCACCCCCCAACCCCTCTCCCCCAAGGGGGCGAGGGGAGAAATAACCCCGAGTTTACGCCCTCTCCCGCTTGGGGGAGAGGGTGGCGCGCAGCGCCGGGTGAGGGGGTCGGTCCGTCACGATACTATGTAGCCCTCAGCAGATACGCCTACCGACTGAAGATGCGTCGCGCCGCTCAGCTTGACAGGGAGGTCATAGGCTCGCTACCACATGTTCGGGAAAGTCGATCCGGATTTGCGAGAGCAGCGTGGGAAGCAATTCGTAGCCGGCGCGTCCTAAGAAGTACGCGCCACCCACCTGGCGTTCCTGAAGATCCTTTTGGGGCATAAGAAACCGCGCGAGAGCCTGTGCATGCCGGGCAAGCAACTCGGAGCGCGCCAGGCCGGCACGGCTCACCTTCCCGCGCAGCCGGTCCATTTGGTAGAGGATCTTTTCCTGGGCATGTTGCAGGGCGTCGAGCAAGGTAGGATCGAGCCGCTCAATGTCGCTTCGGAGGCGCTCCAGCAGGCCTGTCATGTCCGCTTGCGCCTGCGTGAAGCGCTCTGACCATCCCTCTCCAAGCCCTGCCGCGGCGATTTTCACTCCCAGGTGCTGTTCTCCCAACCAAACGTCCTCAAGGCTCAATTGGTACTTCTCCAGCAGTTTCTGGATGCGATGGTCCACGAGCGTGAACGAGGCTCGGGGGAAAACAACAGGCTGTGGCCGGCCGAATGCCTGGTACAAAACCTGCGCCTGGGCAAGATAAGCCAGCTCGGAGGGACCTGCAACGTAAGCGACGGTGGGCAGCAAAGTGTCCTGTACCAAAGGCCGCAATAGAGCGTTGGGCGAAAACGCTATGGGTCCAGCGGAGAGCTCCCGCCTCAACTCTTCAAGGCGGGTGTGCCCTTCCCCGTCCACCGAGTATTCGCCGTCGTGTTCGTGAACAGGCAG
>JGI12270J11330_10004124_pt1 | contig 10324 bp, 12 predicted proteins | sample PeaSoiMetSII2010_FD_11330 | JGI IMG/M metagenome (IMG submission 11330)
CCGTCCGACGAGCCTCTTTTCGCTGAAAACCAGCCAAGCTACAAGCTCCGTTGGTGTGAGTTTGGTGATACCGACGCCTTACGTCATCAAGATGGCGTTCGTCGATGCCGGCTTCCGAACCGGCCTGTCCGATGAAGAGTGTGATCATCTTCTTCAGTCTCTTGTCACGGTGGACGTAAGGATAGCGCCTTGCTCCCATGCGGTAGTAACAAATACGTTTCTGAAGGTGAGACAGGAATCGAGGCCTCCAGACTGGAATAAGAAAAAACAAACCGAGGAGCAATATCGCGCCAGCTTAGTCCAGAAACTGGTAACTGCCCATCCTTCGTTCTCAGCCGATGCCTGTCGAACCTATGAGATCGACACGCTGAAGCGACTCATTAGTTCCACTTACGACTCTACGATAGCCTATCGCGAATTAGCTTATCTCACCGGAACTTGGAATTTGGCGTTTGATTTGGCCTATGGCGATGAAACGACCGCCTCGCGGCTTGTTAAGCTTGGACCTCACGTCAACTATGCCGGGAAACGAGGCTCCTTCATTCAGTTTCTAAGATTCTTCAGACTAGTTGACTTGGGCACCCGATTCACGCGGCCGCTGCGTGGTGAGCTTCAGCAGGTTTTCCCAGCAAAAGTTCATGTTCGTCTGTTGGACGATTTCGGGCCTGAGGCAGACTTGCAAACATTGAGTTCTTTCACAAGCCTAAAGCCGGAACGCCACAAACATCGAAAATTTGTGGAGACAATCATCCCGGCAGGTCTTGTCAACACTGGACCGGGCTTCAGTGAATACCGTACGGATTGAGATCGGAGAGAGGCATGTCAACCTCTGAAAAAGACTATGAAATCGGGATGCTCCAAGCCACCGAAGCCCAAGGGCAAGCCCGCAGTGTAGGTCAATTCAACCTCTTCACCGGCGAAGTAGAGCCCATCCCGGGGCCAGGCGTTCCGGGGTCACCACCGGAGACGCCGTGGTTGTTCGATCCCGATTTCGGGCTGGTGTTGCCTGAGAACCCAACGGGGAAGGAAATTCTTGTCGAAGAGGGAATCGCTTTGAACTTCCCAGGACCGGAAGGGCAGGTTGCAGGGAACAGGTCACAGGGGACAGGGAAGACAATCGCAAATCACCAATCGCAAATCGCCAATCCAACAGAACCCCTGATTTTCGGTCGCAAGCCGTTCGTCCCGGAAAAGCCCCGTGTGGCCAAGACGGCAGATCTCGCGCAGGTCATCCTCTCAGGCTACGGCATCTACCTCGGCAAGAAGAGCGAGCGGCTACAGATCAAAGTGGCCGGCAAGGTGGCGAAAGACACAAACGGCTCGACCTACGAGTTCCCTATGTTCCGCCTCAGTGAAGTCGTGATTGCCTCGCGGGGCGTTTCTTTTTCCTCGGACCTCCTGGAAGAATTCTGCGAGCGCGGGATTCGGTTGACCTTCTTGGGTTATGCCGGACGCCCCTACGCCATGCTCAGTTCGCCAACGCTGACCGCGACGGTAGAATCACGGCGCGAGCAGTTAAAGGCTTTTGATGATGCCCGCGGACTGGAATTCGCCCGCTCCGTCGTACGAGGAAAGATTCGGAACCAGCGGCATCTCCTTTTGTACTGCGGCAAGTATCTCAAGCAGTCGAACCTCGAACGGCACACAGCGGTAACCGACCTTGCGAAACAGTTGCGGCAACTCGAAGTTAAAGCGCGAAAAGTTGCCGGCGCAACGATCGCCGAGAAGCGTCAGGAGTTGTTGGGCCTGGAAGGCGTCGCCGGACGGATTTACTGGCAAGGCTTCAAAATGATCGTCGAGGGCAAAGCGGAGTTCATGGGGCGCGTCCACCGAGGAGCAGATGATCCATTAAATGCTCTGCTCAATTACGGCTACGGGATTCTCTACGGACACGTCTGGGGCGCCGTGGCCAACGCCGGGCTTGAACCGTTCGCGGGGTTCCTCCATGTGGACCGACCGGGCAAACCCTCGTTGGTGCTCGACCTGGTGGAGGAGTTTCGCCAGCCCGTTGTGGATCGCACGGTGATCGCCTTTATCAACCTGGGCCAGAAGACGGAGATGAAGGAGGGCTTGCTCGACGAGGGTACACGGAAAGCCATCGCCGAGAAAGTGCTCGAACGACTTGCGAGCACGGAGGAGTTTCGCGGCCAACAATACCAGATTCGGTCGATTGTACAGATGCAATCGCGGGCACTCGTGAGCTTTTTGCGCGGCAAGGGTCCGTATAAGCCATTTTCGTTCCGGTGGTAAGAAATGGCAGGGACCGGGGCTGATCGGGACTAGGGAAGTACGTTGCTGGGGACCACTGAAGAATAAACCCTGGCGCGGTGCGGGTTGCTGGCTATCGACTTTTAATTGCCCGGGCGAGTCTGTTTTCTTAACTACCGACTTCGAACTATCGACTGTGGACTGCCGTTATGGAGCTAAGCACCCTGGTCATCTACGATATTGAGGACGACCGAGCAAGAACGCGCGTATCCGAAGCCTGCAAAGATTTCGGACTGGAACGGATGCAGTTTAGTTGCTTCCGTGGAATCCTGACGCAAAACAAGCGCGAAGAACTTTATGAGCGACTTCGGCGAATCCAGCGTGAATGGGAAACCCGTTGGCGCAAAGACTTTCCGGAGGCACAAACCAAGCAAATGGACCTACCGGTTCCTCCCGGCGAGGAAGCCAAGGGGCGCTGGCAACCCGCATTCAAAATCATGATTCAGCCGCTCTGCGAGAAAGATGTAAAGACCGCGCTTTATGCGTATCTGTTTGCGGATATTCCCAACGACTTAGAGCAGGAACGGAAAAGGAACGTCGATGGTAAGGAATCTGTGTAGCAAAATCTATCGCGTCTGACAACGGCAGGCATTTCGGTCCCCTCTTCATCGGGGAATGACATGTCCAGAATACACCGGACAAGTGATACCTTGGACTTTCGGCAGTTAATCGATCGTATTCGCACAACCGTATGCGCGTGCTAATTACTGCTTCCGGCATTCAGAACTACATTTTCGCCATCAACGCCCAATCTGCGGGCGCCCGGCTTCGGGGACGGTCTGCGCGGCTCGGCTTGGTGATTGACTATTGCTTGGATTGCCTGTGCAATAAGTATCCTGGCCGGTTCGATGTGGTGCGCAACGCCGGTAGCCGCCTCGAGGTTGAGTTCCCGGAACCTCCGGCCGATCTTGCCGCCTTCCTCAGTGAACTTCGAACCCGCCTTGATAGGTTTTCGAAGGATGACCTCCGGGGTCAAGTTTGGTTTGCCGTCGCATCCGGTGAGTCCACTCAATCGATGCACTATGCGTTGGCCTTGGGGAAGCTCACGCAGGGGCGGGCTCTTCTGCAAACGCCCGCAGCCGGCGCTTCGATCTCCTGGAATGAAAGTGCATTTCTTCTTTCGCCGAACCCGGAGCGCCATCTTGATAAGGAAGCGGCTCGCAAGCTCCCGGAATCCCAGTTTGGACTGGCGCTTGTGCGCCCGGAAAGCCGTTACCTGTGGTTCTCGACCGAACCGAGCGCCACTGGGCACGCCGTGGGAATTGTGGACTCATTTGCGGTGTTGGAGAAGACCCCGCCTGCACAGGGGCTAGCGTGGGCGCTCGATGACGATGCAGCCTCGGTCGCGAAAATCGGTCGGAAGCGTTTGGCGCGTTACGCGCCACCATGTGGCGACCGCCTCTGCGATTTCGATGAGATCGCCAACCGCTCGTCAGGAGCACGATTCCTAGGAGTCCTTAGGGCGGATTTGGACAACCTGGGCAGCACGTTCGCAAAGTTTCACCCTGACAAAGAGGGACAGAAAGGTGCGAAAGAGCTAAGCGAGAGATTGCAATTCTTGTTTACCGAAGAACTGGAACATCTGCTTACCCAACCCTTCCCCCATTGCTACGTTGTCTATTCGGGCGGTGACGACCTATTCTTGCTCGGGCCTTGGGACCAGATCCTACGCTTTATCGATGTTTTTCAGAGAAAATTGAAACAGTCGGTTGCGCGGTGGGGACACCCACGGCTCACGCTTTCCGCGGGATTTCGCCTTGCTCACCCCAAGTCTCCGGTTCGCTACCTAGCTGAAGACGTTGATGCCGCCCTAGAGGCGGCGAAAGCTCATACGGAGGGAAAGGACAAGCCACCACATAAGGATTGCATTTCCGTATTCGAAAGAGTGTTGCGATGGGACGAACTCCACGACGGCATCGAATGGGCGGACAAACTGAGTGTAGCCGTACAAGGCGGAATGCTGTCTACGGGGTTCTTGCAGCGGATGCAGTTCTACGGCAACGAATCGCGCCGGTTCTATGAGAAGCACGCGATCGACGGCCTCCGCATGGTTCCATTGTTGCAAAATGATTGGAGCCGTAACATTAATCAGATCGGTCAGACGCTTCGTGACGAGTTGAATCGCCAAGTACTTCCGTTACTGGTGCAAGCCACCGAGAAGGGTGAGCGCATGTGGTGCATCATGGACTTTGCCACGCGATTTACAAGCTACGCGGTACGTGAAGGGAGCTCCGCAAATGGCAGATGAAAAGCGATATAAATCATTCAGCGAGATGTCTCCACCGCCTCCCGGTGGGGAGGGAAAAGGTCGTGGTGATCGAGGGCGAAGACCGGATCATCGGCCTGCACCGCCAGCCTTGTCGCCGGAATACCTCCGGGACGGATACTTTGATAAAGAGGGCCATCTTCGTGCGGAAGTTTTTATCGAATGGCCGGAGAAGGAACTGAAGCCCAAATTGAACGCAACCAAGAACTCCCTGCGCGCGTTCTACACGATGCTACGCATGGCCAAGAATCAGCTCGAGGGCTGGCGCGGGCAGCCGGACAAGGCGCGTGAAGACGCTAAGAACCAGTTGTTGAGAATGCGCGTGGGAGCCGAATATCAGCTAACGCGAAAGGTGATCAGTCAGGTTTGCCATGACTTTCTTGTAAGAAACATTGATGAAGTCTTAAAGCAAGTCGGGAGCTTTGAAAATTTTGCGCAAAATCTCGACGCCTTCGTCGAACACTTTCAAGCCGTCATTGCTTACTTGCCTGAAAAGGCGGAGCGCTAGAGGGAGGAACTCGGATGTACCTGGATAAACACGAAGAGATCACCGGGACAATTCACTGCCTTTCCGGCGTCCGTGTCGGGGGCAACAACAACGTGATCGAAATCGGAGCCCTGGATAATCCCATTATCCGCAACCCGATCAGCAACCTACCCTACCTCCCCGGATCTTCGATAAAAGGGAAAATGCGCTCGTCACTGGAACTCAGCCTACGTCCTGGAGCGCCCCTTGCGCTCACCTTGCCGGGGCCAACCATGAAACCGGTGGAGCGCGACGGCAGACCCATCGTCCCCACCCAGCTTAATCCGTGCTCCTGCGGAAGGTGCGTCATCTGCAAGCTCTTCGGCTCTGGCGATCCCAAGAGAACTTTTGAGCCAAGCCGGCTGATTTTTCGGGATTGCCTCCTAACTCAGAGGAGTCTCAAAGAGCTCGAGGACGCGGCAGGCAGCAGCGGTGTCTTTTTTGCTGAGATCAAGCCCGGCGTGCGCATGAACCGAGCCACCAACACTGTGGCCAGCGGTGCCTTCTTTAACTTCGAGCGCGTACCAGAGGGCACAGAGTTCAATTTTGAACTCGTACTGAGACTCTATGGCGACCTGGATAACGGGGATGCACGAGCTGATTATCGGAAAGTCATCGCTTTCGGTCTGCGCCTGGTTGAAAAAGAGGGCATCGGCGGCAAGATTTCCGCCGGCTATGGCAAGGTTCAGTTCCGCGATCCGAAATGGAACGGCGAACCCTGGGACTTCCGAAAGGAACAGTAGACGTGCCTGGTCCCTACGCGGATTATCAATTCCGATTGGCAGTGTTGTCACCTGTGGCGACGGACTCCCCGTTCGATTCCGACACCTTATGGGGCCGATTGATCTGCGCCCTGATGACAGGCACAAGAGCCGAACAGGACCTGGGCAAAGACTGGCTGGGTGAGTTGCAGGCGTTGCGCCCTCAGTCGCCCGGTGACTGGCAGCCGCCGCTCTTGGTATCGGAAGGTTTCCCCTGCGACGATCACGGAACTCCGTGGCTCCCGATGCCTTTGGCGGCAAAGCTAAAATTGGAACAGGGCGTTGTCCCCAAAATGAGAAAGGTTGCCAAGAAGATCCAATCCGTGCCACTTGACGTTTTTTCGCGGTCTTGCCAGAGTGATGTTCCACTGGATGAACTCATTGCGCTGCAAGCTCGTTGCCCTTCCGTGAAGCCGGCTCTGTATTCCCATCTGGCCATGAACCGCGCATCCAATACGGGCCGCGAAGGTATGCTGTTCGTCACCGCAGCCCACACTCACAGTGCTTTGCCGCAGGCCTATGACGACCGTGTTGCCACCGGGCCGGCCAACATTTGCAAGCCTGCTCCTGGCGAAATCGTTTTCCTCCTCAGATTGCGTGATCGCGAGAGTCTGAACCTGATTGAATCAGCCCTGAGGTCCATCTGCCGCGAGGGATGGGGCAGCGCCAAATCACGCGGCCTTGGCCGACTTGAGTTCAAGTCGCTGGAAATGTGGCAGGCCCCCGTCGTCGCCGCTCAGCCAAACGCTTTCGTATCGTTAAGCTCCTTCTGCCCGGCGGCGCATGACCCGACAGACGGCTGCTGGAAACTCGAGGTCAAGAATCCTGTTCCGGCCCAGTTTGTGGACGGGCACCGGGTGGCGTTAGGAGAAGAGGAAACCTGGCGAGTGAAGTCATTCTTGCGCTTGCGGGTGGGCAGTTGTTTCAGTCTCCGCGGCGGCGAACCGCGAGATTACTACGGACGGATGCTGGGGAACCTGCTGGACCCCGCCGAGGACGGCGAAGGGGTTCGCCTACCGCCGCTGTTTCATTACGCCCTGGCTTTCCCGGTGCCCATGCGCTGGCCGGAGGATTAGGCGATGAATATTGAAACCGCGGATGTCGAGAGACTGATCATCTACACTGTGGGAGGCAGTCCCGAGCCCATTGTAGCCTCCCTCAAACATCATCAGCCACGTCGAGTTGTGTTTGTGCCCTCGCCTCAAACGAGAACCGAAATCGCAGGGAAAATTCTCCCCTTGCTTCGTAGTGAAGGCCTTGCCGAGCCGGCGTACGACATCAAGGTGGTACCCGACGCCCAAGACTTTGAGCTTTGCGTGAAGACCCTCCGCGATCTCGAGCCGCTGGTTAGAGAGTGGGGCATTGGTTCCGAACGCAAGCAGGCGGCGATCGATTTGACTGGCGGGACGAAACTCATGTCCGCTGCCCTAGCGCTAGTGGCTCGAACGTGGCCTTGCGAGTTTCTATATGTGGGAGGAAAGGAGCGCACGAAGCAGGGAATTGGCGTGGTGGTGAGTGGAACCGAGCAAATGGTCCATTCCGTTAATCCGTGGGACGGATTAGGCTACCAAGCCATCGAGCAGGCGACGTTGCTCTTCGACCACGGTAATTTCACCGCTGCGGCCACGGTTCTTGAGGACGCCCGCGACCGCGCCGCCAGCCCCTCCGCCAAGCGGGTTTTGCAGACCATGAAAGACTTGGCAGACGCGTACGAGGCTTGGGACTTGTTTGACCATAAGAAGACGGACGCCTGCTTCGCAAACGTCCTCAAGAATATTACCGATTTTGGGAGCGCGCTTCCGGAGCAGCAACACCGGCTCGAAGGACAAATCAAGAAACACCGGCAATTTCTCTCCCAGCTTGATCCCAAGGCGCCGGACGCTCATTTTATTGCGGACCTAATTGCCAATGCTTGTCGTCGAGCCAAACAAGGCCGCTTTGACGATGCTGTTGCGCGGCTTTATCGCGCGATTGAGGTTGCGGCGCAGGTTCAGCTTCGAAATCATGGCTTCAGCAGCACATCCAGAATCCCGCTGGCCAACGTACCTGAGCCGCTTAGAACCTGCTGGTGCGCAAAGGCAGAAAACGGGAATATCCAACTCGGGCTCCAGGATGACTACAAACTTCTTGGCGCGCTGAGGGACCCTCTCCAGCAGAGATTCGCGGCGGAGAATTTATCCCAGAAGAGCTCGCCACTCACCGCCCGAAACAATTCCATCCTTGCACACGGATTTGATCCTGTGAAGAAGGACGCATTCCAGAAGCTCCTGAGCAGCACTATCGCTCTCGTCGCGCTCGATTCCTATTCGCTCCCGGAATTCCCCTCGCTGCGAGGCCACCGGATCTGACAATGGCAGCCGATACCGACCTTATCCCGCTCCGCGTGAACGACCTGAAGCAATGGGATTACTGCCCGCGGATTGTGTTTTATAACACCGTGATGCCAGTGGCGCGCAAAAGCACCGTGAAGATGGAGCGCGGCAAGGAAGTTGAGATCAGGCTTGACGCGCTGGAAGCGCGCCGCACCCTGCGCCGGTACCGGTTGAGCGAGGGTGATCGCCGTTTCCATGTTTGGCTCGACTCTCCTGCGCTGGGTCTGAGCGGTAAACTGGATCTCCTAATCGTCACGCCGGAAGCATGCTATCCTGTGGACTTCAAGTATACGCGTGACCGGCCCAGGCGGAACCACGTGATGCAACTTGCGGCTTATGCATTGCTTGTCGAAGACGCCATGAGGCTCCCTGCGCCGGCGGCCTTTGTGTATCTGACGCCGAGCGATCAGCTCATTCGAATTAATGTCACTAAGCGCCTGAAGGAGCTTGTCCTGGCGCGAATCGCCAGTATTCGGCAGATGGTTCAAGAGGGAATCCTGCCCGAACCGACGCCAGTGCGAGCTCGGTGCGAGGAATGCGAGTTCAGAAACTACTGTGGGGATATCTTTTGAATAAGGAGGAACTTACAAAGGTGGAAGGGCCTGAGACAGATAGGGGCGCCCGTCTGGGGTCGTGGATTTCCGCAAACCTCCCGGCATTTCCAGCAAGTTGGGGGTTTTCGAAGAATTCCGGCTCGGCAGCCCTCTATCGTACTGAAAATAGGGTAGAAATAGAGCGGTTGAAGGGACCTCCCCGATGAAGAGGGGACTGAAATGCGTCATACATCGGCAAAACCAGTAACCCCCGGTAGTTGAAGGGACCTCCCCGATGAAGAGGGGACTGAAATGTACTGAATCACACCGCGCGCTTTCTCGTTCGCTCTGTTGAAGGGACCTCCCCGATGAAGAGGGGACTGAAATTTTTGATAATTGATCGATCCGGAGACTCCCGTTCCCGTTGAAGGGACCTCCCCGATGAAGAGGGGACTGAAATGTAATCGTGGGCGGAGTATTTGCAGGAGCGCCTGCGTTGAAGGGACCTCCCCGATGAAGAGGGGACTGAAATCCAGGGATAGCGCGATCTGTGCGGCCGGCGGAGGCGTTGAAGGGACCTCCCCGATGAAGAGGGGACTGAAATATTCCATTGCGCCTGTAACCACGCTCGGTACGCCCGTTGAAGGGACCTCCCCGATGAAGAGGGGACTGAAATCGTTTTCGGTCGGCAGATGGGCAGTAGGCAGGTTGGTTGAAGGGACCTCCCCGATGAAGAGGGGACTGAAATGCTTGGGCGGTTTCCCGCAGTTGGGGCCGACCGGTGTTGAAGGGACCTCCCCGATGAAGAGGGGACTGAAATGTTGCCATTCCCGTTCGTGGGCAGAGCGAGGTCCTGTTGAAGGGACCTCCCCGATGAAGAGGGGACTGAAATCTTGGCCAGCCACGCGAAAGTTCCGTAGCCGCAGAGTTGAAGGGACCTCCCCGATGAAGAGGGGACTGAAATCATTTGATTCTTACAAGAGCTATTGTACATAACTGCGTTGAAGGGACCTCCCCGATGAAGAGGGGACTGAAATTTTGGCACGGTGGTAACGCCGGACCACGCGCTCGAGTTGAAGGGACCTCCCCGATGAAGAGGGGACTGAAATCGGAAAACCCTTACTGGATCCCGCTCGACGTGGCGTTGAAGGGACCTCCCCGATGAAGAGGGGACTGAAATTTTGCGAATTGCGTTGCCCACCGATCCCCCTGATTTGTTGAAGGGACCTCCCCGATGAAGAGGGGACTGAAATGCTTGTAGGCCGATTCGGCGGCCGCCGCGAACATCGTTGAAGGGACCTCCCCGATGAAGAGGGGACTGAAATGGTATCGCCTGCGCATTTCGCAGAGCCCAAATACGGTTGAAGGGACCTCCCCGATGAAGAGGGGACTGAAATCTAACGTGCGCCTCTCGGAAGGGCCATGGCTCTGGGTTGAAGGGACCTCCCCGATGAAGAGGGGACTGAAATACGTAGGGCGCGCCCGCTGCGCCCGCGCCGGTGAGTTGAAGGGACCTCCCCGATGAAGAGGGGACTGAAATCGTCTCGCGTAACTATTGCCGCCGTGAGCCCGCCCATGTTGAAGGGACCTCCCCGATG
>JGI12270J11330_10004125_pt1 | contig 10324 bp, 9 predicted proteins | sample PeaSoiMetSII2010_FD_11330 | JGI IMG/M metagenome (IMG submission 11330)
CCCCTCGCGCCGGGGCCCAAGTGGTGGGAACGCATCTTCTTCGGCCGCGTCAGCTCGGGCCAGCTCGCCCAGTTCTGCCGCCAGTTCGCCTCGTATCTCAATGCCGGGGTCGACTACAGCCGCACCTTCTCGAGCCTCGAGAACCAGTTCGCCGGCTCTGCGCTGGGCCCGGCCGTCGGCCGGATGCGGCTGGCCATCAAAGGAGGCTCGACCCTGGAAGAGGCGATGGCCCAAGAGCCCCAGATCTTCAGCACCATGTTCCTGAGCATGATTCGCGTGGCCGAGGCGCGGGGCGGCGTGCCCGAGACCCTGCGGATGATGGGCAATCATTACGAGGCCCGTCAGCGCCTGATTCGCCAGGCCCGGTCGGCCATGATCTATCCCGTCATCGTGCTGACCATGGCCGGCGGCGTTATCGCCCTGCTCACCGTCGTTCTGCTTCCCATGTTCGCGTCCATGCTCAAGGACATCGACCGGAAAGTCCAGCTTCCCTTGCCCAGCCGCGCCCTCATCGCCTTCAGCAATTTTGTCGGTTGGGTCGGATGGTGGCTCATTCCCCTGCTGCTGGTCGGCACCCCGTTGCTGATCTATCGGTTCTACAAGACCGCGCCGGGCAAGGCCCTGATCGACCGCCTGATCCTGAGGATGCCGGTCTTCGGCGCGCTCTGCCGGAAGCTCGACATCAGCCGGTTCGCGCGCACGCTCTCGACCTTGCTCGATGCCGGCGTGGACGTCGGCACCTCGATCGACCTGACCGCCGGCGTGCTCGCCATGACACCGATCAGCCAGGCCGTCCGCGCCGCCAAGGACAAGGTCATGCAAGGCAAGGAGCTGAGCGTCGCGCTTGCGCCCTCCGGCCAGTTTTCCCCCGACGTCCTCGCGGTACTCCAGACCGGTGAGGAAACGGGCAAGGTCCCCGAAAGCCTCAACCATCTGGCCGACGACTACGAGGAGCAAGTCTCAGGCATGGTCAAGAACCTCGGCCACCTGATCCAGCCCCTCCTGGTCGCGATTCTGGGCGGGGTCGTCTTCTTCATCATCCTGGCCGTGTTCCTGCCGTACCTGCAGATGATCACGTCGCTAGCGTCACCATGAGATAATGGATGGTTCATTGCATTGGTCGCTGGCCGACGATCAACGCCAGTGATTCAGGACGTGGATCCTGTCGGCGACCGCCACCCCAGAAGACTCCAGGTTCCCAAGCGCAATTGCAATTGCCCGCTCGGTCAGGTTGTGCCGCGAGTCGTTGTCGAATCGGACGACCAGGATGCCCGGGTGCTGGCCGACGACGGCCAGGACGAGGTCGTGCAGATCGGCGAAGTCTTCGTGGTCCCGGGTCAACACCGGGCGGTCTTGAGCGACAGCCCAGGCCAGCACTCGAGCATCGCTAACCGACGCTAAACCGACGTCCGAGGCGAGCACAACGTCGTGCCCAACCGACTGCAGTTGGGCGGCCAGGCGGCGGCTACTCATATTCTCGTCGATCAGGACCCTCACGACTTCGTGGGCCGACCGAGGCCACGGGCCCGGACGTCAGCGGCCTCGCGGTCCCGCTCTGATTCAATTTGCGGCAGATTGTTCGCAACGTAGTCGAGGGCATCACGAACCGCTTCCAGGGGCACGCCGTAATCGCGAGCGAACTCCTCTGGCGTATAGGGGTCAGGTCCGTGGACGGCTTCATAAACGACCGCGGCGCGGATGCGGCGACCCTTAAGGAAGAGCTGGCGATAGTTGGAACCGGGCCGCGGCTCCAGGTGCTGGTACTGTACGGCAGTCGAGGTCGACATGGATGGTCCTCCAATGATCCACCAACATTCTACTCCTACTCCCTGGGGCCAAGAAGCCCGACCAGGTGTGTAATCGATCGAGTGTGTGCTTCGGGGCAGAAAACGCAGCCGGGGTGCTGTGGGCCGAAACATTGCCCGGAGCCGGAACGAACTGGCTGCACATTGAGCAGCGTGTTGGCGCGGAACCATTTCGATCATACGATGGCGGTATGGGGGATGGTCGGCCGGTGGAGCTTGCGGGTCTTTCAAGGACGAATCGCAAGGCTGTGTTTCACCGCTGCTCCGCTCTTGCCGATCGCTCGTCCCGGGGGGTCGATGGGTTCTGGCCGAAACAGGCTCTTGAGGCGTCGCCAGGCACTCATTTCCATCCTTTTTCCGCGGACACTCCAGAAGGACTGCCACCGTGCCACAAATGCAGATCGGTTCGGGGTTGCAAACTTCCCGCTGCCGCTTCTCGAGTCTGGCCGGAAATTCGCTTCAACGGTGGTTTCCAGCTCTCGCCCTGACTCTGCTGGGCGGGTTCGGGGCGGCGACGGTGGTGCGCGCTCAGGCGCCGCCGGCCGGATCCGCATCGGAGACGACGGCAGCGGCTCAGCCCACCGCGACGAGCGACATGCCTTTGGCGCGTTTCGTGCCCCGCGACAATTTGATCTTTTACGTGGATTTTGACGGACTCGATGCTCATGCCGAGGCCTGGCAGAAGACGGCGGCTTACAAGATGCTCAACCAGACGCCGCTGGGTGTCATGCTCGAGGAGGTTGCCGCCCAGCTCCTGGACAAGGCCCTGGAAAGCCTTCCCAACCGCAAGCTCACAGGCGCCGAGATCGTTACCCTGGTGAAGCTCATGGCCCGCAAGGGCTGGGTACTGGCATTGAACGCCAATCAGAAGGTGGCCAATCCCTTCGTGGGAACGCTCGTGCTGCGGGGGGCGGCAGCCAAAGACAAGGAGATCAAGTCGATCACCAGCCGCCTGATCGGTACGCTGATGGGGCCAGAGCCCAAGCCGAGGATCGAGCGCAAGGCGGGCCGCGTTCTGGTCGTCGTTCCGCGCGGTTCCGCTGCCGATGCCGGCTGGGTCTGGTGGCCCGAAAAGGAAGACCTGGTGATCGGGTTCATGCAGCCGTCGATCTCCGACGCAATCATCGCGGCTCTTGACAACAAGGTGCCCTCCGCGGCCGATCATGCCATCCTCAAAGAACTGGCCAGGCCGGAAGGCAGTTTCGTACCCCTCATGACGGCGATCCTCGATCCGACCGTCGCACCCGCCGAGCCCAAGACGAAGATGACACAGTTCTTCGATCAGCTCAAATCCACGACCGGATTGAGCCGCCTGGATTACCGCTGGGGTTTCGACGACGACGCGCTCATGAGCGTGTCCCGGCTGATGGCCCCGGCTCCGCGCAAGCCGGCGCTGGCGATCTTTGATCAACCGCCGCTGGACACCAAGGATCTGATCCCCATGCCCGAGGGTGTGGAATCGTTCGTGATGCTATCGTTATCGCCGGCCAAGGCACTCGAGGCAGTCAGCCAGATCGGACCTCCCGGAGAGGTCAAAGAAAAGATTGACGAGTTCATGGAGAGGGTCCGCTCACAAAGCCGGATCGACTTCGATAAGGACTTGTTGTCGAACCTCGGCCCCAGGATGGCCATTTACCTGGCGCCAGGGCGATCGGCGGCCACCACTGACGAGGCTCCGCAGACTCCGGCGGGCCTCGCCGGGCTCGACCCGATGGCCATGCTTTCGTCCCTTCAAGGTGCATTGCCCAAGCCGGCCTTGGTGGCCGAGCTGCGTGATCCGGTCGCTTTCGGCAAGGCTCTGGACTCGATCATGCTCACCGTGAACAAGGAACTCAAAGCGCAGGCCATGGAGAAGGCTGCCGAGGACGCCGCAGCGGACGAGGCCGGCAAGGCTCCCGGCGGCCAGGGACCGGCCCAGGCGCGGGGGTTCGGACGAGGCGGGGGAGGCGCCGAGGGGCCGGCCGGCCGGCCGGCGCGCAAGCGGAGCCTTAAAGACACGCCCGCGCCCGAGTTTCGCCTCATGCCCGGCAATGTCAAGATCTACATGCTGAGCGTTCCCACCGATTCGCCGCTGAAGATCCTCCCGCCGGGAGTGCGCCCGACAATCCGGATGGAGGGGAACCACATCGCCTTCTCGTCGACCTCCGAGGCGGCGCGCGCGGCCCTCGACACGGTCAAGAAGAAGGGATGGGAACCCGGACCGGACGTCGAGCAGGCACTCTCCCACCTCCCTCCCGGGCCGATCTTCCTGGCGGTCGGCGACCCGAGAGAGACCGTGCCCAGCCTCCTGGCCTGCCTGCCGGGAACGCTCCAGGCCCAGATCAACTCGGCGATCGCCCTGTCGGCCGGCGGCTCGCCCGGCGCCCGTCCAGGCGGTATGGGGCCAGGACAGCCCGGTGCCGGCCCCGGCTCCGGCCCGGGTGGGTCGGCGCCTGGGTCAGGCGGGCCCAGGGGGAGCACGTCTTTTGGCCAGCCCGGCATGTCCGGCCGCCCGGGTTTCCCAGGCGGGTCCGGCGGGTTCGGCGTGCCCGGCGGGTCCGGCGCTCCCGGCGGGTTCGGCTCGCCAGGCGCCCCGGCCCCCAACACTTCGGCAGCCGCCGGCGGTTCGCAGGACGCCATGATCCAGCTCAAGGTTGATCCCGCGAAGCTACCCAAGGCCGAAGAGCTCAAGGCCCTGATGTTTCCCGCCACACTGGCCGTGGTGGTCGACGACACGTCGATCCGCCTGGTCTCCCGCGAGTCGTTTCCCAATGTTGTGAGCGGGCTGGGCATGGGGGCCATTGGCGGCGCACTTCTGGCTCCGGCAGTCCAGGCAGCCCGGGCCCGCGCCCTGGATGCCGCGGGCGTGCCGCCTGGCCAGGCCGCACCGACACCCGCGCCGGGCAACCTCCCAGGCGCAGCACAACCCCCAGCCGCCAACGGAGCGCCGGCGCGACCTGGCGGTCCCCGCGGGCCAGGGCGAATAGGCAGGCCCGGTGGCGGACGCGGACCCGGATGATCTCTATCCCGCCTTGAGTCCGTCTTTGTAGTCAACGCAACCACCTTGTCTCGGAGACCGCTCAATGGAAATCGTCAACGAAGTGACCGCTCACCTGGAGAACAAGCCCGGACGGCTGGCGAAGATCTGCTCCGCGCTGGCCCAGGAAAAGGTGGACATTCGCGCCATCACGGTGATGGAGAGCGATGGGCCCAGTGTTCTTCGATTTGTCACAACCGACCTGGAGACGACCAAGAAGGTCCTCACCTCCCTGGGAACCGAGTACCGGATCTCCGATGTCCTCGCCGTCGGGCTCGAGAATCGCACCGGCGCCCTTGCCAAGGTCCTGGAAAAGCTTGCGGAAGAGCACATCAACATTGACTACGCCTACGCCTCGACGGCATTCAGCCCGGGCAAGGCCCTTGGCATCTTCCACACGACCAACACCAAGCGCGCGCTACAGATTCTGGGCGAGGCCGCGGGCATCAGCGCCGAGAAAGCGGGCGGCCGGCGGCCTCTGCACTCACGCTGATTGGCTCGGCCCGCAACCGCATGGGACGTGCCGCGGCCGCGGTCCGAGGCAACGATTCCGGATTCCAGATATCAGAACCGCTTGAGTGCTCTTTTTCTGGAATCTGGAATCACGATCCAGGGACTCCAATCTCTCACCGTCCTCACGACTCCGAGCCCCCATCCGTGGCGAAGAACAAGAAAGTCCGGGTCGCGCTCAAGAAGAACCGCCAGAAGCGGACGCGAGCCAACGACCTCACACGCAACTACGAGCGCCAGGGGAAGGCCTCGGAGGAGACGGCTGCCACCGAGCGTGTCCTGCCCAAGGGAGACCTCTCACGGCATCGCACGATTGTCGCGGAGTCCGGGGAAGCGACCGCTCGCGTTGTCAATGACGATGCGTCCGAGGCCGAGACCGCGGCTGCGCAGCGGGTGGTCGATGAATCCACCTGCCTTAAGGGCCGCGTGATGCGAATTCACGGGCTGATCTGCATCGTCCAGACCGATGACGGCCGGATGTTACCATGCCATGTCCGCCGGCTGCTCAAGAGCCTGGCCATCGAGGGGCGGAACGTGATCACCGTGGGTGACCGGGTCTGGTTCCGACCGGCGTCCGCTGGCGGCGAAGAGGGGCTGATCGAGAAGGTCGAGGCCCGGCGTGGGGTCATTCTGCGGGGGTACCGGCACCGTCAGCACGTCATCGCCGCCAATGTGGATGCTGTGCTCATCGTCTCGGCCCTGGCCGAGCCAGGACTCAAGCTCAGCCTGATCGATCGTTACCTGGTCGCAGCCGAGACCGGCGGCGTCCGGCCCGTCATCGTGTTCAACAAGGCTGACCTGGTCGATGTGTCCCTGTATCAGTGGGTGGTCGGCCTCTATGCTCAACTCGGCTACGAGACCATCGTCACCTCGGCCGCTGACGGCCGGGGGATCGACCGGCTCCGGTCCTTGCTGAGGCGCGGAGTCACCGCCCTTTCGGGCCAGAGCGGAGTGGGCAAGAGCTCGCTCTTGAACGTGATCCAGCCCGGGTTGAATTTGAAGGTCCGCGAGGTCTCGGACTGGACATTCAAAGGAAAACACGCCACGTCGGCCGCGGAACTGATTCGCCTCGAGCCGGGCGGCCACGTCGTCGATACGCCCGGGCTTCGCCAGTTCGAGCTCTGGGGCGTGGTTCCCGGCGAGCTCCAGGGGCACTTCGTCGAGTTTCGCCCTTACATTCCCCACTGCCGGTTCCCCGACTGCTCCCATACCCACGAGACCCGTTGCGCCGTCAAGGAGGCCGTCCACTGGGGGCAGATCCACGTCGGCAGGTACGAAAGCTATCTGAAGCTCTACCACCAGAAACCGATGGACGGAGACTGATTTTCCCCCACATGACCGCTGGCCCGCGAGCGAAGCGGTCCTGCGCCGGGCGCGGCCGGTCGGATTCTTCCCGATGAGCGGGATCGATCGGCTCTGGCCTCAAGCCGGGGCCGTGATATCCTGGAAGCCGATGCAGGTCGCGCTACGGTCGGTAAGCATGGGAGAGGCCCCGCAGGGGGCGGAGCATGAAGATCCTGGCGATCAGTGATTTGCACGGCGATTCACGGCTGGCGCTGCAAGCTGCTCACGAGCTGCGGCCTGATCTGCTTCTCTGTTGTGGCGACTGGGGCGATGCCGACCAGGTCGGCGAGGGCGATCTGGGGGCATTTCTCGATCTCTGTCCGGTTCTCTCGACGTTCGGCAACCACGATCCGCTGGAGCTCCTGGCACGCTTGCAGAATCGAGACGGCTCGGCCGTGTTGCTCGGTCAGGACGAGGTCCGGGATTTTCATGGGTTGAGGCTGGCGGGCATCGGCGGAATCTGGGCAAAATCGCACCGGCTTGCCTGCTATGTGACCGATTCCGATGTTACTCGGTGGGCTTCCGCAATCGCGCACAACGGACCCGTCGACATCCTGCTCACGCACGGCTGCCCGGTAGGTCTGGCCGATCTCACCCCGTCGGGCCGCCACGGCGGCCAGCGATGCTTCCTGGACGCGTTCAAGACAATCTCCCCTCGCGTTCATCTCTGCGGACATCTTCATGTTCCACAAGAGCGGGAGCTCAAGGACGGCCGCAAGATCATCAACGTCGGGGCGACTCCCCAGGGAAACATTACCGTCATCGACTTCGACACCGATACCAAGGTTTTGACAGCGTCCACGGCGGTCCATGTGTGAGGCTGTTCGGCACACCTCTTAACCATGCCCGTAGCCCCGGTCGAACGCTTCGAGATCGCGCATGTATGACGAGAAGGTGGTGCGGAAGGTGTCGTGATCGACGGCCCAGCGGGGCTGGTCCGCGGTATGGCGTTGACAGTGCTCCTCGATCAGGCGGTGCAGAAACTTGAACAGGTGCCGGGGTGTGCGCAGATTGCCCAGTGCATCTTTCAGGTAGTCGTCGCTGATGGTCTCGTCCACGAGGTTGCGCAGCCGCGGGCCATCGTGCTCGGCGTCACCAACGGCACTGGCAGCCGCACCTGCGCAATCGCCGGCCGGATCGCCGTTGGCCGAGGGGGCGATGCGACAGGCCCGGAGCCGGTCGCTGGCCAGGTCGTAAAGCGACGGCCCGCTCCAGCGCAGGGGCTTGATCATGTTGAGCTTGTCGGGACGAGCCCGGTCGTAGAACTCCCTGTCCTCTTTCTCCAGATAATAGGCCAGCTCGATGGGGAGCAGCAGCTTGAAGCCGATTCCCGGGTGACGAAGAAACTTGTGATCCAGCAGCGGCCAGATCAAGGCGCGCATCTTGCGGGGGTCGCCCTCGATCTGCTGAGGTTCATCGACCCGGTCGATCAGCACGATGATGCCGCCGTAACCGAGAGTGTCGAGCACGCCCTGGAACTTGCGCAGCAATTCGTAGCGTTCCTCGGCTCTGGGTGCCGGGGTCGGCAGGGGTTGTCCGCCGAGCTCGGTGGGCTTGAACCAGAGCAGCTCCCAGCGCAGGGCCGAAGAATCGCGGCTGAGCACCTTCAGCCCCTTGCGAATGTCGCGGGCATACCACTCTGCCCGCAGCAGCCGCCAGCCCCAGTAGATCCAGCCGGCGAGAACGGGAACAAGCAGCCAGGGCAGAACACTCCAGCTCCGCAGGAACGGAAACGCGGCGATCAGGGCAATCACGACCAGCGTCGTGCCAAAGCCGATCTGCAAGTCGCGACGGCTCCAGAGGGGGCGGAATCCGGAGCGGCGGCGGAGCCGGCTCCAGCGGCGCTCGATCGGCTCGCCGGTCGAGGCGTCGTAAAGTGCGGCAAGGAGCAGGAGATCGCGCCGCTGGTCGAGACTGAGCACCGAGAGGTCGACCTTCTCGGTGGTCAGCAGGTCAATCAGTTGAGTGACCCCGAGCGAGAGGATGGCGTCCATATGGTCCTGCAACTGCCAGCGCCTGAGGACGTCGGCCGGGTTGGCGGCCCGGATCGCTGCGCGGTAGTGGTCGAGGTACGGATTGAAATCGTCATAGGAGATGACGAAAACCCGCTCCGACGGATTGGCCTGGTTGAAGTCTTCGATCTCGGCACTTGCCTGTAGTCGCAACGCCGTCTTGCCGCTCCCCTTCTCACCGAAAACCAAGGCGGTGGACGGGTCGGTGGGGCTGCCGAAAAATTTGTTCCAGGCCGGATGGTGGACCGTGAACAGACACCGGCGCTTGAACACCGTGTCGGTTTGAGCATCCTCCTCGCTGAATGGGTTACCCTTGATGCCATGATGCTGCAAGAACTGTTCCGTCTTCATCCCTGGGGCGGCCTTTCAATTGGATCTTGGAAGCGGATTCACTCCGTTTTCGTGTCCCGTTCTCATGCAATTTGTCTTAACCGATTCGGCGTCCCGCCGCAATCTCAGACGGTTGACGCCTCTCTCACCCAGGTCGTAGGATGCACCTTTTCGATCGCCAACACGCGGGAAACCAAGGCGCGGCAGAGGAACTATCCGGATGTCCCGATCGATACATTCCTAGGCGGAGGGGTGTCTAGGCGGAGGGGTGTCAGACTTTGTTTTTGGTTTCCCTAGGCGGAGGGGTGTCAGGCGGAGGGGTGTCAGACTTTGTTTTTGGTTTCCCATTCAGCACGTAAGAACCAAAAACAAAGTCTGACACCGCGGAGCGCCGAAGAGACGCCGCTGGTGGCGCTCTCCAGATGCTCAAAGCTGGCGCTGGAGTCAGAATGGACATGTACGCCACGCGGCCGAGGCCGTATCATGGAGAGGAGTCGCAAGTTGAGGGGGTGCCGCATGGCCGAGACGTACACAGGCGAGATTCGCAACGGGGTCGTGGTGTTCGACCCAGTCGCCCCGCTGCCAGAAGGGACGAAAGTTCGGGTTGAGCCGGTCGATCGACTCGAGACGCTGACCTCTGGATCGGATTCGGACCCGATCGCCGGGACGAGGGCGTTGCTGCTCGCCTGGGCGCGGAAGGCGGAAGAGACCGCCCCGCCGTTGCCGTCAGACCTCGCCGAGAACCATGACCACTACGCCCATGGAAAGCCCCGCGAATGAGCGTGGTCTTCGCCGATTCGTTCTACTTCATCGCCCTCAGCAACCCTTCCGACGGGCACCACGCGGCTAGGCTGATGCGAAGTTGCTATTGACAAGGTTTTAGAGGTTGTTTCGGGTGATCCGGTTTCGTTACGCTGGGCACAGGCATTCGGAGCGGATTGCGGCAAAAAGGGCGAGATTCTGATGGTGGAAGTCGTCTTTCCTCCAGTGACGCGGCGCGCCGGTAACAAAAAGAAAAGCGAGGTGAACCGTTGTCCGGCAATTTGGCTGTCAGGGCCAACTTCGCATCAGCCTAGCCGAAGGCCGGGTGAGGGGTGGTACTGGCCGAGGCGCGGCACCTTCTCCCGGCGGGAGAGGGATTTTGTCCCTCTCCCGCCGGGAGAAGGTGGCCAAGGCCGGGTGAGGGTTTAGATTGAAGCTTGGCCTCGAGCGGATCGCGATGATGTGAGAGGGCTTCGAACATGTCGGTCAGACGACAATCGGCCGATCACGAGTTGATCCGTCGTGCTCGACAACTGCGCCGCGAC
>JGI12270J11330_10004126_pt1 | contig 10324 bp, 10 predicted proteins | sample PeaSoiMetSII2010_FD_11330 | JGI IMG/M metagenome (IMG submission 11330)
CAGCCCTGGCCGCGGCGTCGGCAGCCAGCCAGTCGGCGAGCCAGGCGGACTCGCGGCCCGCCGACGGGCCGGCCGAGAGCCGGACGGCAGCGGCCACGTCGGTCCCGGTCCTGGCCGGATCCGCCCACCGACCGGGTCCCTGGGCGATCACGGCATGCCTGGCGTGATGTCCAGGCACACCGCGGAGCAGGGCGAGCTGCCCCCTGGACAGGCCAGGCCGGCCTGCTGAGACGATCACGTCGGGCCGGTGCGTGCCGACGAAGTCCGGCATGGCAAGCAGATACTGGTACGCCGACAGCGCGTTCGGGCCGCATCTGGCATTTGATGACGGCTCGGCAAGCACCGGCCAGCCGGCCGCCTCGGCAAGCTCAAGCAGCGGCCGCGGGTCATAGTCACCGTCACCGCAGACGACCAGTCCCCGTTCGGCCCAGGTCAGCTCGGCGGTGCCAGCGAACCGGGTCCATGGCAGCCCGCCCGGCCGACCGGCCAGCGCCTCCGGCCAGGCCCCGACTCCCCCGGCTCCCCCGGCTCCCCCGGCTCCCCCGGCGCCCCCGGCTCCCCCGGCGCCAGCCTCGTCTGGCACGCCTGCTTCGTCCGGCACGCCTGCTTCGCTCCGCACGCCCGCTTCGTCCGGCGGGCCTGCTTCAGCCGGGACCAGCGGCTCGCGCAGCGCCAGGTTCAGGTGCACCGGACCGGCCGGGCCGCCTGCCGACCCGGCCGCCAGGCCCCAGGCCCGGCAGGCCACGGACCGCCAGTAGCCGACCATCGGTGCCCCCGCCTCGGGAACGCCGACCTCGCAGAACCACCGGACGGCCGACCCGTACAGCTTGAGCTGGTCGATCGTCTGGTTCGCCCCGGTGCCGCGCAGCTCGGGCGGCCGGTCGGCGGTCAGCACGAGCAGCGGCACGGCGGACTCATCCGCCTCGATGACGGCGGCGTGAAAATGCGCAGCCGCGGTGCCCGAGGTGCAGACCACGACGACCGGCGACCGGCTTGCCTTGGCCAGCCCGAGCGCCAGAAACGCGGCGGCCCGCTCGTCGATCCGCACGTGCAGCCGCAGGTCCCCGGCCCGCTCCCGGTCGTAAAGCGCCAGCGCGAGCGGCGCGCTGCGCGAGCCAGGAGCCAGCACCGCCTCCCGCAGTCCGCACCGGACCAGCTCATCGGCTACCGTCACGGCCAGCGCCGTGGCCGGGTTCACGCCGCAGCCGGATTCGGGCCGGGAGCCGGGTTCACGCCAGGAACTCCGCGGCGGCCAGCGCCCGGCGGCGCCACGGCTCCGGATCAGATTCCCAGCGCGCGAGCCGTTTCTCATCGACGACGACTAGCCGCCGCGGCAGCATCCCGCCGGCCGGCACCAGCGGATCATCGGTGACGTCCCCAGTGAGCAGGCTCATCGTCGCCAGCCCGCAGTCGTACCTGAGCTCGGGCAGCGCAGCTGCCAGCGCTACCCCGGCGACGAGCCCGACCGAGCTCTCCACCGCGCTGGACACGACCACCGGCAGTCCGCAGCCAGCCGCGACCCGCAGCGCTGCCCGGACCCCGCCAAGCGGCGCGACCTTGAGCACGACGATGTCGGCGGCACCTGCTGCTCTGACCGCCAGCGGGTCGGAGGCCTTGCGGATCGACTCATCCGCGGCCAGCGGGACATCGACGCGCCGGCGCAGGCTGGCCAGCTCGGCCAGCGTGGCGCACGGCTGCTCGGCGTACTCCAGGCCGAACACGCTGAGCTTCCGCAGCATGCTCGCGGCCTGCTCGGTGTCCCAGCCGCCGTTGGCGTCCACCCTGATCCGGCCGCCGGGTCCGAGTGCGTCCCTGACGGCCGCGACCCTGGCGATGTCATCGGCCTCGCTCTGGCCGGGCTCGGCCACCTTCACCTTCGCGGTCCGGCAGCCTGACCTGGCGACGATGCCATGAGCCAGCCGCGGGCCGACCGCTGGGACGGTGACGTTGACGCCGACCGCATCGCGCACCGGGTCCGGCCAGCCGATCGTCGCCGCCTCGATCGCGCTGGCCAGCCACCTGGCGCTCTCCGCCGGACCGTACTCGGCGAACGGCGAGAACTCACCCCAGCCAGCCGGCCCGAGCAGCAGCGCGCCCTCGCGCACGGTGATGCCGCGGAACCGGTTTCGCAGCGGGATCGCGTAGCCGCGGACCGTCGGCAGCAGCTCGGCCAGGAACTCGCGCTGCTCCGCGCCGGTCTGTGCCGCCCTGGTCTGGGTCACGGCCTGCGCGGGAAGTGCGAGAAATCGGGAGCGCGCCGGTTCACGTAGGCGTCGCGGCCCTCCTGCGCCTCATCGCTCATGTAGTAGAGCAGCGTGGCGTCCCCGGCGAACTGCTGCATCCCGGCAGCGCCGTCGGTCACCGCGTTCAGGGCACCCTTGAGCATCCGCAGCGCAAGCGGCGACTTGGCGAGCAGTTCCCGCGCCCAGGACACGGTCTCCGCCTCGAGCTGATCCAGCGGCACCACCGCGTTCACCAGGCCCATCTCAAGCGCCTCGGCGGCGGTGTACTGGCGGCACAGGTACCAGATCTCGCGTGCCTTCTTCAGGCCGACCGTGGCGGCCAGCAGCCACGACCCGTAGCCCCCGTCGAACGAGCCGACCTTGGGGCCAGTCTGGCCGAAGACCGCGTTGTCCGCCGCGATGGTCAGGTCGCAGCAGACATGCAGCACGTGCCCGCCGCCGATCGCGTACCCGCCCACCATCGCGATCACTGGCTTGGGCGTTCGCCTGATCTGCACCTGCAGGTCGAGCACGTTCAGTCGGCCAGTCCCCTGCTCATCGAGGTAGCCGTCGTCGCCGCGGATCCGCTGATCGCCGCCCGAGCAGAACGCCAGGTCACCCGCACCGGTCAGGATGATCACGCCGATCGCCTGGTCATCCCTGGCCACGTTGAACGCATGCTGCAGCTCGAACAAGGTGGTCGGCCGGAAGGCGTTGCGCACCTCAGGCCGGTTGATCGTGATCTTGGCGATACCCTCGGCCGTGGCGTAGATGATGTCGGAGTACTCCTGCCCTGGAGCCGGTCCTGACGACTTCCAGTCGATCACTTGTCCCCCCTCACTGCGCCAGTCGGGTTCGGCGAACGCTGCCTGATCCGCCGATTAACCTTACGACCGTGGGTTCCCGGCCATTGCACGCGGTCCTGCTACCGCCGCAGGCGGCGGGCGGCAGGCTGCTCGACGCGCTGGCGGCGGCGATTGACGGCACCGGGCCCGCGCTGCTGCCGCTCGACCCTGCCCTGCCACGCCGCCGGCTTGACGAGCTGCTCACCGCCTTTGCCCCGGTATCGATCGAAACTGCCGAAGATTCGGAACGAAAAGCCCTCGGCCTCTGGCACGGCAGCCAGCCCTGGCGTGGCTGACGACGTGGCCGTCGTCCTGGCCACATCGGGATCGACCGGCGTGCCCAAGGGTGCCGAGCTGTCCGGCGCCGCCCTGCAAGCCTGCGCCCGCGCTAGCTTGGCCAGGCTGGGGGCGCTCCCCGGGGAACGCTGGCTGTGCTGCCTGCCGACTCACCACATCTCCGGACTTGGCATCCTGGTCCGCTCGCTGGTGGCCGGCTCGACTCCGGTGCTGAGTGCGCGGCTGGACGCCGACGTGGTGGCCAGTGCCGTCGCCGGATCCGGCCGCCGCGCCCAGGCTGAGACCGGCTGCGGCTATCTCTCGGTGGTTCCCACCCAGCTGCGCAGGCTGCTCGACGCCGGGGCGCCGCTGATGCAGTTCCGCGCGATCCTGCTCGGCGGCGCGGCGATCCCGCCGGGAATGCTGGATGAGGCCGCGGCGGCTGGCGCCCGGGTGGTGACGACCTACGGGATGACCGAGACCTGCGGCGGCTGCGTCTATGACGGCGTGCCGTTGGACGACGTGCTGGTCGCCGACACCGCCGACGGCCGGATCAAGATCAGCGGCCCGGTGCTGTTCTCGGGGTACCGGCTGGCGCCCGAACTCACCGCCGCGGCCCTTCATGACGGCTGGTTCGTCACCTCTGACCTGGGCGGATTCGGTGCGGACGGGCGGCTCAGGATCCGTGGCCGGGCCGACGACGTGATCAACTCAGGGGGCGAGAAGGTCGTCGCCGGCCAGGTCGAGGATGCGCTGCGCGGCTGCCCGGCCGTACGCGACGCTGCCGTGGTGGGCACGCCAGACCCGCACTGGGGCGAGCGGGTCACGGCGCTGGTGATCCCGGCCGACCCGGCCGATCCGCCCAGCCTGGAGCGGATCAGGGAGCAGGTCAGCGCCCGCCTGCCGCGATACGCCGCGCCGCAGGCGCTGCTGCTGGTCACCGAGATCCCGCTGCTGCCGTCGGGCAAGCCGGATCGGCAGTTGCTGCTCAGGATCGCACGGTCCCGTGACTGTGGACCTGGTGCCGGATCGGGATCGGACGCGGGGCGTGGTGCCGAATCGGGATAAGACTCGGACGCGGTGCCGGATCGGGATAAATAGCCGACCGCGCACCGGCAGTCCGCGATACGGTACGGGCAAGGACGCGTAACGATTTCTGGCATGCTGCAGCGGCGCGGGAAACAAACAGGCGCGCTGCGCGTTATAAGTAGCGCCCGCACTGCACGATATCAACTGCCGCAAACCCTGCCAACCACCAGCGGTGCCAGCGGGCGCCGCTGACCAGAGCATGCCGATGCGTGCCACGAAGGGAGGTGTCTGATGCCCAGGACTGCCAACGCGCTCTCCGAGCGACGCGATGACGAGGCCACGACTGCGCACGTGGATGAGCTGATCCGGCGCGGACGCCGCCAGGGGTACCTGCTACTGCGGGAACTCCGACAGGCGTTCGAGCAGGCGCGCATCTCCCCGACCGAGGCCCGCTCCATCCTCCGCGAGCTTGCTGAGGACGGCGTTCAGCTCGGCCATGAGCAGCCAACTGCCGCGGCCGCCGGGCTGGCCAGCGCGCCTGGCGGGCACCGGCCGACCGACCCTGACCTTTCCGAAGTGGAGCCTGCCGAAGTGACTCACGCCGAGCTCGAGCTTGCCGATATCGATCTCGACGACCCCGATCTTGCCATCGCGGACCTTGACGAGACCGACCTGGCCGAAGCTGTGCTCGCCGGACCCGGGCTCGCCGGACCCGGGCTCGCCGGACCCGGGCTCGCCGGACCCGGGCTCGCTGAGGCCGGGCTAGCCGACGCCGGACCATCCGGACCTGAGCTGACCAGCGCCGAGCTGAGCAGGCCGGCTGCCGCCACCGCGCGGTCGGCCGCCGCGGCCGGCCTGCGCGCAGCTGCGGTGGCCGGCGATGACGACGCCTCGGCCGAAGTTGACCTCGACGATCAGACCTCGGTCATGGGCGACTCGGTGCACACGTACCTGAAGTCAATCGGCCGGACCAGCCTGCTCACCGCCGTGCAAGAGGTCGACCTGGCGAAGCGGATCGAGGCCGGCCTGTACGCCGAGCACAAGCTGGAGACCGAGACCGGCCTGTCGCCGCAGTTCCGTGACGACCTTGAGGCGGTGGCCGCGGACGGCCGCCGGGCCAAGGCGCACATGCTCGAGGCCAACCTCAGGCTGGTTGTCTCGGTCGCCAAGAAGTACAGCGATCGCGGTCTGTCCCTGCTCGACGTGGTGCAGGAAGGAAACCTGGGCCTGATCAGGGCGGTCGAGAAGTTCGACTACGCCAAGGGCTACAAGTTCTCCACCTACGCCATGTGGTGGATTCGGCAGGCCATCCAGCGTGGCTTTGCCGACTCGGCCAGGACGATCCGGCTTCCGGTGCACGTCCTTGAGATGCTCAGCAAGCTGAGCCGGGTCGAGCGGGACATGCATCAGCGGCTCGGCCGGGAGCCGACCCCTGAGGAGCTGGCCGTCGAGCTTGACCGCACGCCGGACCAGATTGAGGAGCTGCTGCGTACCAGCAGGCAGCCGATCAGCCTCGACTCGACCATCGGCGAGGACGGCGAGACGTCCATCGGCGACCTGATCGAGGACATCGATGCTCCGGAGGCGTCTGAGCTGGTCGACCGGCAGCTGATGGCTGACCAGCTACGGCACGCTCTCGATGCGCTGACGCCGCGCGAAGCGACGATCATGGCGATGCGGTTCGGGCTGTACGACGGGAACCCGCACACGCTGGACGAGATCGGCAAGGCCCTCGGCCTGACCAGGGAGCGGATCAGGCAGCTGGAGAAGCAGTCGCTGTCGAAGCTGCGGCACCCAAGCCGGGCTCAGCCGCTGCTTGAGTACGCCGTCTGAAGCCACCGCAGAACCTGCGAGCCGGGCCCGCCCTCCCGCCGGGCCCGGCTCGCTTCGGCTAACGGCCCCGATCAGCGAGCCCGGCCGAAGCGACGCAGGTCAGGCCTGACCGGGCGACGCCGCCTGCCCGCTCGATTCGGGTCGTGGCGCTGACCAGATCGCAGCGACGGCAAGCGCCTGCGTTGCCGATTGGAGGTGCCCGGCGCGCGCCGCAGCTGCCCGCCGGGCCGGATCGAGCACGTTGCGGCCGATCGCCTTGGCGGCGGCTTGGTCGGGCTTGATCACCAGAACCTCAGCGCCCTGCTCGGTGAGCCGGCGCACCTGCCTGCCCACGCCGGTGATGGCCGATCCGAAGCCCTGAGTGATCGGCGCGATCACCACGATCCGCCGGCATCCCGCCGCCAGATCCACGTTGGTAGCCGATCGCATACCGCCGTCGATGTAGCGCCGCCCGTTGATGGTGACCGGAGGCCAAACCCCAGGAACCGCGCAACTGGCGGCCACGGCGTCGACCAGGCCGACGCCACTGGCGGCGTCGAAGACCACGAACTCGCCGGTAACGGCGTCAACTGCGGTGATCTTGAGCGGGCTGGGCGGCCAATCGCGCACCGGAAGCCTGGACTCGATCACGGATCGCCGCCGGGCCTCAGGCTCGGTTTTGGCCCGCAGTGCCATCGCACCGATCCTGGCCCGGACAGTGACCGGGTTCCGTGCGAAGATCATCGCCCTGACGTACTTCGCCAGAACTGCCGGACCGACGGCCGCCTTGATCTCGCCCCTGGGCGGAGCCAGCTGTACCTGGTAGAGCTCGGCCAGACTGACTCCCGACCGCACATCGGTGCCGACCACCGATCCCGCTGAGGTCCCCACCACCAGGTCCGCGTCGGACAGATCGACGCCACGTTCCGCCAGCCCGGTCAAGATGCCGATCTCCCAGGCGACGCCGGTGACCCCGCCGCCGCCAAGCACGAGCGCCTTTTCTGCCATGCGTACTTTCTATCCGAACTGCATCCGGCTGCGACAGGTCCGCGGCCGGTTTGGAATGATCTGGCGAATAACCTCGTCGCATGACCGATTACGCACAGTGTGATGAGGACTGTCCAGCGCAGCCTGCGCACCATCCGGCCGACCAACCCGCTGCCAGCCGTCTCTCCGCTGGCGCGGCCCGGCCGGTGCGTGACGGCATCCTGCTCGGTCTGGCCGTCGGCGTGTCCGGCCTCGCCTTCGGCGCCGCGGCCGTCGGCGCGGGCTTGAGTGCCTGGCAAGCCTGCGCGCTGAGCCTGCTCGCCTATACCGGTGCCTCGCAGTTCGCACTGGCCGGAGCGATAGCCGGCGGCGGCAGCCTGCTCGCAGGCACCGCTGGCGCGATCATGCTCGGCAGCAGGAACGCGCTCTACAGCCTCCGCCTCGCGGATCTGCTGCAGGTGCACGGCCTGCGGCGGTTCGCCACCGCCCAGGGCGTCACCGACGAGTCGGCGGCCATCGCGCTGGCTCAGCCGGACCACGCGGCCGCCCGGACCGGATTCCGCGCGACCTTCGCCAGCCTGTACCTGACCTGGAACGCGGCCACCCTGATCGGCGCGGTTTTTTTTTTTTCCCGGCCGCGTTCCTCGCTCTGATCTGGCCGCGCCTGCAAGCCGGGCGTACCGAGCGCGCCGTGGCGGCGGGCGGCGCCGCGATCGCGCTGGCGGCCACCCCACTGCTGCCAGCCGGCGCGCCGGTCATCCTAGCCGCCTTCGCCGCACTGGCCGGCGCACTGGCCAGACGGCCGAGCAGCGACGGCCGATCGGCATGAGCGGCATCTGGATCGCCGTGCTGGCGACCGCGGCCGGATGCTACCTGCTCAAGCTGGCCGGGCTGACCGTCCCCGAGCGCCTGCTCGGCAACCCGCGGGTGAAGCGCTTCGCCGAACTCGTCCCGGTCGCCCTGCTCGCCGCGCTAGTCGCCGTCCAGGCGACCAGCAAAGGCTCGGCGCTGGTGCTCGACCCGGCCAGGCTGGCAGGCCTCGCCGCTGCCGTGCTTGCCTTGCTGCTGCGGGCCCCGTTCCTGGTCGTCATCGTCGCCGCCGCCGGAACAGCGGCTGCCCTGCGCCTGCTCGGCATCGCCTGACTCACGACACCTAGCCGGGACGGGATTCGCCCGCTGCCTGGCGAGCCGACCGAGTAGATTGCGCGGGTGAACGTCGACGTCCAGGTGCTCCATGAGATCACCGCCGAGGTAGTCGAGGCATTTGAGCGGCTGCTACCGCAGCTCTCCACGTCCGCGCCACCGCTGGACGCGCAGATGCTGTCCGCCATCATCTCGGCGCCAGCCAGCACCGTGCTGCTGGCTCGCACCGAAGGCCAGATCGTCGGAACGCTGACTCTGGCCATGTTCCCCATTCCGACCGGCGTCCGGGCCTGGATCGAGGACGTGGTGGTGGACGAGTCGGCGCGCGGCCAGCGGATCGGCGAGGCACTGACGCTGGCGGCAGTCCGGCTGGCCCAGGAGGCTGGCGCCCGGACGGTCGACCTGACCTCCCGGCCGTCCAGGGCGGCGGCCGGCCGGCTGTACGAGCGGCTCGGCTTCGAACTTCGCGAATCTCGGCTCTACCGGTACAAGATTTCCTGATCCGACGCGGCACCCTCGGTCCGAGCCTGCGCCGTCCGACAGCGCCGTGCCGACAGCGCTGGACCGTCTGCCCGATCGCGGTACTGGTCAGTGCGGCGACGCCAGCTCGGCAACCGCTTCGAGCAGCCTGCGCACGTCTGCCTCGTCGTTGTAGTGCACCAGTCCGGCGCGTACCGCGCAGCCTGAGTCCCTGATGCCGAGCACTCCGGTCAGCTCCCACGCGTAGTTGTGGCCGCTCCAGACGTTGATCTTGCGGCTCGCCAGGTGCTCGGCCACCTGGCCGGGGGTCAGGCCGGCCACCCTGAAGTACGCGGTCGCTGTCCGGCTGGCCGCCTTGCCGTACGTGGTTACCTGCGGCATGGCATCCAGACCGCCCAGGAGCACGCCGAAGAGCTGCTGCTCGTGCCGCTGCGCCGCCGTCATGGAGGCCACGACACGCTCTCGCCTGGTGCCGGTAGCGCCGCCGTCGAGCGCTGCCAGATGATCGACGGCAGCGGCGACGCCGGCCAGGTCGGCAAACGCCGGTGTGCCAAGCTCGAACCGCTCGGGAACCGTGTCCGGAGCAGGTACCAGCTTGTCCGGCCGGAGTTCTTCCAGCAGCGCCGGATCGGCGATCACGGCGCCGATGTGCGGCCCGGACCACTTGTAGGCGCTGGTCGCGTAGAAATCCGCACCGAGTGCCCGCACATCCACCGGCCCGTGCGATGTCGCATGCACGCCATCGACATAGCTCAGCGCCCCGGCGGCGCGGGCCATCACCGTGATCGCCGACACGTCGGGCCGGGTGCCGATGATGTTGCTGGCTGCGCTTACCGCGACCAGCTTGGTCCGGCCGGACAGCAGGTCGGCGTACTGTTCCGACGGCAGCTCACCAGTGGCCGGATCGACCTGGGCCCAGCGCACCAGTGCCCCGGCCCTGGCCGCAGCCTGAACCCAGGGGCGGACATTCGCATCGTGGTCAAGCTGGGACACGATGACCTCGTCCCCAGGCCGCCAGGTATCCGCCAGCGCGGCAGCTATCCGGTAGGTCAGCGTGGTCATGTTCGGCCCGAGGATGACGCCGCCCGGGTCACCTCCGGTGAGATCGGCGACTGCTTGACGGCAGCTGGCGGTGATCGCCACGGCTCGTGCGCTGGCCGGGAAGGCTCCGCCAGCATTGCCAAGCCCGGCCAGGTAAGCGTCCCTGATCGCGCCGATCACCGAATTCGGCAGCTGAGTTCCGGCCGCGCCATCCAGATAGGCGTAGCCATCCGCCAGCGCCGGATAGGAAGCCCGGATCGTGTCCACGTCGAATGCCACTGGCGGCCAGCCTCCTTAGGTATGCCGTCATCATCTCAGCCCGGCCGGCCATGCCTGCCCCGGGCCCAAGGGGCAGCCCCGGCCCATGAGGGCCAGCCCGAGCCCACGGGGCCAGCCCGAGCCCACGGGGCCAGCCCGAACAGGGGCCAGCCCGAGCCCACGGGGCCAGCCCGAGCCCAACGGCAACCCGAGGCCAGGGTCAGGTCGGCT